>Ga0190303_1000030_pt1 | contig 61414 bp, 59 predicted proteins | sample 48700701_MG_FD_161672 | JGI IMG/M metagenome (GOLD analysis project Ga0190303, IMG submission 161672) | Hydrothermal vent sediment bacterial communities from Southern Trench, Guaymas Basin, Mexico - 4870-07-0-1_MG | ecosystem: Environmental > Aquatic > Marine > Hydrothermal vents > Sediment ... | reverse complement strand
CAAGGTTTAGACTTGGATTTTTAGCCAACATTTACGCCCACGCTATAATACAGGCCGGTGTATTGATTTGGCTGTCAACCAAACGGAACGATTGATAATAATTGGCTATGGAGAGTTGGGTCATAAAAAAGAAAATCGAAGCCGTGGATAAAGGGCGTAACGTAGAAATTTGCGTTAGTCCAGATGGTAAGCTGTTTCGATATTATGTGCACGTCTGGAATCCTGTCGATGAGTCTGAGAGACTCTACCATCCGGATATGGGCTACTGGTCATGCCCTGAGATGTCTGGCTACTATAGCAGCCTTGATGACTGCGAAAATGCTGCGCGGTCTAATTTGGGTTGGTTAAACAGCTGAACTATGCCCTGCTTTGGACAGATCATAAGCATCAAAACTGCGGGCGATCATGCGGGTTAGGGGGTAGGCCTCTTTGGGCAGCGTGAACCCGTCGGCGGTGATTTTCGGCAAGCCCTCGAACGCGTCCGACGCCACCTTATACATCGCTTCGAGTTGCAGCCGCGTGATGTCGAAGTCGCGCAGGATTTCGGCGGTATCGATGTGAAAGTTGCACATGATTGATTCAATCAGGCGGGCGCGTAGACGGTCGTCGTCGGTGAAGACATGGCCGCGCACGGTGGCGAATTTTCCGTCCCGAACAGCGGTGGTGTATTGCGAGGTGCCGGAGGCATGTTGGGCAAAGCCCTGCGGGAATTTCGAGATTGAAGAGGCACCAAGGCCGATCAGCACCTCGGATTTATCATCCGTGTAGCCCTGGAAATTGCGCCGTAGCACGCCGTTACGCTGCGCCACCGCAAGACCGTCTTCGGGCAGCGCGAAATGGTCGATACCGATTTCGGCGTAACCATCGGCCAAGAACAATTTGCGCGCGACTTCGTAAAGGCCGAGGCGTTCTTCGGGGGCGGGCAGGGCGTCTGTCGGGATCAATTGCTGGCGTTTGGCCATCCACGGAACGTGCGCGTAGCCGTAAAGCGCCACGCGGCTGGGGTTCAGGGTCAGCAGTTTCAGCACGGATTCGGCGATGCGTTCGTCGGTCTGGTGCGGCAGACCATAGAGGATGTCGGCGTTCAGGCTGTCGATGCCATGGGCGCGGATCATGTCGGCGGCCTCTTTGGTCAGCTCGTAACTTTGGATGCGGCCAATCACCTTCTGGATTTCGTCGTCAAAATCCTGCACCCCGATTGAAGCGCGGTTCATGCCGGCATCGGCCAGCGCCTTGATGCGGGCCTCGTCGATCTCGTTCGGGTCGATTTCGACGGAAAACTCGCCGCCCTTGGCCATGGGAATCACATCCAGAACGGTGCCCGCCAGATCGGAAATCATATCGGCATTCATCAATGTCGGCGTGCCGCCACCCCAATGCAGCCGTGACAGGCGCAAATCTGCTGGCAGGATTTCCTTTAGCAGCGCGATCTCGGATTTCAGGGTTTTCAGGTAGGCGCGCACCGGTTCTTCGGATTGGGTGCCTTGGGTTCTACAGGCGCAAAACCAGCATAAATGCCTGCAAAATGGCACATGAAGGTAGAGCGAAATTTCGGAGCCTGCGGGGATTTCGCTGATCCATTTGGTGAAATGGCTCTGGTCTATGTCCCCGGAAAACTGCGGCGCAGTCGGGTAACTGGTATAGCGCGGAACGCGTGCGTCAAATAAACCGAGGCGGGCAAGTTGTGATTGTTCTGTCATTCAAGTAGAGTTACCTGCGAACGGACACGATCACTTTGATCGAGATCAATGAAGCAGAAACGCGCGAACAGATTATGAATATAGCAGACCTAACCGACAGAAGATGCGGGGAGTGCCCTATCCGCCATCGCGCCGTATGTGCGCGGTGCGATACGGATGAGCAGGTCGTGCTGGATGGCATGAAATATTACCGCAGCTATGAAGCCGGGCAAACGGTGGTCTGGTCGGGTGACCGGATGGATTTTGTCGGATCGGTCGTGTCGGGCATCGCATCATTGACCCAAACGATGGAAGACGGGCGCACGCAGATGGTGGGCCTGTTGCTGCCGAGTGATTTTGTCGGGCGGCCCGGGCGTGAAATCGCCCCCTATGATGTGGTGGCGACCACGGATCTGGTGATGTGTTGTTTTCGCAAGAAACCGTTTGAGAAGATGATGATGGAAACGCCGCATATCGCGCAGCGCCTGTTGGAAATGACGCTGGACGAGTTGGATGCAGCCCGTGAATGGATGCTACTGCTGGGCCGCAAGACGGCACGTGAGAAAATCGCCAGTCTGATTTCGATTATTGCGCGGCGGGATGCGTCTTTGCATCTGGACCCCTCGAACGGCGCGATGGTGTTTGATTTGCCTCTGACCCGTGTGGCGATGGCCGATTATTTGGGGCTGACGCTGGAAACGGTTAGTCGTCAAATTTCGGCCCTTCGCAAGGACGGGATTATCGAGCTGGAAGGCAAGCGGCATGTAACCATTCCTGATTTCCAAGTTCTTATGAATGAAGCAGGCGATGATGCCGATGGCGGCTTCCTGAACTAGGCCCTAATGGGCCATAAGCACCGAAACCCCGGCATTTTCCAGCATATTGCGTGTCGCTCCGCCCAAAATGGCCTCGCGGAACCGCGAGTGGCCATAGGCACCCATCACCAACATATCGGCATTTATATCGCGGGTGTGTCGCAACAAAACGTCTGAAACCCGCGGCATGGTTTTGGCCAGCACAGTGATTTCTGCCTTCACGCCGTGGCGCACCAGCATTTGCGACAATGCGCCGCCCGGGTCCGATCTGTCCGGCCCGTGTTGGGGCGGATCAATCACCACAATATTCACCGAATCGGCTGCAATTAAGGCTGGAAGGGCGGCACGAACCGCTGACATCGCCTCGCTGCTTTCGTTCCATGCCACGATAATACGTTTGGCGTCTGCTGTGGCTTTTGCTTTGGGCGGGATGACCAATGTGGGTATATGCCCCTCGAATAATGCGGATTCAACAAAAATTTCCTGTTCCTGCCCGCATCCTTTGCCATAGGGGCGCGGCAAGATGATCAAATCGTTGAACCTTGCGCGGTGCGCCACCAGACGGCCCAATCCTGCCAATTGCGCAACGGCCTTATCAAGCGACCATTTGATCTCGCTATTCTCGAGCAGACCTAAGGAAAACTTTTCGGCAGCGGCGGCCTCTTCTTTTGCTTTTTCAATGACTTCTTGTTGGAAAACAGCACTGGCCCCCGCGTAATAGTATCCGGTTTGTGTGCGGTCCACTCCGATGCAAAGAACATCCAGATGGGCATCTTCCGCACGGGCCACAGCGATAGCTTTTTCAAGTGCGGGTTTCGCTATTTTCGTATCGGTGACAACGGTCAGCAAGGATTTGTAAGCCATTTGGCAATCTCCCGTAAAAAACATCATTCGCTTATGATATAGATTCGGAATGCCGCAGTGACCTTGATATCGATCAACCGGCTCCTAAAGCGGTACATTCAGGAATTGATATGGATCAAGGCCGGTTGCAATAAAGAACGGCATACGACATTTAGTCGCAAGATGATCGGACGAAGTGTGAGTCGCGCCGATAAAAAAAGACGAAGGGACGTGCAATGTGGGACTATATTAAACTTATTGTAGTTGGGGTCGTGGTGGTTTTGTCTGCTATTGCTGCCAGCTACGCAAGGGATCTGGCTTATATGGTGAATGCACTCACCATAATGTTGGCAGCTGCCGCACTATTCATCTGGACTATGCGTGGTCTGGGTAACGCGAAACCATCTGTGAACGAATACGCTGATGGCGTTGTTCGCGCGGGTGTCATTGCAACCGCCCTTTGGGGGGTCGTCGGATTTCTGGTCGGGGTGTGGATCGCCACATTGCTGGCCTTTCCAAGCCTGAATTTTGAATGGGCACAGGGGTATATGAATTTCGGGCGCTTGCGTCCGCTGCACACTTCTGCGGTTATTTTTGCATTCGGCGGTAACGGATTGATTGCCACATCGTTCTACGTTGTGCAGCGTACATCGGCGGCGCGCCTCTGGGGCGGTAATCTGGGCTGGTTCGTCTTTTGGGGTTACCAACTGGTGATCGTGCTGGCGGCAACCGGATACATTCTGGGTGCAAACCAGGCCAAAGAATACGCTGAATTCGAGTGGGTCACTGACTGGTGGCTGACTGTTGTCTGGGTCGCGTATCTGGCTGTGTTCATGGGCACACTTTACAAACGTAAAGAAAAGCACATCTACGTGGCAAACTGGTTCTATCTGTCGTTTATCGTGACAATCGCGATGCTGCACATTGTGAACAACCTGTCGATTCCGGTGTCGTTCTTCGGCTCCAAATCGGTTCAGGTGTTTTCCGGTGTTCAGGATATGATGGTGCAGTGGTGGTATGGCCACAACGCTGTAGGCTTCTTCCTGACTGCTGGTTTCCTTGGCATGATGTACTACTTCGTGCCAAAACAGGCCGAACGTCCGGTGTTCTCGTATAAACTGTCGATCATCCACTTCTGGGCACTGATCTTCCTTTATATCTGGGCTGGTCCGCACCACTTGCACTACACCGCGCTGCCTGATTGGGCCGGCACGTTGGGCATGGTGATGTCGATCATTCTGTGGATGCCTTCATGGGGTGGGATGATCAACGGTCTGATGACCCTGTCTGGCGCTTGGGACAAATTGCGCACCGATCCGATTATCCGGATGATGGTGGTGTCGATTGGTTTCTACGGGATGTCCACTTTTGAGGGTCCAATGATGTCGATCCGCGCTGTGAACTCTCTGTCGCACTATACAGACTGGACCATTGGTCACGTGCACTCTGGTGCTCTGGGCTGGAACGGTATGATCACGTTCGGTGCGCTTTACTTCCTGGTGCCACGTTTGTGGAACCGCGAGCGCCTGTATTCGCTGAAACTGGTGAGCTATCACTTCTGGTTGGCCACAATCGGGATCGTTCTTTACGCCTCCGCATTGTGGGTGTCGGGCATCATGGAAGGCCTGATGTGGCGCGAAGTTGATGCGAATGGTTTCCTGGTGAATTCGTTTGCCGATACTGTTGAAGCCAAGTTCCCGATGAATGTTGTTCGGGCAATTGGTGGCACGATGTATCTGACCGGTGCAATCATCATGTGTTACAACCTTTGGGCCACTGTTGCGAAAAGCCCGGCGAAAGCCGATGCCACCGCAGCCGTGCCTGCAGAATAGGAGGGATTGAAAATGGGTATCCTTGATAAACATAAAGTCATCGAGAAAAACGCAACACTCCTGATGGTTCTGTCCTTGCTGGTTGTTTCAATTGGTGGGGCGGTTGAAATCGCCCCGCTGTTCTGGCTGCAAAACACGATCGAGGATGTAGAGGGTATGCGCCCCTACTCCCCGCTCGAGTTGACCGGGCGCGACATCTATGTGCGCGAAGGTTGCTACGTTTGCCACAGCCAGATGATCCGCCCGCTGCGCGACGAGGTCGAGCGTTATGGCCACTACTCGCTGGCGGCTGAATCGATGTATGACCATCCGGCACAATGGGGATCCAAACGGACAGGGCCAGACCTTGCCCGTGTTGGTGGCCGCTATTCGGATGAATGGCATCTGGACCACCTGACTGATCCACAGTCGGTTGTGCCGGTTTCGATCATGCCAAAATACGGCTTCTTGACCAACAAGATGATCGAGCCGACATACATTGAAGATCTGATGTCAACGCACCGGATGGTTGGTGTGCCATACACAGACGAGATGATCGCAAGCGCGAAAGCCGACTTTACCGCCCAAGCCGATCCTGACAGCGACTTTGAAGAAATGCTGGTTCGCTATCCAAAAGCGCAAGTTCGTAACTTTGACGGCAAGGCCGGTGTCTCGGAAATGGACGCGCTGATTGCATATCTGCAAATGCTGGGCACGTTGGTTGATTTCTCGACCTTCCAGCCTGACGCAAGCCGCTAGGAGGGAATGATGGATACTTATTCCGTAATGCGGCAATTCGCAGATAGCTGGGGTATGCTGTTTTTGTTCGGTGTTTTTATCTTTGTGGTTTTCTGGGCGTTTCGCCCGGGCAGCCGCAAGGTGCATGACGACATCGCAAACATCCCTTTCCGCAATGAAGACAAACCTGCCCCATCGGCAGATGTCACCAAGGAGGTGCGGTCATGAGTAAGAAACCGACCGAAGCAAAAAAAGACGAAGTTGAAACAACCGGCCACGTCTGGGACGGGATTGAAGAATATAACAATCCTTTGCCGCGCTGGTGGTTGTGGACACTATACGCCACGATCATCTGGGCTATCGGTTACACAATCGCCTATCCTGCATGGCCTATGATAAACGGGGCCACCCCGGGCGTGTTGGGCTGGTCAACGCGGGCTGATGTTGCTGCCGAAATCAAGGCAGTGGACGCGGCCAACGCCGAGATCGAAGGACGGTTGGCAGCTGCTGATCTGACCACAATTTCAGCCGACACTGATCTGAACAAATATGCGGTCAACGCCGGATCAGCGATCTTCCAGACTTGGTGTGCACAGTGCCACGGATCGGGTGCAGCGGGTGCCAAGGGCTATCCAAACCTGCTGGATGATGACTGGCTGTGGGGCGGCGATATTGAAGCGATTCACACAACCATCAGCCACGGCGTGCGTAACGAGGACGACGATGATGCACGTTTCTCGGAAATGCCTGCATTTGGTGATGATTATCTTGAACCTGAGCAAATCGATCAGGTCGTGCATTATGTTCTGAAACTTTCGGGTCAGGAATTTGATGCAACCAAAGCAGGCGCTGGCGCAGAAGTTTTTGCAGAAGATTGCACTTCTTGCCACTCCGAGGATGGAAAAGGTGATCGAGATCAAGGCGCGCCTAATCTAACTGATGCTATCTGGTTGTATGGTGGCGATGAGGAAACGATTCGAGAAACCGTTACTTTCGCCCGATATGGCGTGATGCCTGCATGGTCAGGAGTGGCTCGTTTGTCCGAGTCTGACATCAACGCCGTAGCCACTTACGTCCACCAGCTTGGTGGCGGTGAGTAAGAACAAGCTTCCGAGGGTCTCCAGCCCTCGGTAAAAGGCACCGACGCCCGTCCTGTTCGCGCGTTTCCTTGGGGGTCGGTGCCAACTTATCCCATTTAGATACATTCTAACAAGTGGCTTTATCGCTTATACAGGGATTGCATGATACGCTTGGTCGCATGGATGCCAACAGAACACACATTTAAATAGCTGATGTAGGTCAAGATTCGACCGACATAGCATGTAATACTCGCTGTTTCGCCAGCGCGGATTGGAGCAAATTCCGTGAGCAATACCGAAGAAAAAGCCCCCCAATTATACGCTGCCCGTGAACCCGTGTTTCCGCGCAAGGTAAAGGGCAAGTTCCGCAGCTTTAAGTGGGGTCTGATGATTGTCGCGTTGGGTATCTATTACCTCAGCCCGTGGATCCGCTGGGATCGCGGCCCGAACCTGCCGGATCAGGCCATTCTGATCGACCTTGCTGGCCGCCGCTTTTACTTCTTTATGATCGAAATCTGGCCACATGAATTCTATTTCATTGCGGGCTTGCTGATAATGGCTGGTCTGGGGCTGTTTTTGTTCACCTCGGCACTGGGACGGGTCTGGTGCGGATATACCTGCCCACAAACCATCTGGACCGATTTGTTCATCCTGACGGAACGATGGATCGAGGGCGATCGAAACGCCCGCGTGCGATTATGGAAATCCAAATGGGGCCTGAAAAAATGGCGCCTGCGCCTGTTCAAATGGCTCATTTGGCTACTGATCGGTGTAGGCACCGGCGGGGCATGGGTGTTCTATTTTGCCGATGCACCAACGCTGGCAGTTAATCTTGTCACCCTGAACGCGCCGGCCGTTGCATATATCACAATCGCTGTGGCGACGATTACCACTGTGTTGTTCGGCGGCTTTGCCCGCGAGCAGATTTGTATCTACATGTGCCCGTGGCCGCGTATTCAGGCCGCGATGATGGACGAGGAAACTCTGACGGTTGGCTACCGCGAATGGCGCGGCGAGCCGCGTGGTAAACCGCGCAAAAATGACACCGAGAAAAAGGGCGACTGCATTGATTGCATGGCCTGTGTGAATGTCTGCCCGACGGGCATCGACATTCGGGATGGGCAACAGCTGGAATGTATCACTTGTGCGCTTTGTATTGATGCTTGTGATGAAATTATGGAACGGATCGGCAAACCGCGTGGGTTGATTGACTATCTGGCCCTGTCGGACGAGCCGGCCGAGCGCGAAGGTGTGCCGCCACGTCAAATCTGGCAGCATGTTCTGCGTCCGCGCACTATCATGTATACGGTTCTATGGGCCATTGTTGGCCTCGGGCTTGTGGTGGCGTTGTTTATCCGTCCAGACATCGACATGACAGTATCGCCCATTCGCAATCCAACCTTTGTAACCCTGTCGGACGGCACCATCCGCAACACATATGATGTGCGGTTGCGTAACAAGCATGGCGACGACCGTGCGTTTGATGTTTCGGTTGGTGCTGACACTGGCCTGACCCTTTCTCTTGAGGGTCTGGAAGCAGACAGCGTGGTTGTTCCCGCCAATGAAACCTTGTTGCAACGGGTCTATGTCACTGCCCCCAAAGGTAGTGATGCGGCAACGTCTGACCGCACTGAATTCCGGCTATGGGTCGAGGACAGGCTCGGCGACGAGCGGGTCAACACCGATACCGTCTTTAACGGAAGGGAAAAGTAATGGCAGCCCCATTAACAGGTCGCAAAGTCCTTGCGATGTTTATTGCGTTCTTTGGCGTCATCATCAGTGTGAACCTGTTTATGGCCTATATGGCTGTGGGCACGTTCCCCGGTTTGGACGTTAAAAACAGCTACGTTGCCAGCCAGTCGTTTGATGATGACCGTGCGGCACAGGAAGCGCTGGGGTGGGAAGTTACTGTGACCTATCAGGACGGGGAATTGCAGGTGGCTGTTGTCGATGAATCAGGTCAGCCCGCAAATGTTGCCAAACTGGACGCAATCGTTGGTCGCCCGACCCATGTGCGCGATGACCAGACGCCAGAGTTCCAGCAGCGCCAAGGTGTGTTCAAGGCCCCCGTCACGTTAGGGCCGGGCCTATGGAACCTGCGCCTGAAGGCAACATCGCTTGATGGCACACCATTCAAGCAACGGCTTACATTTAATGTGAAGGGTTAGTCATGTGCGCGCAAATCGCTGCTTGTCCTGCTTGTGCAGTCGCCCCGTCCGCCGAAGAAATGGCGCGGATGAGCGAGGCGGTCGAGGCGCGCATCATGCTGTCCTTGCCCACGGTCCATTGCGCGGCTTGCATTTCAGCGGTTGAACGCGAGCTGTCACGCACCGCAGGGGTTAAATCGGCCCGCGTGAACCTGACCCTGAAACGGGTCAGCATCGAGGCCGAGCCAGATATGACAGCTGATGATATGACGGCTGTTCTGGCGAACATCGGCTATGAGGCGCACGAATTGGACGCGGGCACCCTGCGGGCCACCGAAACCGACAAACGCGGGCGCGAATTGCTGATGCGCCTTGCCGTGGCCGGTTTTGCGATGATGAACGTAATGATGTTGTCGGTTGCCGTTTGGGCAGGTGCTCAGGAAACCACCCGCGAATTGTTCCACTGGGTTTCGGCGGCCATTGCGCTGCCTGCCATTGCCTTTTCCGCCCAGCCGTTTTTCATCAGTGCGTGGGCGATGCTAAGGGTGCGCCGCCTGAATATGGATGTGCCGATTTCACTGGCGATCCTGCTGGCCAGCGCGATGTCGTTTTATGAGATCACCCAAGGTGGGGAGCACGCTTATTTTGATGCCGCCCTGTCGTTGACGTTTTTCCTGCTGGCGGGCCGTTATCTGGACCACCGCACCCGTGCCATTGCGCGTTCCGCCGCTGAAGAACTGGCAGCGCTTGAAGTGCCGCGCGCCGAGCGTATTGACGGGGACGTTAGCGTCACGGTGCCGATCGCCGAACTGGCTGTTGGTGATCTGGTGCGCGTCAAACCTGGCGGGCGAATGCCGATTGATGGCGTTGTGATTGAGGGGGACAGCGAGCTGGACCGCTCCCTTCTGACCGGCGAAACCGTGCCGGTGTTTGCCGGCCCCGATAGTGTGGTCAGCGCTGGCGAGGTCAATCTGACCGGCCCCTTGACGGTTCGGGTCACGGCAGCGGGCGAGGATACGTCCCTGCACCGCATGGCCGATCTGGTGGCGATGGCTGAAAGCAGCAAAAACCGCTACACATCCTTGGCAGATAAGGCCGCTGGCATCTACGCGCCCGGTGTGCACTTGCTTTCGTTTCTGGCGTTTGTTGGCTGGATGTTTGCCACCGGCGGCGATATTCGCACCTCGTTAAACATCGCGGTTGCGGTGCTGATCATCACTTGCCCCTGCGCGTTGGGGTTGGCGGTGCCCGCCGTGACCACAGCCGCATCGGGCCGTCTGTTTCGCAAGGGCATGCTGATCAAGGACGCCACAGCGCTGGAGCGGTTGGCCGAAGTTGACACCGTGGTGTTTGATAAAACCGGCACCCTGACCCAAGGCAGGCCGGAACTGACCAATCTTGGAGAATTTTCGGGGCAGGACCTGAAAGTCGCACTGGCATTGGCCGAGGCCTCGTTGCACCCGCTCGCGGTTTCTTTGACTGCGGCGGCCATTGAGGCGGGCATCAAACCCGCTAAATTGGGCGATCTGCGCGAGGTGCCCGGTTATGGCGTTGAAGCTACGTGGAAAGGTGAAGCCGTCAGGCTGGGCCGCGCTGCATGGGTCGGGGCGCAATCCGGCCCGCAAACCGCAACCTACCTGCAAATCGGCAAGGGCGCACCTTTGGCGTTCACATATAATGACCGCCTGCGCGAAGGGGCGGTCGAGGCGGTTGCCGCACTCAAAGCCCAGGGCATGTCGCTGTTGCTGATTTCAGGCGACGCGCCCGCAGCGGTCGAGGATATGGCCATACGGCTGGGTTTTGATGACTGGACATCTGAGGCCCTGCCACAAGACAAAGCCGCCCGTATTGCTGAATTGTCAGAAGCGGGCGCAAAGGTTTTGATGGTTGGAGATGGCTTGAACGACACAGCGGCCCTTGCGGCGGCTCATGTGTCGATCTCGCCCGCAACGGCGCTGGATGCGGCGCGGGTTGCGTCGGATATCGTATTGCTGGGCAATGATATGTCACCGATGGCAGATGCCACCTTGATCGCCCGCAAAGCCACGCGGCGTATTATGGAAAACTTCGCGATAGCGGCGGGCTATAACATGATTGCGGTGCCGATTGCCCTGTTCGGGTTCGCCACACCACTGGTCGCGGCCTTGGCGATGTCGGCGTCTTCAATCACGGTTTCGCTGAACGCGTTACGGTTGCGATAGGAGATAACATGGAAATCATCGTTTACCTGATACCGATTTCGCTGTTCCTGGGCGGGCTTGGGTTAGTCGCGTTTTTCTGGACCTTGAAATCCAAACAATACGATGACCCCGAAGGCGATGCGCACCGTATCCTTAGCGATGAATGGGACGACAAACCGCGCCCAGACGAGTAACATTACAATGCGGTCATACGAATGTCGTTGTAACGCTGCTTAACCCGTTTATGGCAATGGTGCAGCTTTGCCCGCGCTCAATCGGCCCAACTCCGGCGGGGGTGCCAGTATAAATCAGATCACCCTCTGCCAATGCGACGGAACGCGACAGATAGGCGATCACATCAGCCACCGGCCAGATCATATCGCCAATATCTCCGTCTTGACGCAAATCCCCGTCCACATGTGCCGTGATCCGCCCGCGTAAAGGGTGGCCCACAGCAGAAACAGGGTGCAGCGCCCCACAAGCGGCTGAATTGTCAAATCCCTTTGCCATGTCCCAAGGGCGACGCATGTCTTTGGCCGCTGCCTGCATATCGCGCCGTGTCAGATCATTACCTGTGGCGTAGCCCCAAACGTGCTCCAGCGCTTGCTTGGCGTTAATATCAACGCCTGCCAGACCAATGGCCACCACCAGTTCGGCCTCATGGTGCAGGTTTTCGGTTTGCGGCGGGTAGGGCAGGGTGGCCCCGTTATCCACCACGGCATCGGCAGGTTTGGTGAAAAAGAACGGCGGCTCGCGGTCCGGATCATTGCCCATCTCGCGGGCATGATCGGCATAGTTGCGGCCAACGCAAAATATGCGACGTACAGCAAACCGTGTGGTGGTGCCGTAGATTTCAACGCTGGGAATACCTGCAACAGGCAGGGCGAACTGCACCACTTAGGACGGCCCCATTGTGGTGCAGGTGATGTCGCGGGCTTGCAGGCGGCGACAGGCAAGTTCGGCTGTTTGCTGTGTCATTCCGACAAAATTGGCGTCAAAACCGGTGCTGCGGCGCACCACCTTGCGAAGCGATCCGTCAAGTGTGGTCATTTCCTTTAGCGCGGTCTTTAGCAAAATCCGTTCGGCCTGATGTTGCGATGAGTAGCGGCCAACATTAACCCCCCATAGGCGCCCGCCGGATGTTGACACGCGGGTCACAATGATCGGGGCAGGTTGGGCCACAGGTGCCGTTGAAACCGATGCCAGAACAACATGTGCGGGGCGCGGCGGTGGGGGTGACGTAAATACGGGGGCTGGCCCTGATGGCGCAGGGGTAGATGCGGCGACCTGTTCGGTAACAATGGTTTGCTGGGCCTCCTGAACCGCGTTTTCGATTTCGCTTTTCATCGCGACCAGCAGTTCTTCTGGTGGGGCTGTCACAGGGCGATGCGGTGGCCGCACGCTTGTTTTTACAGCCCGGATCAGGCGAATGGTCTTGCCAGCAGCACCCGGGGTGTATCCGGGTGCTGGCGCGATGGGGGTCGCGGCGGGTGCCGATGCAACGGCGACAGGGGGCGGGCTGCTATAGTTCGGCAAGCCGGGCTTGCGCACACGTGCGCGGCTGGGCGAGCGCCGGAACCCAAGGTCCATCAGCTCGGCCACTTTGGCGTTGCGGGTTGATGTCGAACGGCCGCCAAACACTGTCACGATAATGCGTTCATTGCCGCGCCGCGCCGAAGCCACAAGGTTAAAGCCCGCCGCACGAGTATAGCCGGTTTTGATACCATCGGCCCCGCGATAAGAGTTCAAAAACCGCCGGTTTGTGTGTGAAACGGTTTTGATGCCGGCATCTGCCGTGATCCGTGAAAACAGATTATAGTATTCAGGGTAGTCATAAAAAACATGCCGCCCCAGCGTGGTCATATCCCGCGCGGTAGACAGGTGGCCCGATTGGGTTAACCCGTTCATGTTCTTAAAGGTCGTGCGCGACATGCCCATAGCTTTGGCGGTGCGGTTCATCCGGCGTGCGAACGCGGCCTCTGACCCTGAAATAGCCTCGCCAATCGCGGTGGCGGCGTCATTGGCGGATTTAACGGCGGCTGCACGGATCAAATAGCGTAGTTTGATCCGCTGCCCCGGTTTCAGCCCCAGTTTTGACGGCGGCTGCGCTGCCGCATGTTTCGAGATGCGCACCTTGGTATCAAGCGAGATTTCACCGCGTTTAATCGCCTCAAAGGCGATATATAGTGTCATCATTTTGGTTAAGGATGCCGGATGCAGGCGGGTGTCGGCATTGCGTGAATGCAGCACCTTGCCGGTGCGTGCGTCGACTACAAATGCCGCATAAGGTGCAGCCACACCTTTTACCGGCGCGAATGCAACCAGACAGAACATAACTGTCAAGAATAGCCCATTACGGACATACTGCCCCAGACGTTGATTCACGTCGCTCACCATACTCTGCCTCATGCTGCCGATTTTTCGGTCAGCTTCTTATTATTGTAAGAACCATAACATAAGGGTGATTCTGAGAAAATACCCTAATTTCAATAAGTTTGCGGGTGTTTATCGGGTGAAATTGGCAGATATAGCGGTGTGTGGGCCTATCACCGCTAGATGTTAGAATGTGGCGGAAATGTGGCAGTCTGCCTGAGTGGGTTGTTGCCATGATCCGAAAAACCGGCCAAATGATGGAAAATCGGCCTAATCGGACCTAATCGCCCGGATTCAATCTATCTGGAATTGCCCCCCTTTATCCTGCCCGCCAGAGTGCTTATATAATGCCTCGGAACTGACGATGGATACGCCCCTTGATTTCAAAACAGATATACCCGTTGCAGATGATGTCCGATAAGGACGATCAGGATGACAACGACACAGGGCTTGCGCTTAAAACCCGCCCTAAAACGGCGCGACCGCCGATGTATAAGGTGCTGTTGTTGAATGACGACTACACTCCAATGGAATTTGTCACCCATGTGCTGGAACGGATTTTTGGCCTAAGTGCTGCACAATCGGTCGAGATCATGCTGACCGTTCATAAAAAAGGGCTGGCGGTGGTCGGTGTTTTCTCGCATGAAGTGGCGGAAACAAAAGTGGCGCAAGTGATGGATTTGGCAATTCAAAACCAGCACCCGCTGCAATGCACAATGGAAAAGGAATAGGGCCGTTGGCCTGAACCCGTGATGAAAGCATCCCGTTTATCCCTGATTATTGAAAGTGGTGCCTTGGCCTTGCCCGAGGCGGGGCAGATTGCTGTTTACGGCGCAGGTGCGGATGATGACCTGAGTGCGCTGCCAAAGGAGCGTTGCGAGATCATTCAGAGGTTCAAGCCGGACTATCATGCATTGCTGGCCCGTGGGTTTCAGGTGGCAGTGTCCGCAGGTGGGCCTTATGCGGTGTCGGTGGTGAAATTGGCCCGCTCCAAGGTTCAAACGCGCATGATGCTGGCCGAAGCGGTAGCCAAAACCCCGGGTGGGTTGATCATCGTTGACGGGCTGAAAACCGAGGGGGCCGACGGGTTCTATAAGGAATGCCGCAAACGGCTGGCGGTGTCCGAGGCATTTTCCAAGGCACATGGCAAATTGTTCTGGTTCACGGCTGAAGCTGTTTTCGATGATTGGGCCGATAAAGGGCCGATCACATTGGAAGATGGATTCCAAACTGTAGCCGGAGTATTTTCCGCCGATAAGATTGACCGTGGATCACAGGCGTTGATTGCGGCACTGCCGCAAAAGCTGCCAAAACGGCTGGCCGATCTGGGGGCGGGCTGGGGATACCTGTCGCGCCACATCCTGATGCGTGAAAAGATCCGCGAGTTGCATTTGATCGAGGCGGATTTTGCCGCACTTGAGTGCGCCCGCAAGAATGTGACAGACGAGCGCGCCCATTTCCATTGGGCCGATGCGATGCGGTTCACCCCGACGCAGCCCTTTGACGGCATCATCACCAACCCGCCGTTTCATACCAGCCGCAAGGCTGACCCTGACATCGGGCGCAGCTTTATCACGGCGGCCGCCGGAATGCTGACCCCGTCGGGTCAGTTGTGGCTTGTTGCCAACCGGCATCTGCCGTATGAGCGCACCCTTGCCGAGACATTTCGCAATGTCGAGGAAGTCGCGGGCGATAATGCCTTCAAAATCCTTCGGGCCACACGACCCTTGCGTGGCGCGCGCTAAAGCCCCTTAATCAACCCCTAGAATCAGGAGCCATGAGATGTCTTTTTCGATTGCAGGAAAAACAGTGATTGTAACGGGTGCTGCCAATGGTATTGGCCTAGCCATCGGGCGCAAGTTTGCCGAGGCAGGGGCAAATGTGATGTTTGCCGATATGGACGAAGAACGGTTAACCAAGGAATTGGGCGATGAGGCTGAAAAGGACGGGAATGTCCGGTTTTTTGCCGGCGATCTGCGCAAGAAACTGACGATTGCCAATCTGTTGTCCGCCACGATTGATGCGTTTGATCGGGTGGATATTCTGGTCAACGCCTCGCGCCAGATTGCGGTATCGTCGGACCCGCTGAATGCCAAAGAGGACGGCATGCAAGCCCTGCTGGAGCAAAACCTGATGACCAGCCTGCGCCTAAGTCAGGCGGTGGCCAAGCGGATGATCTGTCAGGCCGAGCGCGACGAGAATGACGACGCCCCCGTGGGGGCCATCGTGAACCTGTCGTCGATTGCCGCTGAACGGGCGCATCCAAAGCTGTTGGCCTATTCGGTGTCGACGGCCGCGCTAAACCAGATGACGCGATCATTGGCGGTGGCGCTCGCGCCGGAGCGCATTCGGGTAAACGCAGTGGCGTTCGGATCGGTGATGAGCGCCAGTTTGAAAGACATGTTAAAGGGTGACGAGGAATGCCGCGCCGATATTATTGCCCACACGCCGCTGGGCCGTGTTGCAAGTGCGGGCGAAGTGGCCGAAGCGGTGCAGTTTTTGGCGTCGGATAGCGCGGGTTTTATGACCGGACAGATCATGACGGTTGATGGGGGGCGCAGTCTGCTTGACCCCGTGGCATCCCCCGCGCATTAAACCGAATTAGCGACGCAGGAGTGAATGATGACTGACGATTTCAGCAGGCAGAAGGCCAAGGCATCTGACTGGTTTCGCCAATTGCGCGACCAGATTTGCACAGCATTCGAGGCGCTGGAAGATAGCCAAACCAGCGGTCTTTTCGCCGACAAGCCAGCAGGGCGTTTTGATGTCAGTGAAACCACACGCGCCAGCGATGATGGCACGGCGGATGCAGGCGGCGGCCTAATGTCTGTGATGCGCGGCGGGCGGGTGTTTGAAAAGGTCGGCGTCAATGTGTCGACGGTTTATGGCACCTTGGGCGCACGGGCCGTGGATGCGATGGCATCGCGCAAGGGGCTAACAGGGATGAAGGATGATCCGCGGTTCTGGGCCTCGGGCATTTCACTGGTGGCGCATATGCAAAACCCGCATGCACCAGCGGTCCATATGAACACGCGTATGTTCTGGACTCCGCATGGTTGGTGGTTCGGGGGCGGGTCCGATCTGAACCCCTGCATTGAATATTCCGAGGACACAGCGGCGTTTCACGCGGTACAAAAACAGCAGTGCGATTTGCACGATCCCGCCTATTACCCTCGGTTTAAGGAGTGGGCAGACGAGTATTTCTATGTGCCGCATCGCAATCGCGCCCGCGGGGTTGGTGGAATATTTCTGGATGATCACAACACCGGCGATTGGGACGCGGATTTTGCGTTTATTCAGGACGTGGGCCGCGCGTTTTTGATGGCGTTCCTGCCTGTCACTGAAAAGCGGCGTAATACTGCGTGGACGGATGCGGACAAAGACACCCAACTGGTGCATCGCGGCCTCTATGCCGAATATAATCTGGTATACGATCGTGGCACGAAATTCGGACTGGAAACCGGCCACAATGTGGACGCGGTTCTGATGAGCCTGCCGCCGATGGCCAAGTGGGTTTGAGGGTATGCTGCCTGACGGAATAGGTGAGCTCTTATCCGTTCTAGACATTCAGACGGCAATGTCCCTGATCGAAAAAACTGCAAGGTGGGCAGCACCGGAAACATTCTCGTATCTTCCGGTTTGGTATCCCGAGCACGCAAGGAAGTCTTTGCTTTACAAGGGCAGCTGGGCCGAGAAGCAGATGAACACCAATCGTGAAACGAAGATCTCCGTCCACAAACACGAGGCAAATACCTATGCAGGCAAGGCGCTAAATGCTGCGTTAGGTATGGGGTCCAAGAAACCAAAGAACTGGAGCTGTTGCCATATTTGGGGCGTAGATGACCCTGGCTTTCAGACGACAAACACAGTTGTTCAGGATGCGCGGTTTTATTCCTGCATAGGCAATATGGTTTTGTTGCCCACACCCCTAAAGGCCTTTACCGATAGCGTTCCTGCGGTGAAAGCGATGCTGCGGATTTGTGCGCGTAACCTGTATGGTTGGCAGTGTGATCATCCCGATATGACCACGACTAATGCGCGATTGGACAGGTGGGATCAGTGGGATGATTACCCGGCCTCATGGCCACGCAGCCAAGACGATCGGGTTCAGCCCTTGAGTGTGGTCGCGTTCTCGGCGAAAGTCAAAGCGGCCGCTGACCGCAGAAGGGCGCGAATATTTAGGGACCTGTCGGGTGCTGGGCAAAACTATCCACGCGGTGTGGTGCGTGAGGTTCTGGATTACTGGAAAATCAGCCCCTGATCGCCTCTAACATCACATGCACATTTTCGGGGTCTGCATCGGGTGTGATGCCGTGACCTAGGTTGAAAATATGCGGCCCGCCTGACAGCGCTTTGACGATGCGTTTGGTTTCGGAAATCAGCCGTTCGCCGCCCTCGACCATCAGTTTAGGGTCAAGATTGCCCTGCACACAGCCGTCCTTTTGCAAAACCTCTGCCGCCCATGTCAGATCGACCTTTGTATCAATCGCCAGACAATCCGCTCCCACGGCTTTGGCAAACCCTTCATAGGCAGGCCCGGCTTCACGCGGGAAGGCGATGACGGGGATATTCGGGTGCTTGGCTTTCAGCGCCGCAATGATTTTGCGGGCGGGTTCCAGCGCGTATTTGGCAAAATCATCGCCCTTTAGCGATCCGGCCCAACTGTCGAACAGTTTGACCACTTCGGCCCCTGCCTCGATCTGCATCAACAGGTATTCGATCGTGGCGTCGGTGATACGGTTTAGCACAGCCTCGAATGTGGCGCGGTCGGTGTCTTTCAAGGCGTGTGCCGGTCCTTGGTCCGGTGTGCCACGTCCGGCGATCATGTAGGTGGCGACGGTCCACGGGGCACCGGCAAATCCGATCAGGGTGGTTTCGGACGGCAATTCACGGCGCAAGATACGCAGGGTTTCATAGATTGGGGCCAGCTTGTCGTGGATTGCATCGGCGGGTTTCAGGGCTGCGGCCTGATCCGCGGTTGTGATGGTCGACAGGCGCGGGCCTTCGCCGGTGACGAACCACACATCAGCACCCAATGCTTGGGGCACCAACAGGATATCGGCAAACATGATGGCCGCGTCAAAGCCGTAGCGGCGGATCGGTTGCAGGGTGACTTCGGCGGCCAGATCGGAGTTATAACACAGCGACAGAAAATCACCGGCCTCGGCGCGGGTGGCTTTGTATTCAGGCAGGTAACGCCCCGCTTGGCGCATCATCCATACAGGGGGGGGATCAAGCGTTTCGCCAGCTAACGCGCGCAGCAGTTTCTTTTGTTCAGTCATAACAATCCCCTAACCGTGTTGTTGTTAAATGAAGTCTCTTGCCAGCGACATGATGTCAAGGCGCTGGCGCGATGATTGACGTTGTCAGGCGCATTTGACGCGCTTAAACAGGGGTATGACGCAGAATTTACCAACCCCCGCTTCGCCCCTGAAAATTGGCACCCGTGGCTCGCCCTTGGCGCTGGCACAGGCCTATGAAACGCGGGGCCGTTTGATGGCGGCGTTTGACCTAGAGGAGGCGGCGTTCGAGGTGGTGGTGATCACCACATCGGGGGACCGGATACAGGACCGCCCGTTGAAAGAGGTTGGCGGCAAAGGGTTATTCACCAAGGAAATTGAGGAGGACATGCTGTCGGGTAAAATCGACATCGCCGTGCATTCGATGAAGGACATGCCAGTCGATCAGCCCGAAGGATTGTTGCTGGACACTTACCTGCCGCGTGAAGATGTGCGCGATGCGTTTGTATCGCCCAATATCAAACGGTTGGGCGATTTGTCTGAAGGCGCTGTTGTTGGCACATCCAGCCTGCGACGTCGGGCGCAATTGTTGAATTTCCGGCCTGATCTGAAGGTGGTAGAATTTCGCGGTAACGTGCAGACACGGCTAAGGAAATTGGACGAAGGCGTGGCCGAAGCAACGTTTTTGGCAATGGCGGGACTGGTCCGGTTGGGCCGCATGGATGTGGTGCAATCGGCAATCGAGGTGGAGGAGATGTTGCCTGCTGTGGCGCAAGGTGCGATCGGGATTGAGCGACGCGTGGATGATATGCGTGTGGCTGATATGCTGGCGGCGATCCATGATGTAGAAACGGGCCAGCGACTGGCAGCCGAGCGGGCATTTTTGGCGGCCCTTGACGGGTCATGCGAAACTCCGATTGGCGGCTTGGCGGTTCTGGAAGGTGGCACGATCTATCTGCGTGGCGAGATATTGCGCCCTGACGGATCCGAGTGTTTGGCGGATGAGGGCCGCGCCCCGATTGAGGACGGTGCCGAGATGGGTCGGACTGTGGCCGGACGGTTGCGGGACCGTGCGCCTGACGGATTTTTCGACTGGCTGTAGCGCTATATGAATCGCATATGAAAACCATATGAACTTTTATGCGCTGCGCGCGGCAGGTATTTAAGGCAAGAAGAAGGGGCGGGGCGTGCTAATCGGAGTGCTAATCCGGCAGCACCTTGCCCGGATTCATGATGTTGTTCGGGTCCAACGCCGTTTTGATCTGGCGCATAGCTGTTAGCGCCACCGCATCCTTGCGCCGCGCCATCGAGGGGCGCTTTGACAGACCGACGCCGTGCTCCGCCGAGAAACTGCCACCAAGGTCTTTTACCACCTCTTCAATGGTTTCCATGATCTGATGGGCGAGCTGCTTGTCACCCGATGTGGGCAGAACGGTATAGTGGACATTGCCGTCGCCAAGGTGGGCAACACAGGTGGTTTTCGCGCCTGCATCAATGCCTGCGACAAGGGCATCAGCACGCTCAAAGAAAGTGGCAACCTTATCAAGCGCCAAACAGATATCTGTATCCACGCGTGGCGAGATGGCGAACACAACCTCGGCCGAAGCTTCACGCCGCTTCCACATTTCGCCCCGCTGCGCTTCGTTCTGGGCGATTACGGCATCCAGAACAGCGCCCGTTTCCATCATTTCGCCCAACGCATTTTCAAGAATATCATTGACGGGTGTGGTGGGCGCTGTTGTGGCGACTTCGACCAATATGTTGACGTCATATCCGGTATCAAACGGCGGGCGAGCATCGGGGAAATGGGCTGCGAACATGTCCATGAACGTGCGCGGCATATATTCAAACGCCTCGACCAGCCCGCCGGTTTCGGTTTGCAGGCGGTTCAGCAGGGTTAGGGCATCGGTAAGTGTCGGCACGGCAACCATCGCGGTGGCGCAAGCGACGGGTTTGGGGAACAGTTTCAGCACCGCTTTGGTGATAATGCCCAAGGTGCCCTCAGACCCGATAAACAGGTCTTTCAGATCATAACCGGAGTTGTCTTTGTGCAGTTCCGACATCAGGTCCATGATTTCGCCAGAGGGCAAGACGACCTCTAGCCCAAGGCATAATGCCCGCGTGTTTCCATAGCGCAGCACGTTGGAGCCGCCTGCGTTGGTGGATAATGCGCCGCCGATCATGGCGGAGCCTCGTGCACCAAAGAACAGCGGGAAGATCAGGTTGTGATCGTCTGTGGCATCCTGAAGGCTGGCGATGATCGTGCCCGCGCCGACAATGGCGATGCGCGCATCTGGACGCAAATCATGGATGGTGTTCAGCCGTTCGAGCGACAGCATGATCGCGTCTTTAGCATAGGTGCCGCCGACAAGGCCGGTGTTGCCCGACACAGGCACAACAGGGGTCTTGGTGGCGTTGGCGAATTTGATAATTTCGCTGACTTGGCCGGTATTTTCAGGACGCACCACAGCAATCGGGGTGGCGTTATACGCGCCGGTGGTATCGTGGGCATAGCGGGTGGTAGCGTTGTCAGTTAGCACATGGTCGGGGCCGGTGATTTTGGCGAGGGCCGCGAGGATATCCATCGGTCAATCCTTTTTGCTTGGTGATTGGCCGCGGTATTTAACAGTTAGGGCGGGGTCAATCTCGCTTTGATCATAGACACCAAGCACGATGCCAACGCCCTTTGGATTGGCTTTGCCCGCGTCGATTTCAGCATCCGATTTGGTGACGCGTTGTGACATGCGGCGGGACCATTGGTGCAGGTGGCCATACATTCGTGATATTATTTCGGCGTGGTCGGTGCTGTTGCCAAGGTCGTTATATTCGTTCGGGTCGGCCTGAAGGTCGAACAGCATCGGACGGAGCCCGCCTTCGGCATGGATAAATTTGTAGCGTTCATCGGTGACCATAAACAGGCGGGCATCACGGTTGGTCACGCCCAGTTGGGCCGCCATCGGGCTGGTGGAATAGTCGTATTCGCTAATGGCGCAGGCCCGCCAGTCGACGGGTGTTTTGCCATGTAAATAGGGCAGCAGCGAGCGCCCTTCGATGATGTGATCCGGTACAGTCCCGCCCGCAACCTCGATAAAGGTGGCGGGCAGATCAATGGATTCGACCAGCGCATCGCAGGTGGTACCACGGGTGGCATCGGCATCGGGCGAGGGATCATAAATGATCAGCGGCACCTTGACCGATTGTTCATGAAACAGGTCTTTTTCGCCCAGCCAGTGATCGCCCAGATAATCGCCATGATCCGAGGTGATGACGATCATGGTGTTGTCCATTTGGCCCGTGGTTTCCAAATGATCAAACAGCCGTCCCATCTGGTCGTCGCACTGTTTGATCAGCCCCATATAGGCGGGGATCACCTTGTTTCGGACCTCGTCGCGGGAAAACGCCTGCCCGATGCGGTTGTTCATAAAGGCGTTATAGACAGGGTGCGGATCAACCCGTTCGCAATCATCGCGCAGCGAGGCGGGGACATGTTCGGCCCCGAACATATCATGATAGGGCGCGGGCACGATGTAGGGCCAGTGTGGTTTGATATAGGAAAGATGGGCGCACCACGGGCCCTCGGCCTGCTCGATAAACTTGATCGCCTCACCTGTTAGCCACGGCGTTTCGCTGTCCTCTTCGGCAATGTTGGCGGGCTTGTTGGCGTTGGTCATGAACCAGCCCGAGGCGATGTCGTTACCCTCGATCCCTGCATTGGCAAAATCGGCCCAGGGGTTTTCACCGGGGTAGCCTTTGGATTTCAGATATTCGTTATAGGGTGAGCGGTTTTCATCGTAAAATCCGTCCGGCCCTTGCGCCCACAACCCGTCATCGCGCTGCCATATGTCGAAACCGCACTCGGCTTGCCTCGCCCCGATCACGCTGTCGGGCGACAGGCCAAGACGCTCCATCCCTGCCTGATCCACCCGCATATGGGTCTTGCCGATCAGCCAGCAGCCCATGCCAAGCGGGCGCAGGTGGTCGCCTAATGTCATCTCGCCAACTCGCAAAGGATAGCCGTTATATTGGGCGCCGTGGGACGAGGGGTATCGGCCGGTATAGGTGCTCATCCGTGAGGCGCCACAGACGGGGGATTGCACATAGGCGCGGGTGAACCGCACGCCTTTGGCCGCGATCCGGTCGATGTGCGGGGTTTGCAGGTGTGGGTGACCAGCGCAGCTGAGGTAATCAAACCGCAACTGGTCAAACATGATGAACAGGATATTTTGTGTCATGCCTTCATGGGGCAGGAAAACGGCTTAGTCGTCAAGCCAGATCGGGTTTGACCACGCTCTTTTCCCGTTTGCGTCGATCACCGCCAGCTTGACCCATGCCTTGCCGGTCAACCGCTCCATTGAAAGAGTGGCGCTGGTCATGTCGGTGCCAACAATTTTGGCGGTAACAACACCAGGCCCCTGAATGGCGATAGTGGTGGCGGGGGAGCATTCGATTATGGCTTGGGTGCGGTCGTCATTCAGACGGAAATCATGGATTTCAGGGCCGGTCGAGGAGTAGAACTCGCCGGCCTTTAGCGCCGTGAGCAAAGCCTCGGGGGTGTTTTCCAATGCCTTGACCATGACCCAGCCGCCGAAATGATCAAGGATGGCGAAATGGGCGTCATCGGTGGCGATGGCGGTCAGGCGGCGGCCCTCGTTCAGCATGTGTTCATAGGACAGGATGCCGTCACCGCGATCATTTTCCACCGCACAGCCGTGGTTGTATATTTCAACCGCATGGGCGGCGGTGATTTTGCGGGCATCCACATCCGTCAGGCCAGACCAATGCGGGTGCGCAATGGCGATAAACGCACCGGCGGCGCGCGCACGGTTTGTCAGCTCGGTGATGGTTTCGCCTTTGCCAAGCGGCTGGAAATTCGGCGAGTCAGGGGCGGTGAAATCGAGCGGCAGGCCGATCGCAAGCACATGCCACATATCGCCGTTTTCCATGGCGTCGATGTGCAGTTCAGCCCCGAACAGGGTGGTGAAATCATCGTTACGACAGGCCGAGGTATCGGTGAGCGGGTAGTCAAACAAGCCAACAAAATGATCGGTCAGACTGATGAAATCATAGCCCTCCTCCTGATAACGGCGGCAAACCTCTTCGGGTTCTAACTGCCCGTCAGAGCGGGTGGAATGGGTGTGCATATTTCCACGGTGGAATTTACCGGGAGCGGTGAAAAAACTGGTGGGCATGGCGATGGCTTTCGACTTGGTTGCGCATTAATCCAACCCAGATTGATGATAGTTTTGCGACATCGCAAGCCAGCTAGCGACAAAGTTTCAAATATTTACATCAAGTTCGGCCAGCAACCAGGCCCAGCCCGAGGCGTGCATATCGCGATCAGTAAGGCTGCCCTGAATGGTTGGGCGCGGCATCGAGAACTTCAGCACATTCAGCGTGTCCAGCTCGAACCGTTTTATATCGGCCTCGTCCGTTTTATAAAGCGCTGCAACACGGGCGGTTGATAGCGCCTTGCAAACAGCGTTGTGGGTGTCGGCGTCATCGCTGAATATGTCGATGGTCAGGGCAAATGGTCCCGCATTCTTACTGCGGATTTTGCTGGTGATATGTCCAAGTTTAGCCATGTTTCACCTCGTCGGTTTGCAGGCGAAACGCATCCATCGGATCGGATAATGTCAGGATGTGGTTCAGGCAGAATTCATGGACTGGTCCTTTGTCCCATTCAGCGGGGGAAAACGGAAAGGCAAAGGTGGCTTGGGGTTCTTCATCGCTCAATGGATAGTGCAGCAAGAACGGATTGCACAGTTTGGCGATCTCGTTTGCGCTGGCTTGCTCTGGGGCGGTAATGATGGCGAGGACGCCGATTTCGGCGGGGGTGGTGGTGTTGGTTTCCAATGCGCCAAGGGTGGCGTTTTGGCCGATCAGGCGGAATTCAAGGGTATAGTCCGACGCACCCAGCCCCATGCGGGATTTGATTTCACCTGTTAGGTATGCGGTCAGTCGATTCACCCATTCAGGGGCATTTTCGACGTAATGTCGCTCGCGCAGCAAAACCAGTGAACAAGACTGGTATCCGGCCAGTCGCGCGCCTTCCAGTTTGACGGTGTAGCGGCCCAACGGCACCCATTTCGAGCCTGTCACCCGAACGCAGCGCCCGTCCAGTTGCTGGTATTTCGCGCCCGTCACATCCAGATGCCCGCCGGGTTCATACAGGATATTCGGGTCTGAATTTTCATAGAGCATATGCGCGGCCACCGATTGCGGGGTGCAGATTGCACCGATGGCCATTGGTTGCACGGTGAAACCTGTCGCATCAAAGTCGATGATTATAACGCCGCTGGTCGGGTTGGTCGAACACAGCGCACCGCATTCGCCAATCTTGGCCCCGTGCCATGCGCCGCCTGCGTGGTCGCCGTTCATCAGGGGCAGGGCGGCGATGGTGGCGGTGTCGGTGGTGCGGCCCGCGATGATGATGTCGGCACCGGATTGCAGGGCGGCGGTGATTTGTTCGGCACCGGCTAGGGCGACGATGTTGGTGCAACCGGTCAGGATTTCGGGCGAGATTGGCAGGGTCGGCCAGAGCGGGGTGATTTGATCAAGGGCGTTGGTAATTGTGCCCGCATTTTGCGAGGAATAGAGGCGGGCGATTTTCACACTCTGGCCCATTTCGACGGCCAGATCACAAGTGATCTGATACATCCAGTCCACGGTATTGTCGGTGCCGCAAGTGCCCGCGGTGCCGACTATCAACGGCACGCCAGCCTTGGCGCGGGCCTGCATCAGGATGCGCCATTCTGCCATCGTCGAGGCGCGCGAATATTTCGAGGTTCCGGTGCCCAGATAATGCGGGCCGCTGTCGGTTGATCCGCCGTCAACGCAGATCACATCAGGGCTCATATCCACCCCGCGCCAAAGCGCTGCCTCGTCGAACCCCAGCCCGATGGCGCCGTTGGGGATCAGAACGCGGGTCAATCTGTGATCGCTTGTGGTTTTTTGATGATCCCACGCAGGAACATCGGGGCGACAAAACCGAGGATGGCGGCGACCCACAGTCCGATACTGATGCCGGACGAGAACAGATAGGTCCAGTCACCGCCCGAAGTAACCATCGCGTTGCGCAGGCTGACTTCCATTTTGCTGCCGAGCAGAATGCCCAGAATGATTGGCACCGTCGGCACATCCAGTTTGCGCAGGAAAAAGCCCATGACCCCAAAACCGATCATTAACAGCAGATCAAAGTTGGATTTTGACAGCGAATAGATGCCGACAAAGGAAATCATTGTCACACCTGGCAGCAATAACCACGGCGGCACCATCAAAATGCGCACAAACACTTTGACCATCGGCACGTTCAACAAAAGCAGCACGATATTGGCGATCAGCAAAGACGCAATCAATGTCCAGACCACATCGGGGCGCTCGGCAAACAATAGCGGGCCTGGTGTGATGTTCAGCGTCAATAACAAGGCCAACAACACGGCGGTGGTGCCGGACCCGGGCACCCCAAGCGTTAACATCGGCACCAGTGCGCCACCGGCGGCGGCGTTGTTACCTGCCTCGGGGGCGGCAATGCCGCGCGGATCACCTTTGCCAAATTGTGAATTATCTTTGACGATAGCTTTTTCGGCTGAATAGGCCATGAAACTGCCCAGAGAGGCACCGGCACCCGGCAAAATACCTGCAATGAAACCAATAACAGTGGCGCGCAGCATGGTCCATTTGCACCGCATGATGTCTTTGACGGGGATGGTGATTTTGCCCAGCTTTACGCCGATCGCAGAATCCTTGCCTTGGCTTTCAATGAACACAAAGACTTCGGTCACAGCGAACAAGCCAACGATGGCGACCAGAAAATCAACACCATCTCCAAGATGCAAGCTGCCAAATGTCAGGCGCGGCAGTCCGGCATTATCCTGCCCGATCATCGAAATCCCAAGACCGATACAGGCGGCAAGCGCTGCCTTGGCCTGATTGTTTGAAGCAATGCCGCCAAGGGTGCAGAACGCCAGCAAATATAGTGCGAAATATTCGGCGGGGCCGAATTTGAACGCCACTTGTGATAAAAGTGGAGCGAGCAGCATTAACCCTATTGTCGCCAGAAATGCGCCGACAAACGAGGCCACACCGGACAACACCAGCGCATCAGCCGCGCGGCCTGCTTTGGCCATCGGATAGCCATCAAGCGTGGTCATCAAGGCGGGTTCATCCCCCGGAATGTTCAGCAGGATTGACGATATGCGCCCGCCATACATCGCGCCGTAATAGACCGAAGTCATCAACACCAGTGCCGAGGTCGCATCCAGCCCGAGCGAGAACGCCAGCGGGATCAGGATGGCCACACCGTTTGAGGGGCCAAGCCCGGGCAATGCGCCGATGATGGTGCCAAGGATGCAACCGACCACCGCCAAAAACAGGGTGGTGGGTGATAATGCTGCGCCAAAACCGTCAGCCAATAGTGACAGGGTTTCCATTATTGTCCCCTAAAACCAGTCACGGGGAAAGGCATACAGCCCCAGCCCCAGTGCAAATTTGAATAGTGAAAATAGCCCGACAGACAGCCCAATACCGGTTAAGGATGCGGGCAAAACGCGCGGGTTTATTTGATAGCTTAGTAACCCTGCAGCCAATGCGGTCGGGATTGCAAACTCCAGCGGTTTCAGCGCTAGGGCATAGCCCACCAAAACGATCACAGCGAGCAATATACGCCCGAATGTGGCCAGTGACGGCCACTCGGGTTCTGCATCGGGTTTGATCATCATCACAACCGCACAGAGGATTGCCAGCCCGCCAACCATATAGGGAAATGATTTAGGCCCCACCGGATCGGATAGAAAACTCACCTGGATTGTTGTGGCGCTAAAGAGATACCCCAGCGCCACAACAATGACCGTCAGGCCAAATAGCCGGTCACTCATTACTGAATGACGCCCATTTCGCGTGACATGGTTTCGATTTCAGCAATCACACCATCCAGATAGCCGGCAAAATCAGGGCCGGTTTTGGTGAATGGTGCCAGACCGTTGGCTGTCATCTGTTCGGCCCATTCAGGCGATGCTGCAACCTTGTCCAGTGCGGCGACCCATTTGTCGTAGGCCTCGTCCGAAATGCCTTTGGGCACATACAGACCGCGCCAGTTTACGGCAACAACGTCGATGCCTTGTTCTTTGGCTGTCGGGATGTCTTCAAAGCCGGGAACGCGCTCGTCTGTGAATACCGCTATCACCCGGATGTCGCCGGATTTAAGGAACCCTACGACTTCGGACATGTCGCCGGTCACCGCTTGGGTGTGGCCGCCAACGGTTTGTACGATTGCGTCGCCGCCACCGTCCAGACCGATGTATTTCACCGATTTGATGTCGGTATGGCCAACCCGCGCCAGCGCCATCAGCACCTTGATGTGGTCAAACCCGCCAACGGCAGAACCGCCCGCGAATGTCACAGACGCTGGATCGGCTTTCACCGCCTCCAACAGATCGGTCAGTGATTGATAAGGGCTGTCTGCGGCCACAGCGATAATGCCGGGATCAGCACCAATTGCCCCAAGGAACCGCACCTGATCCGCAGTCATGCCGCCGAATGCGTTTTGCGCCAGACGTGTGGCCGTAGCGGAAGACGCCGCAACGATCAGTTCTTCGTCTGTGTTGCGATCATTCACAACGTGGCTATAAGCAAGCCCGCCACCGCCACCGGCCATATTGGTGACCTGAATTTGGCCATCCACAGCGCCGATATCGGTCATGATTTTGCTAATAGCGCGGCAGGTGAAATCCCAGCCACCACCGGGGTTGGCCGGGGCTATGCATTCTGTTGCCATCGCAGATGTGGTCAGCCCAGCGCTGACAATCAGGCCGGCAGCAAGCCGTTTGAAAACTGTATTCATCTATATTTCCTCCCAGAAAATTTCTGTTAACGGGTCTGATGGTCCGGCGACCAGTTATGAAATGGCGCGTGTCCCCGTCAGATGACGTTAAGTAAGCGTTAACAGCGGCGAGGAGTCAAACACCATTTTTACCGCGCGGTAAAATCTGGCAGTGTTTTGCGCGACAAAGAACGTGCCTCTAGTTCGCATCTGCAAAATATTGCAAATCCTCGGTGCGTTGACGGGTCAGACGGGTCATACATCCCCAATAGAGTAGTGGCTGGGCAGAGCCGCCGCGCATGGCAAGGCTTTCAGCATCACAAGCATGGTCACGAAAAGGAATCCATGCGCGCTGGGCATTTCGTAACATATTGGCTGCAGGCACTTGCCCATCTTCCAAGTATTCATCCATACGCAATGCAACTGCTTTGGCCAGTTTGTAGACGCGGTTCAATTCCTTGTCGGCGGTTTGCCAATCCAAATGGGCGCAGGCGTTCATACTACTTTGGACGAGGCTGTTGTGGTCACAACCCTGCGCCTGAGCGCTGTTTGCGAATGCCAATGAGATCACGACAACCAGAGTTTTTCCATGCCGTTTAATAACTACACGGCTATCTAAGGCCATCATTGCCCACCACGTCTTTCAACTCCAGCCCGCCCAGACGCGAATGGATGCGGGGCCCCTTGGCCATCGCCAGTGCGAACATGATTTCGTTGGCTTTGGGGCCGTCCGGCACGCGGACCTCCATTGCATCAAAATGGCCGCGCACGTAGGCGGCATTGATGTGGGCGATGGGGATGTCGACGGCTGTGCCGACCCCGCCGACCTTTTTGCTTGAGGGCACAATGGCCCGCGCCTCGCCCAATCGCTCGCGCATCACATATCCGCCGGGGACGTGCCAAAGTGCGGCGTGCTCCAGCTCGCCTGCCTCGCCGACAAGGGCGGATTTTCCGTATGCGTCGATGCCGTCTTTGCCGCCCAAAACGTCGATCAATTTGTCGGTCATCATCAGGCCCAGAGGTTTTAGCGCCTCCATCGCGGGCTGAATATCCTCGACATATTTTCCGGCAAACGGGTTGTTGACCAAGGCAATAATAGCGGCGCGGATACGCGGGGTTTGGGCCGCGGGTCCACCGTCATGCTGGATTTCCTCGATGAATATCATGGTTTTACGCAGTTTGAAGTCGAGCATGTCTGTCTCCTGTGGGGGCAAGCGTGTCGCCTGCATAGCAATTCTGGCCGCGCAAGAACAAGGCGGCAGCGGTGATTTTTCCGGTGTGAATCATGTCGTTGGCAAGGGTTTTGCCTGCGGTAAGGGCCGCTGCAATATCGGCGTTGGTCAGTGGACCAACAGCGGTGGTGACGCGGCGAGGGCCAAGGTCACTGTCGGGGTTCAAGGTGTTGGCGGGCTGGCGCATGATGGCGGGATGATCGGGCAGGTTGACGGCATTGGCAATCAGCGTGGCCGCCACATCGGCGGCGGTGGCGGTGCGGGCAATGACCGTCACGGCGTCGGCTATACCGAACGAATGGCTGCGCCCGTGCCAGCCCGATGTGGCCAGTCCACGCGCGGGTTGATCGGCGGTAAGGGTGATGCGCCCCGCATCGCTGCCCGCGTTGATGGCGCAGGTCAGGTGGTGTGTGGGTGTCAGGTGGATGGCAATGTCGCCACCGTTGTTCACATAGGCTTTGTCCAGCGTCAGACCATGACACATGGCATGGCAAACCTCATCGGCCACGGCCCCCGCAACGGCGGCCATCGGGGTGACGAAGGTGTCAGTGTGGTGAGCGATGGTATGGGCCATTTCGCGGGCTATTTTTCCTGTGGGCTGCGTCGGCGTGGCGGTTCGCAACAATGGCAATTCGTTAGCAAGCTCGCTGAGCACGGTTTGGAAACGGGCGGTGGCTTGGTCAAACGCGGCCCGTTTGTCTGACCCCCATGCCTGAATGATCAGGTCAATCGGCCCGTGGTTCAAATGCAGGCGACCATCGGGTAAGAGGCTGGCTTGCGGCATCTAGTGCTTCCCCCACGGTAGATCATTCTCAGGGGCGATGGCGCGGCTATCATCGCCATATTCCCCGCCTTTATCCAGAATGTCGGTGGCGCTGCGGATGCTGTCGGTGTGGCCGCCAAGACGGGAAAATTCATCGCGGCTCATGGTGAATTCCAGTGGAGCGACCAGCGCAGGCGTGGGCACATATCCAAATGAATTTTCCGGTAGGGTCAGCACATCGACCATCATGGTGATACCGCCACCCGGCCAGATATAGGTTTGCGCCCCACCGCAGGTCAGTTGCGTTGCATTGGCGCTGACAGATTGCGTTAGGCGGATCGGGTTCTGGGTGACGCCCGAGCGCAAGCTGCCACCTGCGCCGCCCATGAACAGCACAGTGCACAGCGCCGCTTCGCAGTTTTCGTCAATCAGCGCGACCGAGTGTTTCAGATTGTCGGGTAGGGGTTGTTCTTGTGGCACCAGATCATCATCCAACACGTAATAACCGAACTGCTCGCCCGTGGTGGAAACCATCATCATGCGCAGACCCGCCTTGGCCCCTTTTTTTTCGTTCCACGGCCCCAGAATATCCAGCGGGTTTTCAATGTTGGTGCCGCCCCAGCCAAGCCCGGGATTGGCGACCTGAAAATAGCGGCCGGGGGTGGAGCGTCGCCCCTTGATTTTAATGCCGGTGCTTTGCCATCCCAGCACCTTACCGGCCTGATGTTCCGACACAACGCCGGTGATGTGGTCGTCCACCACCACCACCTCGTCGACCAGCCCGCGCCATTGCGACGCGAACATCCCGATGGTGGCTGAGCCACACCCGACCCGCATCCGCGCCTCGCGTTTGCCATCCACAATCGGCGCATGCCCCGCTTGCACAATCACGGTTGATCCACCGTCGATGGTCAGTTCTACCGCCTCGCGGTTGCACAGTTTCAACAGGGCGTCACAGGTCACGCGTCCCTCGGCTTTGGTGCCTCCGGTCAGATGACCGACCCCGCCGAGCGACAACATTTGCGAGCCGTATTCGCTGGTCATCACATGGCCGATCGCCTCGCCATTTGCCCGCACGATTGCGGCCTCGGGTCCTAAATGGCGATCCGTGTCGATCTTCACTTTGACACCGCAGTAGGAAAATATCGCCTCGGTCACCACGGTGATCATATCCGCGCCATCGACCTGCTGGCTGACGATAAACGGTGCCGGTTTATAGTCGGGGTAGGTGGTGCCGGATCCGATGGCGGTGACGAATTTCTGGCTGTCGTCGTCCAGATCATCTTGCCAATCTGCACCCAGAAACGGTTTCACCTCGTCGCCCGCAGCAATGCGGTGATCAAGGACCGTCAGCGGATCACAGCGGATGATTTTGCCACCCTCGTTGGCGTAGCGGTCACATGCGCCAAGGCGGCCCTCGGCGACGTAGCACATTACGGGGCAGGCATCGCAGCGGATTTTTGCGGGGGCATCGGTCATTTCTGTGCCTCGTTGATGGCGTTCAGAACGCGGTAAGGCAGCGCGGGCAAACGGGTGATGCGCGCGCCGGAGGCATCACGGATTGCGTTCAGAATGGCGGGGGCGGTGGGGATCAACACGTGCTCGCCCAACCCCTTGGCCCCGAATGGTCCGTGCGGGTCGGGGTTTTCGATCAGGGTCGAGGTGATCTGCGGCATATCCCCGATGGTGGGGATCAGATAATCGTGCAGGTTTTCGGTGCGCCCCGGAATGTATTCTTCCATCAAGGCCATGCCCAACCCTTGGGCAATGCCGCCCTCGATCTGGCCGGTGGCCAGCACCGGATTGATCACCCGACCCAGATCATGGGCGGCGTGGATATGGTGCACCTTGACGGTGCCAAGGCGCATGTTGACCTCGACTTCGGCCATTTGCGCACCATAGCCATAAACCGCATAAGGCGTGCCTTGGCCGTTTTCATCCAGCGGGGATGTGGGCGGATCATAGGTGGAAACCGCGCTAATGGCATAGCCGTTTTTATCTGGCGCAAGGCTGGTCAGATCAAGGCGCGAAGCGTTGCTGGAAAGCGTACCATCGCCAAGGTGAAACGTGGCATCATCGCCTGCGTTCAGACGTTGCAGGATAGTGGCGCGCAGTTGGCGACCGGTTTGTTCGGCGGCCTTGCCCGTGACATAGGTTTGACGCGAGGCCGAGGTTTTTCCGGCGTCCGGTGTGAGACCGGTATCGGGGCCGATCAGGGTGACCTGCGACAACGGCAGGCCCAAAGCATCGGCAAAGATTTGCGCGATCACGGTGTTGGAGCCTTGGCCGATATCGGTTGCGCCCTGATGCAAGACCAGTCGCCCAGCGGGGGTGATACCCGCCAGAATGGTCGATGGGTTGGGCAGGGATGTGTTGCCACAGCCATACCAGCAACTGGCCACACCCACGCCGCGTTTTGCGTCACTGTGGCGGGCGTTCCATTCGATATTTTGAGCAAGTGCCTCCTGCCACGGCGCTTCAAGTGCCTCAAGGCATTCGGCAATGCCAACCGCGCTCAGCACTTGGCCCGTTTGCGTCCTGTCCCCATCACGCAAGGCGTTCTGGAGGCGGAAATTCAAACGGTCTATTCCAGCCATCATCGCCAGATCATCAAACAGGATTTCCTGAATGATCGCCGCTTGTGGGACGCCAAACCCGCGGAATGCGCCCGAAGGTGGGCCGTTGGTGTGGATGGCACCGGCCTGTGCAAAATAGGCGGGCATTTTGTAGGGGCCAGAGGCGTGCACCGGCACACGGTTGGCCACGGTCGGGCCCCACGAGGCATAAGCTCCAGTGTTGAAATCACCGTCAAAGTGCATCGCGGTCAGTAGGCCGTTTTCGTCGCAGCCAATGCGGGCAGTCATTTTGGCGGGGTGGCGTTTGGTGGTCGAGAACATGGATTCTCTGCGTGAATATGTCATGCGGCAAGGCCTGCCTGTTTTTAGGGCGGCTAGTCCGATTAGCGGTTGCACTGATACGTCAAGTTTGGAGCCAAAGCCGCCGCCTGTGGCTGACGGGATAATACGCACTTGCTCCTTCGACAGGTCAAGAATTTTGGCCACGTCCTCTTGGTCCATCACCGGGGCTTGAGTGCAGGCATGGATGCTCAGGGTGTCGCCGTCCATCCACGCCACACCCGCTTCGGGTTCAATATAGGCGTGTTCGACATAGGCGGTTTCGATTGATGTTTCGGCGGTGTGGGCCGAGCCAGACAGCGCGGAATCGGCATCGCCGTGACGCACAAGACCTGCGATCAATAGGTTGCCATCGCGTCCGTCATGCAGTTGCGGGGCGTCTGGCTGTTTGGCGCTGTCAGTGTCCAACACTTCGGTTAGCGGCTGCCATGTGATCGGGAATGTGGACAGGGCGCAAGCGTCGATTGCACCTGCTTCACCCACAATCAACGCCACAGCTTCGCCGCGGAAACGGGCGTGGTTTTCGGCCAGTGCGGGTTGGTCTGCAAAGGACGGGATCACGCCAAACCGGTTTTCGCCGGGGATGTCATCCGCCGTAAGAACCAGCGCAATGCCGGAGCTATTGCGAACCCATTTTGCCGTGTCCCCGATGGTGAAACTCGCGCGGTGATGCGGCGAGCGGATGGCATTAACCGTGAGGGTGTTTGGCGGAACAAAATCCGCGCCAAAGGCTTCGGTTCCGTCGACTTTGGCCTGCCCGTCCAGTCGGATAACGGGGCTGCCGACGGCATTGCCAGCATTGGGGGCGACAACATCGGGCAGCGGGTTATTCGCATTCATCACCGCCTGAATGATCTTGGTGTAGCCAGTGCAGCGGCACAGCACACCGCCCAACGCATCCTCGGTCTGTTGCTGGGTCGGGTGGGGGTGATCATTCAGCAACGCTGCCGCGTTGATCAGCATACCGGGTGTGCAGATACCGCATTGGGCGGCGCCGTAATGCAGGAACGCGGCTTGCAGGTTTGCGAACTCTTCATCTGGCAAGCCCTCAATCGTTGTCACCATCCGGCCCGCAACTTGGGCCACCGTGGTTAGGCAGGCGCAAACAGGCGCGCCGTCCAGCAACACGGTGCAAGCGCCGCAATCGCCCGCGTCACAACCCACCTTGGTGCCGCGCAGGTTCAAATCCTCGCGCAGGGCCTCGCTAAGGCGGCGGGCGGGGGATGTGGTGATATCATGCGGGGTGCCGTTGACCAGTAGGGTTGTCGTCATGTCGCGTGCGCCTGAATTGCGTCGATGATAGTGCTGTTGACCAGTTCAGTGGCGGCGGTGATGCGGTAGCGGGCGTCGGCGCGGATGTCGTCAATCGGGGTCAGAACTGTCGTGATTTGACGCTCGATTGTGTCGTGCCATGCCGATGGGTTAGAGATGTTGGCGCCAACCAGCTCGGTTTCCAAAGCTGTGAGGCGGGACGCTACAGGGCCGCAAGCCCCGACGCTGATCGCGGCGTCGCTGATCACCCCGTCCACCAGCTTGATCCGTGCGGCAACCATACAGATCGAGATCACCAGATATTTTCGCGCCCCGAGCTTTTGAAACGCCGATACTCCGTTAATCGCGGCTTGCGGCACATGGATGGCGGTGACTATTTCATCTGGTTCCAAAGCAGTGTTGCGCACGCCTTTGATGAATTCGGACAGGGGTAGATGCCGCACGCCGCGCCCGGATCCAATCTCGACCATTGCATCCAGAACCAACAGGGGTGGCACCCCGTCAGCGGCGGGGGATGCGTTACACAGGTTGCCTGCCACAGTGCCGCTGTTCTGGATTTGCAGCGATCCCACTTCGCGGGCGGCCTGTTGCAGGGCGTTGAACGCTGGTGGCAAGGGCGCGGTAATCACATCGGACCATGTTGCCGTTGCGCCAATCCGCCAGCCGTCTTTGGTTCGGGTTATGCCGCCCAATTCCGAAATTGCGGTGATGTCGAGCACCTCGCCACGCAGCTCCCGCCCCGTTTCAGCCGGAAAAACATCGGTCCCGCCCGCAAGTATCCGTGCGCCGGATTGCGCGAGGATTTCAAATGCGTCAGTCAGGTCTGTGGGCCGGTAATACGTCATTACGCCTCTTTGCTCGGGTGCGGAAATTCATTGGTATACAAACGGATTTTGCTGGTAATTCGCTTTACTGTCAAATGATTTTGCGCCAGTTTTGGATGTGATGAAGCCAACAGCGCCCCTTTCCGAAGCCGTTAAAGAAACGGCGGCCACGCCCTATCGTCTCGACGATCAGGTCGGGCATTTGCTGCGCCGCGCATCACAGCGGCACCTGTCAATATACGGGCAGGCCATTTCGGAACTAACCCCGATGCAATTTGCAACATTGGCCAAGCTGACCGAGGCTGGAGCGTTATCGCAGAATGCATTGGGGCGGTTAACGGCGATGGACGCGGCGACGATCAAGGGGGTGGTGGACCGGCTAAAGAAACACGGGCTGGTGCAGACGGAAAATGATAAAACGGACCGGCGTCGCACGATTGTATCGCTTACATCGGGGGGGCGAGATTTGCTGGCGAACCTGATTGGGGCTGCGCAGAATATCAGTGACGAGACGCTGAAACCCCTGACCAATAGTGAACAGGCTATGTTCCTGCATCTATTGCGTAAACTGACCTGATTTCAGACGCCGACGAAGCGATGCAGCAGACTACTATCGGCCTTCAATTCCGCAGGCGTGACTGTCAGCGCACTGCGCCCGTTCTCGATAAATACGATCCTGTCGGCCACTTCCAGCACCGCATCCACGCGTTGTTCGACCAAAATGATAGCCACACCTTTTTGTTTCAGCGTCACCACCACATCGCGGATCAACGAGATCATCGAGGGCTGCAACCCTTCCGTTGGCTCGTCCAGCAACAACACCTTTGGTTCTAGGCATAAGGCGCGCGCGGTGGCCAGCATCTGCTGTTCGCCGCCAGACAGGGTTTCGGCCCGTTGATGCAGCCGTTCGCGCAGGCGCGGGAACATCTCCAGCACTTGGTCGCGCACATCGGCCCCTTTGCCACGCGTCATCAGCCCGATTTGCAGGTTTTCCCCGACGGTCATTTCCGAAAACAGCCGTCGGCCCTGTGGAATGTATCCGATCCCCAGTTTGGGCATGCGATGGGCGGGTAGCCCACTGATTTCATGCGCTTCCAGTTGCATTGAACCCGATGTGATCGGCACCAGCCCCATGATGGTTTTCATCACGGTGGATTTGCCCGCTCCGTTGCGGCCCAACAGGCACAGGATTTCGCCCGCCCGCACCTCTAGGGATAGATCACGCAGCACCTGAACCTTGCCGTATCCGGCGTTGATGTCGGTCAGCTTTAGCATCATCCCCCCAGATAAGCGGCTTGAACCGCAGGGTTGGCGTGGATTTCATCAGGCGTGCCCTCGGCGATGATTTCGCCGAAATTCAGCACGGTTATGCGGTCGGCCAAGGCCATCACCACGTTGATGTTATGCTCAATCAACAGCACGGTGGTATTGGAGGATACTTCGCGGATCAACTGGATGAACTCAGAAATCTCGCCGTCCGACAACCCCTGTGTCGGTTCATCCAAAATCAACAGTTTCGGCTCCTGACCCAACCCCATGGCGATTTCCAGCAGGCGTTGATGCCCATAGGCCAGATCACCTGCCACCTGATCAGCGCGACGGTCCAGCCCAACGCGGGTCAGGGCGGTGGTGACCTCGGTTTGTAGCTGCTTTGTGGCGCGACCCAATCGGTGCTGCACCGCCAGCGCCACGTTTTCAAACACCGTCAGATTGCCAAAGATCGAGGTGATCTGGAAGGTATAGGCCATGCCGAGCGAGATGCGTTTATGGGCGGGCAGGGTGGTGACGTCCTGCCCTTGAAAAGTAACCGTGCCGCTGCTGGCGGGGATGCGACCGCACAGCATCGAAACGAAGGTGGTTTTGCCCGCGCCATTCGGCCCGATCAGCGCACGGATTTCGCCTTGTGGCAGATCGAAATCCACATTCTGCACGGCCTGAAGTCCGCCAAAATTGCGGCTAAGATCACGGGTTGAGAGCAGGTTTACGGCAGCCATTTCGCCCACCTTTCGCGCACGATCCCCATCAGCCCGTTGCGGGCAAACATGGTCAGCAACACCAGCACCACGCCGACAACCAGCATGTAGGCGTCGGTTATGCCGCTCGATAGATCAATCAGGTAGAACATGAACAGGGTGCCGATGAATGGGCCGATCACGGTTCCGGCCCCGCCCAACAGCACCCACAACAGTGGAAAGATCGAATAAGGCACCTGGGCAAAGCTGGCCCCAACATAGCCGAACAAAACGCCGTAAGCCGCCCCTGCCGCGCCCGAAACTGTGCCGGACATAACCACCGCGGCCAGCTTGTGGCGCCATGTGTCATAGCCCAGCATTTTCGCCCGTTCCTCGTTTTCGCGGATGGCGATCAGCACGCGGCCTGTGGGGGCGCGCACCAACCACAGGATGCCAAGCAACACCGTGGTGAACAACGTTAGCGCCGCGAAATACCGTATGGTCGGGTCGGATAGATCCAGCCCTGCGATCTGGCGCACGGATTGCTGGATCACGAAGCCTTCGTCCCCGCGGGTGACGCTTCCAAAATACAGGATGGTCAGGAATATGGTTTGAGAGAACATCAGCGTGACGATCATAAACGCCACGCCAATGGTGCGCAGGGCCAGCAGGCCAACCAGCAGCGAAAACAGCAGTGAGGCGAGGATGCCCATGCCGAATGCCGGCCCGATCGACATGTCCAGCTGTGTTACGGACAATCCCATGCCATACATGCCAGCGGCAAAGAACATCGCGTGCCCAAGGCTGAGCAATCCAGTGTAGCCGAACATGATGTTATAGCCCATCGCATAGGTCGCCATCACCATCACGCGGGCTAGAACGCCGTGGTGATAGACGGGCAGGATGAACTGCAGTGCGATGAGCAGCGCGATCAGGCCAAGGTGCAGGGGAAGGGATTTTTTCATGCGGCTTTGGCTCCGAACAGCCCTTGGGGCCGGTAGACCAGCACCATCGCCACCAGCAATGTCGCCAGCATTTTTGCCAGTGTCGGGGTAAAGAACACCGAAATGATTCCGTCGCTCATTCCGATTAGGACCGCCGCGACGACGGTGCCGCGAAGCGAGCCGAGCCCGCCGATGATCACTACGATGAAGGATAACAGCAGAGGGTCCGCGCCCATCAGGTAATGCGCCTGCTGGATCGGCACGACCAGCACCGCGCCAAGGGCAGCCAGTGCTGCCCCCATGCCGAACACCAGCGCGTAGATGCGTTCGACCGGAATGCCGAAGGCCTGCGCGATTTCGCTGTCCAGTTGGGTGGCCCGCAGGATCAAACCGATTTTGGTTTTCGCCATCAGCAGCCAGACCCCGATCAGGGTGACAATGGCGGCGACAATCACAAACAGCTTATAACTGGTGGTGCTCAGACCCCACGGCCAGTACATCTGGAACCCATTCTCGCCCCACTCAAACCACGGCAGGGCAAGACGGGTGTTAAACGGCGGCGCGACGGGGTGGGCATCCGGCCCATAGGTCATCAAGGTAACCTGCTGGATGATGTATAACAGGCCGATGGTGGCGACTATGGTACGTTCGGGGTCATAGTCGATGCGTCGCAGGATCAGCCAATCCGCCGCCCCCGCCAACAGCCCGACCAGCAGCGGCGCGACGATTAACGCCGCGATGAACCCGACAGCCGCAGGCCCGCCCAACATGCTGGTGATCCACCACGCCAGCACGGCACCCAGCATAAAGAATTCGCCGTGCGCCACGTTGACCACACGCATCACGCCGAACACCAGCGACAGGCCAAGGGCTGTCAGCGTCAGCACGGATGCCTGCACCAGCCCTTCGAGCATGGCGAGCATAAGGTGGGGGCCGAATTCCATGTGGTGTGAACTGCTCTTTGATTTTTAGGGATAAAGCGGTCCCTCCCCCTGTGAGCGGGGGAGGGTTGGTGGTTCTTAGAACGATTGCGTGGTGTAATCCACCTCGTCCGGATAAAACCCGTCCTCGAGCGACGTTGTGTGTTTCACCATCAGTTTTCCGCCTTCGACCTTGGAAATATACTGCGGGCCGAACACCTGATGGGTCTTGCCATTAAACAGCTTGGCCCCTTGCGGATGCTCGTTACTTTCCGGCATGTCGGTGATCGCCTCGACCGCTTCAATCAGCTTGGTGCGATCCTCAATGCCTTTGTAACCTGCCGCCTCCATCCCGTCCTTGATGGTGAAAAGGGTTTCCCAGCAGCCGAACATATGGGCATAGGTCGAAACGTCCTTTGGATCGTCCACCGACGCGCCGTTTTCATCAATGCCAATGGCTGCGCGGTAGAATTTATCATACTCGGTTTGGTTCGGCTGCACATAGCGCGGCATGCCTTCCCAGAAGTGGGTGCCTTCAAGGAACTCCAGACCCGGCGTGGCGAAATCAACCGCCTCGAGCGAATCCACAAAGCCGAATATCGCAGGCGCACTTGGCCCAAAAAACTCGCCCAGTTCCTTGACGAATGTTAGCACCGATGGGCCGACCATGACGTGATAGATCACCTCGGTGTCACGCGGAATTTTCGGGAAGTATTTGGTGAAGGATGCTTCGGTGGGTGGAATGGCAATTTTCGCCACCACTTCGCCGCCCTGCGCTTCAATCGCTTCACTAAAGAAATCGCGGTGGTTATGGCCGAATGCAAAATCCGGATAGATCATCGTGATCTTTTTACCCAGATTGCTGGCCACCCACGGCGCCATCGCCTGCACTTGGCTTTTCACATCGGTAATGCCGGGCTGTAGAGTGTAGCGGTTCAACATGCCGGACGCCACATGGTGCCCTTCGGAGACCACGAAATACGGCATTTTCAATTCTGCCGCGCGTGGGGCAGAGCCGATTACAACGTGGGAAAACAGGGTGCCATAGGCGATGTCGCAACCGTGCTGGTTGGCGAATTTCTCCAACACCTCGGCACCGCGTTTGGGGTCTGTCCCGTCATCCTCGGCCACGATTTCGATGGGCCGCCCGTTGATGCCGCCTGCGTCATTGATCACTTTGGCAGCCGCATTTGTGGTGCGTTCATACCAGCGTCCGTAGGCAGCTCCGATGCCGGTGCGATGCACTTGGAAACCGATTTTGATCGGCGCGCTGTGTGAACCCGCATGGGCAAACCGCGTTACGTCTGGCAGGGCAGTTGCAGCCCCGACTGCTGCCATGCCCGTCAGGATTTTGCGGCGCGTTGGTAATGCTTTGTTAACCATGTTTTTTCTCTCCCTATGTGTTGATCTGACGGGCCGTATGATCGACCTTCTATCGCCTTTAGAATTGATTGCATGGTGATAAATGTCCACTGGTAAATAATCATGGACCGATGCAAACTAGTTTGTATACAAATGATTAAATCAAAACCTGTCAAGGAATTTGCGGATGGTGGATCAGACAAAAGGCAAGATTGTAGGCGTCGATGTGGGCGGCACATTCACCGATCTTGTGTTGCTGTCTGCGGACGGGCAGGTGCGCCTGTCCAAAGTCCCCAGCACCTTGGACAATCAGGCATTTGGGGTTCTGGATGCGCTGGAGGCCGTGGATGCCAACCTGCCGGATGTGGATCTGATTGTGCATGGGACAACCACCACGACCAACGCGGTGCTGGAGCGAAAACTGAGTAAAACCGGCCTGATCACGACGCGTGGTTTTCGCGATGTGCTGGAACTGGGGCGGCGCACCCGTCCACAAGCCTATGGTATGTTTGGCGAGTTCACTCCGATCATCCCGCGTGATCTGCGGCTAGAAGTGCCGGAACGTATGCTGGCGGATGGGTCAGTGCATGTTGCATTGGATGGCGCGGCGGTGACGGCGGCGGCGCAGGCGTTGCTTGCGGCGGGGTGCGAATCTGTTGTGATCCATTTCCTGCACGCTTATGCCAACCCTGTTCATGAACTGGAAGCGGCGCGTTTGGTGGCCGAGGTTTGGCCGAATGACTACATCACCATGGGCCACTCCCTGCTGTCGGAAAGCCGCGAATATGAACGCGGGGTGACGGCGGCGGTGAATGCCTCGGTGCAGCCGTTGTTGCAACGGTATGTGGACCGGTTGGCGTCTGAGTTGGCTGATAAGGGCTATCAGCATGAGGTGCTGGTGATGAACGGCAATGGCGGCATGGTGTCAGCGGGTATGGTGGCGCGGGAGGCAGCGAAAACCGTGATGTCCGGTCCGGCGTCCGGCGTGATGGCGGCGGCCTATACTGGGGCGCGGGCGGGGATGCGCAATCTGCTGACTTACGATATGGGCGGGACATCAACGGACGTTGCATTGATCAAAGACGCGCAACCGGCGGTGTCAAACGAGATCGAGATAGAATACGCCATGCCGATCCACGTGCCGATGGTCGATGTGCGCACGGTTGGGGCTGGCGGTGGGTCCATTGCGCATGTGAACGCGGCGGGCTTGCTAGAGGTCGGGCCGGAGAGCGCGGGGGCTACACCGGGGCCGATTTGTTATGACAAGGGCGGGGTGGCCCCAACGATCACCGACGCCAACCTGTTGTTGGGCCGGATGGGACTGCGTGACGGATCAGCCAATGATCTAGTGGCGCGGGTTGAGGCTGGTCTGGAAAAGCTGGCCGCGCCGCTGGGCATCAGCACCTTGCAAGCCGCCGAGGCGGTGATCCGTGTTGCCAACACCCACATGGCAGGCGCGATCCGGATGGTGTCGATTTCGCTTGGGATCGATCCGCGCGACTACGCTCTTTTTGCCTTTGGCGGGGCGGGGCCATTGCATGCGTGTGCCTTGGCCCGCGAGTTGGGCGTGCCGCAGGTTCTGGTGCCCGCCCGCCCTGGAATCACCAATGCGCTGGGCTGTGTGGTTGCGGACCTGCGGCATGATTATGTACGCACGGTGAACCGACCGTTAGGCGTGGTGGATGTGGGCGATGTCCATGCCGTATTTGCCGAACAGGTTGCTCACGGTGAGGGATTGATTGGCAAGGAAAAGATTACGCTGACGGGAATCAGGCACCTTTATAGCGTTGATATGCAGTTCATCGGCCAAACCCATTTGCTGCGGGTTGATCTGGACAGTGCAACGCCCACGGTGGAGGAGTTGCAAACGCGGTTCGAGCAGGTCTATTTCGACCGTTTCCATGTGAAACTGGGTGAAATCGCCGCCAATCTGGTGAATGTGAACACATCCGTTATTGGTGCCCGACCGCCGCTGGACCTGTCGTTGCTGATTGACCCGTCCGAGCGGCGTGCAACGGTGGCCGAAGCCCAAACCGCAACCCGCCGCGTGATGTTTGACGGGCACTGGCATGACACCCCGATTTATTGGCGTGATCACTTGCCGATAGACGCCGAAATCACTGGCCCCGCGATCATTGAACAGATGGACACGACCACAGTGATCGAGCCAAACGATGTAGCGAAGGGCGATCCCGAGGGCAACATCATCATCACTATAGGAGGTGCGTCATGACGCTTGATCCGATCACCCTTGGCGTCATTCAGGCGGGCCTACAACAGGTTTGCGATGAAATGGATTTGTCGTTTTCCCGTGCCGCGTTCTCGCCGGTTATTGCCGAAGCCAATGACCGTTCCGACGGGATTTACAGTGCGGTTGACGGCGCGCTGATTGCGCAGGGCGCAGGCGGCTTACCGGTGTTTGTCGGTACTATGCAATATTCGACCCGCGTGCTGATCGAGATGATTAGCGATGGCAAAGTCGCCGCGCCGCAGCCCGATGATATCTACATCGTCAATGATCCGTATCTGGGCGGCACCCACCTGATGGATGTGCGTTTCGCACGTCCCTATTACAGGAATGGTGAGATTTTCTGCTGGCTGTCGAACACGGGGCATTGGCCCGACACGGGTGGCTCGGTCCCCGGCGGGTTTTCCGCCAGTGCGACTTCGGTTGAGCAAGAAGGCCTGCGCCTGCCCCCTGTGCGCCTGTTCAAACAGGGGGTGCTGGACCAAGAGATATACTCGATCATTTGCTCCAACATCCGCGTGGCCGATCAGCGGATTGGCGATGTGCAGGCCCAAGCGGCGGCGTTGAAAGTTGGCGAGGTTCGGCTGAACGAACTGCTGGACCGTTATGGCGACGATACAGTGCGGGCTGCGATTGAGGAATTACGCGGGCGGGCGGCGGACCAGATGCGAAAGCACATCGCGGAAATACCGGATGGGGAATACACAGCCAAGGCTTATGTGGATAGCGACGGGGTGGTGAACGAACCTTTGGTGATTGATTTGCAGATCACCAAAGCGGGCGATCAACTGATCTTCGATTTTGCGCGCTCCAGCCCACCCTGCATTGGTCCGATGAATTCGGTTCTGGCCACAACGCTGTCGTCGGTCTACCTCGCCATGCGCCACATTTTCCCCGAAGTGCCGATCAGCGCCGGCGCGTTCGAGCCGCTGAATGTGATCCGGCCCACGGACACATTCCTTGACGCCCAATACCCGCGTCCTGTGTCGGGTTGTGCCGCCGAAGTCAGCCAGCGGATCGCCGAGGCGGTATTCGCGGCGCTGGTCGAGGTGTTGCCGGACCGCGTTACGGCGGCCCCTGCGGGCACATCGGGCAACTTTGCGCTGGGCGGCTATGACCCTGCGCGGGGGCGCAATTTTGTGATGTATCAGCTGTCGGGTGGCGGCTATGGCGGCAATGCGCGCCACGATGGTTTGACCAATGGGTGTTCTACCATCGGCATTTCCAAAGCGCCGCCGATCGAGATCATGGAGCAAATGTTCCCGGTGCTTTACCACCGCTATGCTTTGCGTGAAGGGTCAGGCGGAGCAGGGCAGTATCGTGGGGGATTCGGATTAGAATACGAAATGGAATTGCTGCGCGGCGACGCCAAGGCCAGTTTTGTGATGGACCACGGGCGGGTCGGGCCGCAGGGGGCGAAGGGTGGCGCGGACGGTGCGGTGAATGAAGTCGAAGTGTGGCAGGGCGGAGAGCGCCATGTGCCGGAGCATTTGTCCAAGGAACAAGATATCGCGTTAGCACCCGGCGACCGCGTTCTGGTCCGCACACCGGGCGGTGGTGGTTACGGGAACCCTGCAAAGCGGGACCCTAAGTTGATCGAGGAAGACGTGCGGCTGGGACGTTATAGCGAGGCCGATGCCGCACGGCTGTTTGGCTCAAAGTAGTCGGAATATTGTGCTGGTTACGCGGCTGAGCTGGCCTCGTCACCGGCAGAAGAGGAGCGCACAATTTCACTGATCAGCGTATTGATACGGTTCTTCAGTTTCTTGTTCTTGATGCGGGACAGGGCCGACGCGATGCGTGCGGTTTCCATATCCATTGGTGGCATCGTGTCGTAACTCTGCCCCTCAAGACCCTCAAAGAAAAACGCGGGCGTAATGTCCAGCAATTTAGACAATTCGAACATCCGGCTGGCGGAAACGCGGTTGGCACCGGTTTCGTATTTTTGCAGTTGTTGAAAGGAAATGCCCAGATGATCGGCAACGTTTGATTGGGTTAAACCGCGAACCGTGCGGATTTCTTTGATGCGCTTGCCGACGTGAATATCAACGGGATGAGGCATGTGGTTTCCTTGCTATGTTTCTCGCTATACGAGCATCCAGCATTTGAGATATCTATCAATCCGTTACTTGTGATCTGGAATGGTGTTCAGATTGGACATGGATGGATGATTTGTATACCATGTGATGTGCAGACTCGGTAATCAGTCTATTCAGTTGGAATCATGGAGCTTTTATGGCCGCACCTCAAAGTCAATCAATACTGTTCGAGTTGCTAAGATCTTTTACGATGCTTGCACGCACGCTAAATCTGTCAAAAGCAGTCAGGGAATTGGGCAGTACGCGCCAAACGGTTCGACGTCATATCCGGCTGCTGGAGGAAAGCAAAGGGGTGGCTTTGTTTGTCCTTGAGGATCGTCAATATCAGCTAACCGAATCAGGGCGGCGGTCATTGCCAGAAGCCGAAGAACTGCTGGCGCGTGGCGAGGCGTGGCTGAACAACCAGTCGGATCACATTAACGGGTTGTCACACATCGTTTACGAGGATGATCCAAAATTCACATATTACTTGCAGCAATATCCACTCGGCAATATATGGAGCGATAGCTCTCATTTGTTGCAATCCGGGTTTAAGTGCTGGGCCGATGCGGGGGGAGACTTGGAAAGCCCTGCATTCTCATTAATAAGACCGTATCTGGTGATATACCGCCAGATTGAAGATGACTGGATCTGTGTTGAGATCGGGAACATGTCATCTTATGCGAACTGGCAAGGATGGCGTTGGGCGCGTAGCAGTGTTGGCAAGGGAATCCCCCATTTGCCAGGTGGGGCAGGGTTTGCAAACTTGCTGTTACATCCGTTTCATGAGGTCCGTGACCAAGAGACTGTGCGGCTTGATCATATCCATACGCAGCTACCGGATAAGGATGGCGAAGAGATGGTCCCGATCAGCTATCAAAGGTTGTTGATGGGATGTCACTTTCCTGATGGTAGTTTTGCCTTGGCGACACTGGTTGACCGGACAAAAAATATAGCAATCGACGGCCTGAGCAAGGCGCAGGCCAGCTCAATGCCTGACGAATATGTGATGGATATTCAGTCGCTATAATTAAAACTCCCAATCTCGCCTAATAATACGCTAATATTTCCCTATCGCAACTATGACGGGAGAAGGATGTGAGTATACACAGTACATTTGAAGGCGCAGGGTTTACAGCTGACGCTTTGAATATAGCACAAGACAATGGAATATCATTGCGAATTGGAACTTGCTTTTCGGAATATGCCGATATTGTTTCTATGGGGCGCCCACATCAACCTGTGGGGCGGCCATTTGATTTCAGGCACAATGATTTTGACCCGACAAACGGGTTCTGGATTGTTGGCAGGAACGAAAAGGGCGAGTTGGTTCATTCACAGGCTCTGCGGTTGGTAAATCTGGAGGGCAAGCCTCTGTCCAGTTATTTATCTGACCGGTTTGTTGATTTTCCACCCCCGGGGATTGATCTTGATTATAAGAAATCGCGTTATAATCCAGGCCCGAGTGCGCGCCGAATAAGTGGAACCGTGGGTTATCACGGGGATTTCTGGCTGAGCAGTGATTACCGGGGCACAGGCATGTGTAACATCTTGGCGCGATTCGCGCTGGCCTCTGGCCTTTTAAGGTGGTCGCCAGATTATGTGATCGGATTTATGATCAACCCGATTGCATTAAAAGGATTGGCCGAACGCGAAGGATATATGCATTCGGAACCGGGGGCGTTATTCTGGCATCTGGCGAACAGTGACAAGGTCATTGAAACGTTCATGGTCTGGATGGCACGCGAAGATATTAATCATCTGCAGACCATCCCGTTGCAGGGGTTCGTGCGCCAGCCCGCACCGAGTATTGGCATAGCGGCTGAATGATCTTATTGGGTTGTTGGGGGGCTGACAGATGCGCTAAAGATAGTGCTATTGCGGCCTACCCACGGGCGGCCAGCAACACGGCTGCGATCTCGACAAACCCTGCGCCGCCTTTTTGGGATGTGATCCAGCGCGGTTTTTTGTCGAGCTGGTCTTGAAAATCCAGCACATTGGCAACGCCGCATGAATTGGGAAAGAAGCCAAACATCGGTGCGTCATTCGGGCTGTCGCCGCAAAAGACAATGTTTTGCTTGTCGCTATCCATGTCAAAGCCCAGAACCTCGGCGGTAAACCGGCGTGACATTGACAGTTTGTCATAGTCGCCATACCAGCCGTTGACGTGGATCGAGGAGATTTTGGCAACCGCACCTTCCTGCTCGAATATATCCTTGATTTGGGAAATGGCAGCGGCATCCAGCGGCGGCACGTCTTCGCAGAAATCCACAGCCAGGTCGGCCTCGCGGTAGGGTTGGTCGGCAGAAATGGCGCTGCCGGGAACCTCGGTTAGAATGCGGGACCGGATGTGGTTTAATTTTTGCTGATTGGCGGTGCGTGTGGCGGCATCGGCGAAATATTCGCGGCGCATTTTGCGGCTGCTTTTGTCGTAAGCGAAGTAGAACGCACCATTTTCGCCAACAACGCCGCTGACCGGCCAAAACCGCGCGATCATATCGCACCATCCGGCGGGTCGGCCTGTGATGGCGGCAACATGAAACCCCGCGCCCCGCAGATTTTCAAGGGCTGCGTAGGCATGGGCAGGCAGGCGACCATCGGTGGTCAGGGTATCATCAATGTCGGTGAAAACAGTGGTGATTTTAGCGGCATCTGTGGCGCGAAATTCGGTGATTGGGCGCATGGAATGTTCGTTGTTATTGACGGAGGCCATGTGCTGGATTAACGGCGGCGGTCGCGGCGCGATGACATGGGTTGGAACGCCACGCCGACATGGGCCTCGCAATAGGGTTTGCCGGGCTCGGATGTCAGGCCGCAGAACCAGAATTCTTCGGTCGCGGGATCACCAATTGGCCATTTGCAGGTGCGTTCGGTCAATTCCATCAGGCTGATCTTTTTGGCACTCTTTTCGACTTCGCGCACGCTGGCCAATGCTTCGGGGCTGATTTCATTCGCCGAAGGTTGCGGTGGCAGGGGCTGGCCTGCCGGAATGATCACTTTGCGCGCGGGCAGCATTGGTTTTGGCGCGGCGACTGGTGCCGCCTTGGCCTTGGCTGCCGGTTTGGCGCGGGCTGCCGGTTTGGCCGCAACCTTGCCTTTGACCGCAGGTTTTGCCCCGCTGGTTGCGCGATTGGACAGGCCCAAACGGTGCACTTTGCCGATCACCGCGTTACGGGTGACGCCGCCAAGTTCCTTGGCGATCTGGCTTGCGGATTGGCCTTCGCCCCACATTTTAGTGAGTGTTGCCACACGATCATCGGTCCAGGCCATCTGTTTTCCTTAACTGAAAATGGCCGTGAGGAAGGCGGGTTGCCCTTATCCTACGACCATATATGGAATTCTGTTGGGCGCATTTTATACGCCGATCCCGCAGGATACAAGCACCAGTGACGCTATGGTGTCTCTTTTACATTTGTGAGCCTCTCGAGACGCAGGCGGTGGCGTTCATCCGTTAGGCGCCAGACCGACCCGAATGTGGCCAATAATACGCCCAGTCCGGTGGCGCCGCCGATCAGAAACATCACCAGCAGCTGATATTTTACCGCTTCTGTCGGGTCGACGCCGGACAGGATTTGACCGGTCATCATACCCGGTAATGAAACAATGCCGGTGGCGGCCATCGAGTTTATGATCGGCATGAACCCCGCCCTGAGCGCGCGGCGTAGAACTGGGCGCAGAGCAAACCAGCGATCGGCACCCAGCAACAGTTGTGCCTCGATTGCGACCCGTTCACGGCGCACCGAGGTGTGCAAATTGTCCAGCGCCAGCGACACCCCCGTCATGGTGTTGCCCAGCACCATGCCCAACAACGGCAGCGCAAAACGTGGGGTCCACCAGGGATCAGCGCTGATCATGCTGGTCAAGGCAATCAGGGTGATGCCGGCCCCCGCAAAGGCCATCGCACCAGTGCCAAGCCCGAACCCCCACACCCCGCGCAGCCGGTGTTCCTGCCGTGCCCAGATTTCGCGGCCTGCAAACAGCACCATGAAGGTGGCGACCAACAGGGTGAGCCAAGGGGACAGGATGGAAAACAGGCTTTTGAGCAACAGCCCCACCAACACCAGTTGCACCACCATGCGAATGGCCGCCACCGCCAGTTTGCGCTCCAACCCGAGATGAAGCCAGATCGACAACACCCCGTTTATCACAAGAAAGATCGACGCCAGCAGCAGGTCGGAATAGGTCAGGCTGATGTAACCGCTCATGCTGCCACCTCGTGCAAGGTCCCGTTCTCAAGATGCAGAATCCGGTCTGCCAAGCGTTTGGCCTGCGCTGCGTCATGGGTCACAATCAGGATCGAGGTGCCATTGGCCAGTTGTTGTTTCAGCAGGGATTCGATTTGCAAGGTGGTGTCATGGTCCAGCGCGGCTGTGGGCTCGTCCAGCAGCAACACCTTGGGGTCTGTCTCAAGGCAGCGCAACAAGGCAAGACGGTGTTTCTCTCCGGTTGAGAGCCGCGCCACCTCCCATGCCATTGCATCCTTTGGCAATCCAACAGTCGGCAGTTTTTCAGGCATCCTGTCAGGGTGTTGAAAATGCGTGGCTACGCGCTCTTGCCACCAACCGCTTTCGGCAGGCAACATGGCAACGTGTTTGCGCCACTGGGGGGCAGCCGTTTTTGAACGCTCCAAATCAGCGGTCTGCACCGACCCGTCATTCGGGTCCAGATCGGCGATGGCCCGCAGCAGCACCGATTTACCGGTGCCCGATGGTCCCGTGATCGCAACACACTCACCGTCGTTTATGGTAAAGTTGACAGGGCCGATCATCAGGCGGGACAGATTAGTGACTTGCAGCATGAGGTGTCCTTGGGTGATGTTGCCTCACTAAACGCCCAAATTGCGGCTGGCGCAACCGTGCCTCGCGCCAAGCTAGAAGAACCGCACCTGTGATGATGATCAAAGCCCCAAGGATACTGATACTGTCAGGTATGGCTTTGAAAATAAAGTAATCATACAAAGCGACGAATATCAGGGTGGCATATGAAAACGGTACCACAAAACTGGAGTCAGCACGGCGCATAGCCTGAACAAAGCAACTTTGCGCCAAGGCCATCATCACACCCAGCCCCGCAAGTGCGGCCCATTGCGCAGGTGTTGGTGCGGCCCAGACAAACAGCACAGCCACGGTGGCAATGCTCAGGCCGATGGCGTTGTTGACCAGCAGGATTTGCAGCGGCTTTTCGCGCCCTGCCAACAGTTTGATCAAGGTGATTTCGAGCCCCATAATGACCGCAGCCGTCAGGGCCAGCAGGGCGGCGGGTTGATAACTGGCGGGTGTCGGGCGAAGCAAAACCAGTGCCCCGATCAGCGCCAAACCTGCCGCCGCCCAACGTATCGGCCCAACCCGTTCGCCCAGCAACGGGACCGCCAGCATCATCGCAAACACCGGATTAAGAAAGCTGATAGCAGTGGCATCGGACAGCGGGATATAGGCAATTGCCGCGAACATCAGCGACACACCCGCCCAACCGCAACTGGTGCGCGCAATGTGCAGGCCAATGTTGACCTGCTGAAATTTGGGTCGCAAAATGGCGGCAACGGCCAGCAGCGCAATAAAGGCAAACAAAAATCGTCCGTGGCTGATTTGCAGCGGGTGAAGGGCCGGCCCCAAAGTGTCGTGGCTAAGCGTCTTGGCCAGCAAGCTGGTTCCGGCAATCAGCGCTGACGCGGTCAGGATAAAGCCGACGGCAGTGAGGCGTTCTTGGGTTTGGGTGTCTTGCATCAGCAATCTGTAGCGCCGGTTTCCAAGTTTTAAAAGCACAAAATCGGGTTTGTGATTTGGGGGCGCAGCGCGAGGGGCCATAGATGTTTTCGTGGACATGGAATGGCTGATTTTAACACCAAAATTCTCCTCAAAAAACCTACTATCTATCTGATAAATATCAAGATAATAGAGTCGCTAACAGTTCCACTATTCCGGAATAGTGGAACTGTTTTCAACCTGTGTTTCGCAGCGGTTTGACAACGCCCGACATTTTGCCTAAACCGCAACGTCATGAACACGCAGCATCATATCACAACCCTCCGACGCCGACGCACCCGCGCCTGACGTCCCGCCGCCTGTTCGCCCGCGCGTTTTTCGCGCAATCTTTCCTGAAATATTGACATGCGCCAATCCATGCGGCACCCCGTATGGTAATCATAGGCTTCATCAAAAGGACCACCGCAATGATACCCTCAGTTCTGCCGACCTATTCCCGTGCACCGCTATCTTTCGTCAAAGGCGAAGGTAGCTGGCTGATCGAGGCAGACGGGCGCCGATTTCTGGATTTTGGCGCGGGGATTGCTGTGAACGTGCTGGGGCACGCGAACCCAGCGCTGACGGCGGCGTTAACGCAGCAGGCGGGGCAGCTTTGGCACACCTCGAACCTATATGAAATCCCGCAGCAAAAGGCGCTGGCCGACAAGCTGGTTGAAGCCACCTTTGCCGACACTGCGTTTTTCACCAACTCCGGCACCGAGGCTTGTGAGTTGGCGATCAAAATGACCCGCAAATACTGGTTTGACAAAGGCCAGCCCGAGCGGGTGAAAATCATCGCTTTTGAGGGGTCATTCCATGGCCGTTCTGCAGCAGGGATTGCCGCCGCAGGGTCAGAGAAAATGATCCATGGGTTCGGGCCGCTGCTGCCCGGGTTTGTGCATCTGCCGTTTGGCGATCACGATGCATTGGCGGCTGAAATGGACGATACTGTTGCCGCGGTGATCGTTGAGCCTGTTCAGGGTGAAGGCGGCATTCGCCCGTTGCCGGATGCTTGCCTGAAAGGTCTGCGTGATGCCTGTGACGAAGTAGGTGCTTTGATGATTCTGGATGAAATCCAGTGTGGTATGGGGCGGACCGGCAAACTGTTTGCCCATGAATGGGCTGGTGTTAGCCCCGACATCATGCTGGTTGCCAAAGGCATCGGCGGGGGGTTTCCGTTGGGTGCCTTACTGGCCACTGAAAACGCAGCATCCGGCATGACCGCTGGCACGCATGGCTCGACCTATGGCGGCAACCCGCTGGCCTGTGCCGTGGGCAATGCGGTGATGGACATCGTCGCAACGGATGATTTTCTGGCAGACGTGAACCGCAAGGCAGGGGGCTTGCGCCAAAAGCTGGAAGGGTTGGTTGCCGCCCATCCCGATGTGTTTGAAGAGGTGCGCGGATCAGGCCTGATGCTGGGCTTGAAATGCAAAGCCCTTAATATGGACGTGATCAATGCGGGCTATGCCAGCGAAATATTAATCGTGCCTGCCGCCGATAATGTGGTGCGCCTACTGCCACCGCTGAATATTTCCGATGCCGACATCAGCGAGGGTATATCACGCCTCGATACGGCAGCGACTGCAGTTTCCAAAGGACTAAACACATGAACCATTTTCTGGACATCCACACCACGGACGCCGCCGCCCTGCGCGGCATGATTGATCAGGCGCAGGCGATGAAAGACGCGCGCAAAGGTCTGCCCAAAGGCACACCTGATGCGGAACAACCTTTGGCCAATCACATGGTCGCGCTGATCTTTGAAAAACCCTCGACCCGAACACGGGTATCCTTTGATGTGGGTGTGCGCCAGATGGGCGGGCAGACGCTGGTTTTGTCGGGCAATGACATGCAATTGGGCCATGGTGAAAGCATTGCCGATACGGCGCGGGTTCTGAGCCGCTATGTCGACATGATCATGATCCGAACGTTCGAGGAAAGTATTCTGCACGAACTGGCCGAATACGCCGATGTGCCGGTGATCAACGGGCTGACCAATACCAGCCACCCCTGTCAGGTGATGGCCGACGTGATGACGTTCGAGGAACATAACGGGCCGATCAAGGGTAAAAAAGTGGTGTGGACGGGGGACGGTAACAACACCTGCGCATCCTTGCTGCATGCGGCAGGGCAGTTTGGTTTTGACTTTACCTTTGCTGGCCCCGAGGCACTGGATCCTGATCCTGAATTGATCGCCTTTGCCCGCTCCAAAGGGGTGACGGTTCGCATTGAACGTGATGCCGAGGCGGCGGTGCAGGGCGCTGATCTGGTGATCGCCGACACATGGGTTTCAATGCACGACAGCCAATCCACCCGCCAGCGTCGGCACAATCAATTGAAGGCCTATCAGGTCAATGATCACCTGATGGCGCAGGCCAAACCGGACGCTTTGTTCATGCACTGTTTGCCCGCACACCGCGAGGAAGAAGTCACCTCAAGCGTGATGGACGGTGCGCAATCGGTGATCTTTGATGAGGCGGAAAACCGGCTGCACGCGCAAAAAGCCGTGATGCGCTGGTGTCTGGGGGTTTAGGGCTGCGTAGGTTAGGGCAGCAAATTTACCGGCGACGGAACTTCGATTCTAAAGCAGACAAATTCCATCGAAACACCAAAGCCACGAATAAATTTCACCCTAATATAGGGAGGGAGCGGGGTCTTGCCATCGGCAAAATACCCCCTGTGTTCAAAGTTAAATTCAATGTCGTAAATTTCGTTGGCGTGATTGAAATGTACAATAGAAATCTGGTCGCAATCATGGAAAGTCAAAGTGACAACGCGCGATTTTCCGGTCGCTACAAGCTCTAGCTTTGTCTTAATGACTGGACCTATCCAACTGTCATCATCGGGTCGCATATCCCCTTTGTCGAGCACTATTTCCATGACTTCTGCATCATGGAAGTTGGGCCACTCTCCCTTTTCCGTTAGAATTTCGGAACTGTTCTCAACGTGGAATACAGGGTTAAAGTCCATTAGTTACCTCAAGAATTTAACAGGGCGAATTTCTTGGATAGAGGGCATGTAGCAACGGTTTATGTCAATGCATGATGGGGTTATTTCCCCCTTGGCTTTGCCCTTAACGTCGGGTCTGCCTTGGTCGGGTCTTCGGGCCACGGGTGCCTTGGATACCGCGCCCGCATGTCTTTGCGCACATCCGCATAAGAGGACGCCCAGAAACCGGGGATGTCCATTGTGGTTTGCACGGGGCGACGGGCCGGTGACAGCAGGGTGACGCGCAGGGGGGTGTGACCCACGTGGGGGTGACGGGTGACGCCGAACATTTCCTGTAGGCGCAGGATGATTTCGGGGGCTTCACCGCTGTAATCAATCGGGGTTTTATTGCCAAGTGGCGTGATGAAATGGGCAGGCGCTTGGCTGTCCAGTTGTTGTTGCTGCTCCCAGTTTAGTGATTGGCGCAGCGGTTCAAGCAGGTTCAGACCTTTCAGGTCACCGGCGGTTTTGAGGCCGGTCAGGTGTGGCAATAACCATTCCCCAACCCGCGCCATCAATGCGTCATCCGTGAAATCCGGCATCCCGTCAATCAGCAAAACCCGCGCCTGAAAACGCCGTGCCGCATCAGACCACGGCAGCCCCAGTTCGCGCACCCCGTCCAGCATGGCAAGGGCCACGGTATCAACGGGCACATCGCGCCATATCCGGTCCGCCAGCACCAACGCGCCGTAACATTCCTGTTGTCGCGCCGATACACGTCGCTCGCGTTTTGACCATTCGCAGTGGTCGCGCCATGTGATCCGGTCGTCAAATAACGCCCGCACTCCGGCCTCGGAGATTTCCACCGCTTGCCTGATGCGGGCCTCTCTGATTTCGCCGTCCAGATCGGTGGCCACGATCAGCCTTGCTGCCGCCATCGGGTCATCGTCGCGCATCACAGCGCCTTTTCCACCCGACAAAACCCAGCGCGGCGCATCCCCTTTGCGGCGCAAACCAATGCGGTCGGGGTAGGCGAGCGCGGCCATTTCGCCAAGCGTAAGCGCCGGTTTATTACGGCCTTTCCCCAAGCGCTTGGCGTCAGCGCGGATGCGGTGCACTACGCCAGCGTTCACCATGTAGGACCGCTCGGATGCAAAGCGTTTGGGATTGGCAATCGCCTCCATACGCAAGGACAGATCAACGGGCGCACCACGCAGCGGGTCACGTTCGGCCAGCAAGGCGGCAAAGGTCGCGGCCTGTGGTCCGGCGATGGCCAGCATATGTGCAAGGCGCGGGTGCAGGGGCAGGGTGGCCAAGGTGCGGCCATGCGCAGTAATGCGCCCCGCCGCATCCAGCGCACCCAGTTGTTTTAGCAACGTAACCGCCTCGCCATATGCCCCGGGTGATGGCGGGGTCAGCAGGGCCAGATCGCCCGTGTTGACCGTGCCCCACAACGCCAGTTCCAGCACCAGCCCTGTCAGATCGGCGGCCTCGATTTCGGCGGGTGGGAACGGGGCCATGCCGCCCTCTTCGCCCTTGGTCCACATCCGGTAACAGGTGCCTGCGGCCACCCGCCCCGCACGGCCCCTACGCTGGGTTGCCTCGGCTTTGGTGGCGCGTTCGGTGATCAGTCGCGACATGCCCGAGGCCGGGTCAAACCGCGCACGGCGGGCCTGACCGCAATCGACCACCACACGCACCCCATCGATGGTCAGCGAGGTTTCGGCGATAGAAGTGGCCAACACGATTTTACGCCCCTGTTTGGAGGGGGCAATCGCGGCGCGTTGGGCGTGAAAGTCCATCGCGCCAAACAACATATGAACGTGGCAATCGGTGGGCAGCGCGTTCAACATGCCTGCCACGCGGCGGATTTCACCCTCGCCGGGCAGGAACACCAGAACGCCGCCTGTCGTCTCATTAACGGCCTGAATGACCAGCGTAGCGGCGGCGTTATTGAACCGTTTGCCTTTGGTCAACGGCCGGCCCAGCCAGCGGGTTTCCACCGGATAGTTACGTCCTTCTGAGGTGATGACAGGGGCATTGTCCAACATCAAAGCTACAGGTTCGGCATCCAGCGTGGCGGACATCACCACCAACAGCAAATCCTCGCGCAACGCCCCGCGCACCTCCCATGTCAGGGCAAGGCCAAGATCGGCATTCAGGGAGCGTTCGTGGAATTCATCGAAGATCACAGCACCAATGCCATCCAGTGAGGGATCAGATTGCAACATGCGGGTCAGGATGCCCTCGGTCACAACCTCGATGCGTGTTGCCTTTGATACCTTGGCTTCGCCGCGAATACGGTAACCGACTGTTTCGCCCACATCTTCGCCCAAGGTTTGCGCCATCCGTTCGGCGGCGGCACGGGCAGCAAGGCGGCGTGGCTCCAACATCAGGATGCGGCCTTTGCCCAGCCCCGCCTCCAACATCGCCAAGGGCACCCGCGTGGTTTTGCCAGCTCCAGGGGGCGCTTGCAGCACAGCGCGGCCATGGGTCCGCAGGGCGGTGATCAGCGCCGGAAGGGCATCGTCAATGGGGAGGCGGTCTTTCATGCTGGCTTTATCGGGGATGGCGGCGGGGAAAGCCATATTAAACGTGTTTTCGGTTGTGCAAATGGGGGCAAGGTAAACTGATCGAAAGTCGTTACAGGATAGTTTCGAGAGTTATTTTGGTGGCGTATTTAACCCAGTTTACAATGCGTCGGAGGCTGATTTCTAAACCGTGCCCACCAGTTGCACTTCAGCCCCGCTCCCATGCACATGGCTGCCGTGCGTATCACCCACCTTTGGCAACACCGCAGGCAACGCCAGTGCAATCGCCAATAACACCACCAACCCGATCATTTTCAATGTGTTCAAATTCGCCATCGCGTGTGTTCCTTCTTTCTTTGCTGTGTGCATTGGCATTAGGATGCAGCGGAACCAGCGGGCTAACCTATATCAGCCCTCTGTTATCAGATAGCGACCAGCGAAAAGGACAGCGGAACCCGATGGATATTTCAGACCTTGCCAATCGTGTGATTGCGGGCGAGCGCCGCGCCTTGGCCCGTGCCATTACCCTGATCGAAAGCGGGCGCGCGGATCATCGAGAACAGGCCTCAGCCCTGTTGGATGTGGTCAAGGGCGCTGGTCGCCAAGCCTTGCGGATTGGCATGTCCGGAACGCCGGGGGTGGGAAAATCCACCTTTATCGAGGCCTTTGGCATGATGCTGACAGGGCAGGGGTTGCGGGTTGCGGTGTTGGCGGTTGACCCCTCATCGACGCGTTCTGGCGGATCAATTTTAGGCGATAAAACCCGCATGGAAATGCTGTCACGCGACCCGAATGCGTTCATCCGGCCCTCTCCAAGCCAAACAGCGCTGGGCGGCGTGGCGCGGCGCACCCGCGAGGCGGTGATGCTGTGCGAAGCGGCGGGGTATGACATCGTGTTGATCGAAACCGTTGGGGTTGGGCAATCCGAGACCATGGTGGCCGAAATGTCCGACCTGTTCGTGCTGTTGCTGGCGCCAGCGGGCGGCGATGAATTGCAGGGGGTAAAGCGCGGTATCATGGAAATTGCTGACCTGATTTTGGTCAATAAAGCCGATGGGGATTTGATGGCTGCTGCCACCCGCACCTGCGCCGATTATGCCGGTGCATTGCAGCTGTTGCGCAAGCGTTCGGGCGACCCCGAGGGGTTCCCAAAAGCGATGCTGGTCTCGGCGGTTACGGGGGATGGGCTAGATACAGCATGGAGTGAAATGCAGGCGCTGGTGGCATGGCGCAAAGAGGGCGGGTATTGGGATGATAATCGGGCACGGCAGTTACGCCACTGGTTCGAGGCGGAAGTCCGGCAGGGGTTGTTGGCGCAGCTGAATGAGGGCGCTATGCGGGATAAGATGGGCCGTTTAGGGGAGAAAGTGGCAAAGGGTGAGGTCTCGGTTGCAGTTGCTGCGCAGGAAGTGTTGGGATGAGCTTTCTTCGGTTACTCCGCAGGCTGCGCTATGGCCCAAATGGGCGAATGGCGACGCAACTCTCTTTGGTGCCATGGAATGACTTTATCGCTTCAATTATGATACACGAACTGTCAGAGATCGACGTAGAAAAGCGTCCGGCATTTCTGATTTTTTGGTATTGTGCCGAGGTAAACAATGGTGGCCATCTACAATATTTTCTTAACCGCGCTCAGGATCCATTTGAGGAGACGATAAAGGCAATCGAGGATTTGGGAGCCTTTGAAGCGGCGCAAAGATTGCGCCAAGCTGTATCAGCTTGGCAGACACAAGAGTTGGCAGCCCCGAACACTACTGAGGATTATATCTCTCAGGCTTTGGAGGGTGCGTTTGAGGCGTACGACCGCGCGTTTTATGCAGACGGCCCACAACTGGACCGCATTTTAGAGAAGTCTTTTCAGAGCAGGTTTTGTAGACTTTATTCCCCCTCTTCCCAACCCACATAAAATCCGCTACGCTCCGCTCACAACATGACGGAGATATGCCGATGATCAATTTCAGGACCCCACTGCGAGCCTAGGCCGCCGGTCCTGTTGGGCTGGCCTCAGCCGCCCGATCATCCACATCTTATCCCAAAATTCACGAGCCCCTGTCATGTTCCGTTTCTTTGAAAACCTAGTCGACCCGTTTCAGCCGTTTGATGAGGTCACCCCGCCCAAATCCTTGTGGCCCTATTTGCGCAGCCAATACGGCCCGTTCAAAAAGCTGATGGTCTGGATGGCGCTGACCGGTGTGTTGGTGGCGATGGTTGAAACCGGTCTAATTTTCTATTCTGGACGGGTGATCGACCTGATGAATGCCAGCGCACCCAGCGTGTTCTGGTCGGCACACGGATATGAACTGTTGCTTGCAGCCTTGTTCATCCTGTTTTTGCGCCCCATTGCGATTGCCCTGAATAAACTGTTTTTAGAACAGGCGTTTGCCGGCAATATGCAGACCCAAGTGATGTGGCGGGCGCATAAACACCTGTTGGGGCAATCCTCGACATTCTTCCAGAACGATTTTGCGGGCCGGTTGGCGAACCGTGTGATGCAATTGCGCGTGGCGGTCGAGGATGTGACCTATATGTTCTTTGAGGGCATCTGGTATGCGCTGACCTATGTGATTAGTGCGATTTTGATCCTGTCGCAGATGGATGTGCGGCTGGGTCTGCCGCTGGCGTTGTGGGTTATTGTCTACATCGCCTATGTGCGGGTGATATCGCGTCAGGTGGCCGTGGCCGGTGAAAAACTGTCGGACAGCCGCTCGCTGGTGACGGGGCGGATTGTTGACAGCTATTCCAATATCGAAAGCGTCAAACTGTTTGCCCACGGCGGCAGCGAAGAAAACTATGCCCGCCGCGCCATGCGCCGGTTCCAGCTGCGGTTTTTCCAGTTTGTGCGGTTGATGACAAAGATGTCCTTTGGCCTGAACCTGTTGAATGGCCTGTTGATTGTCGGGGTTCTGGGCATGGCGGTCTGGCTGTGGTCAATCGGCGAGTTATCGATTGGCGAGGTTGCGGCGGCGTCGGCCCTGACCATCCGCCTGAACGGGATGAGCGGCTGGATCATGTGGCTGGCGATCCGGATATTCGAGCAGATCGGGGTGATCCGCGAGGGTTTACGCTCGGTCGCTGTGGCCCATTCAGTGGTGGATGTGGTGGATGCGCCTGCAATGGCTATCACTAGGGGGAAGATCGAGTTTCGGGATGTTTCGCACCATTATGGCCGCGATAGTGGTGGGCTGGATCATGTGTCGATCACCATTGCATCGGGACAAAAGGTGGGGTTGATCGGGCGCTCGGGTGCGGGGAAATCCAGCCTTGTGAACCTGCTGTTGCGGTTTCGGGATGTTGAACAGGGGGATATCCTGATCGATGGGCAGAATGTGGGCAGGGTGACGCAGGACAGTCTGCGCGGCTCTATCGGGATGGTGACGCAGGATTCGTCCCTGTTGCACCGATCGGTGCGCGACAACATCCTGTATGGCCGCCCCGATGCGAGTGAGGCGCAGATGATCGCTGCCGCCAAACGGGCCGAGGCGGATGAATTTATTGCTGATCTGTCGGATTTGCAGGGCCGCACCGGATACAACGCTCAGGTCGGCGAGCGCGGGGTGAAGCTGTCGGGTGGCCAGCGCCAACGCATTGCCATCGCCCGCGTGATCCTGAAAAACGCGCCTATTCTGGTGCTGGACGAGGCCACATCGGCGTTGGATAGCGAGGTCGAGGCGGCGATCCAGCAGACCCTATACGGGGTGATGCAGGGCAAAACGGTGATCGCGATTGCGCACCGGCTGTCGACCATTGCGCAAATGGACCGGATCATTGTGCTGGATCAGGGCCACGTGGCCGAGGACGGCACGCATGCGGAACTACTGGCATTGGGCGGCATTTATGCGGGCCTATGGCTGCGCCAATCGGGCGGGTTTTTGGGGTTGGACATATAATTGGTTTATCGGGTGCATATCCGGCCTGAACCTCTTGACGCCCCTGCGCATACGGCCTACACCCCGCAAACGGAATTAAGGGCGCTGAATGTGAGTCGGTGCCCTATTGTATTATCGAGCCACCCGCGACCATCGCAGGGCAGGCGCTGAGACAAGGAAGACTAAAATGGCACGTCGCTGCGAATTGACTGGAATAGGCCCGATGTCTGGCAACAATGTCAGCCACGCCAAAAATAGAACCCGCCGCCGGTTTCTGCCCAACCTGAATGATGTCACGCTGATATCCGACGTTCTGGGCCGTTCCTTCAAACTGCGGATTTCCGCGGCTGCCCTGCGCACCGTTGATCACCGTGGTGGACTGGACGCGTTCATGGCAAAGTCCAAGGATGCGGAACTGTCGGTGAAAGCGCTGAAGATCAAGAAAGACATCGCCGAGGCGCTGACTGCGGTTACTGCGGCCTAAGACCTATACGGTTTTGATGGATTAAAAGGCCCCGCCGGTTTGGCGGGGCTTTTTGTTTGGAAATAGCGAGCTATGGCTCTGGCGTATCTATTGGTCGGCTCATCATTTCCAGTCCGGGGCCGATGATACTGAAGATGCGCCGCACAATGTCTTCGTCTTCTACCCCATCTATAGATCGAAACGAAAAATCCATGTATTCGTCATAGAATTGCGCGGCAACACCGCATGTTTTTTATTCTGGTGGATGGGTAAGCCTATTTTCACTGCAATTCAAAACAACAGGCTGGCCCAGAAATTCCAGATTGGTAACAGGTGCGAATTCTTGTGCATTTTTCATGTTTAGCCACCTCATTTCTAAGGATATTCTGGTTATTTCCAGGCCAAGAAGGTAATCAAGGTTTCTGTTTTCAAAGTTCCTGGTGTCGATCTGGCGATACTCTTCTGTAAAACTCGCGATAAATTTTATCCCCGTCAACACCACGGGTTTGCTGAAGTTTCGGGTCAGACTGCAACCAAAAGTATCAAATTCTGTATTAGGGCTTGTTGAGATTCACCGTGAATTAATGATTGCTGCCGACATATAGATCATTGAGGCGTAGCTTTGATCGGTTTTGCAGGATCGCATGGCT
>Ga0190303_1000029_pt1 | contig 61746 bp, 59 predicted proteins | sample 48700701_MG_FD_161672 | JGI IMG/M metagenome (GOLD analysis project Ga0190303, IMG submission 161672) | Hydrothermal vent sediment bacterial communities from Southern Trench, Guaymas Basin, Mexico - 4870-07-0-1_MG | ecosystem: Environmental > Aquatic > Marine > Hydrothermal vents > Sediment ... | reverse complement strand
CGAGTCTGGAATCCTTGAAGTGTCTGGCAGCGGTGTTTGAAACCCCAATTTCTGACCTGCAAAAGGATATTAACATGACCAATCCTGACAACGGCCTGACCGAAGAAGACCGCGCCGCCCTGAAATACGCCCATTACCTGAAATCCTATGATCGGGATTATGACGTTGATGGCGGGCTGGCGACCCAAAACATGTCGGACGCGGAACGCGGCGTGGTGAAACATGTGCGCAAACTAAAGATGTTTTTCACATTGGCGATTTTCGTTGATCTGGTCCTTGTGGTGTTGCTGGCGATCAATCTGCTGACATGGTCGGGTTATCTGTGGATGATCTGGCCGACGCTGGGGCTGGGCATTATTATGGCGGTCATTGCGATCTGGCTGTTTGGTTTTAATGGACCTGTCGGCGAAAGCTGGGAACGACGCCAGATCGAAAAGCGGCTGCGCAACCTTTAAGGAGGGCTCAACAAAAAACACCTCACCCAGAAAAAATCGGTTTTTAGCTGATGAAAGGAGTGGGTTGTCTCCAAGGGGCTTTGTTGGGTTGGCGTGCTACCCGCATTCTGTGGTGAGCCGTCTTCCGGCACACTTTTCCTTGATCATAATGGGCGCACTGATAGGATCAACTTTAGAGGGATTCTGCTGGGTGTATTTTAGTGCTGGTTGCTGGGGTTAATCAGTTTAGAGATATGAGGAGGGCTGTGTCGCAGGACGGGGTTCTGGATACCAGTGACGCCGAATTTGCCAACTTCAAAGTGATGGTGACCAATGCCGATGGCTCGACCGAAGCGAAGACGCTGGCGCAGTTGAACATCACCTCGATCAACCTGACGGCGGATACAACGCACATCGAGTTGCCGGATGAATCGATTCATAATAATGCAGACGCGTTAGTGGTGGTATAGAAACCATGTCATGTGGAGTGAGTAAATGAAGAAGAAATTTATGCATGATCTTTCAGGAAAAGTATTTTTTGTACTGATTTCGTTAGTAGGAGCCACATTTGACCCTGAATTCCTAGCAAGTAGTTGGGCGAAAATCGTAACCGTCACGTTTGTTATCATCATTTTTTTCGGGGAAATTATCTGGGATTTCCTTAAGAAAATATACGAACGCAGAGGGTGATTTCAAATAATACTTTAGGGGCTGTCCTAGATACCTAGCTCAGATACTCCCTAACCCATTGTCTTTACACCTGAAGTGTCTGCTAAGATTGGACAAGCATTGATTATTGCCCGCCATCAGAGTTTTTGGGTCCAGAGGCGCATTAAACCAAGCGAGTTTTGTTGAGCTCTCTTGGATAGTAAATCAACAAGAGGCAGGGGGGCTATTTAACAGTCCAGCCCCTTGCCATTCTTGCACTATTCCTTATCGGTAAGTCTTACACTTAGCGAACAAGGCCAAACGATGGATCACTTTCTATACCAAAATGGCATCCTGCATGCCGAAGATGTTGCCGTGTCTGAAATCGCAGCACAGGTCGGCACGCCGTTTTATCTGTATTCCGCCGCCACCTTGCGCCGCCATTACCGGCTGTTTGACGAGGCGCTGGAGGGCATGGACCATCTGGTGTGTTACGCGATGAAGGCCAATTCCAATCAGGCGGTGCTAAAGCTGCTGGGTGATATGGGCGCTGGTATGGATGTGGTTTCGGGTGGTGAATACGCGCGGGCCAAGGCCGCAGGTGTGCCGGGGGACCGAATCGTGTTTTCCGGCATCGGCAAGACCCGTGATGAAATGCACATGGCGCTGGAGGGCGGTATCCGGCAGTTCAATGTCGAGAGCGAGCCAGAGATGGCGGTGCTGAACGAGGTGGCACTGTCGCTGGGTGTGGTTGCGCCGATCACCGTGCGGGTGAACCCCGATGTGGATGCCAAAACCCATGCCAAAATCGCCACCGGCAAGTCCGAGAACAAATTCGGCATCCCGATTTCGCGCGCCTCCGAGGTTTATGCGCAGGCCGCCGCGATGCAGGGGCTGGAGGTGATCGGCATTGATGTGCATATCGGCAGCCAGTTGACCGAGCTTGCGCCTTATGAGGCCGCATATAAAAAGGTGGCCGAGTTGACGAAACAGCTGCGGGCCGAGGGGCATACCATCAGGCGGCTCGATCTGGGCGGCGGTTTGGGCATTCCTTATGAGCGCTCCAATGATGCACCGCCGTTGCCGATAGAATACGGCCAGTTGATCAAGGATACCTTGGGCGATCTGGGCTGCGAGATCGAGATCGAGCCGGGCCGTCTGATTGCCGGTAACGCGGGCATTCTGGTAACGCAGGTGATCTATGTGAAACAGGGCGAGGACCGCCAGTTCCTGATTGTGGACGCGGCGATGAATGATCTGATCCGCCCCGCGATGTATGATGCACACCACGATATTATTCCGGTGGTCGAGGCTGCAGCAGGGCTGGATAAAGTGCCTTATGACATCGTTGGTCCGGTGTGCGAAAGCGGCGATACGTTTGCCAAACACCGTGATCTTACCCCAATGGGCGCGGGTGAATTGGTCGCGTTCCGGTCGGCGGGGGCGTATGGCGCTGTGATGGCGTCTGAATACAATTCCCGCCCGATGATCCCCGAAGTTCTGGTCGATGGGCATCAATTCGCTGTTATTCGGGCGCGGCCAACCTTGGAAGATATGATAAATCGCGATACCATACCCGAATGGCTCTAGGTGTTATGAGCATGAAAGCGATGGTATGACCAAACGAAACCACCCAGAAACGGATGCCCTGAAAGGGCTGGCATGGCCGCTGCGCCTGACCCGTATGGGTATGGTTGCGGAACGCGCGACACGGGCATTTTGGCCGCTGTGGGCTGTTTGCATGCTGGCGCTCGCATTGGTCATGTTGGGGGTTCAGGATTTCATAGCGCCGCGCGCGGCAATGGCGGTGGCTGCGGCATTCGTGGCTTCGGCTGTCTGGGCGCTGGTGCATGGGTTGCGGCGGTTCCGCTGGCCGCGTGCGGATGAGGCGGTTGACCGGCTGGATCACAGCCTGCCCGGCCGTCCGATTACAGCATTGACCGATACGCAGGCCGTCGGCGCGGATGACGAGGCGTCAAAGGTTGTTTGGCGCGCCCATTTAGCGCGGATGGCGGAGCGGGTGCGCGGGGCGAAACCTGCGCCTGCGGATTTGCGGGTGGCATCGCGTGACCCTTACGCGTTGCGCTATGTCGCCGTGCTGGCCTTGCTGGTCGCGATGCTGTTCGGGTCATTGTCCAAGGTGGCCACGGTTGGCAATATTGCTACGGGGCAGAGTGGTGCCGCATTGGCGGCGGGTCCCAGTTGGGAGGGGTGGATCGAGCCACCTGCCTATACCGGTAAACCCAGTCTGTATCTGAATGACCTGCCTACGGGTGATATAAGCGTGCCCAAGGGGGCGCGGATCACCGTGCGGCTGTATGGCGAGGTTGGTGCGTTGAGCGTGCGCGAAACGGTTTCAAGCGATGTGGTTGAAATAGCCGATCCCACCGGCGTTTCCCATGAAGTGACAGTTACACAGGACGGTATCCTTGCAATTGAAGGCAACGGCGGGGCCGAATGGACGATTGCGCTGTTGCCTGACATGCCGCCCGAAGTGCGGATTGATGGCGAGCTGACCCGCGAGGCGCAGGGCATAATGCACCAGCCGTTTGCAGCCAGCGATGATTATGCGGTTGTGCGCGGCACGGCTGAATTCCGGCTGGATCTGGATGCGGTTGAGCGGCGTTACGGGTTGGCAGCAATACCGGAGGAGCGTGCGCCGATCGTGCTGGACCTGCCGCTGCCGATCACCGGAGACCGAAGCGAATTTACCGAAGAACTGGTTGATAACCTGTCCGAACACGCATGGGTCGGGCTGCCTGTCACCTTGATGTTGTCGGTCGAGGATGCGGCGGGGCAGACGGGCCAGTCTGAATCCGTGCAAATGCCGTTGCCGGGGCGCCGGTTTTTCGCGCCCCTGGCCCGCGCGGTGATTGAACAGCGCCGCGATTTACTGTGGTCGCGCGATAACGGGGCGCGGGTGGCGCAAGTGCTGCGGGCGGTGACGCATCGCCCCGAAGGGTTTGTGCGCAACAACGGTGCCTACCTGATGCTGCGGGTGGCGCTGACGCGGCTCGAGGCGGCGGTGGCGTTTGATATGACCACCGAGGCACAAGACGAGATTGCTGCGGCCCTGTGGGAAATTGCACTGGCGTTCGAGGATGGATCATTGGCGGATGCCAAGGAGCGCCTGCACCGCGCACAGGAACGTCTGGCAGAGGCGATGAAAAACGGCGCCAGCAAAGACGAGATTGCCGAGTTGATGCAGGAATTGCGCGACGCGACCGAGGATTACATGCGCCAATTGGCCGAGCAGCAGCGCCAGAATGGTGAGCAGGGCCAACAGAACGCGCAAAATAGCGAGAGTTTCAGCTTTACCCAAGAAGAACTGCAAGCGCTGATGGATCGTATTCAGGAGCTGATGGAGGAAGGGCGGATGGAGGAAGCCGCCGATCTGATGGAGCGAATGAACGAGCTGATGGAAAACCTGCAAATGGCGGAAGGCGGCGAGGGTGGCGAGCAAAGCCCCGGCCAGCAGTCGATGGAGGATTTGCAGGATACCCTGCGCGATCAGCAAGGGCTGTCGGATCAGGCGTTCCGTGATTTGCAGGAACAGTTCAATCCGGATGCCAACCGCGGCGAAAGCAGCCAGAACCGTGGCGAGGCCGGTGGCCAAGGCGAAGGCCGCAGCCATGAAGGGCAAGGCGGGCAAGGGCAGGGCGAAAACGGTGAGGAATCGGGTCAGCAAGGGGGTGGCCAGCAGGGCGAGGGGCAGGAAAGCCTTGCGGATCGCCAGCAAGCGCTGCGCGACGAGCTGGAGCGCCAGAAAGGCGGGCTGCCGGGGGCTGGGACGCCGGAAGGCGATGCGGCGCGCGCGGCGCTGGAACGGGCCGAACGGGCGATGGAGGGGGCCGAGGAGGCGCTGCGTGACGGCGATCTGGCCGAGGCATTGAATGATCAGGCGGACGCGATGGAAGCCCTGCGCGAAGGGATGCGCAGTTTGAGCGATGCGATTGCCAAGAATGAACAGCAACAGCAAAACCCGGGTCAGCAAGGCGAGGCACAGGGCCGCGACAACGCCAACGCGCGAGATCCGCTGGGCCGTGACAATAGCGGCCGTGGCAAGGTCGGCACCAATGAAAACCTATTGCAGGGTGATGATGTCTACCGCCGCGCACGTGAATTACTGGATGAAATCCGCCGCCGTTCAGGCGATCAAAGTCGCCCCGATGTGGAGCTGGATTATCTGAAACGACTGCTGGACAGGTTCTGATCCGGATTGAACACGCACGGTATCAGGAGTCGGAAGCGGTGCCCGACATTTTCGCGGTTGCGGTTTTCATCAGCTGGTCCAGCCAATCGCGCAAACCGTTCACCTTTTCAACATAGCTGTTCATATAAGGCTCGCTCGCGGGCAGTTTTTCAATGATCTGCGGTGCGTAGACGTAAGCAAGCAGCAGCAGCGTCGCCAGTATAATGACCAGCCCGAATCCAAGCCGGAAACCACGGCGACTGCGCTTTTTATCGGTTTCGCCGACTTCGGTTTCACCGTCGGATTCCGCCCGCAGCGTGGAATTGATTTCCTCGATATCGGGCAGCAGATCACTTCTTGGTGTGTTCTTGTCTGTTTCCGGCTCAATGCCGCGCAAACGTGCTGTTCGTTCGCTGACGGCGGCGTGGGTGTCCGTGCTGTTAACTGATTGATCCAGCCCCAGATCGGGTTGTGTTTCCAATCCGCCCTGCGCCTCGTTTTGGCGGGCTTCGGTTTCCAGTGCGGCCTCTTCCCGCAGAACGTCGATGACAGCTTCGTCAGGTTTGCGCGGTTCCTGTTCGAGTTCCGGTTGTGGCTCGGGATCGGGCTCCGGTTGTGGCTCAGGTTCAACTTCAGGTTCTTGCGGGGCTGGCGTTGGGGGAATAGTTTCTGCTGTATCGCCATCATCCAGTTGCGCCGCAGAGTTCTGAAACCACGTCTTGCCGCAGCTTGAACACTGGACATCGCGCCCGCCTTTGGGAATGGCGCTATCGTCCACCTCGTATTGTGCATCGCAATTCGGGCATATTAACCGCATGGATTTCCCCGCCTTGGCCGCCTTCTGCTGCCAACCTGATTTCGTTAACTATTCCTGTTGTAGCAAGGGATTGGCGAAGATCAATCCTTTTGAGTGTTCTTTATATTGAAACATTGATCAATGTTAGGCACTACTGTCGCCAATCCGACTAGGAAAGGGCGTAATGTGATCGAGCTGCAAAATGTTGCTTATAGCTATGGCGGGGGCGAATTATTATCGGATATTTCGTTAAAACTGGCGCCCGGATCGTTCCATTTTCTGACGGGGCCGTCGGGGTCGGGTAAAACCACCTTCTTAAAGTTGTGTTATATGGAATTGGCGGCGACATCGGGCCTAGTGCAGGTGTTTGGCCGTGATATGCGCACGATGGACCGCAATGAAATCGCCCGTAACCGGCAGCGGATCGGGGTGGTGCATCAGGATTGCCAGTTTCTGGACCACTTGCCATTATCGGCCAATGTGGCCTTGCCATTAACGGTTGCGGGGCGTGACGCGGGCGGCGAGGCCGAAAACCTGAATGACCTTTTGTCATGGGTCGGGTTGGGCGGGCGTGCGGATGCGCTGCCTGCAGAATTGTCGGGTGGCGAGCGGCAACGGGCGGCGCTGGCGCGCGCGGTGATCATGTCGCCGGATGTGGTTTTGGCGGACGAGCCGACCGGAAATGTCGATTGGGAAATGTCCAAACGGCTGCTGACATTATTGGTAGAGCTGAACCGGATGGGCAAGACTATTATGATTGCCACCCATGATATGAATTTGATCCGTGCGGCGAAATCACAGGTCAATGCGCGGGTGTTGCGGATTAACAATAGGCGATTGCAATTGGCGGGGGCGGATTTGTGAAACTGGCCAAAGATAAGATATTTTCGCTTTTGAGGGGCGACAGGCAAGCCAACCAAGTGGTGCCGCCCAGCGGATACACCGCCACGCTCACGTTGTTTACATCGGCAGCGATGGCGTTTCTGGTGGTGTTTGCGATGGCGTTGTCGCTGGCAACAGGGCGGTTGGCAGATCGGTGGTCGTCTGAACTGGCGCGCTCATCCACCGTGCGTATTTCCGCACCGGCGGGGCAAATGGAGGCCCAAACCCGCGCCGCCGTCGAGGTGTTGCGCACCACGCCCGGTGTGGCCGAGGCGCGGGTGTTGACGGAAGATGAACAAAAGGCGCTGCTGGAACCGTGGTTCGGCCCGGGGCTGCCGATTGAAAGCCTGCCGATACCGCAATTGATCGAGGTGATCGAGGACAGCGATGGTTATGACACGGACGGGCTGCGGCTGCGTCTGTCGGCCGAAGCACCGGGGGCGGTGCTGGATGATCACACGCGCTGGCGCAAACCGCTGGTCAAGGCGGCAGGGCGGCTACGGTCGCTCGGGTTTATCTCGATCCTGTTGATCGCCTTGGCAACGGGGGCGATGATTACGCTGGCGGCGAATGCGGCATTGGCGGCGAATGCGCAAGTGATCCGCGTGCTGCGGCTGGTCGGGGCGCTGGACGAATATATCGCGAAGGCCTTTGTGCGACGGTTCACCTTGCGGGCCTTGACGGGGGCTGCGGTCGGATCACTTGCGGGGATGATTGCGGTGGCGTTTTTGCCCAGTGCATCGGTTGCGGGCGGGTTCCTGACGGGGCTAGGATTTCAGGGCTGGCATTGGTTATGGCCATTTGTCATACCTCCATTTGCAGCCGGCGTGGCGTTTTGGGCCACCCGCGCTGCGGCTTTGCGCAGTTTAAGGGAACTGACCTGATGCGATATGCGTTTCAATGGCTGCGAAGCCTGATTTTTTCGATCCAGATGTATCTGGCGATGCCTTTGATGGGACTGGTTTTTGTACCATTTGCATTGTTTGATCGCAGGGCTGTCTACACATTTGTCAAAACTTATGCCCGTTATTGCCGCTGGACGTTGGGCTGGATCGTCGGGCTGAAAACCGAAGTGCGGGGCGAGGTGCCGACAGACGCCTGCATGATTGCCTCTAAACACCAATCATTTCTGGATGTGATCCTGATTCTCAGTGTCGCGTGGCAGCCGCGTGTGATTATCAAACGTGAATTGCATTACCTGCCGGTGTTCCGCTTTTTCGGATCACGAATGGGCAATGTGCCGGTGAACCGTGGCAAGCGGGGCAAAGCGATTGAAAAGATGAAAGCGGACGTGGAAAGCGGTAAAAACCTGCCCGGCCAGTTGTTGATTTATCCGCAAGGCACCCGCATCGCACCCGGGGTGAAAGCACCCTACAAGATTGGCACGGGGCTGCTGTATGAGCAAACCGGACAGGACTGTGTTCCGGCGGCCACCAATGTCGGTGTGTTCTGGCCCAAACGCGGGGTTTACCGCAAACAGGGTGTGGCGGTGCTGGAATTTTTACCGCGCATTGCTGCGGGCAAACCACGTGGGGAATTTATGGCCGAGTTGGAGCAGGTGATCGAGGCGGCATCCGATGAGTTGATGAGAGAAGCAGGGATGAAACTATAATGGAGTATGTTGATTCAATCGAGGCACTTGAGGCGATTTATGGCACACCGAGCGAGGCGGCTATCGTTAAGGTCGCGCATCAGCTGACCCCGACATATCGGGCGTGGATCATGCGCAGCCGGTTTTGCGTGATTTCAACAGTTGGGCCGGATGGCACTGACGGTTCACCGCGTGGCGATGCGGGACCTGTGGTGTTGGAACTGGACGCCCACACACTAGCGCTGCCCGATTGGCGTGGCAACAACCGCATGGATACCTTGCGCAATATCATCGAGGATGAACGGATTTCACTGATGTTCCTGGTGGCCGGATCAACCGATGTGATGCGGGTGAATGGCCGCGCGAAAATCACCACCGACGCCGACATGCTGGCGCGGTTCGAGGTGAACGGCAAACACCCGCGTTCGGTAATCATCGTCAAAATCACCGAGGTCTATGCCCAATGTGCGCGTGCCGTGATGCGGGCTGGCTTGTGGACAGACGGTGATTTGTCAGGTGGGCTGCCAACCTTTGGCGATATACTGAAGGAAATCACTTCGGGCGAATTTGACGGCGAAAGCTATGACCTTGCGTGGGACGCGCGGGCCAAGGCTACGATGTGGTAGAATTGACCCTGATCCGCCACGGCCAAGCCCAGACAGGGGCCAAGGACGAGGCCAGTTATGACAGCCTGTCTGATCTGGGCCATCAGCAAGCGCGGTGGCTGGGCGAGGTTTTACGCGAGGGGCAGTCGTTTGATCAGGTCATATCAGGGGTGATGACCCGCCAGATCGAAACGGTGCAATCGATGGCGCTGGCGGATGTGCCGCACAGCACCGACTCGCGGCTGAACGAGTTGGATTATTTCGGATTGGCCGAAAGCCTGCGTGCCAGCAACGGAGTGGCAATCCCGCGGGACATTCAATCGTTTGCATTGCATGTGCCACAGGTTCTGGATGTGTGGCGGGGTGGTAATATGGATGCAGGGCTGGAAACCTATGACGAGTTTTGCAGCCGGATCATGGGTGCTCTGCATAATGCGGCGGGTCAGGACGGGCGCATTGTGCTGGTCACCTCAACCGGCGTGATCGCAACCTTGGCGGCGATTTCGCTGGGGCTGGACATGGTAAAAAAGACCAAGCTGTTCCTGAAGGTGATGAATACCTCGGTTCACAAATTTGAATTGGAGGGGGATGATCTGCATCTGACCCAGTTCGGCGCAATACCGCATCTGGAGCATCCTGACCGGATTGAGGCCCAAACATTTGGCTAGGGTATATAAAGGCGCAACCAAGACCTGTTATTGATGAATATCAGCGTGCAGTCTGGATGCTTGATGGCAATATTAGCCGGTATTTGCTCCGAAACTGTAACATTTCATTTGGCTATGCCCCGAATGCATGCGTGAATTATTACAAAACGACAGGTTTTGACGGGAAACCCTGAAACATCGCTGATGGGGCCAATCACCCCCGCATGGAAAAGCGTTGTTTCATTGACACGCACACACGCGTTACCTCACGGATCTGTGCGTTGAGGTAGTGGCTGTTCATCCTTAAATCTAGGTTATCGGAGGCACTGAAGCCTCACACAGACAAAATTTAAACCCTTGAAAAGGAACACTAAAATGAAACGTATCGTACTGACAACCGCCATCGCCCTTTCCCTAGCCGCTCCAGCTTTTGCTGCTGGTCAGAATACTGTCGCCCAAGATGTGGAACTGCACTTTGCAGCGTCTGATACAGGCTCTGGCTCGCGTGTATACTTCGGTGACAACACTGGCGTCAGCGCTCGTGCCGCTGCCATCTTTGCCGAACTGAATGCGGAAGACACAGGTACACGCGGTCTGCCTATTCTGGCGAGTTCGGATGTAAATATGTCCTCCAAGGGCGGCCATAATGCAGTTGCCACGGCAATCTTTGCCGAAATCAGCGCCTCTGAAAACGGTGACGACCACTAGAAGCCAAGCCAACCAATCAAATTGCGAAAGGGCCCCGATGATGGGGCCCTTTTCTTATTAATGGTGCAGTGTATTAGGCCGCCAGCCCTTTGGTGCCGATCGCCAGAAATTTGTCACGCCGGTCTTTGACCAAGGCGTTCGGTTTTTTCTTGGACAGCTCTTTCAACGTGGCCTTTAACGCTTTGCCAACATCCTTGATCGCTGTTTCGCGGTCGCGTTGGGCACCGCCTGCGGGCTCTGCAATAATCACATCCGCAACGCCCAGCTGTTTCAGATCCTGCGCGGTCAGGCGCAGCGCTTCGGCGGCTTCGCGCATCTTTTCGGCGTCTTTCCACAGAATCGAGGCACAGCCTTCGGGACTGATCACCGAATAGACAGAATGTTCAAGCATCAGCAGCCTGTTGGCCGTGGCCAGCGCAACCGCCCCACCGGACCCACCTTCGCCGATGATCACCGAAATCAGCGGCACTTTAACTTGCAGGCATTTCTCGGTTGATCGCGCAATCGCCTCGGATTGGCCGCGTTCCTCGGCACCTTTGCCGGGGTAGGCACCGGGGGTGTCGACCAATGTGATGATCGGCAGGCCGAAATTGTCGGCCAGCTCCATCAGGCGGATCACTTTGCGGTATCCTTCGGGGCGGGCCATGCCGAAATTGCGTTCAATGCGGGTTTTGGTGTCATGGCCTTTTTCCAAACCAATCACCACCACAGGGGTGTCGCCCAGACGGGCCAGACCGCCCATAACGGCGTGGTCATCGGCAAAGTTCCGATCGCCAGCCAGCGGGGTATATTCGTTGAACAGGGCGTTGATGTAATCCTTGCAATGGGGCCGGTCGGGGTGGCGGGCGACCTGACATTTGCGCCACGGGGTCAGATCCTTATAAAGGTCTGCCAGCATGGCAGCGGCTTTTTTATCAAGCGCTGCGGCCTCGGCTTCGACATCCATTTCCTCGCTGGCGCGGGCCATCGTGCGCAGCTCTTCGGCTTTGCTTTCGATCTCTGCCAGCGGTTTTTCAAATTCGAGGTAGTTGGCCATGGTGTTCTCCGCAAATACTGTTGCCGTGATATATGACGGCGCGGGGAAGGATTTGCAACGGGGACAGTTCAGCAAGATTTGCTAAATGCGGCTGTGGTTTGGTGATTGCGGAGCCGATATGGAGGCGAGATGCTGAATTCTTATGAGAAACGTCTGATGCGGGTGCTGGAATATATCCACGCTAATCCGGCTGGCGATTTGTCACTGGATACGTTGGCGGATGTGGCCAAGCGTTGTGGTTATCCGGCGGCGCAGAGTTTCACCCGCCTCGTATTTCCGAACAGAATGGAGCTGCGTTCCGCAGCGCTCTATACCTCGCCCCACAAGGGGCTCAGGCGGCCTTCGGCGAAGGTATCTATGACAAGAAGAAGGGGTTAGATGGCGTTGATCATCTCGGATTGGCGCACAATAACCTCGGCTTGTTTGATGCTGGCGATATCGACCAGACGGCCTTTGTAGACGGTCGCGCCTTCGCCGTTTGCCTTGGCTTGCTCCATAGCGGCAATGATCTCGCGGGCCTCGGTGACTTGTTCCTCGGACGGGGTGAAAACATCATTGGCCAATGCAATCTGTTTCGGGTGGATCGCCCATTTGCCAACCATGCCCAAGGTGGCCGAACGTTTTGCTTGAGCAATGAAACCTTCATCGTCCGAGAAATCGCCGAACGGCCCGTCAACCGGCAGCACCCCGTGGGTGCGACAGGCCGCGACGATGGCGGTTTGAGCCCAATGCCATGGGTCAGACCAGTATTTCGCGCCTTCATGTGCCATGTAATAGTTTTCCTGCGTGCCGCCGATGCCGGTGGTTTGCATCCCCATGCTGGCGGCAAAATCGGCAGCACCTAGTGACATGGCTTGCAGACGGGGCGAGGCGGCGGCGATTTCCTCGACATGAGAAATGCCAGCCGCGCTTTCGATGATCACCTCGAAGCTGATTGGTTTCTTGCGGCCCTTGGCGGTTTCAACCGCTGTAACCAACGCGTCCACCGCGTAGATGTCAGCGGCGCAGCCTACTTTGGGGATCATGAACTGGTCAATCTGGTCGCCGGCACGTTCTAAAATATCGACCACATCGCGGTACCAGTATGGCGAATCCAGCCCGTTCAAGCGCACGCTTAGATATTTATTGCCCCAGTCAATATCGTTGATCGCTTCAATGACGTTGTTACGGGCGTTGTCCTTATCGGATGGTGCAACGCTGTCTTCCAGATCAAGGTTGATCACATCCGCCGCACTTTTCGCCATTTTTTCAAACAGTTCAACGCGGGAACCGGGGCCGAACAATTGGCACCGGTTGGGACGGGCAGGGGAGGTGGGTTGTAGGCGAAAGCTCATGATTGGACCTATGGGTAATGATGTTTCGAAATGCGTTGAGGTTTTGATATTATAGTGCGCAACCAGTCGCAAGGGGAAGGCGGCGGTTTTGATTATGCATGTTCCCGCCTGCCGCAGAAAATATACTTACCTTTATGCTTGGCCGAAGATTATTCTAATAAATTTTAATAAAATAGAAGGAATGCCGAATAATTGGATAAATAACTGTGATTAATGCAATGCAATACCGGGACTGATCCCGCATCATTGCCTAGGATATTTTCAGGGGCAGAATCATGATCGAAACACCATATCTACTATTTCTGGGCGATGCGCCGGACCAGTTGGCCGTCAAGGTGGCCCAGGGCATCAAGGATTGGCGGCCGGAAAATTCGGTTGGGCAGTTCCGGATGCAGGGCTGTGGGGCTGACCTTGGGCTAAAGGATATGACACTGGCCGAGGCCAAAGCAGCGGGGGCGAAAACGCTGGTGATCGGGGTGGCCAACCGTGGTGGTAAGATCTCGCAAGCCTGGCGCGATGTGATGGTTCAGGCGTTGCAGATGGAATATGATATTGCCAGCGGGCTGCACAACCTGCTGCGTGACGAAGGGCCACTGACGGCTGCTGCACAAACACATGGCGGCACATTGCATGATGTGCGGGTGCCGTCGGTTGGTTATCCGATTGGCAACGGGGTGAAACGCAGCGGCAAGCGGGTGCTGGCAGTGGGCACGGATTGTTCGGTCGGCAAGATGTATACCGCACTGGCGATGGATGCCGAGATGAACAAACGCGGGATGAAATCGACGTTCCGCGCGACGGGGCAAACCGGTATTTTGATCACCGGTCACGGGGTGCCGCTGGATGCGGTGGTGGCCGATTTTATGGCCGGATCAATTGAATATCTGACGCCGGATAACGAGGATGATCACTGGGATCACATCGAGGGGCAGGGCAGCCTGTTTCATGCGTCCTATTCCGGTGTGACGATGGCGTTGATCCATGGTGGGCAGCCCGATGCGCTGATCTTGGCGCATGAGCCGACGCGCACCCATATGCGCGGTTTGCCGGATTACACGCTGCCATCGCTGGAACTGCTGCGCGATACGGCGCTACCTTTGGCGCGGGTGGTGAATCCGGCTTGTGAGGTTGTCGGGATTTCGGTCAACACCCAGCATTTTGGTGAGGACGAGGCGCTGTCCTATCTGGAAGGTGTCGAGAAGCGGATGGGGCTGCCTGCGGTTGATCCGTTCCGTCAGGGTGCGGGGCGTCTGGTGGATGCGCTGGACGCGATGTAAGCTGGGGCTGATCGGAGAAGCAGTATGAAGATTACAGTCACGCCGGATGTGTTCAAACTGGCGCAGGTGTTCACCATTTCGCGCGGGTCACGGACCGAGGCCAAAGTGCTGACCGTTTCTGTGGAACGCGATGGCATTTTCGGCTGGGGCGAATGTGTGCCCTATGCGCGGTATGACGAAACGCTAGAGAGTGTGACGGCGCAGATCGAGGGGCTGCCTGTCGGGATTTCGCGCGCCGACTTGCAGGATGCTTTACCTGCGGGGGCGGCGCGCAATGCGGTGGATTGTGCGCTGTGGGATCTGGAGGCGAAGCAAGTGGGCAAGCGGGTTTGGGAGTTGGCAGGATTGCCAAAACCTGGCCCTGAGATTACCGCCTACACTCTGTCGCTGGATACGCCTGATGCGATGCGTGAGCAGGCAGCCAAGCATGCGTTTCGCCCACTGTTGAAGATCAAGCTGGGCACGCCGGACGATATGGCACGGCTTGAGGCTGTGCGGGCAGGGGCACCTAAATCGGCGATTATTGTGGATGCCAATGAGGGCTGGTCCGCTGCGGTTTACACAGAGATGGCACCGCATTTGGTGCGCCTTGGAGTGAAGCTGGTAGAGCAACCTTTGCCTGCGGGCGAGGATGGCGCGCTGATCGGAATGGAGCGACCTGTGCCGGTCTGTGCGGATGAAAGTTGCCATGATCGCAGTAGCTTACCGCATCTGAAAGGTAAGTATGATATTGTGAATATCAAGCTGGATAAAACCGGCGGGCTGACCGAAGCGATCAAGTTAAAAGCCGCTGCAGAGGCTGAAGGATACGGTGTTATGGTGGGCTGTATGGTGGGATCGTCTTTGGCGATGGCGCCTGCGGTCTTGATTGCGCAAGGTGTGGCCTATACAGACCTTGACGGGCCGCTGTTGTTGGCAGAGGACCGTGACGAGCCATTGAAATTCGATGATGCCGGTGTGCATTCCCCCAGCGCGGCCCTTTGGGGTTAACAGGAGAGAGACCATGAGCAGAACTGTCTATGTGAACGGCGAATATTTGCCCGAGGGCGAGGCCACGGTTTCGATCTTTGATCGTGGGTTTTTGATGGCGGATGGCATTTATGAAGTGACCTCGGTTCTGGATGGCAAGCTGATCGATTTTGACGGTCATGCGGTGCGGTTGAAACGTAGCCTGAGCGAGCTGGACATGGCCAGCCCGATTGAAATGGACGACCTGCTGGAGGTGCACCGCGAGCTGGTTAAAGTGAACGGGATCGACAACGGGATGATCTATTTGCAGATCACCCGGGGGTCAGCCGGTGATCGGGATTTCATGTTTCCTGACCCTGAAAAAGTGCCCTCGACCATTGTTTTGTTTACACAAAATGTGCCTAACCTTGCGGATTCCGATCTGTCCAAACGCGGCACCAAGGTGATATCGGTCGATGATATCCGCTGGCATCGCCGCGACATCAAAACGGTGCAATTGCTGTATCCGTCGATGGCGAAAATGATGGCCAAAAAGGCCGGTTGTGATGATGCGTGGCTGGTCGAGGATGGCCATGTGACCGAGGGCACAAGCAACAACGCCTATATCGTCAAGGGCGGCAAAATCATCACCCGCCAACTGTCAAACGACATCCTGCACGGCATCACCCGCGCCGCTGTTTTGCGGTTCGCCAAAGAGGCGCAGATGGTGGTGGAGGAACGCAGTTTCACCATTGAGGAAGCGCAAGGCGCTGACGAGGCGTTTACCACGTCGGCCAGCGCATTCGTGATGCCGGTGGTCGAGATCGACGGGGTGAAAATGGGCGACGGAACACCGGGCCCGGTGGCCAAAAGATTGCGCGAAATCTATCTGGAAGAAAGCCGTAAATCGGCAATATGATTTCCATATGACTCTCGAACGGTGGGTTTTGCGGCTGTTAACGGCTGTCTGGCAGGATCGGGTTTTACAATAGTGAGGCCCGAAAATGTTTAAGACAGAACACTTAAATGACCCGCATCCGATCAAACAGCCTGCGGGCCGTAAAGCCACGAAAACCGACCTGCGCTATTTGCAGTCGGCCACGGATTCACTGATGCGATTGCACATGAGGGTTTACGGCGAGGAAATCATGTCGCTGCACGCGCCCGAGAAGTGGGCCGAGTGATGAGTCACTTTAGTTATGGAGTGACGAAAGTTTTCGACTTTTTTGCGTTCGCTCAGGGTTTGAAATTGAATGAACGGGTAGGTTTGCATCCCGTCAGCAGGTTTTTTAAAGCCATCTCTGGTGACTGCTATGCGGGGTGGGATCAAGGGGAGGGAGTAGCTCGTCAGATCTTAAACGATGCAGGTTTAGCGCCGTGACACCGGCGGTTTGGGACCCAGTCCGGAAGAAAAACGCGACTTCGCGTGCGTTGCGTTTTTCCTCCTCAAATTCAAACCATAGCACTGGCGTCTTGGGCCAGACTGGCCCAGCGCGCCTCTTCGACATCGCTAAGAATATGATGGTCATCGCGGGTTGCGATACGCCGTTTCATGGCCCAGAGGAGCATGATTGCCACACCGAACAAACCCAGCGCCAGCACTGCCAGGCTGATCGTAGCCACGGACCGCGCCTTCGGCGTTTCGGGTGACGTTTCGAGTTTGGGAGGTTGCCCGCCAGTGTCAGCAACCAGATTTTCGATGGCTATCTCACTGCGGGTGACAATCTTTGGTTCAGCTTCAGATGCAGGATAGAGTATCAGCTCGGATACGGGCGGAGCGGGCGTAACAATGTCGTCCTTCTCCTCTTCCATAGGAACTGATGTCACCGGGAAATCTGTCTCGGGGTGCAGCATAGGTGTCGGCGCGACAAGTGAAACTGGTATGTCTGCTACTGCTACGATTATTCCATCCGAGCCGGATTCAACTGCTCCCGCGAATGGTGTATAGTCCAACTCGGAATGTGGGGAGGTCATCGACGCGAGCGATAAAACAACGGGTTTCGCAGTATCGGCCTCGCGCATCACAGGATTGGGAACCGGCGGTAATTCAAGATCGGGGAGCGGCGCGATCGGCAGGGTTGCCAGCATTGATGAGCCCGCCTCGCGCGAACCAGAGCGGATGACAGGCCAGTTGGCTGACTCGTTTCGTGTAGATGGCATGGCAACTACCAGGGATTCTTCAATGTCAGGCGCTACGATCTGAATGGTCGGAGCGGCCGATACGTCCGGTTTCGGCGCAGAAGAAGTGGAGATATGGACAAAGGCCGAATTCTTCGGAGGCACGCTGGGGAGGGCCGCCATGGTCATAGTTGCTGCTGCCAGCGGTGCGTCGAGGTTTTTGGGCAGGTTAATGGCTTCAGCTTGCGGCAATGGAAAGGGCCCGATCGAAGCCACGATCTGTTGCGGAACCTCGGGAGTAGGATAGTTCGTCATGAGCAGTGTATTTGGCCGTGGAGTCGGGCGGAGACTGGTCAATACCGCCGTGGTGTTGGCAGTTTCCGTGACTGTTTCTGGTGGAGTTGGCGCCATTGGGACGAGGTCCTCGGATAGCGTCGCAACGCCGGGTACGAAGGATAGCGTCTCAACGCCGGGTATGAACGGAACAACCAGCACTACAGCTATAGTTGCGACCACCGCCGCTGTAATCCGGATTTTGAGTAAGCGTATGACAAGCGCGAAAAGCGCGAAAAGCGCGATCAACGCCGCAAAAGCCCAGATCGCCCAGTGCAGATAGTTGGCCACGACGTCGGTTGTCAGCACCGTTTCTTGGCCACGTACAAAGAAACTCACGACACCCGGAACAGCATTGGTTATGACGCCCTGTTCGTGTAAAACCCCGCTCTGATACGCTTGTTCGCCCTGGTATACAATACCCCCTGCAATTGTCAGGTAAGCCCACCAAGGGAGTATGGACAATAGCTTTATTGCAAACCGCATATCACCTCTCCCTCGAAATATTGCCGTTAGAAAAGCGCAAAAAAGGGGCGATAGTATGTCAAATTCGCGCCGCATTTCTCAGAATTGGACACATTTTGAACAAAATCGGTACAGACGAAACAAAATAGGCGTCTACTTAAGGCTCATTCCTGACATCTAATAATTTCAGCCGGATGACCGCTTTTGGGAAAGCTGCCCTAACTTCTGGGATCATCAATCAGCGGGGTTGGTTTGGCCAGCCGTTTCAGGTCATCCGGTTTGGTGATCTCGACGGTTTGCCCGTCGATGTTAACACCGTAGGGGCGCAGGGATTTGATGGCACGGGACAGGTTTTCCGGCGTCATGCCCAGAACCGAGGCCAAGCGGCGTTTTTCGATCGTCAGGGTGAAGGTATCACCGCCGCCGGTTTTTTTCTGCCACTTCAGCAGGTAATTGGCCAGCCGCTCGATCGAGGTGCGCAGCTTTAGCCCCTTCACGCTTTTGATCACGCCGCGATAGCAATAGGCCAGTTCCATCACCACGGCGCGCGCGAATTCGTGGTCGATTTCAAACACATGCCGCACGTCTTCGGCGGGCAGCATGATGATGCGGGACCGTTCCAGCGTGCGGGCCGACATCAGGTTGGGGGCGTCACGGATGGCGGCGGCCAGAATAAAGGTAGCACCCTCGCGCAGGATGGTCATGGTGGTTTCGCGCCCGCCCCAGTTGGCCAGCAATTCGACACTGCCATCCACAACGATATGCAGAAAATCACAGGGGTCGCCCTCGAGGATCAGTTCCATGTTGGGCGGGAAGGTTTGCACATATGCGCCGCGCACCAGTTCGGCAAAACTGTCATCAGTCATTTCCTTGAACAAGGGAAGGCTGCGGATGGCTGGAATATCAGTGCTGCGCATGGAGAGACTCACCGGGTGACGATTGACATATATCAATCCAAAGTGCGGCAAATGTCAAGATCAGGGCGGCAAATTGTGCTACACTAGATAGAAATATTGCAGCGTTACGCACAACAATTGTTGGCAACATATTAATATCAATAGAAAAATAAACCTTATTGATCTGTGTCAAGATGTTGCTCTATTGGTTTCGCTATTCAAATAACAATTGGGGACTCGGCTTGAGTTATATGCACTAGCGTTGTGTCCCTTTCGAAAAGGGGACAGCAAATGGAATTACAAAACAAAGCAACCAGCCTTTGGGGGAATTTCTTCAAGGTGAATATGGTGCAGATCAGGACTTTCCACATGACGTGGTTTGCCTTTTTCGCATGCTTCTTTGCCTGGTTCGGCATCGCACCGATGATGATCATCGTGCGCGAGGAGCTGGGTTTGACGAAATCACAGGTCGGTTGGACCATCATCGCATCCGTTGCGGTGACAATCTTTGCGCGCCTGTTCATCGGTTGGTTGTGTGACCGGATCGGTCCGCGTCTGGCCTATACATGGCTGCTGGTTCTGGGCTCTTTGCCTGTGGCGGGCATCGGGCTGGCGGATGATTTTACGTCGTTCCTGCTGTTCCGGCTGGCCATCGGGGTGATCGGGGCGTCCTTCGTGATTACCCAGTATCACACGTCGGTTATGTTCGCGCCCAACGTGGTGGGCACGGCGAATGCGACATCCGCTGGCTGGGGTAACCTGGGTGGGGGTGTGACGCAGATCGTGATGCCGCTGATCTTTACCGGCTTTATCGTTGGTTTCAGCTTTACCGACGCCCAAGCGTGGCGCGCCTCTATGCTTTTGGTCGGGATCATCACATTCCTGATCGGGATCGCATATTACTATCTGACGCAGGATGCGCCTGACGGGAACTATAAGGAATTGCGTGAAAAAGGTATGTTGCCCTCCAAAGACAAGGTGACGGGTGCCTATTTCAAGGCAATGGCGGATTACCGCGTTTGGCTGATGTTCGTCATTTACGGTGCCTGTTTTGGTATCGAGCTGTTGGTGAACGGATCTATCGCGCTGTATTTTGTGGACTACTTTGGCTACTTCAAAGATATGCCGCTGGCCGAGGCTGCGGTGACCGCTGGTCTGATCGCGTCATTGTTTGGTCTGATGAACATCTTTGCCCGCACATTGGGCGGGATTTTCGGCGATAACTTTGCATCCCTATGGGGTCTGAAGGGCCGCACAACGTGGCTGTTCATCGTGCTGCTGGGCGAAGGCCTTGCGCTGATGTTGTTCAGCCAGATGCCGATCCTGATGTTGGCCATTCCGACATTGATCATCTTCTCGCTGTTTACGCAAATGAGCGAGGGGGCGACCTATTCGGTGGTGCCGTTCGTCAATAAAAAAGCACTGGGCGCGGTTGCCGGTGTGGTTGGTGCGGGCGGTAACGCTGGTGCTGTGGCCGGTGGGTTCCTGCTGAAAAGTGAAGCCTATAACAGCCAATGGAACGAGGCCTATTTCCTTATTGGTATGATCGTTACGGGTGTTGCGTTCCTTGCCTTGTTCATCAGGTTCTCGCCTGAAAAAGAGGCCGAAGAGAAGGCGCTGTTTGAATCCGCCAACATGGATATTTTGCAAGGCCGTGCAGACGAAGCAAATGCAGCACTGCTCCATTCGGTCGAGGTTGTTGCAGAATACAACCGCACACATGACGAGAAAATCAAAACAAGAAACTAACAAATAACAACACATGGCGGGCCATCTACGGCCCGCCCCAAAACTTACCCGAGGAGGGATAAAGTGGGACAAGATATTAGAAACTGGGACATTGAGGACGAGGGCTATTGGGCCTCGACCGGCAAGTCCATCGCGACGCGCAACCTGTGGATTTCGATCCCCAGCTTGCTGGTCGGTTTTGCCGTATGGCTGTATTGGGGCATCATCGGGGTTCAGATGATCAACCTTGGTTTCGCCTTTGAGAAATCACAACTATTTACCCTTGGCGCGATTGCCGGTCTGACCGGTGCGACGCTGCGTATCCCTTCAACCTTTTTCATCCGAATAGCGGGGGGGCGAAATACGATCTTTTTCACCACCGCCCTGCTGATGATCCCTGCCATCGGCGCAGGTTACGCGCTGCAAGACCCGAACACGCCACTCTGGAAATTCCAGGTTCTGGCGTTCCTGTCGGGTATCGGCGGCGGTAACTTCTCCTCCTCGATGTCCAACATTTCGTTCTTCTACCCGAAAAAAGTGCAAGGTTACGCGCTGGGTATGAATGCGGGTCTGGGCAACTTTGGTGTGACCACCATGCAGATTGTTATCCCGCTGGTGATGACATTCGGTCTGTTTGGCGGCCAAGGCCGCGAGTTGGTGAACACATCAGGCACATTGATCGGTAAAATTCCGGCGGGCACAGAGACATTTATCCACAATGCTGGGTTTGTGTGGCTGATCGCGCTGGTACCACTGGCGATCCTTGGCTGGTTCTTTATGAACAACATCCGTGACGAGCACGTATCCCCCAACATCCCGAACCCGATTGGTGCCTTTGCAACAATCACCGGTATGTTGCTGATCGGTTTCGCAACGGCTGCGTTCGGTCTGTGGCTGCTTTTGCCTGCAACAGACGGTGGTCTGCCGGTTTCCGGTCTGGGCGTATCCAAATGGATCGTGCTGCCAATCGTTATCGCGCTGACTGTGTTCCTGTTGAAATTGATCCCCGGTGCGGTTGGGCAAAACCTTTCGCGTCAGTATAAGATCTTTGGCAACAAACACACATGGGCGATGACTGTGATCTATGTGATGACCTTTGGTTCATTCATCGGTTACGCCGCGGCCTTCCCGCTGACAATCAAAGTGGTGTTTGGGTTCCAACACCTGATGGTTGACGGTGTGATGACCCACGATGTGGTTAACCCGAATGGCCCATCAGCCCTGATGTTTGCCTGGATGGGTCCATTCATCGGTGCGTTGATCCGCCCCGTAGGTGGTATGATTGCCGATAAAATGGGCGGCGCGAAAGTGACGCAAATCATTTCGGTTGTTATGGTTGGCTCGGCTATTGGCCTCGCTTACCTGCTGCAACAGGCGTATAATTCGGCTACACCTGAAACTGTGTTCTTGCCGTTCATGGTGTTGTTCCTGATCCTGTTTGCAGCAACCGGTGTTGGCAACGGATCGACATTCCGCACAATTGCGATGGTGTTCGACAAAGAACAGGCTGGCCCTGCATTGGGTTGGACTGCAGCTGTCGCCGCTTATGGTGCGTTCATCATCCCCAAAGTGTTTGGCGAACAAATGAAAGTCGGCACACCTGAATACGCACTCTATGGTTTTGCAGCTTTTTATACGCTGTGTATCGTGATCAACTGGTGGTTCTATCTGCGCCCCAATGCTTACGTGAAAAACCCGTAAACTGACATCTGTCCGCCCCGGCATCGGTCGGGGCGGCATCCCTTTTGAACAGGAGAGATACCAATGAGCCATCTGCTCGACCGCCTGAATTTTTTCCAGTCCAAACGACTGGACACGTTTTCCAACGGCCACGGTGAAACAACCCGTGAGAACCGCGACTGGGAAGATGTATACCGCGACCGCTGGCGTCACGACAAAGTTGTCCGTTCGACCCACGGTGTGAACTGCACCGGATCATGTTCGTGGAAAATTTACGTTAAATCCGGCATCGTAACCTGGGAAACCCAGCAAACCGATTACCCCCGCACACGGCCCGATATGCCGAACCACGAACCGCGTGGTTGTCAGCGTGGGGCATCCTACAGCTGGTATCTGTATTCTGCCAACCGGGTGAAAACCCCGTTGATCCGTGGCACTCTGATGCGTGGCTATCGCAAATTGCGGGCCACGATGAGCGCAACTGCGGCGTGGAAAGCGCTGCAAGAGGATCCGATCCTGCGCGCGTCCTACGTTAAAACCCGTGGTAAAGGCGGGTTCGTTCGTGCCACGTGGGACGAGGCCAACGAGATTATCGCCGCTGCTAATGCCTATACGGCCAAAACATACGGTCCCGACCGCATCTTTGGCTTCTCGCCGATCCCTGCGATGTCGATGGTTTCCTATGCGGCTGGCTCGCGGTATCTGTCGCTGATGGGCGGCACATGTATGTCGTTCTATGACTGGTATTGCGATTTGCCACCGGCCTCGCCGATGACATGGGGCGAGCAAACCGATGTGCCTGAATCCGCTGATTGGTATAACGCGGGCTACCTGCTGCTTTGGGGTTCCAACGTGCCACAAACCCGCACGCCGGACGCGCACTTCTATACCGAGGTTCGTTATAAGGGCACCAAATCCGCCGTGATCAGCCCTGACTATTCCGAGGCTGCCAAATTCGGCGACATCTGGCTGGCCCCGAAAGCGGGCACCGATGCGGCGTTATCCATGGCGATGGGCCATGTTATTTTGCGCGAATTCCATCTGGACCGTCAGGCTGAATACTTTGAGGATTACACCCGCAAATATTCCGATTTCCCGATGCTGGTGCGTCTGGATGAAAAAGACGGCAAGCTGATCGCGGGCCGCTTCTTGCGGGCGGATGATGTGACTGGCAAACTGGGTGAAAAGAACAATCCCGAATGGAAAACACTGGCTTGGGATGGCAAGGCAAATGCGCTTGTTTCGCCCAACGGCACGATGGGTTTCCGCTGGGGTGAAGATGGTGAATGGAACCTTGAAGAACGCGCCAAGAGCAAAGACACCAAGCTTAAGTTGTCGCTCATTCTGGAAGAAGACCACGACGATGTCGTCGGTGTTGATTTCCCGTATTTTGGCGGTCAGGCAACCGAGAATTTCGTGAAATGCGAACATCCTGAAGTGATGACCAAAAATATTCCGGTCAAGAAAATCAAAGTGGGCAAGAAAACCATTCTGGTGGCCACTGTGTTTGATTTGTTCTGCGCCAATTACGGTCTGGATCGCGGTTTGGGTGGTGATTGGGTTACGGATGACTATTCCAAAGACATCCCCTACACCCCCGCATGGGCCGAGAAGATCACCGGTGTTCCCGCCGATAAGATCGAAGTGGTTGCACGCGAGTTTGCGCTGAATGCCGAGAAAACCCAAGGCCGCTCGATGGTTATTCTAGGGGCCGGTCTGAACCACTGGTACCACATGGATATGAACTATCGCGGTATTATCAATATGCTGGTGATGTGTGGTTGTGTTGGTCAATCGGGTGGTGGTTGGAGCCACTATGTGGGGCAGGAAAAACTGCGCCCTCAAACCGGGTGGCAACCGCTGGCCTTCGCGCTGGATTGGGTGCGCCCACCTCGGCATATGAACTCGACTTCGGCGTGGTATGCCCACAGTGACCAGTACCGTTACGAGCAGTTGGGTGTTGATGAAATCCTGTCGCCAACAGCCCCCGAGGGGGATTGGGACGCGAGCCTGATCGACTATAATGTTAAGGCCGAACGCATGGGCTGGTTGCCATCAGCTCCGCAGCTAAAAACCAACCCGCTAGAAGTGGGTAAAGCCGTCAAGAAATCCGGCCTTTCAGCGGCTGAATATGTGGCTGGGCAATTGAAATCCGGCAAGCTGGAAATGTCCTGCGAAGATCCGGATGACGAGGCAAACTGGCCACGTAACCTGTTTGTGTGGCGCTCCAACCTGTTGGGCGCGTCCGGTAAGGGCCATGAGTATTTCATCCGGCATTTGCTGGGCACCGATCACGGTGTTCTGGGTAAAGATCTGGGTGAAGAAGGTGGCCGGATGCCGAAAGAGGTGAAATGGCATGACAAGGCACCCGAGGGCAAATTGGATCTGCTGGTGACCATTGATTTCAGAATGTCCACTACTTGTGTTTATTCAGACATCGTTCTGCCAACCGCAAGTTGGTATGAAAAAGACGATATGAACACGTCGGATATGCACCCGTTCATCCACCCGCTGCAAGCGGCAGTTGACCCGGCCTATGAAAGCCGCACGGATTGGGAAATATTTAAAGGTCTGGCCAAGAAAGTATCGGAAATTGCACCCGAAATTCTGGGTGTTGAAACCGATATCGTTCAGCTGCCATTGCTGCACGATACCCCGATGGAATTGGCACAGGATAGCGTCAAGGACTGGAAGAAAGGCGAATGTGATCTGATCCCCGGTAAAACTGCGCCAAACTATATCGCGGTCGAGCGGGACTACTCACAGATTTATGCCAAGTTCACCTCGGTTGGTCCATTGTTGGACAAGCTGGGCAATGGCGGTAAAGGCATCAACTGGAACACTGAAATAGAAGTGCAACACTTGCGCGATCTGAATGGTGTGGTTCTGGAAGAGGGTGTGTCCAAGGGCATGGCCAAACTGGACACCGCGATAGACGCCTGCGAGATGATCCTGATGCTGGCGCCGGAAACCAACGGCGAAGTGGCCGTGAAGGCGTGGCATGAATTGGAAAAAGCCACAGGGCTGGAGCACGCGCATCTGGCATTGCCCAAAGAGGATGAGAAAATCCGGTTCCGCGATATTGCGGCACAGCCTCGCAAGATTATCTCGTCGCCAACATGGTCTGGGATCGAGAGCGAGCATGTCAGCTATAACGCCGGTTACACCAATGTTCACGAGCTGATCCCGTGGCGCACGTTGACAGGTCGTCAGCAGCTTTATCAGGATCACCTGTGGATGCTGGCTTTTGGTGAAGGTTTCTGCACCTACCGGCCACCTGTTGATCTGAAAACTATCAACGGTGATTTCAACGAGGAAGAAGGCCAGCCACATGTGGTGCTGAACTTCATCACGCCGCACCAGAAATGGGGTATCCACTCGACTTATTCGGATAACCTGACAATGCTGACGCTGAACCGCGGCGGCCCTGTGGTCTGGCTGTCCGAGGATGATGCCAAAACTGCCGGTCTGATCGATAATGACTGGGTCGAGGTTTACAACGCCAACGGGGCGCTTACAGCCCGCGTGGTGGTGAGCCAGCGGATGAAAACCGGCACCATCTATATGTATCACGCGCAAGAAAAGATCGTGAATACACCGGGGTCGGAAAAAACCGGCATTCGGGGCGGTATCCACAACTCGGTGACCCGCACAACGGTCAAGCCAACCCACATGATTGGTGGTTATGCCCAGCAATCCTACGGCTTCAACTACTATGGCACGGTTGGATCGAACCGCGATGAGTTTGTGATTGTTCGCAAGATGAGGAAGGTCGACTGGCTCGACACCCCTGTTAATTCAACGGAGGCAGCAGAATGAAAATTCGCGCACAAATAGGCATGGTGTTGAACCTTGATAAATGTATCGGGTGCCACACTTGTTCGGTGACGTGTAAAAACGTCTGGACCAGCCGTGAGGGTGTTGAATACGCCTGGTTTAACAACGTCGAAACCAAACCCGGCATTGGCTATCCCAAGGATTGGGAAAATCAGGCCAAATGGAACGGTGGCTGGCAACGCTCGAAACGCGGCAAGCTGCACCCCAAACAGGGCAGCAAGTGGCGCATTCTGGCCAACATCTTTGGCAACCCTGATCTGCCCGAGATTGACGACTATTACGAGCCGTTCACCTTTGACTATGACCACCTGAAATCTGCCCCTGAAATGTCCGCCTTCCCCACCGCGCGCCCGCGCTCGGTGATCACTGGCGAGCGGATGGAGAAGATCGAATGGGGTCCGAACTGGGAAGAAATTCTGGGGGGCGAATTTTCCAAGCGTTCAAAGGACTACAACTTTGAAGGCATCCAGAAGGAAATCTATGGCGAGTACGAAAATACATTTATGATGTATTTGCCACGGCTTTGTGAGCACTGCCTGAACCCGACCTGCGTCGCATCCTGCCCATCCGGCGCGATCTACAAGCGCGAGGAAGACGGCATCGTTCTGATCGACCAAGAGAAGTGTCGCGGTTGGCGGATGTGTGTGTCGGGCTGTCCCTACAAAAAGGTTTACTACAACTGGGAAAGCGGCAAATCCGAGAAATGCACATTCTGTTATCCGCGCATTGAATCGGGCATGCCGACAGTTTGTTCGGAAACCTGTGTGGGTCGCATCCGTTATCTGGGTGTGATGCTATATGATGCGGATATGATTGAATCGGCAGCCAATACGCCGAATGAAAAAGATCTGTTCCAAGAGCAACTCGATGTGTTCCTAGACCCGCATGACCCAGCAGTTCAGGCGCAAGCCTTGGCTGATGGTATTCCTGCGGAATGGCTGAAGGCCGCGCAGAAATCGCCGGTCTACAAAATGGCGATGGATTGGAAAATCGCGTTCCCGCTGCACCCTGAATATCGCACCCTGCCGATGGTTTGGTATATCCCGCCATTGTCACCAATCCAGAATGCCGCCGAAGCTGGCGCCATCGGGATTGACCGCGATATGCCGGATGTAAAATCCCTGCGCATTCCGGTGCGGTATCTGGCCAATATGCTGACGGCTGGTGACGAGGCCCCTGTGGTTTCGGCGCTGGAACGGATGCTGGCCATGCGCGCCTATATGCGGAGCAAAACCGTCGATGGTGTGATCGATGCGGGCATCGCCGAACGTGTCGGCATGACGCCTGAATTGATCGAGGACATGTATCACATCATGGCGATTGCCAACTACGAGGATCGTTTTGTGGTGCCGACAACGCACCGTGAAATGGTCGAGGATGGCATGGATATCCGCACTGGTTGTGGCTTTACCGACGGGAACGGTTGTTCCACCGGTATGACCACTGGCAGCATGTTTGGTGGCAAGAAAAAGGACAAAGGTTTCTCTATTCCGCCGATGCCCGCCGCCGCAAAGGAGGTGTTCTAGATGCATATGCCCTTAAAAGCGATATCGGCTCTGCTGAGCTATCCGACAGTGGAGTTGCAACAGGCCAAGGCCGAGTTGGTTGAGGCATTGCAGCAGGGTGACCTGCTGCCTGCCGAGATCGTCACGGCGATGACCGTGCTGATTGATCAGATCGCCGCTGGCGATATTTACACTCTGCAAGAAACCTATGTCGGGCTGTTTGACCGCTCGCGCACTCTTAGTTTGAACCTGTTCGAGCATGTTCACGGCGAAAGCCGTGATCGGGGTGGCGCGATGGTTGATCTGGTTGAGAACTATCGCGCGGCGGGATTCGATCCTGCCACCAGCGAGTTGCCTGACCACATTCCGGTTTTGCTGGAATTCCTCGCCATGCGTCCCATTGACGAGGCGCGGGAGGTGCTGGCAGATGCCGCGCATATAATGGATGTGCTCCAAACGCGCCTCACACGCCGTGAAAGCATTTATGCGCCGGTATTTGCCGCCCTCTTGCATATTTCCGGTGCTGTTGCCGATCAGGCAGCGGTAGCGGAATTGCTGGCGGTCAAGGATGATGATCCGGATGATCTGGAAGCACTGGACGAGGTTTGGGAAGAAAGTGAAGTTACTTTTGCCCCCGATCCAAATGCCGGCTGCCCACAGGTCCGCGATATGCTCGCCGGAATGGATACCCCCCGTAACGCACCGCCACAATCACCGCCCGCGGCGGCAGAATAAGGAGACCGAGACATGCATAATTTTCTGTTCGGAATATACCCCTACATCGCGCTAACGGTGCTGTTCTGGGGTTCAGTCATTCGATTTGAACGCGACCCGTTTACATGGAAATCATCCTCATCCCAGTTGTTACGACGTAAACAGCTGATCATGGGATCGGTTCTGTTCCATATCGGTATTCTGGTTATCTTTGGCGGTCATTTGGTCGGGTTGCTAACGCCGATTGCATTGTTTGATGCGATGGGCATCAGCCACGGGGCCAAACAGATACTGGCGGTGGTTGCCGGTGGTCTTGCGGGTATCATGATGTTGATCGGCGGGGCGATGTTGCTGCATCGTCGCTTGTTTGACTCGCGTATCCGGATGAACTCCAGCTTTGCCGATACCGGCATTCTGGTGTTGCTGATGGTGCAACTGTTGCTTGGTCTATCGACGATCTTCTTGTCGTTGGGTCATCTGGACGGTCACGAGATGACCAAGTTCATGAACTGGGCGCAGGGCATCTTCTTCTTTGATAGCAGCGCCGCCAGCTATATTGCGGATGTTCATATCATCTTTAAAACGCACCTGTTGCTGGGTTTGACCATCTTCCTGCTGTTCCCGTTTACACGGCTGGTTCACATGTTGTCGGTTCCAATCCGCTATATCACGCCGCTGCGTAGCGGTTACCAGATCGTGCGTTCGCGTCGGGGGAACTCAAAGTGAGCAAGCCACTTTTCCCTGATGTTTCAGTGAACGGCCAAGAAATCTCTGCCGCGGATATCGCGGCAGAGGCACAAAACCACAACGCCCCCAAGGATAAACCCGGCTGGGCGTGGCGGGCTGGTGCAAGGGCGCTGGTAATCCGCGAATTGCTGCTGCAAGAGGCGCGCAAGCGTGACTTGCAACCGCATCCGGTAGAACTGGAACCTGGCAAGTTTGAAACCGAGGATGAATCGCTAATCCGTGATATGCTGGATCTGGCGATGAACCCCAAGGCACCGACGGCTGAAGACATTGAAAAGGTTTATGCCGCCAAGCCGGATATGTTTCGTGCCCCGACATTGTACGAGCCCTCGCACATTCTGTTTGCGGCGGACCCGTCCGATACCGAGGCACGGCTGGACGCCAACAACAAAGCGCTGGCCGCGCTGGCCACGTTGAAATCCTCGCCGAGGGATTTTGCGCATTTGGCAAAAGAGCTGAGCGATTGCCCGTCGCGCGATATGGGTGGGCAGTTGGGCCAGTTGGTTTCTGGCGACACCGTGCCGGAATTCGAGTCGGTGATGGATGTTTTGCAGGCAGGCGAAACCAGCGTTGAACCTGTTCCGACCCGCTATGGTATCCACATCCTGCGACTGGACGCGATTGCGGTTGGCGATGTTTTGCCGCTGGAACGAGTGCAGGACCAGATCAGTGAAATGCTGGAGAAGGCAGGCTGGGCCACCGCCGCGAATGAATATGTGAATTCGCTGGTTGCGAGCGCCGAAATTATCGGCATTGATATGGCTGCGGCTGCTTAGGTCGCGACCACCACATCAACCTGTGCTGCCCCCAATGCCTGCGCCAATTCAGCAGGTGGCGGGGCGTCACAGACCAGACGATCAAACCCGTTCAATGTGCAAACCGCGAATGACGCAAGTGCGTTGAACTTCGTTTGATCGGCAAGGATAGTCACTGATTTTGACTGCGTAATCATCGCGCGTGCCACTTGCGATTCCTCTAGATCGAAATCCATCGCGCCGGACCTTGCATCCAGTGCGCCGACCGTCAGCACCGCATGATGGGCACGAAACCCGTTGATCTGTGCGGTGGTCAATGTGCCCACAGTTTGGCGATTATCATGGCCGAAGCTGCCGCCTAGCAGGTAGGTGCTTGACTGTCCGCCGCCGGAAATTGCCATCGCCACATCGGTGGAATTGGTGATGATGTTTAGCCCCTGCACCCCCGCCAATTGTTCCGCGAAATAGAGCGTGGTTGACCCCGTGTCGACAAACAGCGTTTCACCCGCCTGGAACAGGGCTGTGGCCGTTTTGGCAATGCTGATTTTGGCCGCGACATTTTCGGTCATGCGTTGTTGAAACGCACCTTCACCAAAGCCGCGCGGCAGCATCGCACCGCCGTGGAATTTCTGTAATTTGCCCTGCTTCTCCAGATCGGTCAGATCACGCCGGATGGTTTCACGCGAAGCACCGGTAAGCGCTGCCAGATGTTCCACCGTGGCTTTTCCATCGGCCCGAACCTCGGCCACAATGCGGGATTGTCTGTTTTGAACTTTCATATAGGCACTTTTTGTTTTGACTGAATGGCCATTATAAATTACTGAATAGTCAATTCTAGTCACAACATCAAGAACCTGATTCCATATGCCAAAGTCTTCCGCCCCATACGACGTCGCTATCATCGGTGCTGGCATCGTTGGCTGTGCAATGGCGCGGCGCTTCACTTTGGAAGGCGCGCGGGTGGTGCTGCTGGAAAAGGCGAGCGACATTCTGGACGGGGCGAGCAAGGCCAACAGCGCGATTTTGCACACAGGGTTCGATGCGCCTGTGGGTTCGATCGAGGTTGGCTGCATTCAGGCCGGGCATGAAGAATACCGTGCGATTTACCGCGACTTTGGTCTGACACTGGATGAATGCGGCGCGCATGTTGTGGCGTGGTCGGATGAAGAAGTGGCCAAGCTGGAGCAGATCCAGCAACAGGCGCAGGATAACGCGGTGATGGACACGCGGCTGATCACGGCGGATGCGTTGCGCAAGGCCGAGCCGCACCTGTCGGACCGCGCGCAGGCCGCGATCTGGGTGCCGCGCGAGAGCCTGATTGATCCGTGGTCGTCGCCCTATGCCTATTTGCATCAGGCGTTGCTGAATGGCGGCGAGGTGATGCTGTCGTGCGAGGTGACGGGCGGGGCATTTGACGGCGGTGAGTGGCAGTTGGAAACCACGCGCGGGGCGGTTCGGGCCAGTCATGTTGTGAATTGCGCGGGTCTGTATGGTGATTTGGTGAACAGCGCTGTGTTCGGGCAGGCCGATTTCAAAATCACTCCGCGCAAAGGGCAGTTCGTGGTGTTTGACAAGGCGGCATCAAGCCTTGCCCATTCGGTTATTCTGCCGGTGCCGACCAGTCGGACCAAGGGCATCGTTTTATTCCGCACCGTGTTTGGCAATCTGGCGGTTGGCCCTACTGCCGAAGATCAGGAGAGCCGCACGGATGCTTCCGTCGATACCGAAACGCTTCAGATGTTGATTGCGGCAGGGGTGGCGATGGTGCCGGCGCTTGAGGGGATGCCGATCACCGCCACCTATTCCGGTCTGCGGCCTGCGAGCGAGTTCAAGGATTACCAGATCAGTGCCGATGAGGCGCGGAACTGGATTACGGTTGGCGGGATCCGGTCGACCGGTTTAAGCGGCGCGTTGGGCATCGCACAATATGTGTTCGGGATGTATCGGGATATGGGGGCGGGGCATCAGGCGATTGCTGATCCGGTGTTGCCACAGGCGCGGGTGCTGACCGACATCGGGGCGCGTGACTGGAAGGACGAGGGGCATGGCGAGATTGTTTGCCATTGCGAGTTGGTGACACGGCGCGAGATTGAAGCGGCGTTAGAGGGGCCGTTGGCGGCGAAATCTCTGGCTGGATTGAAGCGCCAAACGCGGGTGACGATGGGGCGGTGTCAGGGGGTTTTCTGCTCGGCGCGATTGGCGGAACTGACCGAGGGGCATTTTGTGATCCCTGTGGCCGAGGCGGTGAATGATGATTGATCAGTCCACCCCGATTGATGTTGCGATTATCGGCGGAGGTCCTGCGGGGCTGGCGGCGGCGACCGTTCTGAAAGCTGCGGGCGTTGCGCGTGTTGTGGTTCTGGAACGTGAAAGCGAGGCGGGAGGAATTCCGCGATATTGCGGGCATCCGCCATTCGGGATGCGTGAATTCAAGCGGGTTTTGAAGGGGCCAACCTATGCAGCGCGGCTGGTAAAGCGGGCCGTTGCAACTGGGGTCGAAGTGATGTGCTTGACCACGGTGGTCGAGGCAAGGGCGGCGGGCGAATTGCTGCTTGCGCCGCCGGACGGTCAACAGGTGATCACGGCGCGCCGCGTGATCTATGCGACGGGGGTGCGGGAGGTGCCGCGCTCGGCCAGGTTGGTTGGGGGCATGCGGTTGCAGGGTGTTGTGAACACCGGCGCGTTGCAATCCATGGTGTTTTTGAAACAGATGCGGCCGTTCCGCCGTCCGGTGATTGTCGGCACCGAACTGGTTTCCTTTTCGGCGATTTCAACCTGTCGCCATGCGGGGATAAAACCTGTGGCGATGATCGAGGCGGGCAAGCGGGCGACGGCGCGTTGGCCAACGTCTGTATACCCGCGCCTAACCGGTGTGGCGCTGCATTTGAACACGCGGCTTGTCGGCATTCAGGGCGATAAAACCGTTGCGGCTGTCGAGGTGGAAGACGCCGCCGGAGTGCGGCGCGAAATTGCTTGTGACGGGGTGATCCTGTCGGGGCAATTCACCCCTGAATCGACATTAGCACGAATGGGCCATCTGGCGGTTGATCCGGCGACGGGCGGGCCGGTGGTGGATCAGTTCGGGCGCTGTTCTGACCCTGCCTATTTTGCGACGGGCAACCTGTTGCGTCCTGTGGAAACGGCTGGTTGGAGCTGGAACGAGGGCTGTCAGACCGGCCAGCGTGTGGTGGATGATCTGGATGGGGGGCTGGTCGAAGCTGTGGAAACTGTGTCGATCAATGTGGCTGGTCCGCTGATAAAATACGCCATGCCGCAATGCTTGGCCGTTGGGCAAACCGGTGGGATGGGCGCGCTCCAGCTGCGGTTTGACGGGGATGCAAAAGGGCAGGTTGTGGGGGAAAGCGGTGGCAAAACTGTTGGGCGCTGGCCGGTTAACACCCGCAAGGAACGGCGCGTTCTGTTGCCCATCCGTGCAATTGATATGCGACAGGTTCAGAGGGAAATCACCCTGAAGTTCATATCGGCATAAGTTCCCGATTTTTTACCATTTGGCAGAAATCCCTTTCTTTTACGGCTTTCTCCGATAAGTTGACCTTAGGGAATCTAGTAACCCACAAGGAAATAACGACAAATCGGGGAGAATAATAATGTGTGATATCTGCGTAATGAATGCGGTGAAGGACAAGATGATGTCGCGCCGCAGCTTTTTCAAAACGGCCGCCTCGGGCGCGGCGGCAGCGGCTGTTGGATCAACCATGACGGGGACGGCGGCGATGGCGGCGGGGCATGGGTCGGTCGTTGATATGACCCACACGCTGGATGGTGATTTTCCGACCTATTTCGGTGTGCCGGGGCTGGAAATGGAGCAAAAGTTCAATTTCGCCGAGCATCATTTCAACCTGTTCCAGCTGTCGCTGAACGAGCATACAGGAACGCATATTGATGCGCCGCTGCATTTTTCGGCGGACGGGAAATCGGTGGATGAAATTCCGGTTGAAAACCTGATTGCACCGCTGTGTGTGATCGACATTGCCGCGCGTGCGGCTGATGATGCCGACACCCAAGTAACGCCGGATGATGTGAAGGCGTGGATTGCGGCCAATGGTGATATTCCGGCCAATGCTTGCGTTGCGATGCATTCGGGCTGGGCCGCGCATGTGAAAACCGACAAGTTCCGCGGGTTCTCAGACGAGGCGCAGCATTACCCTGGCTTTCACGTTGAGGCCGCGAAAATGCTGATCGAGGAAACCGGGGCCACGTCTATAGCAGTGGACACCCTGTCGTTGGACCACGGCATGTCGCCCGATTTTGCGACGCATTATGCGTGGTTGCCATCGGGTCGTTTCGGGATCGAGAGCCTGACCAATCTGGACAAGGTTCCGGCGTCAGGCGCAACGCTGGTGGTGGGTGCACCCAAGCACCGTGGTGGCACTGGCGGGCCTGCGCGTATCTTTGCGATGATTTAAGATGCCAGCGCCGACGGGATCAATCGTCGGCGCAAACCAGCCTAAGCTTTGGCCCACTCCCAATAGAGTTCGCGGGCTTGTTTCGTTACTGGTCCAATCGCAAATTCGCGGCCCTCGATTTTTACAATCGGGGTGATCTTGGATATATTCCCCGTTAAAAACACCTCGTCCGCCGCATCGAAATCTTGATACGTCAGGGTGCATTCCTCAATCGTATGTCCAGCGCTACGCAGCAGTTTGATCACCCGCTGACGGGTGATGCCGTTCAGGAATGTGCCGTTGGGAACGGGGGTTTTCACCACGTCATCCTTGACCATGAAAATATTGGCGGTGGCGGTTTCGGCGACGTTGCCCAGCGCATCAGCCACGATGGCGTTGTTATAGCCACGCGCTTGGGCCTCGCGGATCATCCGGCCATTGTTAGGGTATAGACAGGCAGCCTTGGCGTTCACCGGTGCCATGGTGATCACGGGGCGAATGAACTGGGTGCGGCACAGGGTTTGGCTGGCGTCGGCAGGGGCCATCGGAAGCTGCTCCAGACACAGGCAAAATGTGGTTGAGTCAGGGTCGGGAATAACCACGCCGACGCCGCCCTCTTTGGACCAATACATGGGCCGGATATAGACGGGGGCGTCTTTGTCGAACTTGGCCAGCCCTTCCATTGTCAGGGCCATCATTTCGGCAACCCCGACGGTCGGTTTCAGCCCCAAGGCCACTGCCGAGGCGTTGACCCGCTCGCAATGTGGGGCAAGGTCCGGCACCACGCCATCAAAGGCCCGCGCCCCGTCGAACACCAACGAGCCAAGCCACGTGCCGTGGTCGGCGGCGTTCATTACAGGCAGGTCGCCCTGATGCCACGCGCCATTGAAATAGGTCCAGATTACGTCACCGACTGCCATGGTGGAATTCCTTATCTTAGGGGATCAGAACCGTTGATCCGGTTGTTTGGCGTGCCTCGAGCGCACGATGTGCATCGGCGGCGTTCTCTAGATCGTAACGCTGATTGACGTTGATTTTCAATGTGCCATTTTCGACCATTTCAAACAGTGCAGCCGATGCGGTTTCCAGATAGCTGCGGTCTGCGGTAAAGTGGAACAGAACAGGGCGGGTGACGGTGAACGAGCCTGCGGCGAGGTCCGACAGTTTGAAGTCCAGCGCGGGGCCGGAGGATTGGCCAAAATTCACCAGCGTGCCGAATGTTTTCAGGCAGGACAGCGAGCCTGCGATGGTGTCTTTGCCAATGCTGTCATAGACCGCGTCGACCCCTGTGCCATCGGTGATCTCGGACACCCGTGCGACGAAATCCTCGGACTTGTAGTCGATCATATGGGCGTAGCCGTGTTTGGCCGCCAATGCGCATTTTTCGGGCCCGCCTGCGGTGCCGATGGCTGTTACACCCTCGGCCGCCAACCATTGCCCCGCGATCAGCCCGACCCCGCCGGCGGCGGCGTGGAACAGAACGGTTTGGCCTTTTTGAACTTTGAAGGAGCGGTGCAGCAGGTAATGCGCGGTCAGACCTTTTAGCATGGAGGCGGCGGCAATCTCGTCGCTGACGCCATCGGGCAGTTTGACCAGATGTTTGGTGTCAATCACCCGTTCGGATACATAGGCGCCATTCGGGATGGTATAGGCGACGCGGTCGCCCAGCGTGAAGCCTGTGACGCCTTCACCCAAAGCGGCCACCACGCCCGCGGCCTCGCTGCCCAGAACCAAGTCCGTTTCAACGGGCCACGGATAGAGACCGCTGCGGAAATAGGTGTCGATGAAGTTAACCCCGATGGCACTGTGGCGCACCAGTACCTCGCCCGCTTTGGGGCTGGGTGTGGGCAGGTCGATCTGGTGTAAAACTTCGGGGCCGCCAGCGGTGCGGGCTGCGATTGCTATGGGCATGATTTATTCTTCCGTCAGCATGAATTCAGGGTCCACCGGCACTTGCATGGCGTTTGACAGGTGGTTGGTTTTGGCCGCCAGTGACACAATTTTCAGCACCTCGGCGTGCTGGGCTGTTGTCATTCCCTTGGCGCGCGCGGCTGCCGAATGGGAATGCACGCAATATTCGCAATTGTTGATGATCGACACGGCCAGATACAGCAGTTCTTTGGTCAGCGGGTCCAGATCGGATGGGGTGGCCATCACGGCTTTGACCTCTTCCCATGTGCGCTCCAGCAGGTCTGCATCAAACGCCAGATAGCGCCAGATGTTATTAATGAAATCCGATTTGCGCGTGGCGCGGATGTCATCGAACACGGCTTTGACGCGGAGGTTTGATTCCGGGTCTTTCGGGGGTTGAACAGCAGGCATCGGGTTGTCCTTTTATAAGGCGTTTGTCACCGTCACAGCCTCTCTCTTTTTGCCAGCATGCGCAAGGCTAGCGGCCCAACACGTCCCCAATATCGCGGGTTTTGTCCAGAAACAGATAATTGCGCGAGGCCGATTGTGCTTCGGCATCTGCCTCTAACCGAACGATAGCGTCCCAGTCGAGTTGGCGCATCGTTTCATTCGCCATGTAAACGGAATATCCGGCGTCCATCATGATTTTGAACGTGTCTTTGAAACGCACTGTGCCCGATTCAATTGGCCCGCCATCGCCAATAATCTCGATAAACCAGACGGGTTTGTTTTTCGCTTTGATCAGGGCTGCTGAACCCTTCAGCGCTTGATATTCAAACCCTTCGACATCCATCAGAATGAACATGGTTTTGCCTTTTGGCAGTGGATGGATCAGCGTATCCAGGCGCACAACCGGCACGGTCTGTTTCAGGGTTTCGGGGTTGTTGGCCCAGCCTTTGACCACGGACGCGCCGGTGCCGACACCGTAAATATCGATGAACCCGGTTACTTCGCCAGCCGCCACCGGCAGCACCGTAATGTTGTCGCCCCAGCCGTTGGCCGCCATATTTTGCGCGATGTAGGTCACGTTGGACGGCACCGGTTCCACCGCGATGGTTTTGATGCCACGTTGCTGGGCAAAACAGCAGTAATAACCGGAATTTGCCCCGACATTCAGAAACAGATCAACCGAGTTAAAGATGCGGTTTACCATTTTGGTTTCTTCGGGCTCGAACGTTCCGTCCTGCATTCCGGAATGGCCGTTAAACCGGAACCCGTGCGGTGTCATAATAGCGTCTTTCGCCAACCGTCGCCGTGCAATCTTTGAGCGGTTCCATGTGCGAAACCGGTCAACAAGCGCTTTGCCGGGGGACATTTTGGGTTGGGTCATTTGGCTACTCCGTGCGGAAAGTCAGGGTTAGAGCTTGATATCAAAGTCATGTTTGAAACGGTCCATTTCGGGCACGAACCGCCGAAGATCAAGGGCGTGCTTGATGAAATAGCGCAAATGTCCGCGCTTGGCATTTGACGGGGGTTGGCTGGCTGGCATGGCCTGATACATCGCTGGAAAGTGCTGCTTGAAAAAGGCGCGGTAGGCGTCGGCGTATTTCGCCGGATATTCGCCGTTCAGGTGGTTCCATGCCTTGCGTCGTCCGACGAAATGCAGGATCGCGGGATCAAACAGTTCGGTGTAATAGATCGAGCGGAAATTATAGAGCCAGTTCCATGTCAGCGGCAGCTCGGCCCAGTCGCCCTTTAGCACTGCGTTGATAATGCTTTGGTCCAGAAACACCTGATCGCCCGCCGCCAGTTCCACCGCAAGGCCGATCATTTTTTCGGCATATCCGGCGGCGTTGAAGCGTTCGATATCAATCAGCATCAGGCCCGAGCTGAGAAACCGGAAATACCCCAGCCCAAGGTCGCGCATGTCTTTTGGTGTGTGGTTTTTGCGGCGATACTGGATCGGGTCGCGGGCGGCAGCAACAGCATGGTCGCCAATATCGGCGGTGATCAGTTTTGACAGATCGCCGCGTCGGTAAAACATATCGCAGTCCAGATAGAGCATGCGTTTGTAATCAGCCACCAGAAACTCGGGTGCGAAAATCCGCAAGAAAGCGGCGGTACTGATGTGCCCGGATTTGGGCAGGTGGCTTTCCATTTCGATATGGGTGAATTTACATATCCGGATGCCGTGTTTGTCGATCAACTGATGCGGGGCGATGTCGTCCTGTGTTAGCAGGCAAAAATCAAAATCCCTATCGGGGTGGGCATTGGCAATCTGGTCGATAAAGAACAGGGCGTAGGGAACAAAATTATTGTCAGCCGCAAGCACGATTGTGTTTGCAAACGTCGCATCGCGGCTGAACTCTATTTTGTTCCCCGAAGGTTTCACAGGCTGGCGTCCAGTGCTGCGATCACTGCGTTGCCCATGTCGCTGGTGCTGGCCGGAGCAGCACCGCCCGCTTGCATCAGATCAGCCGTGCGCACGCCGTCGGCCAGCACTTGCTCCACCGCAGCTTCTAGGCGATCCGCCTCGGCCCCCTGATCATAGGAATAGCGCAGCGCCATTGCGAAACTCAGGATGCAGGCGCAGGGGTTTGCCTTGGCCTGACCCGCGATGTCAGGGGCCGATCCATGCACCGGCTCATACATTGCTTTTGGCCGCCCGTTGGCCATTGGCACGCCCAGACTGGCCGAGGGCAGCATGCCCAAGGATCCGGTCAGCATCGCCGCCACATCCGACAGGATATCGCCAAACAGGTTATCTGTGACGATCACGTCGAACTGCTTCGGGTCACGCACCAGCTGCATTGCGCCGTTGTCGGCATACATATGTGAAAGTTCGACCTCGGGGTATTCATTGTCATGCACCCACTGCACTTCTTCGCGCCACAGGATGCCGCTTTCCATCACGTTGGCTTTTTCCATCGAGCAGACGCGGTTGTTGCGCTTTTTGGCCAACTCGAACGCCGAACGCGCCACACGGCGGATTTCATCGGTGGTGTAGCGCTGAGTGTTGACGCCAATGCGCCCGCCCTCGTTATCATCCATGATGCCGCGGGGTTCGCCAAAATAAACGCCCGAGGTCAGTTCGCGCACGATCATGATATCGAGGCCCGCGATGACTTCGGTTTTTAGCGATGAGAAATCAGCCAGCGCATCAAAGCATTGGGCGGGGCGCAGGTTGGCGAACAGGTCCATTTCCTTGCGCAGGCGCAGCAGGCCGCGTTCGGGTTTTACCGAAAAATCCAGATTATCATAGGCAGGGCCGCCGACAGCGCCGAGCAGAACGGCGTCTACCTCTTGGGCGTGGGCCATGGTTTCGTCGGTCAACGGGGTGCCGTGTTTGTCATAGGCGGCACCGCCGACAAGGTCATGGGTCACGTTGATTTTCAAGCCCCGTTTATCGCCGAACCAGTCGATGATTTTGGTCACTTCGACCATGACTTCGGGGCCGATACCGTCACCGGCGAGGATAAGAAGTGAAGGGGTGCTCATGTTGTTGCCGTCCTTGATGAATTAGGGTTGATCCCGCGTAACCGAATGGCCGTGCGTGGTCAAGAAACGAAGGTCTTTATTCCATCGGCCAGCATATCCCACACCCGCCGAATGCGCGGGGTTTGCTGCATGGCCTGATGTGCCGTTAACCAGACGGGAAGCGGCGGGATTGGCAGGTCGGGCAATACTTGTGCGACCCGCGGATCACCCCGGCCAATATGGATTTGCGAAAATCCGATGCCACAGCCCTCGCGCACCAGTTCCCAGTAGATCACGCTTTCATCGCAGCGGGTCTGGAACCAGTCGCGCTGTGCATCCAGCCCCATCTGGCGCATTCCGCGCAGAATCTGTTCGTCGCGGTCATAGCCGACCAGATCATGGCCCATCAGGATGTCATCCACGGCTTGCGGGTGTCCTTTGCGGTTCAGGTATTCGAGTGAGGCAAACATCCCCAGCGGCAGGTCACACAGATGGCGGGTGATCACGTCCAGTTGGGTCGGGCGATACATCCGCAGTGCAATATCGGCCTCGCGGAACAGCAGGTTTTCGCTGGCGTCGTTTGGCAGCAGATCAATGCTGATTTCGGGGTGGGCACGGCGGATTTTGGCGATGATCGGCGGCAGGATGAAATGGGACACGAAAATGCTGGCGGTGATGCGCACGGTGCCTTTGATGCCCTGTTCGCGCCCTGCTGCAACCAGTGAAACCTGCGAGGCCGCATCACGCATTGCGCGGGCAGGGGCGAGCAGTTCTGTGCCAATATCGGTTAGAGTAAACCCGCGTGGCTGGCGGTGAAACAGAGTAACGCCCAGTTGTTCCTCGACCTGTTTGATCTGGCGACCAAGGGTTGGCTGACTGGCCCCCAGTTTGCGCGCTGCCCCTGATAGCGAGCCTTCTTCGGCAACCGTGAGGAAGGACTGGAGTAGGGACCAATCGAGGGAGGTGATGGTGTTGTCCATTCAATAATGAATACATAATCTGCACATTTTGGCAATTTATATACCTACACGAATGGGTAATCTTGAGAAACCCAATGAACAAAACGATTTCGCATGGAGTCCCTGGCACCGAAAATAGAACTACTATTCCGGAATAGTGGAAATAATAAAGATTGTTATTACGAAGCAATATCAGAATGTTACGTAGAAAATATGGAGAGGGTATTACCGGAGAAATCTCTGCCAAACCAATCAAATGGGCCTCTAGGGGCACTCATCACAGCCAACAAGTCAGGAATGTTAGAATGTCGAAAACAGTATTGATCTTAGGGGGAAGCGGTCGATTTGGTCGCCACGCAAGCGCTGCATTCAAATCCCGTGGCTGGGAGGTGCGCCAGTTTGATCGTGCCAGCGGTAATCTGCGGGATGCCGCATCCGGTGTCGATGTGATCGTCAACGCCTGGAACCCTGCCTATCCCGATTGGGCCGCCCAAGTCCCAAAGCTGACCGCGCAGGTGATTGATGCGGTCAAATCAAGCGGCGCAACGGTGATCATCCCGGGCAATGTTTATAATTATGGGGCGGATGCGCCCGAAGTCTATGACGCTGGCACCCCGCATGGTGCGACCAACCCGCTGGGCCGTATCCGCATTGAAATGGAGGCCGCGTATCGGGCATCGGGCGTTCGCACCATCATTTTGCGGGCGGGCGATTTCATTGACACGCAGGCGTCGGGCAACTGGTTCGACAAGATGATGATCCCGAAGCTGGCCAAAGGGCAGTTCATCTACCCTGGCAATCCCGACGTTGCACATGCTTGGGCGTGGTTGCCAGACGTGACCAATGCTGCGGTTGAATTGGCCGAAATCCGCAGCGATTTGCGAGCCTTTACCGATGTGCCATATACTGGGTTCACACTGACGGGCAACGAACTATCACAGGTGATCGGTGGGTGTTTGGGCCGCGAGATCAGGTTGAAAAAAATGAGCTGGTTGCCGTTGCAAGTCGCCTGCCCATTCTGGCCACTGGCCAAACATCTGTTGGAGATGCGGTATAACTGGAACAAGCCGCACCAGATTGCTGGCGCGAAGTTTGCAGTGCTGTTGCCCGATTTCAAAACAACATCACTCGCGGATGCCCTTCCCCTAGCGTTGGGGGATTACATCGACCCAGACAAGATAGTGACGCGAGGCAAGAGTGCTGCCCACGTTTAACAGGGCGGCCTCTGGTGTGTCCGCCTTGGGCCAGAAAACACCCGCGTTGAAAATGCTCAGATCAACAGATGGCAACACATAATCCACCCGCATGTTTCCGGGGCCGGGCACGTCTTTCCAGTCAACCGTGTCTTGTGCGGGATCGCCTTTGTGGCGGGTGTTTACTCCGCCTTGGCTCATAGCGGCGGTAACTGCGCCCTCACTTTTGGGGTTTGCGTCCTGCACCATCGGATGTGCCAACAAACCCCGCATTGCTTTGCCCTGACCATCCCCGTCAAACGGGTCCAGATTGGCGTCGCCCAATATCACAAACGGCGCATCCGTGGGTTTTGTGTCCAGTTCTCCATCCAGATATGCCGTCCAGAACCGCACCTCGTCATGGTTGCGTTTGCCGTTCCGGTCCTCGGGTCCGTCAAATACCGGTGGCGTTGCGTGAAAGGCCAACAGATTGATCTCGCCATCAGGTGTGGTGACGGGCACAATCCAATGCCCCGTTGTTGATAGCCGTTGTTCTGATTGGGTCTGCGGTGAGGGAAATGGTTTTCCATCGACCTGCGGTAACAGTGCCTGCGGGAAATCCATCCACTTTAGCGCTGAGAAATCCTGAACGCGCAAAGCATCAATCGGGTAACGTGACAGGATCGCCATCCCGCCTTGCCCTGCAAATCGCCCATACCCTTGCGCATCACGTGGGCCACCCAACTGCCCGTCGCCATCCATATCGAGCCCCGTGCCCATCCCCGTATTCGGCCGTAAGGCAAACCTGTGCGGATAGGGCACGCCCTGATCCGCCAGCAGATCGGCAAAGGCATTCAGAGCAGCATTGCCATAATCATAGTCAAACCCGTTCAGTAGCAGGATGTCGGGTGAAATATGGGTGATGATACCGGCGACAGCCAGAACCTGTTCATCCTTGCCAGACAGAATATCGCGCAGCAATAATCCCGGCCCACGGCGCTCTAGTTCGGTGTTGTAGGTTGCAATGCGTATGGGTTCTGCCCGCGTTGATACGGCAAGCAGCACATAGATCAGGCTGGCTGCAATCCATTTAGCTCGGCCAGCGCTGACGACTGCTTGCGCTTTTGTGCAACCATTGACGCGATCCGGCCCATTGCGATTCCACGCATAAACAGACTTGATGGAAGAAATGCCCATGCCGCCATTGTCCACACCATCGTCTGGGGAGAATCAAGTGTTATCGGATCAAATACGTTTGATGCGGCCTTAATAACAACAGGCGTCAAGAAGGGGAGCAAAAAGCCGAGTGCGATGTTAAAACGGGCATCACGGTTCAGTTTTTCAACCACATCACCACCGGTGGTCGGATCGAAAGTGGGCAGGTTTATCCAGACGTTGAACGGTTTGTTATGTGATGGCCAGCCTTGCAGACGCAGCAAAATAACGAACACCGCCAAGGTCAGCAAGGAAATCAGATAGCTGATTCCGGCCGTCGTGCGCACAAGGACCAGGTTTTCCACGCTGGCATTTTCAGGCAGCATCAGCACCACCAGCCGCACTGGGCTGAATGGAAAATCAATGGCCTGCCCGATCACAGAACCGATCGCATCGATAAACTGCGTTAAGGTCGTTGGGTCAGTTTGCCCGCGAAAAATAGCCGAGAGCAAGAAAATAGTTGCGAAAAGAGACACAAAGCGCACTCGGTTAAAGGGTGGTGCGTCCCGAAACTCGACAAGGCTTGGATAGCTTGAAGAATATTCGATGAATGTCAAAAGAGCGCCGAAAAGCGCGATAAGTGAAACGATTTGAACCGAGTCATGGTTAACGCCAGGCAACATCAAAGAGGGCGTTGCAACCAACACCATGATCAACATTGCACGCACGATGGCGCCTGTAAGCTGTGAAATCACTGCTCTGTTACCCTTAATTCGGTCGGAGGCGATACGATGCCGCGCCCTTTTCCCAAATAGATTCCGCACATTATGGCGGCTTGCCTCAATCTTGCCCAATTTCTGCCTTCTTTCACTTTCCAGCACAAGTCATGGTTAACAATAAGTAAAAGTTTGAGGCAATTTCGTGGAAGAACTGGTGCGACTTTGCATCAAATTAGCAGCAAAAAAGGGCCCAGCTATCGCCGGACCCTATATGTGGTGGTCGTCGAATGTGTGACCCCTAAATAATTAGACCCAAGGGCGGGCCGAGGCTGCCATAGTTTCGAATTTGGAAATCGAGTCGGCTTTCTCCATTGTCAGGCCGATATCGTCCAATCCTTCCAGCAAACAGTGCTTTTTGAATGAATCCACATCGAATTTGAACACATCCCCATCCGAAGTGGTGATTTCCTGCGCTTCCAGATCAACGGTCATGCGGGCGTTGGCGCCTTTTTCGGCGTCTTTCATCAACACGTCCACCTGCTCTTGGGGCAGGGCAATCGGCAGGATGCCGTTTTTGAAGCAGTTGTTGAAAAAGATATCGGCAAAGCTGGGCGCAATCACGCAGGTGATGCCGAAATCCTTGATCGCCCACGGCGCATGCTCGCGGGATGAGCCACAACCAAAGTTATCGCCCGCCACCAGAATTTCGGCACCGCGATAGGCCGGCTGGTTCAGAATGAAGTCTGGCCGCTCGTTCCGGTCATCATCATAACGCATCTCGTCAAACAGGTTTACGCCAAGGCCCGACCGTTTGATGGTTTTCAAAAACAGTTTGGGGATGATCATATCGGTGTCGATGTTGATCATAGGCATCGGGGCGGCGACGCCGGTGATTTTTTCAAATTTTTCCATCATCGCTCTCCTTATATCATTTCCCGAACATCGGTCAGATGTCCGGTGATTGCAGCTGCGGCGGCCATTGCGGGGGACAGCAGGTGTGTGCGCCCGTTACGCCCTTGCCGTCCTTCAAAGTTCCGGTTGCTGGTTGATGCACAGCGCTCGCCCGGTTCCAACTGGTCGGGGTTCATCGCCAGACACATGGAACATCCCGCAAGCCGCCATTCAAACCCTGCATCCAGAAATATCTGGTCCAGACCTTCTTCCTCGGCTTGGGCCCGAACCAGACCGGAGCCTGGAACGATCATCGCCCGCATCCCGTCTTTGACCTTTTTGCCCTTCAGGATTTCAGCAGCGGCGCGCAAATCTTCGATCCGTCCGTTGGTGCAGGACCCGATAAACACGGTGTCAATTTCGATGTCGGTCAATTTCTGACCCGCCGTCAGGCCCATGTATTCAATCGACCGCGCAGCGGCGTCCACTTTGCCGTCTTTGAAATCGGATGGTGAAGGAACCGAGGCCGTGATCGGCAATACGTCTTCGGGTGAGGTGCCCCATGTGACCACGGGCGCGATGTCTTCGCCTTTCAGCACCAGAACCTTGTCGAAATGTGCGCCCTCGTCGGTGAACAGGGTTTTCCACCACGCCAGCGCCATTTCCCATTCGGCCCCTTTCGGGGTGTGCGGGCGGCCCTTTACATATTCATAGGTGATCTCGTCCGGTGCAATTAGGCCAGCACGCGCGCCGCCCTCGATTGCCATGTTGCAAACCGTCATCCGGCCTTCCATCGAAAGTGCGCGAATTGCTTCACCGCAATATTCAATCACGTAACCGGTGCCACCAGCGGTGCCAGTTTCACCGATCACCGCCATTGTAATGTCCTTGGCGGTCACACCGGGCATCAGTTTGCCAGTGATCTCGACCTTCATGTTTTTGGATTTCTGCTGGATCAGGGTTTGGGTGGCCAGCACATGTTCGACTTCGGACGTGCCGATGCCATGCGCCAATGCGCCAAACGCGCCGTGGGTCGCGGTGTGGCTGTCGCCGCAAACCACTGTCATGCCGGGCAGGGTCCAGCCCTGCTCGGGCCCGACGATATGCACGATGCCTTGCCGCACATCATCAACCGGATAGTAATGGATGCCGGTCTCACGCGCATTTTTATCCAGCGCCTCGACCTGAATGCGGCTTTCCTCGTTTTCAATGCCTTTGGCGCGGTCCAGCGTGGTGGGCACGTTATGGTCCGGCACAGCGATGGTTTTATCGGGCGCATGCACCTTGCGGCCTGACAGGCGCAAACCTTCAAAGGCTTGTGGGCTGGTCACTTCGTGCACCAGATGGCGGTCGATATATAAAAGGGTGGTGCCGTCTTCGGCCTCATGGGCGATGTGGGCATCCCAGATTTTATCATAGAGTGTTTTCGGGCCAGTTTTCGGGGCGGTCATGGTGTTTCCTTTCCCGCGAGATGTGGATGATTAAATATGACAGGCAGCGCTATAGCGCCGGACCAATTATAGGTCCGAATTAATCCCAAGGCTTTGGCCATAGAACCGCCAAGGCAGGCGGGCGTGGTCATCTATGTCGAAAATACGAGTCATACAGGGGGAATACATCGCACAAGGCGGGCGGGCAAGGGCCGTGACCATTGTCTAACCGGTAATAACTGTGCAAACCTGCAAATATGGAGAATAGCGCAGTTCAGGAAGTCCAGAGTTTAAGCGATCAGATACAGGTTCTGATTGACAAGTTGATTACGTTTTCCAGCAGTTTGTTGCTGCCCTCGCGCCTGACCCAGATGGGCATTATGATTGCGCTTCTGGTGGTGGCGTATCTGTTCAAACTATATTTCGGGCCAAAAATCCATGAACGGATGCGCGGGCTGACGGGGCGGCCGAAATGGCAGTTGCGTATCTTTGTGTTGTTGCTCAAACGCTTGCGACTGATTGTTTTTGTGATCCTGATCTGGATCGTTATCGCTGTCGAGAGTGAAGTGTTAAATCTATTCCCGTCGCGCTATTATCTGTTGTCGATTGTTGGCACGATTGCCTTTGCATGGCTGATGGTGGTGGTCGTTGCGCGGTTTATTCACAATGCATTACTGCGCCGCATCGTTACATGGGGCGCATGGACCTATGTGACGCTGTATTTCCTGGGCCTAGTCACGGCGACCGAACAATTATTGGACCAGCTGGCGATAGAGTTTGGTGATTTCCGCTTGTCGATATTGATGATCATCAAGGCATTGGTGGTGACGGCCATCTTCTTCTCGTTGGCGCGGCTGATATCCAAAGGCACCACAAAACGCATCCGCAATAACGCGGAAATATCGCCATCCATGCAGGTGCTGATGGTGAAATTCATGCAGGTCATCCTGTACGGGTTCGCGTTTTTCATCGGGTTAAAGGCGGTCGGGTTTGATCTGACCGGTCTTGCGGTTTTGTCCGGTGCCATCGGCATCGGCCTTGGTTTCGGTTTGCAAAAGGTGGTGTCGAACCTTGTATCGGGTGTGATCATCCTGATGGACAAGTCGATTAAACCGGGCGATGTGATTTCGCTCGGCGATACCTTTGGCTGGATCAATACGCTGGGCGCACGCTATGCCTCGGTGGTGACGCGGGACGGTAAGGAATACCTGATCCCCAATGAGGATCTGATCACCAATCAGGTGGTCAACTGGTCCCACACCAATGATTTTGTGCGGCTCGATATATTTTTTGGCACAGCTTACGGCGATGATCCGCATAAGGTGCGGGCCTTGGCCCGCGAGGCAGCGGGCTCGGTTGATCGGGTGCTGACTATGCGTCCGCCTGTGTGCCACATCGTGGGTTTTGGTGACAGTTCGGTTGATTACATCCTGCGGTTCTGGATTACTGATCCGACAGATGGTTTGACCAACATCCGCGGCAATGTGTATTTGGCGCTGTGGGACATTTTCAAAGAAAACGACATTTCCATTCCGTTCCCGCAGCGCGAAGTGAAGGTGCTGGGGGATAAGCCGAAGTGATGGATGCAACGGGCCTGATCGACGCGCTGCAAGATAAAAGCATGTCGTCGGTTGAATTGGTCACGGATACCCTTGCCCGCATTGATGCCCTTAACCCCGTGCTAAATGCTATCGTCGGGATGCGCCCAGTTGATGATATTCTGGCCGAGGCCAAAGCCGCCGATGCCACCCCGCCCAAAGGCCCGCTGCATGGTGTGCCTTTTGCTATCAAAGACCTGACCGAGACCAAAGACATCCGCACCACTTACGGGTCGCCTATTTTTGCCGATAATATCCCTGATGCTGACAGTCTGATGGTGCAGCGCATTCGTGATGCCGGTGCCATCATCATCGGTAAAACCAACACGCCTGAATTTGGTCTGGGTTCGCATAGTTATAATCCGGTCTATGGTGTGACGCGTAATCCGTATGACACCAGCGTTTCGGCGGGTGGCTCTAGCGGCGGGGCGGCCGTTGCGCTGGCCACGGGGATGCTGCCGCTGGCCGATGGGTCTGATATGATGGGATCGCTGCGCAATCCGGCAGCGTGGAACAATGTTTACGGGTTTCGGCCCAGTTACGGGTTGGTGCCCGATGACCCTGCGGGTGAAAATTTCCTGCATCAGCTGTCGACCAGCGGACCGATGGCCCGCAGCATCCGCGATCTGGTGCTGTTGCTACAGGTGATGGCCGTGCCGGATGCGCGGCTGCCCCATGGTGTGCCACAGTTTGCGCCGCTGGCCGATGCGACCACGCTAAAGGGGGTAACGATTGGCTGGGTAGGGGATTGGGGTGGGTATTACCCGATGGACCCTGAAATCCTGCATCTGTGCGAGGTCGCGCTGGACCAAATGCGCGACTTGGGCGCGACGGTCAAACCCTTCACCCCGCCGATTGCCCCCGAGCAGCTCTGGCACTCGTGGACCACTCTGCGCAGCTGGGCCATCGCGGCAAAACAGGCGCCGCTATATAATGACCCGAAAACCCGTGACCTGCTGAAACCCGAAATGATCTGGGAGATCGAGCGCGGGCTGGCCATGTCTGCCGTCGAGGTGCATGAGGCCAGCGTGATCCGCTCAAACTGGTTCACAGCCTTTGCCGGCCAACCGGATGTCGATGTTATGGCCCTGCCGTCCGCCCAGATATTCCCGTTCAATGCTGAGCTGCATTGGCCCAAAACCGTGATGAGCCGCGACATGGACACCTATCACCGCTGGATGGAGGTGGTGGTGCCCGCATCTCTGACCGGATTGCCCGCATTGAATGTACCCGCAGGGTTCGGCGCGGCGGTTCTGCCGATGGGCATGCAACTGGTCGGACAACGCGGCGCAGATGCGCGTATCCTGCAAATCGGGCAGCTCTACCATGATGCAACAGATTGGCCGCGTAGGCGCCCACCTGAAATCAATGCTTGAACCCGCCCCGATGCCACCCCATAAGCGCACATTGAGATTTAACGATTCCAATGCTACTCATGGCTTACACCCCGCGCTTTTCAAGGAGGACAGGTTTGTCCAGCACATCTAAACAGGTTTCAAGCAAAAAACTGCTTGAGCGTATCCTTAGCTCGCTTGACGACAGCAAAGCCGAAGACGTGATCGCGATTAGCCTGAAAGGCAAAAGCGAGATCGCGGATCATATGGTGATTTGCTCGGGTCGCTCGACGCGTCAGGTTAGTGCGATGGCGGAAAAGCTGTCGGACCAGTTGAAGCATGAATTCGAGATTTTCCCCAAGATTGAGGGCAAGGATCAGGGCGACTGGGTGCTGATTGATGCGGGCGACGTGATTGTGCATGTGTTCCGTCCCGAAGTGCGCGAATTCTATCAGTTGGAAAAACTGTGGCAGGGCATACGCCCCACTGACATTGACAGCCGCCCCGCTGACTCCATCTGATGCGGGTGCATATTTGCGCCGTTGGCCGCCTGCGGGCTGGGCCAGAGCGTGAATTGCTGGACGATTACCTGACACGATTTGACCGAACGGGCCGCAGCCTGGGCCTTGGACCTGTGACGGTTCACGAGGTCGAGGATAAAAAAGGCGGCGGTATGGCGGCCGAGGCGGCCCTGCTGGAACGCGCCATCCCCAAGGGCGCGGTGATCTGTGCGCTGGACGAACGGGGCCGTGTGATGCCCTCGCCGGATTTTGCCAAAAAGCTGGGTGGGTGGCGTGATCAGGGCACATCCGATCTGGCCTTTGTGATTGGCGGTGCTGACGGGATCGCCAAAACCCTGCTGGACCGCGCCGATTTCAAACTGTCATTCGGGGCAATGGTCTGGCCGCATATGCTGGTGCGGGTGATGCTCAGTGAGCAGTTGTATCGGCGACGACGATATTGGCGGGCGGGCCGTATCATCGGGTTTGATGTTCACCCTTTAGTCAGTCTCCCAACCGAATTCTTTAGACGGATTATTGAAATAACCTTCCTTTATACATACAGTACCGGCTGTGATTTCCGCATTCAAATCCCGGCTGGGGTAGAGGCTTTGCATCATTTCAGCGTGTATGGCGGCAACGATTTGGCTTGCAGCACCTACTTCCTTCCTAAGGACATGCATTCTTGACAGCAGGTGTAATGTGGACTCGCTAGAAAACAGTTTGTTATTTTCCTCTCGAAAGAAATGGTGAGCAAAGTAATCACGCTTTTTCTTTAGGCTATCTAGTGTGCTCATATGAGGCGTAAGTTGGTCAAAGCCCGAGACCAATTTAAGCAATGAACCGAAAGTTGACGCAAAAGCTTTGTTTTCGAACACGTCATACATTTCGACCCACTCAATTTGGGTTTTAATTTTTCCGTCCAAAAGGGCCGCCCTTAGTTGCCATATTGTGTAGCAATTTTGAACACCAGCTTCTAGGTCGGCATACGTCGAAAAAAGCAATCCGAAATGCGCAAGAAATTCTTTGCTAAGAATTACATCCGGTTCGGCGAGTTCAGGGAATTCTTCGAACAATTCTGAATGGTTGGAATCATCGGGCATAATAAACTATAGCGCATTCGGGCGTGCTATTCATCTGATAAATGGCCAAACATAAGGTGGCCATGACCTACCCATCCGCCATTCATCCGCACCCTGTTGCTCTCCCCTCGCTTGAGGCGTAAAACTCCACTAACCACATCAGGAGCCCCCCATGACCACACCCAAACCCGTCGTTCTGTGCATCCTTGATGGCTGGGGTATCCGCGAGGCGGACGCGGCCAACGCCCCCGCGCTGGCCAACACCCCGAATTTCGACCGTATCCTGCGCGATTGCCCGTCGTCACAGCTGATCACCCACGGCCCTGACGTGGGTCTGCCAAGCGGGCAGATGGGCAACTCCGAGGTGGGGCATACCAATATTGGTGCTGGGCGCGTGGTCCCGATGGATTTGGGGATGATTGATCTGGCGATTGAGGATGGCTCGTTTGCCAGCAACACCATTTTGCAGGATTTTATTGCCAAGCTGAAAGCCAAAGACGGCACAGCCCACCTGATGGCGCTGGTGTCGGATGGCGGGGTGCATGGGCATATTGACCATGTAGTTGCGGCGGCCAAGGTGATCGCTGGTGCGGGCGTTCCCGTGCTGATCCACGCCATGACCGACGGGCGCGATGTGCCGCCTAAATCGGCAGGCGAATTTATCGCTGATCTGGTTGCGCGATTGCCGGACGGGGCAAGCGTGGCGACCGTGATCGGGCGCTACTATGCGATGGATCGGGACAACCGTTGGGAGCGGGTTGGGCTGGCATTTGATGCGATGATCAACGGCAAGGGGTTGAATGCGGCCAGTGCTGTTGATGCCGTCAGCCAATCCTACGCGCGCGATGTTACGGACGAGTTTATCAAACCCACGGTGATTGCGGGTTATAAGGGTGCGCAGGATGGCGACGGTATTTTCTGCCTGAACTTCCGCGCCGACCGCGCCCGCGAAATACTGGCCGCCATTGGGCAGCCCGATTTTGACGGCTTTGAAACCGGCAAGCGCCCGACCCTTTCGGCGTTGCTCGGCATGGTGCAATATTCCGACGCCCATAACGCCTACATGACCACGGTGTTTCCAAAACGTGCGCTGGTCAATACGTTGGGCGAATGGGTGGCCAAACAGGGTCTGCGCCAGTTCCGGCTGGCCGAAACCGAGAAATACCCGCATGTGACGTTTTTCCTGAACGGTGGCAAAGAAACCCCCGAGGTGGGCGAGGACCGTTATATGGCGCAAAGCCCCAAGGTGGCGACTTATGATTTGCAGCCGGAAATGTCAGCAAGCGAGGTGACGGACCATTTTGTGCAGGCGATTGAGGATGGGTATGACCTGATTGTCACCAACTACGCCAACCCCGATATGGTTGGCCACACCGGTAACATCCCCGCAGCGATCAAGGCCTGCGAGGCAGTGGACCGTGGGCTGGGCCGTGTGTTGGCGGCGTTAGATATAGCGGGTGGCGCGATGATTGTGACAGCGGATCACGGCAATTGCGAAACCATGATTGACCCCGAAACAGGTGGGCCACACACCGCCCACACCACCAATCCGGTGCCGGTGATTTTGGTGGGTGGGCCAGACGGTTCTACCTTGCGTCAAGGCCGCCTATCGGACCTTGCGCCGACATTGCTGGACCTGATGAACCTGCCTTTGCCCGTTGAGATGACCGGTGAAAGCCTGATCAACAAATGAGTTGGCGTGGCCTCTTTTTAACCATCGGGTTGATGCTGAGCGCCCCCGTTGTGGCGGCTGATACCGATCCCGCGCATCTGGCCAAACGTGCAGCCCAGCAATTGAACGTGGCGGCGATTGCCCTGCGTGATGCGGATCAGGCCAGCGACCGCGTGGCCGCCCTGACCCAAACCATTCAAGCCTATGAGCAGGGGTTGGTGGCGATGCGCGAAGGCATGCGCCGCGCCGCGATCCGCGAGCAATCGCTGCAACTGGAATTTGACGCCAAACGTGATGAGGTCTCGCGCCTTTTGGGGGTATTGCAGAGCATGGAGGCCACATCGGCGCCGTTGCTGTTGTTGCACCCGTCAGGGCCGATTGGCACGGCGCGGTCCGGCATGATCTTGTCCGAAGTGACCCCGGCAATTCAGGCGCAGGCCGAAGCCTTGCGCGGGCAGTTGGAGGAGGTTGCACTACTGCACTCGCTGCAACAAAGCTCAGCCCAGATACTGATCGATGGGTTGCGTGGTGTGCAGGACGCGCGAACGAAACTGTCGCAAGCGGTTTCCGACCGCACCGACCTGCCCAAACGGTTTACCGAGGACCCCGTGAAAACCGCGAACCTGCTGGACAGTAGTGAAACTCTGGAAGGGTTCGCCAGCGGGTTGGTCGAAATATCCGAAAATTCAGACCAACAAATCGACCTGCCCGATTTCGAGGAGGCCAAAGGCACCCTGCCGCTGCCCGTCAACGGCACCCTGCTGCGCCGTTATAACGAGGCCGACGCCGCAGGCGTGCGCCGCCCCGGTCTGTTGCTGGCAACCCGCCCGCTTTCCATCGTCACCACCCCGTGGCCCGCGACAATTCGCTATCGCGGCCCGTTGCTTGACTACGGAAATGTGATAATTCTGGAGCCTTCCAGCGGTTACCTTTTGGTCCTGACGGGGTTAAACCGTGTATACGGAGAAATCGGCGAGGTTCTGCCTGTGGGTGGTCCGGTGGGCCTGATGGGCGGGGATGCGCCTGAAAATAGCGATTTTTTGTCGTTATCTGGCCAACAGGGTGGTTCCGAACGAACAGAAACGCTCTATATAGAGTTGAGACACGGAAAAAAGACTGTAGACCCTGACCAATGGTTTGCGCAAAAACCGGACTAACAAGGAATTGGATGCTATGAAGAAGTTTGTTATGGCTGCGCTTGGCGGCACACTGGCCGGAGTGGTCGCAACCACACAAATCGCGGGTCCGTTGATTGCCCAGGAAAACGCAAGCAATGCGTCGGTTTACCAGCAGCTTGATCTGTTTGGCGACGTGTTCGAACGTATCCGCGCCCAATACGTCAGCGAAGTAGACGAGGCCGATCTGATCGAGGCCGCGATTAAGGGGATGATGACATCGCTTGATCCGCATTCCAGTTATCTGCCACCCAAAGATTTTGACGACATGCAGGTGCAAACCCGTGGCGAATTCGGCGGGCTGGGCATCGAAGTGACGCAAGAAGACGGCTTTGTTAAAGTGGTGTCGCCAATGGATGGCACCCCTGCGGATGCCGCCGGTGTCGAAGCTGGCGATTTCATCACCCAAGTGGATGGCGAGAGCCTGCTTGGGCTGGACCTGAATGAAGCGGTTGAACTGATGCGCGGGCCTGTCGGGTCGGAAATTATCATTACCGTGGTGCGCGAAGGCACGGACGAGCCGTTCGACATCTCGATCATCCGCGACACGATTAAACTGACCGCCGTTCGCGCCCGCACCGAGGGCGACACTGTGGTTCTGCGGATATCCACCTTTAACGATCAAACCTATCCGAACCTGAAAAGCGGTCTGGAAAAGGCTGTCGAGGAAGCGGGCGGCATGGACAAGGTCAACGGTTTCGTCATTGACCTGCGCAACAATCCGGGCGGGTTGCTAACCCAAGCGATCCGCGTTTCGGACGCGTTCCTTGAGTCAGGTGAAATCGTATCAACCCGTGGGCGCAGCCCCGAAGATGGCGACCGGTTTAACGCCACCCCGGGCGATCTGGCCGATGGCAAACCTGTTGTGGTTCTGATCAACGGTGGCTCTGCCTCGGCTTCGGAAATTGTGGCAGGTGCGCTAAAGGATCACCGTCGCGCGGTTGTGGTTGGCACCAAAAGTTTTGGCAAGGGATCGGTTCAGACCATCATGCCCGTTAAGGGCGATGGCGCGATGCGCCTGACCACGGCGCGGTATTACACCCCGTCGGGGCGCTCTATTCAGGGGCTTGGGGTTTCGCCTGACATTATTGTCGAGCAGCCACGCCGCAAACCTGACGCGGATGAGGAAGATGCTGATCGGCCCGCGCTGCGTTCCGAGGCTGATCTGCGCGATTCCATTAGCAATGACAGCTACACCGAAGAAGAGCGCCGCCAGATCGAAGAAGAACGCGAGATCGCCGAAGAGGCCGCCAAGCTGCGCGAAGAGGATGCGCAACTGGCCTATGCGATTGACCTGCTAAAAGGGTTATCAGCCCTTTCGCCGAAAAACTAAAGGATCAGGGCGGGCTGAATGGTCCGCCCGTTTTTTCATTATGATTCCAGAAAAAATCACCGCTCTTCCGTATCGTTCAAACGCGGGCATCGTGCTGGTTAATCCTGCGGGACTGGTGTTTGCCGGTCAGCGCATCGACAGCTTGAATGAAGCATGGCAAATGCCCCAAGGCGGGATTGATAAAGGTGAAACCCCCCGCGCGGCCGCCCTGCGCGAGTTGACCGAGGAGACCGGTGTGTCTGCTGATCTGGTCACGGTTGAGGCCGAGACCAGCGACTGGATCACCTATGACCTGCCGCCGGAGTTGCAGCATAAATTGTGGAAAGGGCGCTATCGCGGACAGCAACAGAAATGGTTTTTGATGCGGTTTCACGGGCGGGATGATCAGGTGAATATCGAACTGGAACATGCTGAATTCTCGCGCTGGACATGGATGGCACCTGACGAATTGCTGGGTGAAATCGTGCCCTTCAAACGCGAGGTTTATACGGCGGTGTTTGATCAATTCAGGGGCAAGATATGAAACGTCTGATTGCGGCCATTTGCCTTACATTTCTAATCGCCAGCCAATCCTTTGCCCTGTCCTGCGTGGAAGGCTCGATTGAGGGCAGCTATATCAGTCATAGTGAAGCCAAAGAGCAGTTTATCCTTGTTACAGGCCGCCTGACCGATAAGCGCAACGTGGTTCCCGGTCCGGAAATAGAGAATGGCATAGGCGCGCGCAGCGAAAACTTCACTGCCACTTTTGTTGGCCATCAGGCCAGCCGCGCCGGATTTGACAGACCGCTTGATATTTCGGTCGCCGTGTCGCTTGAATGCGGCGGGCCTTGGTGTGGGTCTGTGACGCTGGATACGCCAATGATCACCTTCCTTGAAATCACCCCCTATGATCACAATCTGGCCGTCGGTCCCTGTGGTGGTAGCGTATTTTATTACCCGACCAAGGACCAGATCCGCCGCGTTATGCAGTGTTTGCTTGGTGGCGTTTGCACGCCGGAATCCAGATAATCCTTTCCATATCCGGCCCCATTCGCTAACCCCTGCTGCATGAGAGAAAAAATAGATACCCGCGCAATTGGTCTTGATGTTGGCCTGTCTTTTATCAAATGGCTGACCGGTGCTGAAAACCTGCACTATGGTCTGTGGGACGGGCTGGATGTGACCGCCGGAAATCTGCGGATTGCGCAGGACGCCTACACCACCAAGCTGTTCAAACTGCTGCCAAAGGGCAAGTTGCGGATATTGGACATTGGCGGGGGGTCGGGCGAAACCGCGCGCAAATTGCTGGAACTGGGGCATAGCGTCGACATCGTTGTGCCAAGCGCCTTTTTGGCGGACCGTTGCCGTGCCAACGCGCCTGATGCAGAAGTGCATGAATGTATGTTCGAGGATTTGCAGGTGACGCAAAAATTCGATCTCTGCCTGTTCTCCGAAAGCTTTCAATACATCCCCGCTGACATCGCCCTAAGCAAGGCGACAGGATATCTGGACAAGGGCGGCGAGATTGTCATTTCTGACTGTTTCCGCTCCAAAGGTTTCAAAGGCCACGCAGTTGGCTCCACCGTTGGCGGCGGCCATCACATAGGCGCGTTTCGCAAGGTGCTTGCGGCGATGCCGATTAAAACTCTGTCGGAAGAAGACATCACCGCCTCGGTCGCGCCATCCATCGATCTGGAACAGGGATTTTTCAATGTCGTCGGCCATGCCGTAACGCGGATTGATGACGAGTTGGGCAAGAAGAAGCGCAAAACCCGCTGGTTTTTACACCGCGCCCTTGCCATGGTGATGAGCAAACGAAAGCGTTACCGGTTAAACCAGCGTCTGAATGAAAAGACCCGCACAGCGGCGCATTTCTCGGCGAACAATGTGTACCTGATGATCAAGCTGCGGCCGGAGTAGGGGTTACCTCTCACCGCCCCTGTAACAACTTCAGCAGGTTCTGCGACGGAAACCCGTCCGGCGTCACCCCGACGGATGTTTGATAGGCACGGATTGCGTTGATCGTGTTCGGTCCGATAATCCCGTCGACCTTCTCCAGCTCGAACCCTTTGCGGATCATCCGGCGCTGCATTTCTTTCTTTTCCTTGAACGATAGCGGTGCGTATCCTCGTGGCCAGCTGGCCTTGATTGGCGGGCCACCGACCAGCAAATCTGACAAATGCCCAACCCCGATCACATAGGCATCGGCCACGTTGTAGCGTTCAATCACCGCGAAGTTGTTAAAGATCATAAACGCCGCCCCCGTTGCGCCCGCAGGTAGCAGGATCGAGGCAGAGCCGTGGTTCGGCACTTTGCCACCACTGGCGGCCCGCACACCCAATGCGGCCCAATCACCGGGGTTTTTCTGGATTCTCCGGCTGGCCAGGCCATAGTTGAACTTGGTGGGCAGGATCACCTCGACACCCCACGGCTGCCCCTTGCGCCACCCAAATTTAGCCAGATAGGCGGCGGTCGAGGCCAGCGCATCGGTCGGGTCATTCGACCAGATGTCGCGCTTGCCGTCGCCGTTAAAATCCTGCGCATAGGCCAGATAACTGGTCGGGATAAACTGCGTATGCCCCATGGCACCGGCCCAGGACCCCTTCATCCCGCGTGGCCTTACATCGCCCGACTGGATGATTTTCAGCGCCGCAATCAGCTGCGCTTCAAAGAATTTGCCGCGCCGCCCGTCAAAGGAAAGTGTTGCCAGCGCCTCGATCACATCGATTTTGCCGCGCTGTGCGCCATATGCGCTCTCTAGCCCCCAAACGGCGGCGACAACTTCTTTTTCAACGCCATATCGCGCTTCGATCTTGTCCAGAATCCGGCTGTATTTACGTAAAGCCGTTTGGCCGTTTTTAACCCGCACGGGGGACGCCGCACTATCCAGATAATCCCATATCTGTTTGGTGAATTCCGACTGGTTCCGGTCCTTGGCGATGATGGCCCTGTCAAATTTCACCCCGCGAAAGGCCTGATCAAAGATTGAACCTTTGATGCCTTTGGCCAAGGCGCGGCCGCGGAACCCCTTGATCCATTGCTGAAATCCGGTGTTCGAGGTCGATATCTGAATTTCCACCAATGATGCCTCCTGTGGCCGCGCTATCGGGCGTATCGGGGATGGGGTAATGGCCGTCGCAACGGGCCGTTCTGTTGGCCGGATCGACGCTTCGGGTGCGGTTTCGCTTGCCGCGCACGGACCTGCCAGAAAACCTGCAACAAGGCCTAGGATCATCAACATTTTATACATAAAAACACCTGCTCGTTTTTTATATCTGCGGTAAATGTAGCCTGATAACGGCCTTTGGAAAAGACGTGATTATTCGGGTGGGCAGATCACAGCCAGTTCGCTAGCCGTTTTCGCGCAAAACCACGCCTGCAAGGTAGAGTGACCCACAAATCAGGATGCGGGCGTTGGGGGTGGACTGGGTGATGGTCTGGATGGCGGCAATCACGCTATCCGCCTCATGGGCCGCCATGCCGACATTGCTGGCCGCTTTTGCTGTATCGGCAGCGGGCAGGGTGTTTACCTCGTTCGGGATCGAAACCGCGTGCAGGGATTCGGCGATAGCGGCCAAGGGGCGCAGGTAGCCCGTGACGTCTTTGGTGTTCAACATACCGCAGATCAGGTGCAGCGGACGGTTTGGCAGGCGCGTCAATGCCTCGGCCAATGCGTGTCCCGCTGCGGGGTTGTGGCCGCCATCAAGCCAGAGTTCCGCCGTGTCCGCCGCATCAATCAGCGGGCCATGGCGCAAGTGTTGCAGGCGGGCGGGCCATGTGGCGTTGGTGACGGCAGCCTCGCAGGCGTCGTTATCAAACCCGAGGTGGCGCAGGGCAGCGAGCGCGATGCCTGCGTTCTGGATTTGATGCGCGCCGATCAGGGCGGGCAAGGGCAGGTCCAGCAGGCCGGTTTCGTCTTGATAAATTAGCCGCTCGCGTTCCTCATAGACGTGCCAATGCTGGCCATAGGCGAGTAGCGGAGCGCCGAGCCGGTTGGCGGTGGCCTCGATCACTTCAAGCGCCTCATCCGGTTGCGGGCCAACCACGCCAGGCACACCGCGTTTGATGATCCCCGCCTTTCCCCGTGCAATTTCGGGCAGGGTTTCGCCCAGAAACTGGGTGTGGTCAATGGACACCGGCGTGATCACTGTCAGCGCGGGTTCATCAACCACGTTGGTGGCGTCCAGCAGCCCGCCAAGCCCGACCTCTAATAGTGTGTAATCCGCAGGGACCTCGGTGAAGGCAAGGATGCCTGCAATGGTGGTGATCTCGAAATAGGTGATGGTCTCGCCGTTGTTGGCTTTGTAACAGCGGTCCAGCAGATCGGTCAGGGCGGGCTCGGTTATATGTTCGCCTGCCAGCAGAATGCGCTCGTGAAACCGTGCCAGATGCGGCGAGGTATAGGCGTGGACGGCTTTGCCCGCCCCCTCAAGCCCGGCGCGGATCATCGCCTGGGTTGACCCCTTGCCATTGGTGCCCGCGATGTGGATCACAGGGGGGAGTTTTCGTTCAGGGTGGTCAAGGGCCGCGAGCAACGAGTGGACACGATCCAGCGTCAGATCAATGATTTTGGGATGCAGCGACATCATCCGTTCTAGGATGGCGTCAGAAGTTGGCGCGTTCACTTTGCCGCCGCTTTATCATCGGGCTGCTCATCAGGCTTGTCAGCCTTTTTCTCGGATGCTTTTTCCGGTGGGGGTAAATCGCCCATCACTGGCGGTGTCAGGCCCATCAACATACGGATGATGGTGATCAACTCGCCTCTGATGTCCTTGCGGTGGGTCACACGGTCCAGCATGCCGTGGTCCAGCAGGTATTCGGAGCGCTGGAACCCTTCGGGCAGTTTTTCCCCGATGGTTTGTTCAATCACGCGGCTACCCGCGAAACCGATCAACGCGTTGGGCTCAGCAATCTGAACATCGCCCAACATGGCATAAGACGCGGTGACGCCGCCGGTTGTCGGGTGGGTCAGCACGACGATATAGGGCAGGCCCGCCTCTTTTAGCATCTGAACCGCGACCGTGGTGCGGGGCATTTGCATCAACGACAGGATACCCTCCTGCATCCGCGCCCCACCGGCTGCGGAAAACAGCACAAACGGGCGTTTCAGTTTCACCGCGCGCTGGGCGGCGGCAATGATGGCGTTGCCGACATACATCCCCATTGATCCGCCCATAAAGGAAAAGTTCTGTGCGGCGGCAACAATCGGGGTGCGGCCGATCTCGCCCTCGACCACCAGAATGGCATCTTTTTCGCCGGTGTTTTTCTGGGCGATTTTTATCCGTTCGGGGTATTTCTTCTGATCGCGGAAACCCAACGGGTCAAGCGCCACTTCGGGCACCTCGATTTCAGCGAAAATGCCACCGTCGAACAAGGCCGAGAACCGTTCGCGCGGGGTGATCCGCATATGGTGGCCACATTCGTTACACACGTTCATGTGCTCGACCAGTTCACGGTGAAACAGCATGGTGTTGCACTCAGGGCATTTGGTCCACAGGTTGTCCGGCGTTTCGCGCCGCGAAAACAGCGAATTGATCGTGGGGCGGACGTAGTTGGAAATCCAGTTCATCGGGCAAGCACCTTAAGCGTTCTGTTCGTATCCGAGATAAGCTGCGTTTGATCAAATTGCAATCAGCGGTCAAGCGCTATGCGCAAAATTCGCCAAACCACCAGCAGCAGGATCAGGTTTATACCCAATTCAAGCGGCAGGGTAGATGTATCGGATTTACTGTACTGGGTGACAAACAGCGCCAATCCGGTGATCGTGTCCTGCACTGATATGATTAGCATAGCAAATATGTTGTTGGTAAAATGCAGGCCGATGGCCGCCCCGAGGCTGCCGGTTTTTTCGGTCAGGTCCGCCGCGATCATGGCGATGGCAAAGGTCACGACCAGCACCAGCCACAGGTTGCCTTCCAGCGATTTGTCGTAATGCAGCGAGGCAAACAGCAAGGATGGCAGCACCATCCAGATCAGGCGCGAATTGAAACGCGCGGCGAGCTGTTGTTGCAGGTAACCGCGAAAGATCAACTCCTCGGCGCTGGTCTGGATCAGGATCAGCGGCAGGGCATAGGGCAGGTATTTTAGCCATTCGTTCAGCGGCAGGTTGGGCAGGGGCGGTTCAATATAAAATGTGACCGCGCTGTAAACAGCATAGACCAGCAGGACGATTATCACTGTCGTGGAAAACCCGCGCAATGTGGTTGATAACGGCCCGAACAACGTGCCCGGTCCGCGCATATGACAGGCGGGTGCCGCGATGATTGGGCCCAATGCCATGCCGATGAAGGTGAACAGCATGATCAGGGTCGGCACCGCCCCTTGCGTGGTCATCACCGCATTGGCCCAGCTAAGGAATTTGAACGGGGTCGCATAGGCAAACCCGCCCCAGAACACCAGCGCCATGAACCCCAGATAGACAAACAGGATCAACGCGATGCCAAGGATTAGGCGCCAGATTTGCGGATACAGGCGGGCGGGGGCGATGTAGGCTTCAAATTCGGGTGTGCGCATGGGGGGAACATTCAGCAATGTTAGGGGTTGTGCAAGTGGGAAATGTGGTAACTATTGCCCAAAGGAGTCCACCAATGCTCGTAAAAGAATCCTTCCCGATTGCCATGATCCGCGTGCCGGTGAAACGCGCCAAAACGCTGGAGGATGCCAAGGTGCAGGAAATCGCCGAAAGCATATTGGAAGAGGGCCAGATCACGCCGATCCGTGTGCGGAAATCCAAGGATGGCTATGTGCTGATCGAAGGCTTGCACCGGCTGGAGGCGCTAAAGGCGCTGGGCGAGGAGACGGTGGACGGGTATCTGGTGCGGGCGGTGCTGCATTAGGGGGGGCCGGCGGCGTATCTCTGTGAGTTTACGACTAAGGTAGTGAATTGATTAATGAGCGCGTTTTGGCTGGTGTACTGATATGGCGCATCCCGAGCAAAGCAAGCGCAGGCGCGTTATCCTGAAAATCCCGAGTGTTATTGGTCACAAAAATGTCTCGCGCAGCGTAGATATGTGAATAAGCAGAAATAACGTCACACCAAGCGTTTCGCCACTTTGATAGCGCTTCAGATTGTATAAAAACATCATCCAAAGTTTGCCCATCGATTAGGGCTTGTTGAGGTTCAGGATTCACATTTGG
>Ga0190303_1000028_pt1 | contig 61955 bp, 51 predicted proteins | sample 48700701_MG_FD_161672 | JGI IMG/M metagenome (GOLD analysis project Ga0190303, IMG submission 161672) | Hydrothermal vent sediment bacterial communities from Southern Trench, Guaymas Basin, Mexico - 4870-07-0-1_MG | ecosystem: Environmental > Aquatic > Marine > Hydrothermal vents > Sediment ... | reverse complement strand
AGTGCGTTGGTGAAAAGCGGGGTTTTGAGACCTTGCGGACGCGGGCGCAGCATCCGCTATGAGCTTTCGGCTCAGATTGTGAGCCGAAAAACGAGCCGAAAACATGACGAAAAGAAAGGTAAAATCGTTCAAACGAGCCGGAACATGCACCGCAAATGAGCCCAAGGAGATTCGTTGATGAGTACACATACCCTTCGTCCATGGACAGACCTGGTTAAGCACCACCCCGACGTGGAAGAAGGAGCGCTCACTGGGGCGGTGTTCGCCATTGATCTCGGTGCCATTGCCGCGGGAGATCCGAACGTCCCTGTTGTGGACCGCGATCCGGAGGCCTTTTCCCGGGCTACCTATCTCACGGCCGATCTCCAAAGACTCCTCGAAGAGGTTCTCGCGTCCCTGGCCGGCAAGTCGGGCTACAACCGGGTGTTGAAGCTTCGCACGCCTTTCGGCGGAGGCAAGTCGCACACTCTGGCCTCGCTTCTGCACGCAGCACGCAAGAGGGATGCCCTTGATGCCATCCCGGAGGCCAAAGGGTTTGCACGTCCCGGCGATGTGGCGGTAGCTGTCTTCGACGGAGAGAAGTTCGACGCCCGCAACGGCAAAACCCTTGAGGACGGTCGGACCATCCGGACTATGTGGGGATGGATTGCCTGGCAGATCGATCCGGAACAGGCCTTCCCCATCGTGGCGGATCATGACAAGGATCGCGTGGCTCCCGGTGGAGACGTAATCCGCGAACTCATTACCAAGGGATCCGGGGGGCGACCTGTTCTCCTGCTGCTGGATGAGGTGCTCAAGTACATGGAGCGGGCAGCGGCGGTCAGTGTCCTGGACTCCACGCTCCAGCGACAGGCCAAGGATTTCTTCCAGAACCTGACCGTAGAAGCGGCCGGAAGCGAGAAGGCGGCGCTCGTGTATTCCCTCACGTGGAGCGCACGGGAAGCCCTTGGCAATGTGGGACTGCTCGCCGAAATCGACAAGCTTGCGGCTCGAGTGGACCAATTGCGTGAGCCTGTGACCGGGGACGAAATCCTCCCGATTCTTCAGCGTCGACTCCTTGGTGCCTCACCTGATCCGTCTGCGGCAAGTGAGGTAGCTACGGCGTTTCAGGAAGTAGTGACAGGCATGCAACGGGCGCATGCGGAGACACCCGCGGAGCGGCAGCAGGCTGAAGAGGAAGGGAGATTGTTCCGCGACCGCATGCGGTCGGCTTACCCCTTCCACCCCGCTCTCATTGATATCATGCGTGAGCGATGGACTGCGGTAGACGCTTTCCAGAGGACCCGCGGGGCGCTTCGATTCCTGGCCTCCTGCCTGCATTCCTTGAAGAAGAACGGCGGTGCCCAGCCGCTTCTGGGCCCCGGGGATGTTCCTCTGCGGGATGTGGATGTCCGCGTCAAGATGCTCAAAGAGCTCGGCGTCCAGAACGACTACGACCCGGTCATCACATCTGATATTGACGGGCCCAATGCCCGGGCCAAACGTATCGATGAGAGAATGGCGAGAGAGACGCCGGCGCTTGCCAGCGTTAAACCTGCTACACGCATCGCCACGTCTATCCTCCTTTACTCGTTTGGTGGACTCAGGCGCGACCTGCCTGCCGCGACGCGCACGGCGCAGGCAGGGGGCTCTGGAAATGACGAAACGATTCCGCCGGGAGTCACGGAGAGTGAACTCCTTGCTGCGTGTGTCGGTCCCGATCTTAACAATATAACCGCGACCGCGGTGCTTTCAGAACTTCGCACCTCCTGCCTGTATCTCCACTACGACGGCGTGCGCTACTGCTTCAAGAAGGACCCGAACGTCACCAAGTTGATCGAGGATGCCGAACAAGGCGTAGCCAGAGAAGATGCCCGGGCGAAGACGAACGGACCGGTCCGGGGAAAGATCAAGGAAATGCTCGATGCCCGTCTGGCGGGCCATCACAACGCACAAATCTGGCCTGCCAAGAGCCAGGATATTCCAGACGAAGACCCGGGATTCCTGGTGGGGTATTTGCCCCTCGAACTCGCAGGTGAGAGCAAGAGCGAGCATGAACGCCACGCGAGGGAATTGCTCTCAAAGTACGGTGACAAACCAAGGTGTTATCGAAACGGTGTCGGATTGGCGATTCCTGACAAAAAGCAAATCGGGGCCCTCAGGCGCGCCATCCGGTACCTGCTGGCTATTGAACGAGTGGAAGCAAAAAAGCAGCAACTTCGACTCACCAAGGACCAGCTCGATCAACTCAAAGAAAGAAAACGCACGGAGCAGGCGGCGGCGGAATCCTGTTTCAGGGAACTATACACGGCGGTTTGGCTGCCGCGTGTCGTCGGAGGTGAACTCGAGCTGGAGAAAGTGGAAAGAGGCAACCAGGGATCAGGTTTTCAAGGCCTTCCCGGCCATAGCGAACCTGGCAGACAAGTCCGATGATGAAAAAGTGAAGATACACATCGAGGGTACGGCTGCGGATGGCTACGATCCCTCATGGCTCCGGAACGCAGTTGAGGAACCGCTTGATGAGGCGGACATCGAACGATTGCCGGATGATGAAACGGGACAAGAATAGAGGAGCGATGCAATGGCACGCAGAGAAAAAGTGACAAAGATCATTACTTAATGTCCTTGCCCCTTTAATCAGACCTGGAGGTACCATGGTCTATGCAACCTGCACCCTGGAGCCAGAGGAGACCAGGGAAGTAAAGGAGGTTTTGATGAAAGATATCAGGTCAATCAGTCCCAGCACACAATTTTGCGCTGTTATCGGTAATCCGGTTGCGCACAGTCTTTCACCGGCGATTCACAATGCCGCTTTTGCGGAACTGGACCTGGATTTCGTCTATGTGGCCTGCCGGGTCGAAGACGTAAAAAATGCATTGGCAGGCATGCGGGCGTTAAGCAACTTCAGAGGCATGAGCATCACTATTCCGCATAAAACAGAAGCAATGAAATATGTGGATGAAATAGCAGAGGTAGATCGCTCAATCGGTTCAATTAATACGGTTATCAACGAACAGGGCAGGTTGCTCGGGTTTGGAACGGATGGGCCGGGTGCGTTAAAGGCCGTTATTGACGCCGGAGTGGAAATCGACGGCAAAAACATCCTGATGCTGGGCTCGGGCGGCGCGGCGCGGGCGATTTCCTTTACTATTGCACGGAATGCCAGGCTGGAGGGACTTTCAATCCTGGATATTAATAAGGATATGCTTCAACAGCTTACCGCTGATTTAAGGGCCGGCACGGACACCCTGATCAAATCCGATCTGCTGAGTAGGAACTCTCTTGCCGCAGCGATGAAAAATGCTGATATAATCATCCACTGTACGCCGATCGGCATGCATCCGAACGAAGATGCCTCCCTGATTCCCGCTGAGTTTTTTCGGCCGGGGCAGGTTATCTTTGATGTTGTATATACGCCCCTTGAAACCAGACTGCTTGCCGAGGCCAGGTCCCGCGGCCTTAAAACGATTTCCGGAGTGGATATGTTTATCAACCAGGCGGTCTTGCAATTTGAGCGTTTTACGGGCGTTGACGCACCTGTAGAGGTTATGCGCCGGGTAGTAATGGAGCATTTAAGGACATGAATATAGTACTGATCGGATATCGCGGCACCGGGAAAAGTGCGGTGGGAGAGCTTCTCGCCTTGCGCCTCAAGATGCCGTGTATTGGTATGGATGCGGAAATAGTCAAAAGGGCGGGCATGTCAATTCCGGAGATTGTGGAGAAATATGGCTGGCAGAAATTTCGCGATATGGAGTCTGAAGAGGCCCGGGAACTGGCAGGACTTGATAATATTATTGTAGATACCGGCGGCGGGGTTGTTGAACGGCCTGAAAATATTGAGGCCCTGAAGACAAACTCCATTATCATCTGGCTCAAGGCCTCAGTGGATACGATTGTCTCGCGGATTCAGGGAGACACTGAACGGCCCGCCTTGACTGCCGGAAAGACTTTTACCGAAGAGGTTACGGAAGTCCTGGAGCAAAGGATCCCAAAATACAAAAGCGCCGCTCAATACGAAATTGATACGGACGAATCAACCCCGGAGCAGGTCGCAGACAGGATTATTGAAATCTGGAAGGAGGAAGGAAATCCTGCTGCCCATCATGTCGCGAGTTGATGATATCCTTCACCGGTACATGTCCGGCAACAATAATAATGGTGAATTGACGGCACAGAATGTTTCGCTCTACCATGATTCACCTTATACGATTTACTGCGGCAGGTTCGTTAACCGGGATGTCTCCCTCGCATGGCAAGTAGGTCCAAAGAGTGATTTTCTATGATCAAACTACTCCACACCGCAGACCAGCACCTTGGCGTCAAGTTTTCCGGGTTCGGAGAGAAGGGAAAGCAGCTCCGCCAGGCCGCGAAAGGGTCCCTTAAAACCTTAGTAGATCTGGCCAGGGCAGAGGCCGTTGATCTGGTGCTGATCGCCGGCGACCTGTTCGACTCAAATGCGGTATCGAGGAACCTGGTAGAGGAAGCCGTAGCTCAGCTCAGGCGGCTGCCACCGGTGCCGGTCTGCATCCTTCCCGGGACACATGATTGCTACGATGCCTCTTCGGTGTACAGCCGTCCTGAATTTCTGAATATCCCTGATATCCATATCTTCACGGACGAAATCACGGCCATCTCCTTTCCAAGACTCGACATCACGGTATACGGCAAGGCCAACCTGAGCCCAAAGGGGACCGGGAGCCCGCTGGCAGCGCTCAGGAAGACCAGCGAAACCAGATATCATGTGGCCATGGCCCACGGAGAGATGGCCATCGAGGGAAAGTTTTCCGGCGACTATTACCCTGTTGAGCCCAGGGAGATCGCTGCTTCTGGCATGAACTATGTCGCCCTCGGGCACTGGCACCGGTACGCTGATTTTTCCCAAGGCGGTGTCAGGGCCTTTTACAGCGGGGCGTCAGAGACCCTAAGCTTCGAAGAAGGGGAGGGCTCCGGCTTTGTCCTCATCGTTTCCATTGATGAGTCAGCCACCCGGGTTGAAAGGAGGCGTGTTGGCAAATTTCTTTGGAAAACAGTCGATTTGGCCATCGAGACTTTCGAATCAGAGGAAGACCTTATTCAGGAGATCCGCCAACTGGCGGATCCCAACACACTTCTTCGGGTCAGATTAGGAGGCTTAAAGCCACTGGATTGGGATATGAGCGAGGAGCGAGTCATAGAAATGCTGGGGGATTCGTTTTTCCATCTCGAAGTCATTACAGGCGGCTTATCCACATCCCTTGACCGTATCCGTGTGGCAGACTTCCCGGAGTCCACTGTCATTGGCCAGTTTCTGCGCATCATGGAAAAGAGGCTTGAGACTGCCGGTCCTGCTGAGAAACCCGTTCTTGAAGAGGCGCTGCAGAGGGGCTTTGCCCTGCTGAACGGCAGGGAGGCCTGACAGCCAATGAAACTGACACGCATTCAGATTAATCGCTTCCGAAACATCGATACCTTCTCCAGTGGTATAGACGACGGCATCGTGCTGTTTAAAGGTCCCAACGAGGCCGGAAAATCATCGCTTCTTTCCGCCATCTTATTCGGCCTCTTTGAGGACCCCAAATCATCTGCCCAGCGTCTTGAAGAAGCCAGAGGATGGAATAAGGAGAGCCTTTACCATCTTATTCTGGAATTCAAAACAAATGGTACAACCTATGCCCTTGAGAAAGACTTTGAAAACAGGTCAACGCTGCTTCGCAACGTGACAACCGGTGAATTCTGGAAAGATAAGAACAAGGTGAATGCCAGGCTGGCAGAGATCATCGGGTTCTTCTCCAAAGACGTTTTCATCAGCACCGCTTGCGTTTTTCAGGATGAACTTCACGCGATAAGTTCCGGACAAAAGGACCTGCGCAGGCTCCTTGAGGAAAAAGTCGCCGGCAAAGAAGACTCGGCAGCTGAGACCGTTGTAAAGAGGCTTGAGAAAAAGGTATTGGATCTGAAAAGGGGGCTGGACCGGCCGGCTCCTGCCAACCCCGGCCGGATACTGCAGGTGATGGATGAGTTAAGAGGCCTTACAGGGAGGAGGGAGGAGATTGCCGGTATAGTTTCAAGGCTTCACGGGGCCAGAGGCAGGATCAATGAAGTGGCCGATGAGTTGGAGGAAGCTGCGAAGTCCTTGGAGCTGAAGAAGCAGGCGCTGGAAAAATCCAGGCTGTATGTCAAGGCAAAGGAGAGGCTCGAAAACCTGGACAAGGCCCTCGAAAAGACAGTGGCAAACCTGGACAGGCTCAGCAAGGCCGATCAGGAGATCCAGAAAATAAGGTCGCAGCTCGAGAGCAGGCATAACAGGCTGACAATCTGCGAGGCCAACCTGGAAAAGCACAGGAGGGCCGTAAGGGCCAAGGTGGAAAAGGAGGCCCTCTACAAAGAACTTCAGCAAAAAAAGGACTTGCTGGACAGGGCCAGGGAAATCGCCGGGGCATGCGATGCATTGGAGAAGTCCCTCCGGGATGTTCCCGTCTTTCCCAGGGCATTGGTGCAGGATCTGGTTCAGGTGGAAAGCGATATAAAAGCCCTGGAAAGGAGAACGGGCGAGCGAGGCATGCTCCTGAAGGTCACCTTTAAAAGGCCGACGCCCTACGAGATCGAGACCGAGGATGGCATCGTTTCGGCTGGCGATGGGGCTGCCGGCGCAACCCTGGAAGAGACCGCCAAAAAAGAGGTCCGCATTGACTTCAAAGGCGTTGCCGAAGTGCGGGTAGCCGCCAAAGACCGGGCATTACAAGAGGGCCTGGAGGAACTGAACGAAAAAAGAGGCCTCTTGAAGACCCGGCTCGAACAATATCAGTGTCAGTCGGTCGCGGAATTGGTAGCCATGAAAGAAAGGCGGGAAAAGGCCCGGCGAGAGTTGGAGGCCAAAGAGTTGGAGCTAAAGATAACCCTGGGCAAGGAGAACATGGCCTCTTTGGGAAAAGGGGTGAAAGAGTCAGAAATCCGGTTAGAGCAAGTAAGCAAGGTTTTTGAGGAGATGAGGGACTTCGTGATTTCAGAAGAGGAACTCGCAGAGCGGGAACGGGAAATCCGGTCACTGTGCAAAGAGGTGCAAGAGCTTGAAGGGAATATCCGCGAAAACCAGGGTGTCCTGAAATCGTTTATCAAAGAGGATCTCGAAAAGGAGAAGAAAGATCTGGCCAGGCAAATGCTCGTGGCGGAGACGGCCCTGGAGGATCTCAAGGCCTTCGAGGCATCAGGGGAAGAAGTCGTCAGGCAGGAGGATGAGGTCAAAACCTTGGAAAAGAGACTATCCGAGCTAAGGGTTGAGCGAAAAACGCTTGAACATATCCTCCGGGAAGACCGCTATGGCCAGGAAGATATAGCCGAATTAGAGGAGCGTATCGAGTCCCTGGAAAGGAGGGCTGACAGGCTGAGAATGAGGCTCAGGGCCTACGAGATCATCGGTGAGGTCCTTAACGAAGCACGCAGGAACATTCTAAAGAGTATCGGCAGTGAGGTTGACGAACGGATTGGTGCTTATTCCGGTGTGATTACCAGCGGCAAGTATGATCAGGTCCGCCTTTCGAGAGAGGATTTCTCCCTCCGGGTGTTCAGCCGCGAGAAGGGTGACTGGATCAATCCTGACGCGCAAGAACTCTCTGCGGGTGCCAGGGATCAGCTTTACCTGGCGGCACGCCTGGCGCTGGTGGATGCGGTCATGGAGGGAAGTCCTGTTCCTATCATTCTGGATGATCCGTTAGTACATTTTGACGCATGGCGCCGGGAAAATACCCGGAATCTCCTTAAGGAAGTGTCAAAGACGCACCAGGTGCTCATCTTCTCCTGCCACGATTATTATGACGACTGGGCCGATCAGATCGTCAGCTTTTGACCGTTGTGATTTGGGAACGTGGCCAAACCTATCACTCTCGCGACTATACTATATTTATCCCCATCCTTATGAAATTTTTCAGCCCCTGGGATGGTATTTCTGGTGGATAGTGCGCAGGTGCTGAAGATCAAGATGGGTGTATATCTGTGTAGTGCTGATGCTGCTGTGGCCTAAGAGCATCTGTACGACCCTCAGATCTGCTCCGCCTTCCAGGAGATGTGTTGCAAAGGAATGGCGGAGCACGTGGGGAGAGACTTCGCTCTTAATGCCTGCCGATATGGAATAGGCCTTGAATAGCTGCCAGAACCTCTGCCTTGTGAGAGGTTTTCCGGCCCTGCCGACGAATACAAAGTAACTGGCCTTCTTGCCAAGAAGCTTGGGTCTGCCGGACTTGAGATAATTGCCCAGCCATTCTATGGCCACCTTTCCCACCGGCACTACCCGTTCTTTATTTCCCTTGCCGAGTATCCTCAGATAACCAACCTTCATGTCTAACTGATTGAGCTTTAATCCCACGGATTCAGAGGCCCTGAGCCCGCATGCATAAGTGAGCTCAAGGAGCGCCCTGTCCCGCAAACCGGCAGGCCTGCTCACCTCAGGTTGTTCCATCAGGGTCTCAACCTCGGATACTGACAACACATCAGGAAGATATCTCCCTATTCTCGGATTATTGATAGCGGCAAGAGGTGTTGAGTTCAGGCCATACTCTTCCACCAGAAAGCGGAAAAACCCCCTGAGGGCTGAAAGTTTCCTGGCGGTGGTTCTTGGAGAAAGGCCTGAGTCCCGTAAGGATTTCAGCCACGCCAATATGTGGCCGGGGCTTACTTCGTCCGGACCGGCAAGTCTTTTTCCGTCTGCAAAATCAACGAAATTTAAGAGATCGCGGCTGTATTCATCAAGGGTGCTGGAAGAAACGCCACGGTCTATGGAAAGGCGGGCCATAAAGTCATCAAGAAAATCGGCCCATGAAGTTGCTGCTTCCCCTGGCATATTTTTCAAGAGAGCTCTGTGAGTCGTATGTCCGCGGTCTCCCTGATTTCCGGGTCTCTGGCAGTGAGGCTCAGTACTCTCAGTTTGCTTTTCAGGCCTTTTCGTTCGACAGTTCCCTTTCCTTCAGCGAGTTCACACAGGGCCTCAATAGCCTTGCATACCAATTCCGAATCATTTTTGATATCCAGGAGCAGGAGCAATGCGCCCCAGTCATCCGGCATGCCGTAAGTGTCCACATAGTGTCTGACAGCAGAAAGAAACTTTGCCCTGCCGTAGGATTCATGTATGGCCATGAGGTCTTTAGAATGTTGTGGCCGCCCCTTGGCACCCATGAACAGCTTTTCCGCCTCCCTTAAATAGCGTTCCTTCATCCTTGGGTCTTCAAGCACCCTTTCCAGCTTGCTGCGCCTATCCTTTCTGTTTCTTGCGATACTGCCCCTATCGCGCTTCCTGTCTATTTCTTTCCAGCTTTCCCTTTTCTCTCTGGCCATAATTTCTTTCGGTTCCTTTTAGGTAAATATGAATTCAAAATCCGGGAGTATGAGGCAAGTGAGTCTTCCACCATAGACCGCACCCGTGTCGATACCCACCTTGTTGGCCTCAATAAATGGGACGGGGAACGGCGTATGACCGAAAATGATCCTTTTACCCCAGTCATAAGAAGATTCCAGAAAATGTGATCTGATCCAGATGAGGTCTTCAGGGCTTTGTTCAGAAATAGAGATATAGGGTCTCAGGCCTGCATGTACAAATATATAATCATCGGTCTCATAATACAAATCCAGGTGATCAAGAAAATCCCTGTGGCTTTGGGGTATCTCTATTCCGCCCTCTCCAACCGTATAACTCTCAAGGGTCTTTTCCCCTCCGTTCAGGAGGAAAAGATCCTGGTCCTCGCCCTTAAGGAACTGTGTGAACATCCATTCGTGGTTTCCCTTTAGACATATTAGCCGCTCCGCGTGCCTTTCTCTGAGGTCGATCAACAGCTCTATTACCCCTCGGGAGTCAGGTCCGCGGTCCACATAGTCTCCAAGAAAGACCATCAGGTCCCTGTTCCAGTTTATCCGAATCATGCCCAGCAGGGTCTTCAGCTTGTCAAGACACCCGTGGATATCACCTATGGCAAATATCTTTTCCGCCTGGACTATCATCTGCGCCTGTCCGGCCTGTTGAGCCCGGCATCTCTCGCGGCCCTCAGGGCCCCGGCATACTCATCCGGTGTAATCCCGCGATCCAGTGGAGGATATTTATGTGCCGTGCCACAGGGTCTGTACTGGTCCATTACGTTTACATAGGTATTCGGAGAAATCTCTTCGGCTATGAACTTCAGTACGGATCTCGTGCCACTCAGTCCTCCTGGCAGCACGAGGTGCCTTACAAGAAGGCCCCTTTTCGCTATTCCGTCAGGGCCTATTATAAGGTCTCCGACCTGCCTGTGCATCTCTTTGATCGCTCTCTTTGCTATCTGAGGATAACGGGCTATATCTGACAGACGTTTTCCAATGTCTTTATCCCAGTACTTGAAGTCCGGCATGTAGATATCTATCACCCCGTCAAGCAACCGAAGGGTCCTGATGGAATCATACCCCCCGGTGTTATAGACTAAGGGGACGGACAACCCTCCCCTGGCAGCAAGGACCAGGGCCTTTAGTATAAAAGGTACCACATGGGATGGTGTTACGAAGTTTATATTGTGACATCCGTCTTTCTGCAAGGACAGGAAACAGAGGGCCAGGACCTCGGTGGATACGGCCTGGCCGGCCCCCAGGTGACTTATTTCATAGTTTTGACAATATAGACACCTCAAGTTGCACCAGGAGAAAAAGACCGTTCCCGACCCCTTTCTGCCTACCAGAGGGGCTTCCTCTCCAAAGTGTGGGCCATAGCTGGCAACTACCGCCTGGCCGGTGACTCTGCAAAACCCCCGTTCGCCTTCAAGCCTGTTTACCCGGCAAAGATGAGGACAGAGTTTGCAGCACGACAAAGACTCCCAGGCCCTGTCGGCCCGCCGCTCCAGTTCCCCGCTTTCAAGCAGTCTCAGGTAACCTGGTTTGTCACTGCCCATTTAATGAGATACTCAAGCTTCCTTTTCCCGCACACGACCCAGGGAATTCAGCCGGTAGAGTTCGAGAATAGACACGCACAGGGCCATCAGTATCGGCCCGAGTATAAATCCGAGGAAACCAAAGACGCTGAGCCCTCCAAGTATGCTGAAAAACAGGACAAGGGTGTGTATCTGAGTCTTGCCGCTGATAAAGAGCGGCCTCAGGAAATAGTCTATCTGGCTGATTATCAGAATACTGAAGGCAAGGAGTATCGCGGCCTTGAGATAGAGTCCCGCCAGGAACAGGTATATTGAGGCGGGAAGCCATACCAGGGCCGGTCCTATCATTGGTATAAAGGTGGTAAGCCCCATTATCATGCCCCAGAGTAAAGGAGCAGAGAAATCCAGTATCCACATGATAAAAAACCCGAGACTCCCCTGTATGACTGCATTCAGCAGGTTCCCGTAAAGGGTGGCAGACAAGACGTCATCCGTAACCTTTACCAGTTTTTCCACATCACGCTCCGAAAGCGGTAACAGGTCTTTAAAGGTCTGAAGCATTCGCTCTCCATCTTTAAAGATATAAAAAAGTGTCACCAGCATCAGGGCGGCCTTAAAAATGATGCTGGCTACATTCTTGAATACTACTGTCCCCTGCTTCAGGAAAAATTCACCCATTTTCTTTGAGAGGTCAATTATTATTTCCTTGACCTTTGTCTCGTGAGTCTTGAGGACATCAAGGGCTTTAGATACTGTCTTGTTAAGTATGGGGAATTTGTTCTTATCCGGCACTATGGTGAAATCACCGGTGTTGAGATCGTTTTGGACTTGAGTGTAAACCCTGATCACTTCGGTAGTCAGGCTTCCCAAAAGGGCAAAGACCGGAATTATGATAAAAGCGATTATAAGAATACACATTCCCAGGGATGCCAGGCCTTCAGATACCTTAAGGGTTCGTCTTATCCATCTGTATATCGGGTAGAAAAAAAGCCCCAATATAATGGCCCAGGCTATGGGCTCAAAGAAGGGCAGAAAGAGCCTTAGACCCAGGGTCAGGATCAGCCCTGCAAGACCCAAGGCCAGGAAGGTCACTAATTTGTTGTTTTTACGGCTGCTATCCATGGGTCATGGCAGTTGCATTCAACTATGAGCCTATATTATCCATGAGCTATCTACTTCCCTGCACACAGTGTCTCCGTTCCTGCCGGTATGTCATTTCTGGATAAACCCAAGTCGTATGCCAATTCCAGCAACACGGAACAAGAGCAGTTTACGCAGGTTTTTCTTTTGCCTGAGCTCACGTCCATGATTTCCTGCATCAAAAAGTCCCTCAAGGCCTCAGCCGCCTCCATGCGTATAGAGGAAATATCCATACCTCTCTTATCGGAAAAGTTGACAAGGCGCTTCCAGTTAGCAGCACATCTTTTCAGCCCTCTGTATATCTTCTTGTCCCGGTTTCCGGGCATGAGGTCTCTCAGTATGATAGTCCTGTAACGCTGAACAACGGCCTCCTCAAGGGATGTGAGATCCCGCGGTTTAATATTAAGCAAAGGCCCCTCGGGGTCTTCGGTAAGATAATGGACCGAACTGTAATATGCGACCTCGGGGATTTCTCCTGAGTGTATTATGAGGAATGCCTCTTCTGACAGAATATTTTTTTTGTCTGTTGTCACTTGATCACTCTGGATCAGGCCCTGAACCCTACCAGGCCAACGGCCTTTTCCAGGCATCTTTTAAGGAGCTCAGGCTCTCATTTACTACTGTTTTGCCCAAATATTCAAGTACCAATGCAGGCCTTTCGGTCACCTCGCCAACCATGGCCCAGCCCGTATCTCCCATCGTACTCTCAAAATCCTGTCGACGCTCCTTCTTAATGGTAACAACAAAGCGGCTCTGGCTTTCACTGAACAGCAATGCGTCCAGGCGGTCGACGTCTACGGCAATCACAGCACCTAAGTCTATTACCATGCCCAGGTCGCCACTGAAAGCGACCTCTGCCAGTGAAATTCCCAGTCCGCCGTCGGAACAGTCATGGCAGGACGAGACAATGCCCTGATATATGGCATCTGAAAGGGCACGGTACCTGGCCGACGCATCTTTCATCCTTACTTTTGGTACATTATTTCCGATATAATTATACATGGCATGGTATTCAGAAGCACCCAGCTCGGGATAAGTGGTTCCAAGCACATAGACCAGGTCTCCCGGGTGTTTCGCATCCATGGTCACTGCAAGACGCACATCTTGTATGCGGCTTATTACCGAAAACAGCAGGGTAGGCGGTATGGATATCTTCACTCCCCCGATAGTGGCATCGTTTTTCATACTATCTTTGCCTGAGATGCATGGTACACCGTATGTAGTGCAGATCTGGTACAGGGCCTGGTTTGCTCTTACAAGTTGGGCCAGTTTGTAAAGACCGTCCGGAGTCTTTTCTGACTGAACCGGGTCGCACCAGCAGAAGTTGTCAAGGCCGGCCATAAGGTCCAGGCTGCCTCCCACGGATATGGCGTTTCTTACCGCCTCGTCAACTGCGCAGCACACCATGTGAAAGGTGTCTATGTCGCTGTATCGAGGACAGATCCCATGGGCTACCACAAGGCCTTCAAGGGATTCAAGGTCCGGCCTCAAGACCGCGGCATCGCTCGGGCCGTCGTCCCTTGCCCCCGTAAGGGGTTTTATAACGCTCCCTCCCTGGACCTCATGGTCATACTGGCGTACTACGTATTCCTTGCTGCACACGTTGTAACGTGAAAGCAAGGCCTTGATCTCTGCGCCGAGATCCGCGGGTTCAGGCAGTTCCGGTTCCTCATGCCTGGGAGGAGTCCATACTGCAGTGAGTTCAAGTCTGGGAAGTCCGTTATGCACAAAGTCCAGGTCCAGATATGCCGCGGTCTTTCCCTGATACAGGCAGTGGAATTTTCCCGAGTTGGTGAAGTTTCCGAGCACCGCGGCCTCAACATCCATCTTTTCTGCAAGGCCCATGAACTCGTCCAGCTTTTCCTCGGGGACTGCCACAGTCATCCGTTCCTGGGCCTCGGAAAGCAGTATTTCCCACGGCTGAAGCCCTGGATATTTCAGGGGTGCGCGGTCGAGATAGAGCTCGAAGCCGCCTGTCTCCTTTGCCATCTCGCCCACAGAGGATGAAAGCCCCCCTGCGCCATTGTCGGTAATGGAATTGTACAGGCAAAGGTCTCGTGCCCTCAGGAGAAAGTCCGTCATTTTCTTCTGCGTTATGGGGTCACCTATCTGTACCGCCGTGGCCGGGGAGCCCTCATGCAGCTCCTCGGAAGAGAAGGTTGCTCCGTGGATCCCGTCCTTTCCTATGCGGCCGCCGCACATGACTATGGCGTCTCCGGGCCTGGCCCTTTTTTCATGGCCCGGCCTGTTGCATACCTCCTTTGGCATGATGCCCCCTGTGCCGCAGAAGACAAGAGGCTTTCCCAGGTAGCGCTCGTCGAACAGGATGCTTCCGTTTACTGTGGGGATGCCGCTCTGGTTACCCCCGTGCTCGACACCTTCTCTCACACCCTCGAATATGCGTTTGGGGTGAAGCAGTCCCTTGGGAAGGGGCCTGTCGTAATCCGGAGGCCCGAAGCAGAATACATTGGTATTGAATATCAGCCTTGCTCCCATTCCAGTCCCGAACGGGTCCCTGTTTACCCCTACGATCCCCGTAAGGGCACCGCCATAAGGATCAAGGGCAGAAGGGCTGTTGTGTGTCTCGACCTTAAAGACAACATTATAGCGATCGTTGAAGCGAATCACGCCGGCATTATCTTTAAATACCGAAAGGCACCAGTCGTTGGATTCCAGCCTGTTGCGAATCTCATTGGTCCCTTTCTGGATATAAGTATCAAAAAGGCCGTCAATTAACGTTTCTTCCCCTTCCTCATCCCTGTAATTAATGATGGAGTTAAAGATTTTGTGTTTGCAGTGTTCGGACCAGGTCTGGGCAAGGGCCTCAAGCTCAAGGTCGGTAAGTCGCTCCGTGAGCCCGACCCCGGCCCTTTCTCTCCGCACCTCAGGCCTCCGGATATATTCCCTTATCCGCTTAATCTCCTTGAGATTGAGCGCCAATACCCTGTCTCTTGAGAGGGCTATGAGTTCCTCATCCGTCAGTCCTGAAAGATCTATCTCTTTTACTTCTGCTGAAGACTTCTCTCTAACCTTGGGAACTGCATAGAAAGGGTTATGTTTCTCAGACCAGATTTTACCAAGCGCATCCCTTGAGACTATGGTGGTCCTCTGTATAAGATCATTGGCGAGAAGCCCTTGTGCCAGCCTTTTTACCTGATCGTGAGTGAGATCACCCTGAATACAATACTGGACAGAGGTATAAACGCCTTTATCCAGTCCCAGTTTGCGACCGAGAACCAACTCAAGGACCTCTCTTGCAGTACGTCCTTCGTTGTCCGTGACACCTGGTCTGAAGCCGCATTCTATCAGCCAGTCCCAGGAAAAGTCATGTTTTTTGGCCAGATCCAGGGCCAGTGGGCGGTTTATTGCCGTCACCTGGATCACCGGGTCAGAAAAAGGACCTTCTGCAACCGCCCTCAATTGTTCCCATGAAAGGTCAGTATCGATAAGATAGGCCTTGATGGTCCTGATTCCAAGGACCTCCAATTTGAGGTTCTCGCGACATTGCCGGGAGGTCTTAAGGCCATGAGCGTCTTGAAGATGGGGTTTCAACGCTACTTCTATTCGGTGTGGCATAATTTTTCCAACAATAAAATGTAAATATCCGGTGAACCCGTGGTCCACTGTGGAAGTTGCCATCCGTGCCCTGCCGCAGGAGCGGTTTGCCTTTTGCAGGGTTTCGATCGCGGGCCGGATTGCACCGCCTCTCCGGTCCGCAATGAGTGAGCTTTGAAACCCGGAAAAAGGTAACCGCTCCAAGGCAGGATATAACGGGTTCACCGAATATTTACAATAAAATCATTAAAAAAGACAATAGACGGATTGCCTGATACTTGTTTATCCTATCTTTTCCGCCAGAGCAATATCGATTGTAATTTAGAAGTAACTTCTCAATAAATTGAGGCAGCATAGTCCCCTCATCCCGCCTGCCCTCTCCCCCTTCCCCCTTGGGGGAGAGGGTTTATTGAGAAGTTACATTTAGAATGCTTATCCTCTTGACTTAATGGATTTTTTTCTTTAGATTATCTGCATTCGCTGAAAATATCAAATAGGACTCCCTGGCTTTTTTGTCTATATCGGTAAAGGAGGCTGTCTCAATATGTCTTTAACTAAGGCAGGTCTTGTAAATCACCTATACACAAGTAAAAATTTAAGCAAATCAGAATCTGTTCAAGCTGTAGAGAGCTTGCTTAAGATCATAAAAGATTGTCTCGAGTCAGGAGAGAACGTTCTCATCAGCGGCTTTGGCAAGTTTTCTGTCAAGGATAAGAGGGCCCGACGCGGCAGAAACCCGCACACGGGAGATGACTTGATCCTTGCTCCTCGAAGGGTCGTGACTTTTCGGCCGTCAGGAGTGCTGCGTCAAAAAATAAACGGAAAGACCGCGGAGTGATCCCGCTCAAAGGACGGCGATCCTAAATCTCAGATCCAAAACCATATTACAGTGGTGCCGAAGGGGAGATTCGAACTCCCACGGATATAAATGTCCACTAGATCCTGAATCTAGCGCGTCTGCCAATTCCGCCACTTCGGCTGATCGAAAACCATTAAATAGACAGTGCTTGCACTTGTCAAGAGCCCATTGTAGTGTCTGCCGATCAGGCAAGGAATCAGTGCCTGAGCAGGAACTGCAACCGCAGACTAAAGAGGGCTTGAAATGAAGGTCTACAAAGGCCTGCAAGAAATTGAAAAACCATTTTATCGGCCTGCACTGACTATAGGTAACTTTGATGGAGTACATCTGGGGCATCAGGCCCTTTTCCGACGGGTAGTGGAGCTTGCAGGGCCAAGAAACGGGGATACGGTAGCGCTTACCTTTGAACCTCATCCCATGAAGGTCTTGAGGCCTCAAAATCCGCCAAAGCTTATTTCGACAATGGATAATAAGGTAGAGCTGATAGCCGGGGCAGGCATAGAATACCTTATCTGCTTACCTTTTACCAAAGAACTCGCAGGCACTTCCGCCCACGATTTTGTCAATAAAATACTTCACCAGATTATAGGGACTGAGGACCTGGTCGTGGGATACGATTATGCCTTCGGCAAGGACCGGCGGGGAAATATTTCTTTACTCCAGGCCATGGGATCCAGGCTCGGATTTAAAGTCCACATAATTTCCCCTGTTACCGTGAACGGTATGGTAGTCAGCAGTACCAATGTCAGGGAACAGGTGACCCTGGGGGAGATGATGAAGGTCCGGCTCCTCCTCGGAAGGCATTACCAGATACATGGAATCGTACATGAAGGAATACATCGAGGCGGTCCGGTCGTAGGCTTTCCCACAGCAAACCTTCGCATTAACAGGGAGGATCTATGTCCCAAGCCGGGGGTATACGTAGTTCAGGTTATCCATCAAGGTCAGCGCTATGGAGGAGTGATGAATATCGGGTACAATCCCACCTTTGGCGGGCAGGAGCTGGGGGCCGAGGTCCACATCTTTGACTTCAATAAGGATATATACGGTCATCCGATTAGATTGGATTTGATTAAGCGCTTGAGGGATGAAAAGAAATTTGCCGGGCCAGAGGAACTGGCCGGACAGATCACCAGGGATGTGGAAGAAGCACGTCTCGTCCTTGCCGGAGAAAAAGGCCGGTAAAAGTTCTGTCACAAAAAGAAATTTGTAAATATCCGGTGAACCCGTGGTCCCACGTGACCGTTCACTGGAAGGGGATATTTCTTTTCACTTCACACTTCAGTCCCTTGTTTTCTTAAGGCTTTTGACATGGGGGATGTCCTGCCCCCTCTGCATTCGCCTGAGCTGCGCTCAGGCGATGCAGTTTCCCCCACAGCAAAAGCCAAGAAAACTACGGGGGCTTCCGTTAAACTGTTCAAAGAAATATCCCCTTCCAGTGAACGGTTGCCGTCCGCGCCCTGCCGCAGGAGCGGTTTGCCTTTTGCAGGGTTTCGATCGCGGGCCGGATTGCACTGCCTCTCCGGTCTGCGATGGGTGAGCTTTGAAACCCGGAAAAAGGCAACCGCTCCAAGGCAGGATATAAAACGGGTTCACCGGATATTTACAAGAAATTTGTAAATATTCTTATCAAAAAAGGGGTAGCCATCTGGCTACCCCTTTTTTTGTCTGATAAGATTCTTCGGTCTCAGATCGTCCAGCTAGACCTCCTCAACGGTGATGGAGCCGGTTGGGCAGACCTCCACGCAGGTCTCACAGCCTACACAGTCTTCCTGCCTGGCGACTACCGGCCTTTGGTTCTCTTCGTCCCAGTCATATACTTCAGATGGACAGTTACCCACGCACTCCTCATCGCCCTGGCACGTATCATAATTGATAGTAATCTCGAACATGACTTCCTCCTTTTGTTATGATAGTCAATAAGCCCACATGTCTTATTATTTTATTGCCTGGTCGTTCATATAGACGATGGGCATTCTTTTTGTCAACCCTGTTTTTCTGATATTATGCTCAAAATAATTTCCGCTCTATTTCCAGAGGCCAATATGCGATTTCAAATGGCGATATTCGATGGCGATCTTAACCGTGCGGATGGCCCATTCAGGGTGCTCAAGGGCGTGAATATGGGTATAGGTCCCAAAGATATTTTTAAATATTACTCCTTCAAATTGTCCGTCAAAGCCACGTCCCCTTATTACACGACAGCTCAGTTTCCCTGAATTTCCTTTGTCCGCCAGGACAGGTCTGGAATAATGGAATTCATGGCCCCGCAATATTGTTCCTACATCATAAAAGGGGTTCCCGGAGATAACTTCCAGGGCGCTGTAGCCATGACCGACCGGTCTTTCACCCACAACAAAATCCCAACCGATGGCCCCCACCATGGAATAGGCCTGCCCTTGCCAAATCAGTTGCCTGCCCAGATACATCAGGCCCCCGCATTCTGCATAGACAGGAAGTCCCTGATGTATTGCCCGGCGGAGATCCATCCTCATGGCTTCATTGGCTGAGAGGCTGGCGGCCTGTGTTTCAGGGAAACCTCCCCCTATATACAGTGCATCGAGTTCCGGCAATCCGTTACCTTGAAGGGAATCCAGGAATGTGAGTTTTGCCCCGGCCTTTTCCAGGGCCTCAAGATTTTCAGGATAATAGAACTGGAAGGCCCTATCCCGGATCACTCCTACGAGAGGCGTTTGTGAAGGCGTGATTTCTTCGGCATAAGGGAATAGCTCCACGCCGTCCATGCTGCCGGATTCCCATTTACTATTCTGATCAGCGATATTTGCTAATGTATGGATATCCACTGACCCTGTTACCGTCCGGCCCAGCCTGTCCAGTGCTTCGGCGGCCTGCGGGTGCTCTTCCCACGGAGTTACACCAAGATGGCGCATGGGGATAGGATCACCTTCCATCCTCGGCAGGACGCCAAGTACAGAAATCCCTGAGTACTTTTCTACAGATTGCCTGACGATTGTTTCATGGCGTGACCCGGCCACATGGTTGAGTATTACCCCCTCAATTCGCAACCCCGGGTCAAACCGCTGACAGCCCAGGACAAGGGCCGCGGCCGTCCTTGTCATTTTGGTGCAGTCCAATACCAGAATAACAGGGGCATCCAACCACTTGGCAAGTTCCGCCGTGCTGCTTGAGCCCACGTCATCTACTCCGTCAAAGAGACCGCGATTACCTTCTATTACGCTGATATCAGCGTCTCTTGCCCTGAAGGCGAAGGATTTCCTTATAACCTCCCTGGACATCAGGAAGGGGTCCAGGTTGTAGCACGGCCTTTTGGCTGCCTGAGAGAGCCAGCCGGCATCAATGTAATCAGGGCCTTTTTTAAAAGGAGTTACCCGAAGGCCCTGCCCTTGCCAGGCACGAACCAGGCCTAAAGCAACAACAGTCTTTCCTGCTCCGCCTTTAAGGCCTGCGATTACTAATCTGGGAAACATTTTCTGCAGCCTAACCCCTGCCTTGTTGGAGAGAGCGGAGTTTCTCAAGAAAGGAGGCCTCTTTTTCAAAATCGCCCAATGCCCTGTAGCAGGTTGCAATATACTGAAGCGCTTCTCTTGAATCCTGGAAATTCAGAAGATATGATAGCGCCTTGCCATATTCCCCCAAGTTCATGTAGCTGATTCCCAGGCACACATTCAATGCCTCACTGTCCGGGAAATATTTAATGCCTTCTGATAAAATCCTCACGGATTCATCAAAGGCCCTGTTTTTCTGCTTAATGATGCCCAATCCCAGATAGGCCCGATGGTCAGGATAATAACCCAATGCCTTTTTGAAAAGCTTTTCAGCGGTTTCCTCTTTTTTCCTGACAGCGTCGATCTTTGCATAGTCTCCGTGGCTGAATGTCATCCCCAGTCTCGAGCAAAAACCTGAATGCATTTCGTAGAGATCCTTCTCGTCTATGAGTTCAATGGCATCAACATATCGGTGAAGATTTCCATAGTATTCTCTTCTCAGCTTTTCGCCAAAGGCCAGTATCATTTCCTTGGACAGGCGGGGATCGGTCTCAAAATACATGATATCTTCTATTTGCTGCAGCCAGATCCTGTCTGAGACATTGAATTTTTTCTTGAAATCCGAGTAAAGCGCCGTACCTGGAAAAAGGTCAAGTATATAAAAAATAATGCTCATCGGCTTGATTTCATGCATCAGATCTATGGTCCTCTGAATGGTTGCCCAGCTTTCCCCGGGAGAACCGTAAATGAAATAGGCGCGTGCCAGGATCCCGTATTTAGTGGTTAATTTAAAGGCCTTTTTTATGTCCTGGGTCTTAATGTTTTTATTCAGGTAATTTCTTATCTTCCCGGAGCCGCTTTCCACACCGTAGCTGATTTGGATACAGCCGGCCCTTCTCATCCAGTACAATACATCTTCACTCACACAGTTTACTCGCGAGATGGCCACCCAGGTGATATTGAGACCCCTTTCCAGGATTTTTTTACATATCTCGATCACCCGGCCTTCTCTGACCGTAAAGGTATCATCTGAGAAATAAAAGAAATTTATTCCTTTTTTGTAGAGCAGTTCCAGTTGCTCTACAAAGTATTCCGGAGAGTGAAATCTGACTTTACGTCTCCAAAACCGGGGTGACCCGCAAAACGTGCAATTCCACGGGCAACCCCGGGACGAGATTACATGCTGATATTCGAAATATTTTGCCGGATTGGGCAGCTCATCAATATCCTGAATAAATGCGGCATCTTCGGTCCTTAGAATCCCGCCTTTTTTCCTGAAAGCGATTCCCTTGATATTTCCAATATCTTCATAATCTGCCCTTTCAATACATTTTACCAGATCTAAAAAAGTATACTCTCCCTCTCTCATAACTATGAAGTCTATTTCCGGGAAATGGGTCAGGAAATGTCTCCACAGAAAAGTGGCTCCAATCCCGCCAAACACGATCTTGACATCAGGATTGAGCTGCCTGGCAATCCTGGCAATCTCTACGCCGCCCCAGCGGTTCGCATGCAGGATGGAGAAGCCGATGATATCCGGCCTCTTTTTTTTCAGAATCTCCTTGATTCTCTCAGGCGTTTTATTAATATTGTACCAATTCAGTATCTCGACATCATGGTGATTTGCTTTTAGCACAGCGCCTAAATAATAAGTGCCTATGGGCATGACCCTTACATCATAGTCACGGAGCCGGTCTTCAAGACAATATGGATATATGAGCAATATTTTCATTTTTTTCCTGATGGCGCTTTCTGCGCAATTGAAAAGGAGTTCCTTATGGACTTTTCTCACTTTTCTCTCAATAGAGACGTAACAGTTTGTGCATGCAGTAGTCAAGAATGGCTACCGTGAGTGCATATTTAATTTATATTCTAAATAATTCGCCCGTAATGCTCCAGGATTTGAGGGAGATAACAAAATATTTTATTCAGACCCGGTTTCATCCATAGTTGGTCTTGACATGGAATCACATTTTGTCTATAGAGATGTTCATTATGAACCGTCATTCAGAAAACTGGAGGGGAGTTCTGGATGGCTTCTCAGTTTGAAGCCTTAAAGAATAATTCGAACATGAATCTGGAAGAACTTCTGACAAAAAAAAGAGACTGCATAGTGGGCAATTGGATTAATAGTGTCCGGGAAACTTATCCTGCTGAAACCGTAGAGTTTTTCAAGCACCAGAGAAACAGGTTTGCAAATCCGATAGGTGCTGCAATCTCCGAAACAATGGGGCCTCTATTCGATGAACTCCTTAACGGAAATAATCCGCAGAATATGTCTTCTCTTTTAGACAGAATCATCAGAATCAGGGCGGTTCAGGACTTTCTGCCATCAGGGGCCATTGCTGTTGTTTTTCTGCTCAAGAAGGTCGTCAGGGAAGAGCTGGCAGGGGACATAAAAAGAGAAGAAGGACTTTTTGAAGACCTGCTGGAATTTGAGTCGAGGATTGATTACTGCGTTCTTCTTGCCTTTGACGTATATATGAGGTGCCGGGAGACAATCTGGGAAATCAAATTGGATGATTTTATAAAAAGACCATTTTTTACAACAGGGAGAGGGACGAGGTGTCTCTCTTATATGCTTCAACAAGAGCAGAGGCAGGGTAAAGGGACTGAAGACTGCTGTAACAACTGCGGTCTGGGAAAAGTGAGGTAACGGTAATGGGTGTAAAGCTATCGTTAGGTGTATCTTTAGGCGCGGTTCTTGCGATTGTCCTGGTCGCCTTGGTCGGGGTGCAGGTATCAAGTCTGCAGCCTATCTTCGGGATTTTTGTCCCCTATGCGGCATTTGTCATATTCATTTTGGGGTTTATCTATCGAGTCGTGGACTGGGGACGCTCGCCCGTTCCTTATCGTATACCTACTACGTGCGGGCAGCAGAAGACGCTTCCCTGGATAAAGCAGTCCGAGATCGAAAATCCGAGCAGCACACTCGGTGTTATAGGCCGTATGATTCTCGAGATATTTGCCTTCCGCTCGCTGTTCAGGCACACGAAGGCGGAGATGGCGAGCGGCAATATCGTCTGCGGCGGTTCAAAATGGATCTGGCTCGGCGCCTTGGCGTTTCACTATTCTTTCCTTATCATCGCTATCAGGCACCTGAGGCTCTTTGTTGAGCCCGTACCGGCCTTCGTGAACGGGCTTGGCATTGTAGACGGGATGTTCCAGATAGGCGTGCCGGAGCTATATATCACTGACGTCTTGCTCCTGGCTGCCGTGAGCTATCTCCTCGTAAGGCGCCTCATAGTACCGAAAATGCGCTACATATCCCTGGCCAACGATTACTTCCCGCTGTTTCTGATCCTTGGCATCGGCATATCCGGAGTGCTCATGCGGTATTTTATCAGGGTGGATATCGTGAGCGTTAAGGAGCTTACGGTTGGTCTGGCCAGTTTGCATCCTACGGTGCCGGAGGGGATTGGTGCAATATTTTTCGTTCACGTAGCCCTTGTCAGCACCCTGTTTGCGTATTTTCCTTTTAGTAAACTGATGCATGCCGGGGGTGTGTTCCTCAGCCCGGGGAGAAATCTGGCAAACACCAACCGTGCCAAGATGCATGTCAATCCCTGGGAATATCCTGTCAAGATCCATCCCTATGAAGATTATGAAAATGAATTCAGAGAGAAAATGAAAGCTGCCGGAATACCAGTGGAGAGGGAATAAAAAATGGCAAATATTCCTAAATATTATGAGTCGCTGAATATTGATTTTAAACCGCCCCGTGGCAACTGGATGGATCGTCCTCTTAATATCAAGCCCGGTATTTATTGCTATCCGGCCAGACCAGAGGTGTTGAAAAAAGCCGGGATGAACGATCGAAGCGACTGGGGGAAGTATTGGGTAATCGAAGATGAGGACTGGGAGCTTCCTGATGACTGGAAGGAGCGGTTTCTCAATAAGATGAGGGACATGCTCGGCAAGTACCGTACGTTCAAGATATATATGGATATCTGTGTAAGGTGCGGTGCCTGTGCGGATAAGTGTCATTATTTCCTCGGCAGCGGCGATCCAATGAACATGCCTGTTATGCGGGCGGAGTTGTTGAGGTCGATATACAGGGGCGAGTTCACTAAAACAGGCAAGATACTGGGGCGTCTTGCAGGCGCAAGAAAGCTCACCAAAGACGCGTTGAAGCAGCTCTGGTATTATATGTTCCAGTGCAGTGAATGCCGCCGGTGCTCGGTCTTCTGTCCTTATGGAATAGATACTGCGGAGATCACCATTATGGGCAGGGAGATCATGAACGAGCTCGGCATGAATATCGCCTGGATACAGGAGTCGGTTGCAAAATGTCTCTTTACCGGGAATCATCTCGGCCTCCAGCCCCAGGCATATAAAGAGTGTATCGATGTTATGCTGGAGGATATCGAAGAGTATGTAGGCGTCAGAATTGAACCTACCTGGAACAGAAAGGGTGCGGAGATCCTCTTTGTCACCCCGTCAGGTGATGTGTTTGCCGATCCGGGTATATTCACACTTGCGGGTTATCTGCTGCTCTTTGAACATCTCGGCCTTGATTACACATGGAGCACCTATGCGTCCGAGGGCGGGGATTTTGGTTACTTTACCGCCAATGAAGTAGCAAAACGCATGAACGGCAAGATATATGCCGAGGCCAAACGCCTTGGTGTAAAATGGATCCTGGGCGGTGAGTGCGGTCATATGTGGCGGGTACTGAACCAGTATATGACCACATGGCACGGCCCCATAGATTTTCTTGAGGAGCCGGTTTCTCCCATCACCGGCACGAAGTTCGAGAACGCCAAGGCCCATAAGATGGTCCACATCATGGAGTTTACGGCAGATCTTATCAAACACAACAAGCTGAAGCTGGACCCGAGCCGTAATGATCATCTCAAGGTTACGTATCATGACTCCTGCAATCCTTCCAGGGGTATGGGATTGTTTGAAGAGCCTCGCTATGTTATCAAGAGTGTGTGTAACCACTTTTATGAAATGCCCGAGAATACCATCAGGGAGCAGACTTACTGCTGCGGGAGCGGCTCCGGTCTGAATGCCTCTGAGAATATGGAGCTCAGGCTGAGGGGCGGCTTTCCGAGGCAGAATGCCCTCAGGTACGTCAGGGACAAGTACGGGGTAAACATGCTTGCCTGCATCTGTGCCATTGACAGGGCTGCTTTCCCTGATGCCCAGCGATATTGGAATCCAGACGTTGGTGTCACCGGCGTTACCGAGCTGGTCGCAAATGCCCTGATCATGGAGGGGGAAGGTCCGAGGACACATAATCTGCGCGGGTTTGAGATCGCAACGTGGGAACCAACTCCATAGCCAGTGTTTTGAGAAGAAACAATAGTATATAATACTATGTGAGGAAGAGATCCCGGGCAAGGAGGAACAAGGGATGTATGACGCTTGGAAGATCATAGTAGGGCTTGTCATCTTTGTCGTCTTATTTACTGCCGCATTCTGGATGAATGCAGGGAAGGCGGCTCCCGTGCCTGAGCCGAAGATCGACACGCCGGAAATCAAGAAAATGGCCGAGGCCGAGAGGAAATGTGTGGAGGACAAGCATTTCATGCGGACCACGCACATGCAGCTCATAAACCACTGGCGTGACCAGGCCCTCAGGGAAGGCAACAGGGAGTATATCAATCAGAAGGGGAAGAAGTACTACATCAGCCTTCAGAATACATGCATGAAATGTCATTCCAACAAGAAGGACTTCTGCGATAAGTGTCACAACTACGCAGGAGTTTCCCCTTACTGCTGGGACTGCCACATAGAGCCAAAAGAAGAGCCAAAAGGGAACGAGTTATGAACATGGATAGAAGACAATTCATAAAGATAGCCGGGCTTTCCACCTTATTTGGCCTGGGGGGCAAAGGTGCGTTCGAGCTTCTCCGTCCCGGCGCGCTCGATGCCGCAGTGCACCACGGAGAGGAACATGCTCCGGAGAAGCCCAAAGAGGTGCGGAAACAGTGGGCAATGACCATTGATGTCGAGAAGTGCGCAGAGCCAGGGGTCGTGGAGAAGTGCATAAAGGCATGTCACTCGACGCACAACGTGCCTGACTTCGGGGATTCAAAAAACAAGGTGAAGTGGCTCTGGGAGGACGACTATGAGCACACCTTTGCAGAGAACGAGAACGAATATATGGATGATCACGTGAAGGAGTTGCCGTTCCTGTGTATGTGCAACCACTGTGAACATCCTCCCTGTGTAAGGGTGTGTCCTACCAAGGCCACATTCAAGAGACCCGACGGGATCGTGGCCATGGATTATCACCGCTGCATCGGGTGCCGCTTCTGCATGGCTGCATGTCCATACGGCTCCCGCAGCTTCAACTGGCTGGATCCCAGGAAGGGTCTCAACGAGAAGGAACTCAATATGGAGTTTCCCACCCGGATGAGAGGCGTGGTGGAAAAATGTAACTTCTGTGTGGAAAGGCTTGCAAAGGGCAAGTTGCCTGCATGCGTTGAAGCAGCGCCACAGGCCTTGACCTTTGGGGACCTGACAGACCCTGATTCCAACGTGAGACAGATCCTGCGCAGGCGTAGTTCCATGAGGCGTAAGTTAGAGCTCGGCACAGGGCCGTGCATCTTTTACCTAGTGTGAGGTTGCCATGATAGAAAAGGCTTTAAGAGGTGAACCGAGATACTACATGTGGATAGTGTTTCTGCTGGCCATTATAGGGGTCGGCTTCGGGTGCTGGCTTTACCAGCTCAATGTCGGACTGGGGATTACCGGGATGGGCAGGGACATCTCCTGGGGTGTGTATATCGGCCAGTTCACATATCTGGTCGGAGTGGCCGCATCTGCCGTTATGATCGTCATACCGTTGTATCTCCATAATTACAGGAAATATGCCAAGATCATAGTTTTCGGTGAGTTTCTTGCAATTGCGGCAGTGACTATGTGCCTGCTGTTCATTGTAGTGGATATAGGGCAGCCGCAGAGGATGCTCAATGTCGTGCTGCATCCCACGCCCAACTCCATACTCTTCTGGGATATGATCGTGCTGAGCGGCTATCTCCTGATCAATATCATAGTCGGGTATAACTGCCTGCTGGCAGAGGCGAAAAAAGTACCGCATCCCGGATGGCTGAAACCTTTTATTTATCTCTCCATACCTTGGGCAGTCAGCATCCACACAGTAACGGCCTTCCTGTACGCCGGTCTTCCCGGAAGGCATTCCTGGCTGACGGCCGTTATGGCCCCCAGGTTTCTTGCATCGGCCTTTGCATCCGGCCCCGCCCTGCTGATAATTGTGCTCCTTATTATCGAAAGGGTCAGCAAGTTCGATCCGGGAAGAGATGCCTTGCAGACCATAGCCAAGACCGTCTGCTATGCCATGATCGTAAACCTGTTCCTGGTGGGCATGGAGTTCTTCACGGCCTTTTACAGCAATATCCCAGGGCATATGCACGGCCTTCAATACCTGTTTGTCGGCCTGCACGGCCACGGCAAGCTTGTGGGATGGATGTGGACAGCCGCTCCATTTGCGTTTATTGGTGTCCTTCTCTTGCTGATCCCGCCTGCCCGAAGGCACCACGGGATCCTGGCCTTTGCATGCATTTCAGTTTTCATTGCCTGCTGGATCGATAAGGGCGTGGCGCTGGTCATTGGCGGGTTTATCCCCAATCCCTTTGAGAGGATCACAGAGTACTCGGCCACATTCCCCGAGATAACTATTGCGACAGCCATCTGGGCGATCGGGGCATTGATACTTACAGTGCTTCATAAGGTTGCAGTGACCATCAGGGAGGAAGAGGCAGCAACATAAACCGGGTTTTTCATCAGGCAGAATCAAAAAGCCCGCCATATCCGGCGGGCTTTTTATTTATCCGGATATCTGAAAAAATATGGTCATTAAATATCTTTTCTCTGCTCCCAAAGGGGATATCCCTGTTTGTTATGACGATCTCCAGCGGCCTTTCCTGATCAGTCCCGGGAAAAGCCATCCTTTTCTGACCTTGGGTGATTATTTCGAGGCAATCAAGGACTTTATTCTCAGGGATCAGGGGAGGCCCTTGGTCAGAGTTCTCCGCGAACAGCTTAAGACGGATATCGGCCCTGACGGTATCAGTGAGATTCTGATTCGCACTGAAAAGCATGGGGCGCTTTACCATTTGGCAAGCGCAGAGGTCTTTTCCGGCAGGCAGTCCATGAAGATGTGCGTCAGTACCGCTGTTTCTGAAAACGGAAAGGCATGGCTGAGGCATGAATTTGATCTGCTAAAATTCCTGAATTCAACATTTGCCCTTCCCTATCTGCCAGTGCCGTATTTCCAGGGAGATATCAGGGTTCATTCAGATCACGGAGACGAATCCCTGACCATGTCTTTGACAGAGTGGTTTGAAGACTATCACGAATGGCATCTCTCCATGGATGAAAAAGGGGGGAAACAACGGATTTGCATCTGGGACCTGCAAAACGGGCTCTGTTTTGCATCAAAAGAGGAGGGATTTGAAATCTTCAGACAGATCTCTAAGGTACTCACCCTGTATTATGATACACGGGACTTTAACCAGATCTATCCCTGGCACCACGCGGCAGGGGACTTCATAGTCAGGAGAAAGGATGGAATTATTGATGTCAAGCTCACAACAGCCAGGAGATATGAGCCGGCCATGTTATTTTCATCAGAGGATGACATCGATCCGGTGACAGCATTGACCTATTTCTTTTTGAACCTGTCGGTCAGAATGCGACTGGATAAATTGGACGGAGCAGGTATCAATGCATGGGCCGGTAGTTTTTCAGTGGAGGCCTTAATACAAGGGTTCTTCGAGGGCCTTGGGATCATGGATGCCGATGGCAGATACGGTCTGGGCAGACTCAGGGACCTGCTTTCTCTGTTTAAGGCCTTTGACCGGGAAGAGCTTGCCGGCCTTTTTCAGCCACTTTTGGATCTGTACGCAAAAGAAGATCCAGGGGACTTTTCAGTAATACAGGCCAACCTGGGAGGTCATGTCAAACAGCTATATGAGGCTATACAGAACTTTTATTTAAGGGACGATTAAATGGACAAATGAACATCGAACATCGAACGTCCAACATCGAATGATGAATGGGAAGAGATGAAGAAACAGACTTATAATCTGAAAAAATGGACATCGAATGGTGAAGGGGGGCGGCTGAAAAGAAACGGAAATAGCTGTTCGATGTTCATCTTTCAAATCTCGAGGGTGCTTTGGTGGGAATAGTATGTTATATTTCAGAATTTATTTCAGATAAATTATTCAAATGTTCAAATATAAGGAGGCGTTTATGGCCCGTCCGGAGCGAGATGGTTCCACCCGCCGGAACCAATTGATTAAAGATCTTGAAAAAGAGATGGAGGATAATCCGAATTCCGTCATTGCAGCCCTCAGGCTTGGCATAGTCTATCAGAATGCCGAGAGACTGGAGGATGCAGAATCCACTTTTAAGCACGGCCTGAAATTAGATCCGTTGTCTTTTGAGACGCGACTCAACTTGAGTGCACTCTATTTCCAGATGGGCAGACTTGAGGACGGCATAAACGAGAGCAAAGAGGCGCTCAGGATTCGCCCCGAGTCTGCCGAGGCCATGTCTAATATAGCTGCAGCCTATATCCACATGCAGAGATGGAAGGAGGCAGCAGAATATCTCAATAAGGCCCTTGAGATCAAACCGGAAATGATTACCGCCCTGGCCAATCTCGTTACTGTCAACGTGGAACTTGATGAGCTGGACAGTGCCATTGAGGCCGGGAAAAAGGCCGTCAGCCTGGCCCCTAAATTTGGTGTCGCCCACAACAACCTTGCAGTTGCCTATTACTACCACGGGGATTACGACCTGTCCCTCGATCACCTTGAAAAGGCCAAAAAGATCGGATATGCGGTCTCTCCTCAGTTTGCGGAGATGGTCTCTGCCAAGGCAAAATCTCAGACAAAAGAGGCCAGCTAAAAACCCATGGCAACAGGAACGATTGCTCACAAGCCTCTCTGTCCATTCTGTGGCAGTTCCATAGATCGCCCAAAAAAAGTGGAGCCGAGGAGACTCGGAGACTTTGACTACGGTGCATGCGAGTGCGGAGCGGTATATGTCCACGATGTCACAGGGCACAATCTTGGTGCAGCCTGGGTTGAGGCACTTGGTTTTGCCTGCAACGACGATTGGGACCTGGCGTGGAGTCTCGCGCCCGGAGAGGACTATGAGGACGCTATTTTAGAGAATTATGATATTGAGTCTCACCTTATCCAGCCCACCGGAAGAACAAAGGACGAGAAAGTAGTAAGGGCTGCACTCGTCTTTATTCGAACGAGAAAAGATATCCGTGAGGTCACCCATGAGGGTGTCAAAGAGAGGCTCGAGTTGCTCTCCGAACCCTGGGTCTCTCAGGAAGAGAAAGATAAGGCCTATTTGGAAAGGAGATCACGCCGGTACTCCAAGCAGCAGGTCGAGGCCCTTGTACAGGCTGGAGAGGTTGAAAAACTCAGGACAATGACCCTTGAAGACCCCCTGGTTTTGAGAAAGATTCAGCGCCTTCTGTATTCAACAGACGAGATGATGTGGAAGGCAATTACCACACTGGGTGCGGTTGCAGGGGCACTGGCCACAGAGAGACCGGTCCTTGTAGGCGATCTGGTCAGGAGGCTCCTTCTGGCCAGCGGCGACTCAGCAGCCACGAACTGGGGATCCATAGAGACGATTGGTGAAATAATACGTGCCCAGCCAAAGATATATGGCTCTTTCATGCGGCACATACTCGTATTCATGAACGATCCGCCCTCGTGTCCCGCGGTACTTTGGGCATTTGGCCGTATCGGTGAATTACATCCGCAGGTTGTGAGGTCCAACGCATTTTTTGCCCTGTTTGGCCTGCTGACGAATCCTGAGCCGAAGATACGGGGCCATGCAGTGTGGGCATTTGGCCGCACGAAGGCCAAGGAGGCGCTAAGGGCCATTCAGGGAATGACAGACGATACCGGGGAGCTGACTCTTTTTGATGGCCGGTCCATCAGGTATACGACTGTAGGCGAGCTGGCGGCAGAGGCCGTTGAGCGTATCGAGGGCTGATCAGTCACTTGATTACCGGGAGGGGATGAGATGAATGAACAGGCGGCTTCGAGTACGTCAGAAGGGAAAGATAAAGAACTCACAAGAGCAGAGGCCCTGTACCGGGAGGCAAAGATTATGAGTGTACAGGGGAGATCCCTGGACGCCCTTGAGAAATTTGAGGAGGCACTCGAGATTTATGAGGCCATTGGTGGAAGAGACGTGGAGGTTGCAAACATCTGTGAGCAGATAGGAGATCTCCGCACAATGCGTGGAAATTTCAAGGGGGCCATACCTGCCTATCAGAGAGGGCTGACAATATGTGAGAAAAAGCATGACCCTGTCAGTACCGTTTTGCTGGCAGAGAAAATCATTGATCTCTACAGGCAGCTCGAGGAACTGGACAAGACCCTTCCATACTATTTTCGGGCACTCGAGCTCGTGGAAGAGCTTGAGGACGCCGGCAGGGCCGGGCTATATCTCACGGGAATTGGTGATATTTACCAAAAAAGGGGTGACCTGGACAAGGCCCTGGATGCCTACAGGACTGCCCAAGGGATTTATCAGGGCATGGCATCCAGGGAGAGGGCGGAGATACTTGAAAAGGGCATAAAAGCAATTGAGGAGGCTATGTCGGCCGGGGCTTCTAAATGACTTATTCCCCCTGGCGGCAGGCAGCTTTTTTCGGGTTTCAACCGCGGGCGGATTGCACCAAAATGGGTATTTGCACCGGATTATGCTTTGAAACCCGAAAAAAGCTGCCTGCCGCCAGGGGGTTGAATACTTACTATTCAGCAGTACCGAGGAGAACGGCAGCCACAGGCCACCGCCTCCTGCCGAGATCCTCACCTTTCAACGCTACAGAGAGCTCGTAGAGTCTTTTCTGCAGGGATTCCAGGTTAAGGGTAGGATAGGTTTTTCCCTGCTCAAAGCCGGAGAGGCCGCATACACGGCTTTTATCACCGATCACTGTGGGGATCCCGTAGGTGCGGCAGTTCACGGGCCGGGCGTCATAGCAGATGCACTCTCCACTGTCAGTCAACAGGGGGCACCTGATGCGGGCAATTGAGAGGTCTGCCCTGGCGGTGATTAACTGATTCCACGACTTGATGGCCTTTTTTGCAATGTTCAGGACAGCGCGCCTCTGCTTTCTGCCCAGGGAATCAAAATGCCGGCGGATGTATAATGCCTCTATTAATGAGACATCAAATACCGCATGACAGCAATCGGTACACCCCTTTCTGCACCGTACCTCCTGACTGTAGAGTTCCTGTATATCCGCCACTGCCCTGTCAGCAAGGTCGAATAGATTTTCAAGGTCTTTAAACATTGATTAATAATATGCCTATTGAGTCATCCACGCAATGTATGATTATTCATTAACCGTTCATAGGTTCATAGGTTCAGGGGTTCATGAAAATCTAAACCGTACCCACAAGCCGAAGCCAGCATAACAACAGTACAATACAGGAAATATATTACCATGGAATCAGAAAAAAAAATCGAGTCCTGCATACGATGCGGCACATGCTGCGAAAAAGGCGGTCCCGCCCTGCACTCTGAGGACAGGATATTTCTCCAAAAGGGCGTCCTGAGGCCAGCACACCTCTTTACCCTGAGGGCCGGAGAGCTGGCATATCATCCCCTTGAGGAGAGGCTCATAGAACTCTCGGATGAGATGATCAAGATAAAAGGCAAGGATGACGGATCAGGTGCCTGTATATTCTACGATGCAAAACAGCATGGCTGCGCCATCTATGAAGACCGTCCCCTGGAATGCAGGGCCCTCAAATGCTGGGACACCAGGGACATTGAAGGGCTTTTCATGCAGGACCTTCTATCCCGTCTGGACCTCTGCCCAAAGGACTCTGCTATTTCGGGTCTGATCTCAGCCTATGAGAGGAGCTTTCCTCCCGGACGAATTTACGGCCTCTTAAGTAAAGCAGGTCCACGAGAAGGAGCGCAACAGGCCGGTCCTGAGATCGAACAGATGGTCTCAACCGATGAGGCCTTTCGCCAAAAGGTTATTGAGACGCTGGGGCTCGGAGAGGACGAGCTCGAGTTCTTCTTCGGACGGCCGGTCAGGTCCCTCATCGAAGGTATCCGGGCCTTGATGAATACAAATAAAAAAGACCTCCTATAACACCACATAGGAGGCCTTTCCTTTAGCCATGCACAGCAAAACCGGTCTTTAATTAAACAAGATCCGTTTGCGGTTTTATTTCTTATCTATTCTTCTTCTCCGCCGAACTGTTCCGCCTCGCTCTTGCCGGCACCCTTTAGGCCGTAGAGAGTAGTGCTTCCCGAAGACCAGTACTCGATCTTTTCTTCCTTGACCAGTTCGGTGGCCGCTTTTTTTATCTCCCGCGATTTGGCATCGGGATCTGCCTTGCACAAGTCTTTAAAATACATCTTTGACTTGAATTTCCCTTTTTTGGTCATAAAATCCAAAATTTTCTTTTTTAGTTCTTCCATGTCTGCTGCCATAATAGTTTCCTCATTTAACTACTTCATTAGTGCATCGGTATGAGAGCTCCACTTAAACTGAGTGGTTGTATGATATGTATCATACGCCAGACGGTAGTCGTCAATGGACTTATCCGAAAATGGTATATCACACAGCTCATAGAAGCGCTCCCAGCCGACCCGCTTTGCCCAGTCCCCAAGGCGTTCATACTTATTGGCGCTTTTCTCGTAGGCCTCAACAATCTTTCTGACAGCCTCGCAAACACCGGGCCAACGCGGAGGCTCATTTGGGATATACGGAATAATCAACTTTGAGAACGAAGGTTGAGTGATGCGGTTGGAGATCTTCCCGCCGGCCAGGATGGCGACGCCGTCGCCCTCTGCATCGGCCAGCGGCATGGCCGGGCACATGGTGTAGCAGTTGCCGCAGAACATGCACCTTTCCTCATTCACCCGGACCGACTTGATCTTCTTGCCGTCCGGAAGCTCCACCGTGGCTGGCTTGATGGCCGCGGTGGGGCATGCAGCTATTGCCAGAGGGATCTCGCAGACGCCGGTGATGCGGTCATCCTCGACAAATGGAGGCTTTCTGTGGATGCCCAGCAGGGCAATATCTGAGCAGTGGACCGCACCGCACATATTGAGGCAGCAGGCCATGGAAATGCGCAGCTTGGCCGGCAGCTTATGGCTGTGCCAGTACTCAAAGATGTCGTCCAGCACGGCCTTTACCATACCGGATGCATCCGTGGCCGGGGTATGACAGTGTATCCAGCCCTGGGTGTGGACGATATTGGTTATTCCTGCACCGGTACCTCCGATAGGGAGCTTGTATGATCCGCCGGGATGCTTGAAATTGTTGAGATACTCGATCAGGTCCTTTAATGTCCCCTCGTCCGTGACGTGGAACTCGATGCTGTTCCGTGTGGTCCAGCGGCAGATACCTTCGCAGAACTTGTCTGCGATATCCGAGATCTCACGCATCAGGTTAGTAGTGAGCAACCGCGGGGTACCGCAGCGCACCACCCACATCACATCGCCGGTCTCACTGGTATATTTGATGACACCAGGCTGGATGATCTCATGAGTGAGCCACTTGCCGTAGTTCTTCTTGATCACCTCAGGGAGGAACTGCGCATAGTGCGGGGGACCTATATCCGTGAGGCGATTCTCCATGGGCTTATCGGGATTGTAATTCTTCTCGGCAAACTCCGGATCATAGGGTGTCTCCAGCAGCTTCGTACAATCGTAACCGGGATCGTCTTTATACATTGAAGTATCAATCATTTCTTTACCTCCTGTTAAACTTGATTAAGCAAGGTGCTTTTTGCGGAATTCTGCGAGATCGCGTTTCCATCCACCCGGTACCTCTTCCTCTTTCCAGAAATGGTACGGATTGGACCTGGGTTCCTTTACGTTCTGCGGAATGGGTTTGCGCCCGAGTATATCTACGATGTAATGCCTGAGGCCCTGGCGCTGGATGAGCTCGCCAAGTCTCTCCCGGTTCTTGCCCTCTTCCATCCACCAGTCCCACATCAGTTCTACATAGTCCTTGAACTCCTGATAGGGGTATTCCATCTTCATGAACGGGATAATCAGGGTGGACATCTGGGCGCCTTCAAGGATCGGCGCCTTTGCCCCGTTCAGGATCGTGGCGCCTGTATCCACACCAGGACGCAGGGCACTGGGCATGACATTAATGCAGTGCATGCAGCGGACACACTCGCGATCGTCGATCTTGAGCTCGTTTCCGTCCATATACATGCACTTGCTGGGACAGAGATCAATGACCTCTTTCTGGATATCGAACGGGCCCCAGTCGCGATCAGAAAAGGCACCGGCATTGGGTTTTATCTCCCCGCCGATATAGGCCTGGACCGCCTTCTGGTCTATACGGATATTGTCCCGCCAGGTGCCGATAATGGAAGTACATGCACGTGCAATTGCCGCCACGCAGTCATTGGGGCAGCCGGATGTCTTGAATTTGAACTTGTATGGAAAGGCCGGCCTGTGCAGCTCGTCCTGATAGGTCATGGTCAGGTCATAGGTGATGGCCTGTGTATCCAGGCACGAATATTCGCAGCGGGCCTTGCCTACGCAGCATGAAGGCGTCCTGAGGTTGGAGCCTGATCCGCCAAGGTCCATGTCGAACTGGTGGGTCAGGTCGAAAAAAACGGGCTCCAACTGATCGGTCGTGGTACCGATCATGACCATGTCGCCTGTCGAGCCGTGGAAGTTGAATATGCCGCTTCCGCGGTGGTCCCACATATCACAGAGCTTGCGCAGGAACTTGGTATTATAAAACTTGCTGGCCGGCTGGTTGATACGTAAGGTGTGAAAATGGGCGATGGAGGGGAACTCATGAGGGGCGTCCGAGTAACGCCCGATAACCCCGCCGCCATATCCAAAGACACCTACAATACCACCGTGTTTCCAGTGTGTCTCCTTGTGCACATAAGAGAGTTCCATCTGACCCAGAAGATCGTAGCAGCACTGGACGCCGCTCTCCGCCCTCGTGTTTATGTCGTCAGCGAAACTCGGCCATGGCCCCTTTTTCAGCTCATCAATCATAGGAGTATCATGTTTTTTGAGATCTGCCATTTAATTCTTCCTCCTTAATAGAATGTTGTTAACAGCAGTTTCAGTTAAGGAATAAATATAGGTTAACATATTCCTTTTTGGCACCCAAAACAGTACCAACACAAAAAATGAATCATCATTCGGCAAAATATAAAAAATTCTTCAACTGTGACTGTGTATAATATCTTTTTACTTCATTTGTCAACCCCAAAATATCGGTTAATGTACAGGCATTTGTTTCTTTACATGCCAGGGCTTTAAGGAAATTGCTTCCATCAATGAATTGACGGTCTCGTATAAAGTCAGCGAAATAGGGATTACACACAAGATCTAGTGAATGCTATTGCTGGGGCCTCAACATGCTGTATGGAAGATCGCTCGTCAGGATTTTACAGGCCATCATGCATTACCAGATGGAGAATTGACTATGAGGATAATTTTTTCTTATTTGACCGAATGGCTATTCAGTATAGTGTGCTCCATAGACTATAATATCCGGTTATGATTCCGGGTTCAGGGGTTCAAATGAAATACTGCGATTTGCATATACATACCACGGCATCCGACGGTTCTGATTCACCTGCTGAAGTGATACGGATTGCCGTAAACTCAGGTCTTGCAGCAATTGCGGTCACCGACCATGACACTGTGGCAGGCATCCCTGAGGCCCTTGAGGCATCCGGGAAGCTTGGAATGGAGATGCTCACCGGCGTGGAACTGAGCGTCCGGATATCACATGGTACCCTGCATGTCCTGGGCTATCTCTTTGATCCTGCTTCACCTGAATTAAACGAGGTGTTGAAAGAGGTCCAGTCTGCAAGGGCCGCGCGAAATCCCTTGATTCTTGAACGTCTCAGGGATCTGGGTTGCCCGATATCCCGGGGTGAGCTGGAGGAAATGGGCAAGGGGGGGCAGATCGGGCGCCCGCACATTGCAAGGGCCATGGTGAATCGAGGTTATGTAAGATCCACTGATGAGGCCTTTGCCCGTTATCTGAAAAAGGGCGCACCTGCCTATGCTCCAAAGTCCATCCTGAGTTCGGAGAAGGCAATAACCACCATACATAAGGCCGGAGGTCTGGCGGTCCTGGCCCATCCCGTGTCACTTGAATTCGGAACCCCCTCACACCTGGATGAGCTTGTGGCAATATGGACAGAGCAAGGGCTCGACGGCATCGAATGTTACTATAGCATGCACAGCAAGGAGCTGATTAATTTGACTCTGTCGCTCTGCAAGAAGTATGATCTGGTTCCCACCGGCGGTAGCGACTATCATGGCAAGGCCAAACCAAAAATAATGGTGGGCAGAGGCATGGGAGGACTGAGGGTGCCTTATAGCTGTGTTGAGGGTCTCAGAGAGAGGAAGGAAAAGAGATGTTGAATGCTGAATTTTGAATTTTGAGTTAATGAAAAATTTATTATTGTATTTCATTAAAATTTCAATTTTTCTCCCCCTTTCATTTTTTTTCTTCAGCCTTCAGCCTTCAGCCTTCCACCTTTCTCACGCGGCCGGGCCGGACTACGGCGATGCCATTGTCTTGGGATCCATCGGGGACGCCACCACACTGATTCCCATGCTGGCCTCTGACGCCACATCGCACCAGATCGCCGGCCTCATTTACAACGGCCTGGTTAAATACGACAAGGACCTCAAACTGGTTGGGGACCTGGCTGAATCATGGGAAATTTCTCCTGACGGTCTTACCATCACCTTTAAGCTCAGGAAGGGGGTTAAGTGGGAAGACGGAGAGCCTTTTACCTCGGAGGACGTGCTCTTCGGCTTTGAGACCATTACGGCCCCTGGCACCCCAACTGCATATGCAGGTGATTTCCTGGAGGTCGAAAAGGCCGAGGCCCCTGATCCTTATACCTTTAAGGTGACCTACAGGGAGCCATTTGCCCCTGCCCTGAGCTCCTGGGGGAATTTGGTCGTGCTGCCAAAGCACCTGCTGGATGGAAAGGACATCACAAAGAGCGCCCTTGGGCGAAACCCTGTCGGCCTGGGTCCGTACAGCCTCTCAGAATGGAAGACCCAGGAGCGTATAGAGCTGAAGGCAAATCCCACCTATTTTGAAGGACGGCCTTATCTCGACCGCTATATAATGAGAATAATACCTGATCCGGCCACCATGTTCCTCGAGCTGAAATCAGGAGGCCTTGACTGGATGGGACTATCCCCAATCCAGTATGAGAGGCAGACAAACACCATGTTTTTTAAAAAAAATATCAATAAATATCGCTATCTTTCTTTTTCATATACATATCTGGGTTACAATTTAAAATTCCCTCTCTTTACAGACAAAAGAGTAAGACAGGCCATTGCCTATGCCATAGACAAGGATGAAATAATCCGTGGCGTGCTTTTGGGCTATGGAGTGAAGGCAACCGGCCCGTACAAACCTGATGCATGGTTTTACAACCCGGACGTCAGGCGTTATCCATATGATCCGAAAAGGGCGCTGGCCTTGCTTTCCGGGGCCGGCTGGGTGGACAGGGACGGAGACGGCTGGCTGGACAGAAAGGGGAGGCCCTTCTCATTCACGGTAATAACCAATCAGGGTAATCCCCTGAGGGATCGAACAGCACAGATAATTCAGTACAGGCTCAGGCAGATCGGGATAGACATGAAGATCAGGACCCTTGAGTGGACTGCATTTATCAACGACTTCATAGACAAGAGGCGGTTCGAGGCGGTAATACTGGGCTGGACATTGGGACAGGACCCCGACATTTATGACATCTGGCACTCCTCCAAGACAGGCGGGAAGGAGCTGAACTTTATCAGTTACCAGAACCCCGAGATGGACCGTCTCCTTGTGGAGGGTCGGAGGACCTTTGACCGCAATGAACGTAAGAAAATATACTGGCGTATCCAGGAGATACTGGCTGAGGACCAGCCCTATACCTTTCTTTACGTTCCAATGGCCCTTCCCGTGATCCACAAGCGTTTCAAAGGTATTGAGCCTGCTCCTGCCGGCATAACTTACAACTTCATACGGTGGTGGGTGCCGAAGCACGAGCAGAAATACATAATGCCTTGATTCTGCAGAAACACCCCATGCCAGAGAATACTACGGCATTTTATGGCATAAATATCCGGAGAACCCGTGGTCCGCTGCGGAAGTTGCCATCCGTGCCCTGCCGCAGGAGCGGTTTGCCTTTTGCGGGGTTTCGGGTAGCGGGCCGGATTGCACTGCCTCTCCGGTCCGCGATGAGTGAGCTTTGAAACCCGGGAAAAGGTAACCGCTTCAAGGCAGGATATAACGGGTTCACCGGATATTTACTTTTATGCAACCGGTCACAGGGTATTTCTTCTGGAAACGATTTGCGTCAGCCCTGTAGTTTTCTTGGCCTTTGCTGCAAGGGAAACCCAGGCTCCGGAGCGCAGCGGAGGAGAACGGGGAGGGTCCCGTGCTGCAAAGGCCTTAAGAAAACAAGGGGCGAGAGCATGTTGGAAGAAGGATCGCCCTGTGACCGGTTACCAGTGGGCCACGGGTTCATAAGAATATTTACATTTTATACAATACACAGGGCTTGAAGGTATTGCTCTTTCCGGAGTACAATAAATTTTATTTTATAATAAGGAAGTACGGGCTTGAAAAAGCTAATAAAGAACAATGAGAATGCGTTGCTGATTGATGAGGATTTTGATTCTATCATTTCTGCCGCCAGGGAAGTTATTGAAATTGAGATAGCCGGGATCAGGCAGGTAGGCGATCATCTGGATGAAGGCTTTGTAAGGGCCATAAGATTGCTGCTTGAAACCAAAGGCCGTGTAGTAGTAACCGGAATAGGAAAATCAGGTCTTATCGGCAGAAAAATAACCGCTACCCTGGCCAGCACAGGTACTCCTGCCATGTTTCTCCATCCGGTTGAGGCCGTGCATGGTGATCTGGGCATGGTTACCAGAGATGATATAATAATTGCCATCTCAAATAGCGGCGAGACCCAGGAACTCAGGGATCTGATACCCGCTTTCAGAAACAGGGGAATCACCGTAATCGCCATGACGGGCAACAGGGAGTCAACCCTTGCCAGGATCAGCGAGGCAATGATAGACACTGGGGTTGACAGGGAGGCCTGCGCCCTCGGCCTGGCTCCTACTGCCAGCACTACAGCAACCCTGGCCGCCGGCGATGCACTGGCAGTAGTCCTCCTGAAGATGCGGCGATTCAGTGAAGAGGATTTCAGGAAAAATCATCCCGCCGGAACCCTTGGTGACAGGCTCAGGGTCCAGGTGCGAGAGGTTATGATCACCGGGCCTGAAGTCCCGCTGGCTCGCCTGGGGACCGGTATGGCCGAAATCCTCAGGGAAATGGACATCAAACGTCTGGGTTCGGTATTGGTGCTTGATGGGGAGGAATCAGTAGTCGGGATCGTAACGGATGGTGATCTGAGAAGGGCACTGATTCGTATGGGGGACCTGTCGGAAAAGGTTGTGGAGCAGGTGATGACAAGAAATCCTAAAAGCATCTCTCCGGAAGCCCTTGCGGCAGACGCCCTTGCCCTTATGGAAAGACACCTTATTACAGTGCTGCCTGTTATCGGAACAGATGGTCAACTGGTTGGAGTGGTGCACCTTCACGATCTTCTGGGTAAGGGGCGGTTCAGATTTATTGTTTAAAAAGACGTAAATATCCGGTGAACCCGTTATATCCTGCCTTGGAGCGGTTACCTTTTTCCGGGTTTCAAAGCTCACTCATCGCAGACCGGAGAGGCAGTGCAATCCGGCCCGCGATCGAAACCCTGCAAAAGGCAAACCGCTCCTGCGGCAGGGCACGGATGGCAACTTCCACAGCGGACCACGGGTTTACCGGATATTTACAAAAAACCATGTTATATAGTTGCCCTTACAACAAAACAAGGATTTCAGGTAATCGTTCATTATGACTATTGAGTCAGCTCCGCATCATATGCTAATTATAACGGATTACCCGATAATCAAAGACTATATATCGAAGCGGAGCTGACTCAATAGTCATATTGTTCATTAGGTGTAGTATGGGTCAAGGCTTATGGCTGAAAGGGAGGTTAAGGACATGGCAAGGAGCCTCAATAAGGTTTTGCTCATCGGGCGCTTGGGCGCAGATCCGGAAATACGTTATACCTCTGACGGAACGGCAGTAGCTAATTTCCGCATGGCCACAAACCGTCCGATAAAGCGCGGGGACCAGTGGGAGGAAGAGACGGACTGGCACAGGATTGTGGCCTGGAGAAGGCTTGCGGAAATATGCGGCGAGTATCTGAAAAAAGGAAGCAATGTCTTTGTGGAAGGTCAGATAAGGACCAGGTCCTGGGAAGATCAGGACGGAAATAAGCGGTGGACTACAGAAGTAGTTGCCAGGGACATGATGATGCTGGATACCAGAGGAGAGAGGGCATCGGGGACAGAAACAGACCTTGAACCGCCGCAGCCGCCGATAGAGGATGACGTTCCTTTTTGATATCCCCGTTTGGCAATTATTTACTTCCTTTGGGACAAAGAAGACGGAATTCTAAGTTCTGCGGGATAGACAGGCTATTTGAGATGGCCCTCGGAAGCGGTCTTTTCCCAGGGGCCGTACTGACGGTAGCAGCCGGTGGAGAAGTTGTATTTGAGACCGCCCGGGGCGGGGTCACCCATGTTCCCTGGTCTGCAAGGGTAAGTCCCGACACGGCTTACGACCTCGCATCCCTTACCAAACCCCTTGCCACCGCGCTTTCTGTCATGGCCTTGGCAGAAAGGGGTAAATTACACCTTGATGACACGCTGGAGTTATTCCTTTCCGAAGTTCCGCCAGACAAAATCCGGATATCCATCCGGCACCTTTTAGGACACGCATCCGGGCTTCCAGCCTACAGACCATTTTATAAGGAACTAATTCACTTGGCCCCTGAATCCAGGTCCCTGGAAATGAAAAAGCTGCTCCTGGCCGAATCCCTGGCATCTCCCTGCGGAACACGGGCCAGATACAGCGACCTTGGGTTCATGCTCCTCGGCTGGGTAATAGAGAGCCTCACCGGAAAGGGTCTGGCGGATGCCGCACGAGAGTTGGTATTTGAACCTTTACATGTGAAAGGCCTGTATTTTCCCTTGACGAATAACCCGGCAACCGGGCAGATCCCGCCCAAGCCCACTTTTACAGAGGGGGAAAGAGAGGATGTAAGATATATGTGTTGCACCGGGCTTGTAGCGCCTACAGAGGTATGTCCATTCAGAAAAAGGGTGGTCTGCGGCGAGGTCCACGACCTGAATGCCTGGGTTATCGGTGGGGTGGCAGGCCATGCAGGCCTTTTCGGAACAGCGGGATCAGTGGCAAAACTTCTCCTGGGACTACTTGATATTTATAAGGGCAGGGGCAATTGCCCCAATTTTCCAAAAAGGCTTCTTCAGGAGTTCTGGCATATCCAGGGTCCTGACAGCACGTGGGCCCTTGGTTTCGATACCCCGTCTCCGGCCGGCTCCAGTGCAGGAAGCGGTTTTTCTCCTCAAAGTATAGGTCACTTGGGCTTTACAGGCACATCCTTCTGGATGGACCTGGAGCATGAAATATTGGTCGTACTCCTTGCCAACCGCACTTTTCCAAAGGCCGACATAAAAGGCCAGGCCGAAATGCGCCAATTTCGGACCGAGCTTCATGATCTGGTCAGGAGAATTTGGTGATAAACATGATAGGAAATCACAAGGTAAATATTCTTATGAACCCGTTATATCCTGCCTTGAAGCGGTTACCTTTTTCCGGGTTTCAAAGCTCACTCATCGCAGACCGGAGAGGCAGTGCAATCCGGCCCGCGATCGAAACCCTGCAAAAGGTAAACCGCTCCTGCGGCAGGGCACGGATGGCAACTCCGAAGCACAATGGACGTAACCGGTCACAGGGCGCTTCTTCTGGAAACGATTTGCGTTAGCCCTGTAAGTTTTCTTGGCCTTTGCCGCAAGGGAAACCCCGGCTCCGGAGCGCAGCGAAGGAGAACGGGGAGGGTCCCATGCTGCAAAGGCCTTAAGAAAACAAGGGGCGAGAGCATGTTGGAAGAAGAGGCACCCTGTGACCGGTTACCAGTGGACCACGGGTTTATAAGAATATTTACATCCCAGGTAATGACCGTTCAGGTATAAGCGAAACTTTGGTCCATGGCAGATTTGCACACTGTTTTGAAAGAGCTTGAGGCACTGTCCTCTTCCGGTGAAGCTTACGTGGCCGGTGGGCCTGTAAGGGACTGGCTCCTGGGCAGGAAGATTCTCGATCTTGATCTGGTGGTGCCGGATGGCGCCGCCGCCCTTGCCCGGCGCTTTGCCCGGAGGACGACAGGACACTTCGTCATGCTGGATGAGAAGGAGGGGGTGGCAAGGGTCGTATGCCCGGATATTATACTGGATTTCAGCCAGTACAGAGACACGGCCAATGACATCGAGGAGGATCTGTGCCAGCGGGACTTCACCATAAATGCCATGGCAGTGTTGCTGTCTTCAGCCCTTTCTTTGCTTGATGAAGTTTTACTTTCATCCAATCATACAATCATCCGGTCTCTAAGAAATAATCGCCAAATCCTGGACCCTACAGGTGGTCTTGCAGACCTTGATAATCGAATAATAAGGGCAATCTCCCGGAAGAACCTTGAATCTGATCCCCTGAGGCTTCTTAGGGCCTATCGCTTCAGATCCCAACTGGATTTTGAGATAGAGCAGCGCACATGGATCTATATAAAGGAACTATCAAGTGCCATAGGCTCGGTTGCCCCGGAGCGTATCAGCCACGAACTCGGCCTGATCATGGAGTCAGAGAGAACGGGCAGGACTCTGCATGAGATGATCCGGGTCGGATTGCTGCAGGCGATTTTGCCCGAGATCGATAGCATGGAAGGTGTGCCCCAGCCGGGTTATCATCATCTGGATGTCCTCGGCCACAGTCTCGCAACCGTAGAGGCCATGGAGGATCTTATTGCCGATCCCTGCAGGAAATTTTCTCCCTGCGAACCTGTAAAGGACTGGATTATTGAAAACAGTGCCCGAATTCCTGTCCTTAAGTTGGCGGCTTTATTTCATGACATCGGCAAGCCGGCCTGCAAGGGGGAAAAGCAGGGACGCACTACCTTTTACCGCCATGATCATATTGGGTCGGACATGGTCCGGGAAATAGGAAAGCGCCTTCGCTGGTCCAGGCAGGAAACCGCATTTGCAGCAAAGATGGTAGGGCTTCACATGCGCCCGTTTCACCTCCTGAGAGATCTCAGGCAGGGAGGACCCACCAGGCGGGCCATGAGGCGACTCATTACGGAAACCGGTTCTGATTACCCGGCCGTCTTTCTTCTCGCCATGGCTGACAGCATGTCCGGCTGCGGGCCGCTTAAGCCGCCGGAGCTTGATGCGGAACTGGCCATGCTGTGGGAAGCGGTACACACTTTTTATCAGGACTGCCTGAAGCCAATAAAGATGCGTCCCAGGCTTCTTACAGGCCATGACATTCAAAGGATCTTTGGGCTGTCTCCCGGGCCGTTGATTGGGAGGGCCCTTGATGCCCTGGAAGGGGCCCGGGTAGAGGGGACGGTCGGCAACAGGGATGAGGCCGTGAGCTGGCTGAGGGCCTGGTTTGATTCTGATGAGGCCGCCCGGAGCGAAGTATCTCCCCGGTCTTAACAGGCCCTTGCCGGGACGGAGGGCCGGCAAGTTTTACCTTGACAAGTTTTTTGGACACATTGTATAATCCCGCTGCTTGAATGCGTATAATTATTTGAGAATCCTAAGGTTTTTTATAGCTCCGGATTACCTGGCCGAAATCTTTGGATTTGGTTTGAGAAAGGCGAATTAAGGAATGGCCGGAGCCGGTTTGGTGTCTCTTGCAGCGTCCGGCCTTGATGAGCTGCATAATTTGGGATGGACTCACAAAGGATGTTTTGTAAAACCAGCTTGATTTCATTCCCTGCTGGTTAAAATAAAGAAGGAGGTGTGACATGAGTGCAGATCAGGTATGTCCGGTAGCAAGGATGTTTTGTAAAACCAGCTTGATTTCATTCCCTGCTGGTTAAAATAAAGAAGGAGGTGTGACATGAGTGCAGATCAGGTATGTCCGGTAGCAAGGATGGAAAAGCTGCTTTTGGCATCGGATCGTTCTGAATTCAGTGAGGGTGCAATAAGGGAGGCTATTAATCTGGCAAAGACCTGCGGCAGCAAACTCTACATAATGTCTGTTGCAGAAGAACCTGATATTCGTGAGTTTGCCGAAAACTATCCGCTCGTAGCTGCTCAAGAGTTAGAAAAGGTTACAAGAGCACATCTTGAGTCATTAAAAGAAAGGGCTGAGAAGGAAGGAGCCGCCTGTGAGATAATTGAACGCCGGGGTCCGAAGACTCACGAATACATTATTGATGAGGCGGCAAAAAACGAAGCAGAGATGATAATTATGGGCAGGCATGGCAGGACCGGGATCACGAGGATCTTGATGGGGAGCGTGACTGCCAGGGTCATAGGCGATGCCCCCTGCAAGGTCCTGGTTGTGCCGAGATCTGCCGGGATCTCGTTTGAGAAGATCCTGATCTCTACAGATGGTTCAATATTCAGCGAGTTCGCAATCCGTGAGGCTATAAGCATTGCAAAAAACATTGGGAGCAGTCTTATCGCACTTTCTGTCTATAAAAGGGATGAAAATTCTAAAGCGGCAGAGGCAAGTGTTGGCATGGTGAAAGATGTCGCAGAGAGGGAAGGTATAAAGGTCGAGGCCTTGACCCTTAAAGGCGAACCTTATGAGGTTATAGTTAATACCGCAGAGGAGAAGGACGCAGGTTTCATAGTTGTCGGAAGCCATGGCAGGACCGGCATAGAAAGGCTTCTTATGGGAAGCGTGGCAGAGAGGGTTATAGGTTATGCAGGTTGTCCGGTTCTGGTGGTAAGAAGGCCGTAAAAGAATGACAACATTACGCCGGTATTGTAATGCAAAGTTATAATTAGAGAAAAATTTCAAGGAGGGGGTATAAATTATGGAAAGAACAGAAGCTCTTCCTAGATGGAAAGTAGCCCTTAAAAACTGGTACAAACCTTATCCCTGGCTGGAACTGTTTGCACTATGCGCAGCCGCCATCGCCGTTTATGTCGGATGGCTCTTGATATCCATGTCAATAGAGGCCCCTCCCGAGGCGGCAGTGAGTACATTTTATGTATCCTCATGGATTTCCGGCCTTTTCTTAGCCAGCCTGGGCATCGGCTTTATCGGCACACTGGGTGGAATTGGTGGCGGGGTCATCTGGTCTCCTGTTGCCATGGCGTTCACTCCGATGGACAGCGTGATCATCAGGGCGTCCGGCCTTGTCGTGGCCATGTTTAATGCCCTGGTAGCTACAGGACCACTCGCGAGGACCGGGCTGTGCAATATCAGGCTCGGTATTTTTCTTATGATACCCGTAGGAGTGGGCGCCTTTGTTGGCGCCAAGAGCGCCATATTTGTTGCCGCGGCATTTGGGATTACAGGTGAAGCGCTTGTCAGAATGGCCTTGGCGTGTATTATTTTTGCGCTCTTCCTCTATTTCCTCTTAGGGGGAAAGAAAACAGAATACCCGGATGTGAAGGAGGAAGATGCCTTTACCCGTTTCTTTGATTTCCGTTTGCCTTATTATGAACCATCTGCAGGAAAGGTGATAGATTATAAGCTGCATAGAGGCCTCTTGTTCACGATAGCGGTATTCTTTGTGGGTTTGATAGGCGGCTTTTTTGGCATGGGTGGTGGATGGGCTATTGTCCCGGCCCTGAATGTCATCATGGGGTGCCCGCTTAAGGTGGCGGCCGCCGTCAGCATGACCGGACTCGGCATGGGCAGTTGTGTATCAGTGTGGCCTTACTTTAAAGCCGGTGCCATGATCCCGATAGTTATAGCCCCTCTGCTCGTAGGACAGGTTGTGGGGGGAGTATTGGGGGCACAGGTATTGATCGGGATGAAGGCAGCTATTGTAAGGTTCATATTGATCGGGGTCTTGCTTTTCACCTCTTTTGGGCTGTTTACCAAAGGTTTGGCCCTCTTGGGGGTGGTTGAACTGCCCTTATGGAGCAGACTGGGGTTCATGGGGGTCTGCATTGTATTAGTTTTTTACCTCATCGCTAAGAGTAAAGAATAATAAGGATCGGATGATCGGGTAAAAGAGGGAGGTAATTATGGAAGAACAGAAAATGAGAATTCCGTTTGCCGGTATTGTAATCGGAGATACACTTTATTGGGTGTGTATTATAGGGGCACTTATAGCCTTAATAGGGCCGGTTGTAAGCCTGCTGGCGCCGGCTAATAATATGGCAGATCCATTCAAGATCTTTTCTCTTGTCTGGGAGGGCAAGAGTTCGGGAGAGATCTGGGCGGCAGCGGCTGCGGCAGGACAATATCCAGGGCCTCTTTTCTGGATGCAAGACCTTAGTAAAGGCGATGCGATTACGCAGCTCGGGGTCTGGCTTGCCTGTTCCTGTTCCCTGCCGGCTGCACTTTTCGGAGGCATAGTATACCTTTTTGGGCTTGGAGGTGCCCGGAGAAGCGTAACCTATTTTATAATCTGCATGTTTGTTGCCTTTATGATTCTGTACGCCATGCTGATATAATTCCGTAATGTCAGCCTGACCTGCCCTGAAATTTGTTTCAGGGATATCTGGTTTCAGGATGATTGTTATGATTGTTTGTGCGGGATATCTTTGGAGGACAAGCAACGATAGAGAGGCGTCAGGTCTTGACCTTACCTGATGCCTCTTTTTTATTTCGTTAATGCAATGGTTGGCTTTGAGGTTTTATTTATCACTCCCTGGCTGACGCTTCCCATGAACAACTCTTTCAGTGCGGATCTTCCCTGTCTGCCCATGAAGACCATGTCGCATCCCGCCTTTTCCACCTCCTCGACGATAAGGTCGGCGGGATTTCCTCCGCACCTGACATCCTCCTGAATGACGGATTCAGGGACTCCATGCTCGAGCAGGCTCCTTTTGGGTAACTCAAAGACCGACTGCACATCCTTATCCACTGGACATTGCCCGGCGGCAACCTGTTCAGCATACCGGTCCGCACCTATTACGTGAAGCAGAATGACTGTCTCCAGGCCTTCCCTGCATCCTCCCAAAAGAACGGCCGCCTCCCCGGCCGCCGCCTCGGAAGGGATGGAGCCGTCCAGGGCCAGCAGGCACCTGCGCACGGGCGCATGTTTTGCTGCAGCGGCCTCAGAGCCCACGAGGTAGATGGTCGCCGCAACATTGCTGTGCAAGAGCCCGGCGCTGACACTGCCAAATAGGGCGCGATGGAGACTGGAAAGCCCGCGCCGCTCTATAATAATGGTGGAATAACTTCCTTCTGTGGAAAATCGTATTATTTCCTTTACGGGTTTTCCGTCCCGGACCTCCAGGTCCGAGGGAGCTTTGCAACCGCATGAAGTCAGAGTTCCCTGTGCCTCCTCCAGCAAGGGACGGATTTCTTTTTCAATATACTGCTGCCGAAGCCTTTTGAAGAGATCGGTCTCCAGCACGAAGTCCGCGCGGACATCTATATTCTTCATATGTTCACCCAGGTAACGCCCCCCCATGACGTGCAGGAATGTTACCCGCTCCACCCTGTCTCCAAGGACACCGGCCATATTCCCTGTCAGGGCAGCAGGCCTCCGAAAAGACTCATTCATATCCACAGGGAGTAAAAATTTAGTCAATGGCCTGAAATCTCCGCCCATCCCTGGTACCTCCTCATTGATTTAATAGAAAAGCAGCAGCCAAACATTGGCTACGGCCACGCTGATAAGCATGTACAAAAACCCGACTTTCATGTATCCGAAAAACCTTATGGGATAACCGGCGGATTCGGCAATACCCAGGGTGACCACATTGGCGCTTGCCCCGATCATGGTGCCGTTACCACCGAAACATGCCCCAAAGGCCAGGGCCCACCATAATACATTGGACTCAGCTCCAGGGATAACTTTACTCAGATAGGCCACGATAGGCAACATGGTGGCCGTAAAGGGTATGTTATCCACAAAGGCGCTCATAATGGCCGATACCCAGAGTATCAGACATATGGAGGCGACCAGGCTTCCATGGGAGAGATGCAGTACCCAGTCCGCAATGAGATCCAGAAGGCCGGCCTCCTCCACTGCCCCTACAAGGATGAACAGGAACATAAAAAAGAGCAGTGTAGTCCATTCGATATCCTTTTCTATGAGTTCCAAAAGATTTACTTTTTTTGTCAGAATACCGTAAGTAAAAAGGAGGGCCGCGCCGAACAGGGCGGCAATGCTCACCTCCATGTGCCAGATCCCGTGGGTAAGGAACATCGCTATAACTATCGCCATTATTATCAGGCCGACACTCAGGAGATTCGAATCCGTAATCTTGTATTCTTCCCTGAGCTTGGCAATGAAGGCCTGGATATCTTCAATATGTGCCCCGGCATAATCCTTCCTATGGGCAATCTTCGTATATCCGAAGAGGACCGCCATGCAGACCAAACACACAGGAGTGAGATTTATCACAAATTCCAGAAAGGTCAGGCCGGCATAAGAGCCGATCATGATGTTCGGCGGATCGCCAATGAGGGTAGCCGTACCACCGATGTTTGAGGCCAGAATTTCAGGGATCAGGAGGGCAATGGGTGAAATACCAAGGGATAGGGCTATTTCTATGGTTACCGGGGTGAGCAGCAACATGGTGGTAACATTGTCCAGAAAGGCCGAGGCCACGGCCGTGAAGCTCATCAGGATGATTGCCAGGACAATGACATTGCCCTTGGATACCTGAAAACACTTGTATGCCGTCCACTGAAATACACCCGTGTGTTTCAGGATGCCCACTATGATCATCATCCCCATGAGCAGGAAGACGACATTCATGTCTATGGCATGAATGGCACTTTCATATGAAAAGATATGGTATTCGGGGTTTATTGTGCCAATGGTGTAGCTGATAACCAGCATTATGGCCGCGCCCAGCATGGCTGCCAGGGTACGGTGCAACAATTCAAAGGAGATCAGTACATAGGCCAGGACGAATACTACGGTGGCGATCCAAAAGGCAGGGCCCTGGCTTCTTTTGATTTGGACATCCACTTTCGCCGTGTGCCTGGATCCGCTCATCGCTATCTGATCAGAGGGCACTGTAAACTCGGTTTCCTTATAGCTGGGCTTAAAGGCCCTGATCTTTATTTCCGCACCAGGGAGCGTTCCCTTGGCCAGGCCGATGGTTGCCTGAAAGCTGCCGTCAGACTCTGTAGTTATCCTGGCCTTACCGTGTCCATGATGATCCTTAACCAGCGGCTCCTGAACGATCCCGTTTATCAGGATCTCAACATCGGCATCTGCCACTCCGGAGCCGTGCGGATTCAGGATGTGGCCGTATATGTCGAGCGTCTCCGACATATCCTCCGCAGGCTGGCCTGGATGGTCAGTGAAGGCCCAGGATGCATTGCCAGCCAGACAAAGGCTTAAAAACAGGAACCAGATGCCAAACGCTACGGTTTTTCGATCTTGCCGCAAATACCTTGATATAATTTTATTTGTCATAAATGGTCCTTTCTGGATATTTGCTTAACGCCCCCTGCTATATGTATATATCTGGGAAAGCATTCACCTGATTCAGAGAAAGGTCTTTGACAAAGACCCCTATTGATATTTGTGCGTGATATAGAGTCCATCGGAAGTGAAGATTCATCATCCTGTTTCTGTTTACCGGCCGGATAAGCGGAAATCTTCTCCCCTATTAATACGGGCCGGCCTAAAATAACCTATATGAGATTTGTGTCAAGAGCAAAGTGTCCTGACATCAGAGAATCAAGGCCGCTGTTGTAAGGCAGTTGGCCGCGAAAACAGACTTTAATTTTTTCGATTATCTTTCGTAGAAGAATTTCTCGGCACCGAATGCCGGGCGGAGGTGACTCAGCCACGTGGCTTCAGGATCAAAGCGCGCAAAAAACGGACGCTGTACCCAGTCAGGATTGCGTCCCTGGATAAAGCGCAGCACAAAGACCTTTTCATTGTTGATTTTTGCAATGCCCTGGATCTCTATCTTGCCGGGACCGGCGCTCATGGAGGGTCCGCGTACCGTGCGTCCCAGTCCTGATACCTTTTGAAGGGCACTGTGATATATATCACAGGCCCTGGCTATAGGCACTTCGAAGTAATGACAGGCACCGGTGTTGCGTGCTATGAACATATAGTAAGGGACGATTCCGAGGTGTACCTGCGTGCGCCACATGCGTGCCCAGACTTCAGGGTCATCGTTTATGTGTGCCACTATGGGGCTCTGACTGCGTATGATTGCTCCGGTGCCACGGACCCGCCGGATGGCCTTTCTGGCTATGGGCGTTTCCATTTCCTGCCAGTGGTTGTAATGGGCCATGATAGCCACGTGTTTTCCGGCATTTACCATGTGCTCCATCAGTCTCAAGAGATCATCCGCATCGCTGTCACTTACATAGCGATACGGCCAGTAGCTCAGGGACTTGGTCCCTATGCGGATGGTATGTATGTGGTCGAATTGGGGATGCAGCAATGGCTCCATATATGCCTTGAGGAGGCCGGTCTTCATGACCATGGGGTCACCGCCTGTAAACAGAAGGTCGGTAACATCCCTGTGTTTGGCCAGATAACGGTGCAGGTCGCAGGTCTCGCTGGCAGAGAAGCGCAGATCCTTAGTCCCGACAAACTGTGGCCAGCGAAAACAGAAGGTGCAATAGGTATGGCAGGTCTGGCCCTGGCGCGGGAAGAACAGTACCGTTTCACGGTACTTGTGTTGCATCCCCTTGAGAGGCCGGCCATCCAGGGAAGGGACATTCAGGGTCTGCTGACCGGCGGGATGTGGATTGAGTTCTGCACGTATTTCATTGGCCAGGATCCTTATCTTTCTGTCGTCAGCGCCGCTGCGGACGAGGTCTGCCATGCGGTCAAAGTGTTCAGGGGACAACATGTCCTGCTGCGGGAATGTGAGTCGAAAAATGGGATCATCCGGTACATTCTTCCAGTTTATGAGATGTCTGATTACATACTGGTTGACACGGAACGGAAGCACCCTGGTTACCACCCGCATGGCAAAACGTATCTCATCGGGCAGTTTTGCAATTTGAGGGATCTGGTCAAGTTGACGTGCAGAAAAAAAACGAAAATGGAAATGCGGCTTATTCTGGAGCGAAAGTGTTCGGGAAGTCTGCTTAAGATTCGAAATGTAATACAAAATACATATCCTCCTGAATGACTCCTGTCCTGATACAGGCTAAATTTTTTATTTATACCATTTCCTGAAACTGATTTCAACTGAAGGGGAATGCCTTGCTTTTTTATTGCTCGGACGGCAAATATTGCGGTCGGGTATCTTGAACTGGCTGACATTGTCGATTAAACGTGTGTCCCATGCTATGTGGATAATCGTTTGAACCTGCGAACCATCCGGAACAGGAGTTGGAAGTGTCTATAAAAGCTGTCCGCGGATTCAAGGACATATTGCCCGATGAGATCGAGCCCTGGTATCGGGTTGAGTCCCTTGCCCGCTGTGTCTTCAAGGCCTTCGGCCTGAAAGAGATGAGAATTCCTTTTCTTGAAAAGACCGAGGTTTTTGCCCGGAGTATAGGCAAACATACTGATATAGTGGAAAAGGAGATGTACACATTTATCGACAGGAGCGGTGATTCTCTGACCCTCAGGCCTGAGGCAACAGCGGGTCTCATAAGGGCAGTAAACGAGCATAAGCTTTTTGCCCGGTCTCCGGTGTTGAAGCTTTTTACAATAGGGGCTATGTTCAGGCACGAACGTCCCCAAAAGGGCAGGCTCCGTCAGTTTCATCAGATAAATGCGGAGTTGATAGGAACAAAGGCCCCTTTTTCAGATACCGAGGTCATCTGGATGGCGCGGGACATCCTGGAGCAGCTTGGACTCAAGGATCTGCGCCTGGAAATCAATTCCCTGGGCTGTCCGGTGTGCAGGCCGGGATACAGGAATGACCTGAAGAGGTATCTTGATGATGTATTTCAGGATCTCTGTCCTGACTGCCAGAGAAGGAGCAAGATAAATCCTTTGAGGGTCTTTGACTGCAAGCACGAAGCCTGCAGGAAAATCATGGCCGGGGCGCCACTGAACAAGGAGTATCTCTGTTCTGAGTGTAGGGACCATCTGGACAGGGTCTTGGACTTCCTTAAAGCCCTGGACATCCCGTTTATCATAAATCCTTGCCTGGTCAGGGGACTTGATTATTATGTGATGACCGCCTTTGAGATAGTCTCTCCTGATCTGGGCGCACAGAGCACAGTGGCTGCAGGAGGCAGATATGACGGCCTTTTAAAGGCCCTGGGAGGACCTGATCTTCCCGGAGTCGGGATGGCAATCGGGGTTGACCGGTTATTGCTGCTCCTTGGCAAGGACAGGAAGGGGCCGTCTATTGATATATTTGTAGCAGCTCTTGGTCCGGAGGCCAGAAGAGAGGTTATATCCTGGATAAGACACTGGCGCCGTCAGGGGTTGGCAGTGCAGATGTCGTATGAAGACAGGGGCCTTAAGGCCCAGATGAAGCAGGCCGACAGGGCCGGGGCCCGTTATGTGCTCATAGTGGGAGAAAATGAGCTTGATAAAAGACAGGTGATGCTCAGGGATATGATGACCCGCTATCAGCACGAGGTGCCTGTTGATGATGTGATCTCAGCAGTGGAGGCTCTGGTTGGCAGGTTGCGGGTTGGCTGAGACTTTAATCGAAGTAGAGGTAATCTGAATGGATTCAATGGCAGGGCTGAGGCGTACCCATGATTGTTACAGTCTCACAGAGACGGCCCTGGATCAGGAAGTGGTCCTTATGGGATGGGTGCTCAGACGGCGGGATCACGGGGGGCTTATTTTTATAGACCTTCGAGATCGTAAGGGGATTACCCAGGTGGTATTTGCCCCTGAGGTAGATGCGGATTCACATCAAAAGGCCCACAGCCTCAGGAGCGAGTATGTAATTGCAGCAAAAGGCGTGGTCCGCAGGAGGCCCGAGGGTATGGAGAATCCAAAGATAAAGACCGGCATGATAGAAGTCGCGTGCCGTGATCTGCGCATCCTGAATACCTCAAAGACCCCTGCGTTTTCTCTTGATGAGGAAGGGGAGATATCTGAGAACCTGAGGCTGAGATACCGTTATCTTGACCTCAGGAGACCGTGCATGGTTGAGAGCCTGATACTGCGGCACAGGGTCTGTCAGGCCGTGAGGTCCTATTTGAACAGCCGGGAATTCCTTGAGATCGAGACCCCGATGTTGACAAGGAGTACCCCTGAGGGTGCCAGGGACTATCTTGTGCCGAGCAGGGTTAATCCGGGTCGCTTTTATGCCCTGCCGCAGTCTCCCCAGCTCTATAAACAGATCCTCATGATCTCCGGCCTTGAGCGTTATTACCAGATAGTCAAATGTTTCAGGGACGAAGACCTGAGAGCTGATCGTCAGCCTGAGTTTACACAACTGGATATGGAGATGTCCTTTATAGATGAGGATGACATCATTGCAGTGATAGAGGGTCTGATGTCGTTTCTGTTCAGAGAGACCGTGGGCGAGGATATCAAGACGCCGTTTCAGAGGTTTAGCTTTCAGGAGGCAATGGACCGCTTCGGGACCGATCGCCCCGATACCCGCTTTGGCCTGGAGATCCGCGACATATCAGACATTGCCGCCGGATGCGGGCTGAAGGTCTTTCAGGAGGCGGTTTCTGCAGGGGGTGTGGTAAAGGCCTTAAATGCAAAAGGCATGGATGATCTCTCAAGGAAAGACCTGGATAATCTTACCGGGTTTGCCATCGGGCTGGGGGCCAAGGGGCTTGCCTGGATAAAAATAAAGGATGACGGCTCCTGGCAGTCACCCATAGCAAAGTTTTTTTCTGAGGAAGAGAAAAGGGCAATAGCGCAGCAGCTGGATGCAGCCCCGGGAGATATATTATTTTTCGGGGCGGATCAGAAGGCCACGGTATGCAGGGTCCTGGGAGAACTCAGGCTGGAGCTTGCCAGGCGTTGGGACCTTATTCCCGAAGGAAGTTTTAATTTTGTCTGGATTACTGATTTTCCTCTGGTAGAATATGATGAAGATGAGGGCAGGTTTGTGGCCCTGCACCACCCGTTTACTTCCCCCAGGATCGAGGATGTGGAATTATTGTCCAGTGATCCTGCAGGCGTGAAGTCCAGGGCCTATGACCTGGTACTTAATGGAGTCGAGATAGGTGGAGGCAGTATTCGTATTCATCAGACTTCTGTTCAGGAGGCCGTCTTCAGGGCACTATCGATCTCCAGGGAAGAGGCCTTGGATAAATTCGGCTTTCTTCTTGAGGCCCTGGAATACGGGGCGCCGCCTCACGGAGGTATTGCTTTTGGCCTTGATCGCCTGGTAATGCTTATGGCAGGAAAAGATACCATAAGGGATGTCATGGCCTTTCCGAAGACCCAGAAGGCCCAGTGCCTCTTGACCCGTGCCCCTGCAAATGTGAGTATGGCTCAGTTGGCTGAGCTCTATCTGAAACCCGGCTGGAAGATTTAGGAGGTGTTTATGGCAAAGTGGAATCCCGGACGCGGACTGTTGGATCACCAAGGTGGTGAATACTGGAATTTCAATCTACAGGACGTCTCCCAGCCCAATCTCATGAGAGACATCTATCCATATGATGATGTCTGTAAGATTGATTTTGATCACAAGCACATGATGCCGAGCCCATGCGCCAACATGCTCGTAACCGATACTACCTTCAGGGATGGCCAGCAGGCACGGCCCCCATACACCGTGAAACAAATCAGCGATATTTTCGACTTATTGCACCGCATGGGAGGCCCGAAGGGGATAATACGCCAGTCTGAATTTTTTCTGTATACCTCCAAAGATAAAGAGGCCGTGGATATATGCAGAGAGAAGGGATATGACTTCCCCCAGATTACTGGGTGGATAAGGGCAAAGGCCGAAGACCTCAAGTGCGTGAAGGAAATGGGCTTGAATGAGACCGGCATACTGACCTCTGCCTCTGATTATCATATATATTTAAAGCTCAAAAAGACCAGGGCCCAGGCCATGGAGGACTATCTGGCCATAGTTAAGGCGGCCCTGGACCTGGGGATAGTCCCCCGTTGCCATTTCGAAGATATTACAAGGGCGGATATATATGGTTTTTGCGTGCCTTTTGCAATAGAGCTCATGAAGCTGAGACAAGAGAGCGGGATAGATATAAAGATCAGGCTGTGTGATACACTTGGTTACGGCGTTACGTATCCCGGTGCAGCCCTTCCAAGGAGTGTTTTGAGACTGGTGAGGGCGATGATAGACGATGCCGGAGTGCCGGGTGAACTCCTTGAGTGGCACGGCCACAACGACTTTCACAAGACAGTGATTAACGCCACCACTGCATGGCTTTATGGATGTGAGGCTATAAATGGCACATTGCTGGGATTTGGCGAACGTACAGGCAATACTCCCATAGAGGCGGTATTAATAGAGCGCATAGCCCTGAGGGGAACCGATGATGGTATAGACACAAAGGCCATTACAGAGATGGCCAGGTATTTTGAGAGGGAGCTCGATGTGCACATTCCCAAGAACTATCCCCTGGTTGGTGAAAATTTCAACGCCACCAGTGCGGGCATACATGCAGACGGTCTGCTCAAGAACGAGGAAATTTACAACATATTTAACACCGGGAAGATACTTGGCAGGCCTGTAGCTGTCATTATTTCTGACAAGTCAGGCACAGCGGGCATTGCACACTGGATAAATGCACACCGGGAACTGGATGGCAGGCAAAGGATCGATAAGCGTCACCCTGGAGTCGTGCAGATATACAAGCATGTCATGAGAGAGTATGAGCAGGGCAGGGTTACCTCCATGTCAAATGAAGAGATGCATATCCTTGCCAGAAAATACCTGCCGGAACTCTTTATCTCAGAGTTTGACAAGCTTAAGCACAAGGCCCATGAATTGGCCTTCCACCTGGTGGAGGAACTGATAGATCGTAAAGAGATACGATCCATGGATCCTGTTCTTGCAAGGCCTGTCTTTGAGCAGGTCCTTGACGATAATCCTTTTATCCAGTTCCTTTACGTGGTCAATGCAGACGGGCGCAAAATCACCCAGAACTTCACTCACTTGGAAGATAGGGCCAAATATGCAAACTACCAGTTGGATAGCGATTTCTCCGCCCGTCCCTGGTTTATAGAGCCAATAAAAGATGGAAATATCCATGTTACTGATTTTTATACATCCAGGATCACAGGCGCCCTCTGTATTACAGTGTCAGGCCCGATCCGCAACGATGAAGATGAGATCGTCGGCATCCTGGGGATAGATCTCCGATTTGAAGACCTCGCAAAGATGGAGCAGGAATCCGAGGAATGAGAAGGGCTCTGTTCGGAAGAAGTGGGCCGGCCGTATCTCCATCGCCCTGATCTTCCCTGATGTCTATTCTGTGGGCATGTCCAATCTCGGCCTTCAGTCGGTCTATGCCTGGCTTAATGCCGAAGACCGGGTGGTGACCGAGCGGTTCTTTGTGCCGAATCGCCTCTGGCTTTCCGAGGAGTCCGGCAGACCCCTGAAGGACTTTGATCTCATACTCTTTTCAGTCAGTTTTGAGTCCAATTATCAAAACATGGTAAAGGCCTTGGAAGCAGCAGGGCTGTCTCTCAGGTCTGAAAATCGTCTGGATCAGGAACCGATTGTGCTGGCAGGCGGGATTGCTACCCAGATCAATCCCGAACCCGTGGCCCCTTTTGTGGACGCCTTTCTCCTTGGCGATTTCGAGGCCATTTCAGGGGCCTTTGTCTCATGCCTGCCTGAACTCACTGACCGGAGTCTTTCAAGAACTGAACGATTAAAACGGCTTGCGGACAATATTCCCGGGGTCTATGTCCCAAGTGCCTATAGGCCTCTCTGCAATGCCTCAGGGGATCTGGTCGAGTGGGAATATGAGCGGGGCTTTTCTTTTCCTGTTGTTCCGGCTGTCTTTTCCCCGGATTCCCAATTTCAAATTCCTCAGGTCCCGCACACCGGGATCCTCAGCCCGTATTCTGTTTTCCCCAATATGTTTTTAATAGAGCTTGCCAGAGGCTGCGGGAAAGGCTGCAGGTTCTGTGCCGCGGGATTTGTGTATCGGCCTCCGAGACAATGGCCCATTGAGAGCCTCAATGCAGCCCTCCAAGAATGTAAGGATACCGACCGGGTGGGGCTGGTCGGCCTCGAGTTTCTCGGAAGGGAGGAGATCGGACAGCTTTGCAGAAGGCTCCTGGATAAAGGGCTGAAGCTCGCCTTTTCATCCCTCAGGGCCGATGAAATTACTCAGGACCTTGTGCGTCTCCTCAAGGCCTCGGATATCAGGCTGGCGACTATTGCGCCAGAGGCAGGGTCCCAGCGGCTGAGACAGGTGATCAATAAGAATCTTGATGAAGATGTAATATTGAGGGCGGCAGAGACACTTGTATCAGGCGGGGTCCCGAACCTGAAACTCTACTTCATGCTGGGCCTGCCTTTTGAAACCGACGAAGACGTCCAGGGCATCGTGAAGCTGGTTGACAAGATCAGGCGCGCTGTCAGGCCGGCCGGCCGGGCAAGGGGTCATATGGGCTCTGTAACAGCGTCAATCAGCACTTTTGTGCCAAAGGCATGGACCCCGATGCAGTGGGCCGGGTCTGTAAAGAGGCCTGTACTTAAACGCAGGAGACGGATACTGCAGAAAGGTCTGCGTAATATGCCAAATGTAAAGTTGCAACTGGACTCTGTGCGTGAAGCCCATTTTCAGACCATATTGAGCAGGGGGGACAGGAGGCTTGCACCTGTTCTGGAGGCAGTGGCACTCAGGGGGGTCACCTGGAGCAAGGCCCTGAAAGAGGCTGCTCTCTCAGCAGATATGTATTGCAGGGCCCTGGATGCGGACATGCCTTTTCCATGGGAGATCATAGGCCACAGGGTGCGCAGGGAATATTTGCGGGAAGAATGGAACAAGGCTTCAGAGGGCAGGGAAACGGCTTTTTGCATCCCCCAAGTCTGTAATAAGTGCGGGGCTTGCTGCATTTGATACTTTCATATAATGCTTAGTTTTGATCGAGTCGGAGAGATGACTGTTGCAGCACTGCTGGCCTCTATAGGTTCGGGCTTTATTGTGGCCTATCAGTATGAGGTGGCGGACCCTTTTGTAACCAGCGTTGCCATTGAAGCAGTACTTCCCTTTGGCGCCTTCTGGAGGGCCCTGCACTTCTGGACCGGTCAGGCCTTTTTCCTTTTGCTTATTTATCACGCATGGCAAAGCATCGATGATCTGCCAAAAATCTCCAAGCGGCCTTCGAGTCGCAGACAGTGGACTGTCTTGAGCCTTACCCTCCCCATTGGTATCTTTGTCCTGTTTACCGGATATGTTCTGCGGTATGACGGAACAGGTCAGGCTGCGGGCACAATTGCCGAGCACCTCCTCCTGAAGGTCCCGCTGATTGGATCAGGACTCAACCGTTTTCTGATGGCGTGTACAGATGAAGGTTTAAGCCGTGTCTACCTCCTGCATCTGCTCCTGACTGTCCTGTTGTGGGGTATTGGCACCTGGTATCACACTCGCCGGGTGATACTGAGCCGGAAGATTTTTCTGAGCGTTCTGGCCTGTTCCATCGCAGTGGCCGTTCTGTTTAATGCCCCGATAGACCTTCCGGGGAAAAACATAGATCTGATACAGGGCCCGTGGTTCTTTCTGGGAGTTCAGGAGCTCTTGCGGCATTTTCCGCCGTTCGAAGCCGGAATCCTGTATCCACTGGTGCCTGTGATCGCCTTTGCGTCCCTGCCCTGGGCAGGTAACGAAAAGATACCTCTCTCGATTCTCATAGGATGGCTTGTGACTTACTTCGGCTTGAGCCTGGCCGGATGGTTGAGGTCAGCCTGACATGTCATCCAGGGATTGTGGCAGAGAGTCTCCAGATGCGGCATCTCCAACCTGAAAATTCACAGAATAAATTCCAAAATATACTTAATAGCTGGGAATAGGATACAAAATACCAGTATCGATTTGATCAGCCTGGCCGGGACAAATTTCTGTAACCTTGCTCCGCAATACATGCCGGCAAATCCTCCCATCCCGAACAGGAGGCCCAGTGCCCAATCCGGTGCAACGGCCATGTGAGGATAAAAGGGAGCTATTGCCTGATAAAACAGCACGCCCACAACTGAGGTTACAAAGGTCCCCATCAATGCCGCACCAGCTATAGTATAAACCGGGAGGCAGAAGAAGCTTACAAAGAACGGAGCAATAATGGCCCCTCCTCCTATCCCGTAAATACCGCCGATGATACCAACCGAAAAGCTTAACAGCATTATTCCCATGGCGTTTATATCAAACGTTTGGCCATAGAATTCATAGATAATGCGGGAGATATTGAACTTCTTTACGATAATTCGTGGTAATTGCTTTTGACCTGAAGCGGTTCCGGATTGATTTGATTCATAGTATTCTTTAACTACCTTCCGGAATTGCTCCTCTGCTGACATTCGATGGCCATCGGCCTGCTTTTTCTTAAGCACATCTTTTATCAATCTACCACCAATATATAAGAGGACCAGACCGGCAAACATCTTGAAGTTCTTTGGATCCGGAAGGTACTGTATTCGCAGAATGGCACCGATTAAGACCCCGGGCAGGGTTCCTATTATGACCGCCCATGTGAGCGGCCATACCATTCGGCCTTCCCTGATATATCGATAAACGCCGCTGGGAATGGCAACAATATTGAAAAGATGGTTAGTGGCACTGACTGCCGGGCTGCTGAAACCAAGGAAACTGACCTGGAAGGGCAAGATCAGAAAGGCGCCTGACACACCCCCCATTGAGGTAAAGAAAGAAATAACAAAGGCTACAAGAGGCGGGATCCAGGGACTAACTTGGATATCGGCAATCGGGAAATACATTCAGAAATCCTCAGATAGCCGCCTGCAAAATTCAGGATTCATTATGATTGGCGTTCACAGGTTCAGAGTTCACAGGTTCAGTTGTTTTGTAAATATCCGGTGAACCCTTTATATCCTGCCTTGAAGCGGTTACCTTTTTCCGGGTTTCAAAGCTCACTCATTGCGGACCGGAGAGGCAGTGCAATCCGGCCCGCGATCGAAACCCTGCAAAAGGTAAACCGCTCCTGCGGCAGGGCACGGATGGCAACTTCCGCAGCGGACCGCGGGTTCACCGAATATTTACGTTGCTTTGACCTTACAACTTTGAGGATGTTCCGCCGTAAACAGCTACGAATCAAGCTATTTCTCCCCAAAAAGTGACGCCTTCTAACGTCATTCCTTTTGCATACGCCTTTGCACTTTGGTCTGCCCTGCGGAGGGGCTCGGATATTCTGTATCTGGATGAAAGATTCAGAATTACTTCTATTGACGTTTTCAGGCTTACTCCATGCCCTGGACTGACAAAGACAGGCTTTGTATTGTCCCGTGTTACTAAGACTGCACCGATTACCCCTTTCTCATCCTTGATGAACAGGCAATTCCCTCTCTTCTTATCTATTTTTCCATTGTAATGCATCAAAGTCTCTTTAGCACAACCTATTGAGGGGATGTCGGTATTTACGCCAACCCAGCAGGCAACTCCAAAACGTCTTGGATGTGCTATCCCGTGTCCATCCACAATGATCAATTCGGGCTGCAGAGACAGGCGCTTTTTGGCTGCTTCCAGCATTTCCAGCAACAGAGGCCCTTCCCTGAAGCAAAAGAATTGCGGTACGTATGGGACTTCTACCTTTGCAGTACTTACATAAGTACCAACAATTCCACCTTTCCATTTCTGCACATCCAATGCAATACAGGCCTTATCTTTCACATAGTGGACATCCAGACTAAAAATGATATCATATTCTTGCGGATGGTAACCTGAATCATCGGGCGGAATACACACTTTTTGCGCCAGCTTTTTCTGCAGTTCGGCCAAGTATGTCCTGTTCATTGAGTATCTGTTTTCATTTTGTCATGATCCTGTTATTAATGACCGAATATAAGAGAGGTAAAATATTTTCATCCGTGTATTTTTGAGGTTCGTCATGAAATATTCGTGGCTGTTGATATCAGTCACCTTTAGAGACGGAAACAATTCAGAACCTGCGCACACATATCAGCATAGGCTGTTTCCGAAATCTTACAATAAGACCGGCT
>Ga0190303_1000026_pt1 | contig 62597 bp, 54 predicted proteins | sample 48700701_MG_FD_161672 | JGI IMG/M metagenome (GOLD analysis project Ga0190303, IMG submission 161672) | Hydrothermal vent sediment bacterial communities from Southern Trench, Guaymas Basin, Mexico - 4870-07-0-1_MG | ecosystem: Environmental > Aquatic > Marine > Hydrothermal vents > Sediment ... | reverse complement strand
TATATAAATAATAAAGGCATAGAATTTGCGTTATACACTTCTTTCAAGATAAACCTTGAAAGGATTTTTTAGTATGAAAAGAAAAATTTATTTACTTAGCTTCTTGTTTCTTCTTGCTTTTTCTGTTGGTTTTTCACAGGTAAAAATTAGTGGAGTTGTTAAAGATACACAAAATGAAACGGTTCCTTTTGCCAATATTATTTTTGTGGGTTCTACTATTGGAACAGTTTCTGATGAAAACGGAAAATTTTACTTAGAATCTGATAAAACTTTTACACAAGTTGAAGTTTCATTTTTAGGTTTTGAGACTAAAATTATTCCAATTAAAACTAGAGATTTTAATTTAACAATTACTTTAAATGAAGAAGCATCTCAGTTAAAAGAAGTATTTATTTATAGTGGAAAAGTCAAGAAAAAAGGAAATCCAGCAATTGCAATTCTAAAAAAGATTTGGGCGAAAAAACGAAAAAATGGAATTTATTTATTCGATCAATATCAATATGAAAAGTATGAAAAATTAGAGTTCGATTTAAATAATGTGGATAGTGTTATGAAAAAAAGCAAATTTTTTAAAGGAATGGAGTTTGTTTTTGATGCAATTGATACTTCACGAATAACAGGAAAAGCTTTTTTACCAATTTTTATAAATGAATCTGTTTACAAATCATACGGTAAAAATAAAGGAGGTAAAAGCTTTCGACAAGATTTAATTGCAAATAAAAATTCAGGGTTTGAATCTAATCAAAATGTAATTGCATTTATAAAAGATTTATATGTAGATTATAATATTTACGATAGTTATATTAAAATTTTCGATAAAAGTTTTGTGAGCCCAATTTCTAAAGCTGCAGGAATATCAACTTATAATTATATTTTAAGAGATAGTGCTTTTATAGATAATAAATGGTGTTATAATATTTTATACTACCCACGAAGAAAAAATGAATTAACTTTTAAAGGTGATTTTTGGGTGAATGATACCACTTTTGCGGTGAAAGAAATTAATATGCAAGCTAACCGGAGTGCTAATATTAACTGGGTGAAAGATATTTATATTGAACAAGAATTTGAGGTACTCAACGATTCCGTGTTTTTATTGCAACGAGATTATATGCTTTCTGATTTTAGTTTCAGAAAAAAAGAAAAGGCAAAAGGAATGTATGGTAGAAGAACTACTATGTATAAAGATTATAAATTTAACGAAAAGAAAGAAGCAAAATTTTATACAAAAGAAATAAATAAATATGATGATGCTATTTACAATAAAGCAGATGATTATTGGGGTGCAAATAGACAGGAAAAATTAAATAAAAATGAACAAGGCATCTATAAAATGTTAGACACCTTAAAAACAGTTCCTAAGTTTAAACAAATTTATAATTTGGTTTCAATTTTAGGTTCTGGGTATGTTGCATTTAATAATTTTGATTTTGGACCCATATTTTCAACATTTGGAACAAATGATGTTGAAGGAACAAGAATACGTGTTGGCGGAAGAACTTATTTTGGCAGCAATGATCCTTGGCGATTGCAAGCATATACAGCGTATGGTTTTAAAGATGATAAATTTAAATATGGAGTTTCTGGAAAGTGGATGCTAAACCCAAAAAGCAGGTTGATAATTGGTGCTGGAAACAGGAGAGATGTAGAACAAATAGGTTCAAGTTTAACCACAACTAACGATATTTTAGGACGTAGTTTTGCATCATCTTCATTTTTTGCTAGTGGTGATAATAGTAAACTAACATCAATAAATTTATCTAATTTTTATACATCAATTGAACCAATAAATAATTTAGAGTTTAGATTAGGAGCTTCATACAGAACATTAGAATCAGCTTCACCAGATACATTTAATTTAGATTATTGGGTTAACGATACTCAAACAATTACAGCATCTGAATTAAAACAATCTGAAATTGATTTTTCAATAAGATACACACCTAATAGAAAAAACATTGGTTATGGTGTAGAACGTAATGAAGTAACGGATACCTATTCAACCTTATTTTTAAATTATTCTAGAGGAATAAAAGACGTATTTAATAGTGATTTTGATTATGAAAAAATACAGTTTTATTATCGACAACCAATACTAATTGGTGGTTTTGGAAGAATGTTTACCACTTTTGAAGTTGGGAAAACATTTGGAGAAGTTCCTTTAGGCTTATTAAGTGTTGTTCCAGGAAATCAATCATACTTCACAATTGAAGGAACTTATGCTTTATTAGATTATTATGAGTTTGTAACAGATACCTACGCTTCACTTCATGTAGAGCATAGTTTTAATGGGCGGCTATTTTCAAGAATACCATTATTAAGAAAATTAAATTTGAGAGAATTAATTGGTGTAAAAGTTGTTTGGGGTGAACTTTCAGATAAAAATAAAGCACTAAACTCAACTTCTACTATTAATTATATAGCACCAACAAAAGGATATTATGAATATAGTGTAGGTATTGGTAATATATTTAAAGTTTTTAGGATAGATTTTAGTTGGAGAGGAAGTTATAAAGATACTCCAGATGCAAATAATTTTGCAGTAAAAGGAGCTTTCGGATTTTATTTCTAAAATTCATTATAAATACAATTAGGAATTATGTACTTTTGCAAAAATAACAGAAAACAAAAATGAGTTCAAAAACTAGAAAAACATTCGATGTATTAATTGAAATTCCAAAAGGAAGTAGAAATAAGTATGAATACGACTTTGTGCTGAATAAAATTAGATTTGATAGAATGTTATTTTCATCAATGATGTATCCAGGTGATTATGGTTTTATTCCAGAAACTTTAGCCTTAGATAAAGATCCGTTAGATGTTTTAGTTTTAGGAACAGAGCCTACATTTCCAATGTGCTTAATGGAGGTTAAAGCAATAGGGGTTTTTCATATGACTGATGAAAAAGGACCAGATGAAAAAGTAATTTGTGTACCGGTATCTGACCCTATATGGAATCAGTTAAATGATATTTCAGATATGAACCCTCATCAAGTTAAAGAAATTGAACACTTTTTTCAAGTTTATAAAGATTTAGAAGAGAAGAAAGTTGATGTTGGTGGTTGGGGAGATGCAAATGAAGCATATGATATTTTAAATAAATGCATAGAGCGTTACGATTTAAGTGAACATAAAAAAAAGAGAACATTTACAATATAAAATCACGATAAAAAAATTCTTTCATTATTTGAAAGAATTTTTTTATTAAAAGCATTGCGAAAACGTTTGAAAATGGTACTTTTGGCGATAAAATAGAAACAATTAAAAATTTAACTAATATTTAAAAATGGAATTATTTATAAATTTTTTGCCTTTATTTGGTGTTTTAGCACTTGTATTTGTCGTTCTAAAAAATGCTTGGGTTTCTAAGCAGGATGCTGGGAATGAAAAAATGAATAGAATTGCAAAACACATTTCTGATGGAGCAATGTCTTTCCTAAAAGCTGAATACAAAATACTTGCAATTTTTGTTATTGCGGTTGCCATCTTATTATATTTTAAAGGAACCTATGAAGAAGGATCTAGTGGAATGATTGCATTATCATTTTTTGTTGGAGCAATTTGTTCTGCTCTAGCTGGGTTTATTGGTATGAAAGCAGCTACAAAAGCAAATGTTAGAACAACGCAAGCAGCAAGAACATCATTAGGAAGAGCATTAGAAGTTGCTTTTGCTGGAGGTGCTGTGATGGGATTAGGAGTTGTTGGATTAGGTGTTTTAGGATTGAGTGGATTATTTATGATTTACCAAAACATGTGGCCAGGAGCTGAAAACTTAGGAATGGTGTTAAATGTGCTATCTGGTTTTTCATTAGGTGCTTCATCAATTGCATTATTTGCTCGTGTTGGTGGTGGTATTTATACAAAAGCAGCTGATGTTGGTGCAGATTTAGTAGGTAAAGTAGAAGCAGGTATTCCTGAAGATCACCCGTTAAACCCTGCAACTATTGCAGATAATGTTGGTGATAATGTTGGAGATGTTGCTGGTATGGGAGCCGATTTATTTGAATCGTATGTAGGTTCAATTATTGGAACTATGGTATTAGGAGCCTATATTTTTACACCAGATTTTAATGGTTTAGGAGCTGTTTATTTACCATTGGTTTTAGCAGCAACTGGAATTGTAATGTCTATCTTTGGAACATTTTTTGTTAAAGTAAAAGATGGAGGGTCTCCTCATAAAGCATTGAATCTTGGAGAATTTGGATCTGGATTTTTAATGATTGTAGCTTCTTATTTTATAATTAACGCTATGTTACCTGAGTCTGTTGAAGGATTACCGTTTGGTGCTATAGGTGTTTTTTATGCAACTATTGCTGGTTTATTAGCTGGTTTTGGTGTTGGAAAAATTACAGAGTATTATACTGGAACTGGGAAAAAGCCTGTATTGTTTATTATGAAGCAATCAGAAACTGGTTCAGCAACAAATATTATTGCAGGATTAGGAGTTGGAATGATGTCAACGGCTGTTCCAATTTTATTAATTGCAACTGCAATTATTGTTTCTCATCATTTTGCTGGTTTGTATGGTATTGCAATTGCAGCTGTAGGAATGTTAGCAAATACAGGTATTCAATTAGCAGTAGATGCTTATGGACCAATTTGTGATAATGCTGGTGGAATTGCTGAAATGGCAGAATTACCAAAAGAAGTACGCCAACGTACTGATAAATTAGATGCTGTTGGAAATACAACTGCAGCGGTAGGTAAAGGGTTTGCAATTGCTTCTGCAGCGTTAACAGCACTAGCGTTATTTGCTGCTTTTATGAAAACTGCAAATGTTACTTCTATTGATGTTTCTAAACCAACTATTATGGCAGGATTGTTAGTAGGAGGAATGTTGCCATTTGTATTTTCTGCATTATCAATGAATGCTGTAGGAAGAGCAGCAATGGCAATGATTGAAGAGGTTCGTCGTCAGTTTAGAGATATTCCTCAATTACATGCAGCGTTAGAAGTTATGCGTAAATATGATTCTGATATGTCAAAAGCAACCCCTGAAGATAGAAAAATATTTGATGCTGCAGATGGATATGCAGAATATGAAAAATGTGTAGAAATCTCTACAGATGCATCTATTAAAGAAATGGTATTGCCAGGATTATTAGCATTGTTAGTTCCTGTAGCAGTAGGGTTTATTGGTGGAGCTGAAATGTTGGGAGGAGTTTTAGCAGGAGTTACTACATCAGGTGTTTTAATGGCTATTTTCCAATCAAATGCTGGTGGTGCTTGGGATAATGCAAAGAAAATGATTGAAGAAGATGGTAAAAAAGGAACAGATGCTCATAAAGCATCAGTTGTTGGAGACACTGTTGGAGATCCTTTTAAAGATACTTCAGGACCATCATTAAATATTTTACTAAAATTAATGAGTGTTGTAGCTTTAGTTATAGCTCCAAGTATTGCTTTAGATGCTGTTGAAGTTGCCGATTATTCAAAAGAAAAAGCAGCGACTGAAATGGTTAGTAAAGAAATTACTAAAGAAGTAAAAGTTGAAATGACAGCTAATGATGATGGTACAGTAACAGCAACTGTTGTTACAGTTATTACAAAGAATGGTGAAGTTACTACTAATGAACAAATTTTTACAGGGACAGAAGAGGAAGTGAAAGCTGAACTTAAAAAGGAAAAGCTTGAAGGAGTGAAAATTAAAGTTGAAAAGAACTCTTGACCTATATTATAAACAAAAAAGCTCGCCATTGGCGAGCTTTTTTGTTTATATATTTTATTAAAATAATCCGTTTATTTGTGCATCAATTTTATCGATAATAGACCCTAAACCTTCAGGGTTATCAACAAAATCTAAATCATCAACATCAATAATTAAGAGTTTTCCCTTCGTATATTTTGAAATCCAAGCTTCGTAGCGTTCATTTAATCTGCTTAAATAATCAATGCTTATTGAGTTTTCATAATCGCGCCCTCTTTTATGAATTTGCCCAACCAATGTAGGAATTGAAGCTCTTAAATAAATTAATAAATCGGGTGGTGTTACCAAACGTTCCATTAATTCAAATAGTGACTCATAATTTTTAAAATCTCTATTAGGCATTAAACCCATTGCGTGTAGGTTGGGTGCAAAAATACGAGCATCTTCATAAATTGTTCTGTCTTGTATCAAATTTTTACCAGTTTCTCTAATTTCTAGTATTTGACGAAATCTACTATTTAAAAAATAAACTTGTAAATTAAAAGACCATCGTTCCATTTCCCCATAGAAATCATCTAAATATGGATTTTCATCTACAGACTCATAATGAGGATCCCATTTATAATGTTTTGCTAAAAGTTTTGTTAAAGTTGTCTTTCCAGCTCCTATATTACCAGCAATTGCTACGTGCATACTAAATGTTTAAGTAAATTTTTAAAAGGCACAAGTTAATTAATTTTTTTTTGATTTTTAGGTCTAAAAGAAAACTGTTAATAAATTAATTTATATCCATAGCCTCTCACATTTATAATTTGAATGGCAGAATCAGTTTTTAATTTTTTTCTAAGTTTCGTAATAAAAACATCCATACTTCTTGCATTAAAGAAATCATCATCTCCCCATAATTTTTTTAAAATAAAAGAACGTTCTAATACTTGATTTTTATTTTTTATTAAATGGTAAAGTAATTGAGATTCTCGGTGAGTTAAAGTTTCAATTGTACTATTTAGTTGAAGAGTTTGTTTTTTTAAGTTAAAAACAAATTTACCAATTGTAATAGCTTCGGTATTTAGTTCGTTTTCCCCTCTTTTTAATAGTGCATTTATTCTAACAATTAGCTCTTCCATACTAAAGGGTTTCTTCAAGTAATCGTTACCACCAATATTAAAACCTTTGACCACATCTTCAGTTTGAGATTTTGCAGTTAAAAATATAATGGGAATATCTTTATTATCTTCTCTAATTTCTTTAGCTAATGTAAATCCATCTTTTTTAGGCATCATAACATCTAAAACTAATAAAAGAGGGTTTTCAGTTTTATATACTTTAAAAGCTTCTTCACCATTAATACAAAGTAGCACTTCAAAATTACGAGTTTCTAAACTCTCTTTAATTATTTGACCTAAAGAAGGTTCATCTTCTGCCAATAATATTTTAATTGGTTTATTCATTTAGTAATTCAATTTTAAACAAGGTGTCATTATTTTTATCATAAATAATATGAATGCTTCCACCATGTTTTTCAATAATTTTTTTTGTGTAATATAAGCCAATTCCAAAGCCTTTTACATTATGAGTATCCCCTTTAGGGATTCTATAAAACTGCTCAAAAACTTTCTCTTTTTGAGATTTGTGTATCCCATTTCCGTTGTCTCTAATTAAAAGTACAATTCCTATTTTTGTTGAATTTAATTCAATGGTAATTTCATTTCCACCATATTTAGTGGCATTATCAATAATATTTCCCAAAGCATTCTCAAAATGAAATTTATCTAAATTAAGAGAGCTAGATTTGAGGGTGTTTTTAAAAGTAAATGTTTTTTCTGAATTAATCAATTTATATTTTTCAATAACTTCTTCAATCAGATTAACAAGGTTTACAGGCTGTTTGTCAATAGTTAATTCTTCTTGATTTAAAGTTGCAGTTTCCAAAATCTTCTCTACCATTAAATTCAATTTAGAAACTTGTGAATTAGCGATTGAAATATATTTTTCAGATTTCTCTTTGTCATTTAAGGCATTAAAATTTCTCATCGCTTCTAAAGCTATTGAGATAGTAGCAATAGGCGTTTTAAATTCGTGTGTTATATTGCTAATAAAATCGTTCTTAACTTCGGCTAATTGTTTTTGTTTATAGATGGTTTTCAACAAATAAATTAAACTTCCAATAATACTTATTGATAATAAAAATGAAAGTAAAATACTAATAAAAGAATCTCTTAATAGAATAGCAGTTTCATTGGTAAACAGTAATTCTAATTTACTTCTATGTGGTAAAAAAGTAGAATTAGAAACTGTTCTTAAATGTTTTTTTGGAAAATTATGGAGTTTATAATCAATAGATCTAGGAGCAATGCTATCTTCAAAAAAATGCCTAGTTTGATAGCTGTATTTTAAAGCATAATCGACATCAATTTTATTGCGTTTAAATTCACCAATCAAGTAGGAGTCTAATTTCTCTAAATCTAAGGTGTCTCGAGTAATTGAAATAAAAACTTTAGAAATTAGACTGTCAATATTTTTTGGAAAGGCATTGTTTGCTGTAAAAAAAGGAAAGGCATCACTTCTACGGTTTTTTAATAACAACGGTTTTTGATTGCCTAGTTTTACTATATTTTGCAATGCACTATCAATTTTTTTTCTAAAGCCTCGTTTAGAATTTGTACTAACAATAATGGTGTCCGTTTTACTTTCTGAATTTAGTGAATCTAATGAAGTAAATGTAATAATCCCAGATTTGGTTAAATTAACAAAGTAGGCTTCTATTGAGTTGTCTAAACTCAATTGTACTTTACTAATTAAATTTTGTTTATTTATTTGATACTCTCTATAGTTCCAATATACTTGTACAGCAATTGTGGTAATTACTGTTATACCAATAAAATAGACTACCCATTTATAGTTTTTCTTATTCATAATTCAAAGTTAAGCACATATATTGTATTATCCGAATTGCTTAACAATCGTTAACACTAATTAACTGTAATAGTTAGATTAAGAAATTACTTTTGTACTTGAATTTAATTAAAACTATAAAAATGAAAAGCATACTATTAAAAAGTTTCACACTTGTTATTTTTCTAATATCAACATTGTTAACAGCTCAAGATTTTCAAGGAAAAGCAATGTATCAAACTAAGTCTAGTCTTGAAATGGATTTGGCAGGTTCAGGAATTCCAGCAGATAGAATTAAAATGATAAAAGAAAGAATGAAAAGTCAGTTAGAGAATACGTACACTTTAACATTCAATAAAACCGCTTCAACATATAAAGAAGAAGAAAAATTAGATCAAGGGAACTCTGGACGCGGAGGTATGCGGTTTATGATGATTGGTGGAGGGCCGTCTGGAAGTCATTACAAAAACACGCAAACTAAAATAACCGCAAAAGAAAGTGAATTTAGTGGGAAAAACTTTTTAATTAAAGATGACTTAATTGCGTATGAGTGGAAAATGGAAGAAGCAACTAAAATGATTGGTGAACACTTATGTTTTAAAGCAACTACTGTTGTTGAAAGACCTGTACGAAATACCAATTTCAGCTTCGGAAGAAGAAATAATAATGATAAAAAAAAGAAAGAAGAACCAAAGGAGCCAGTTGTAGAATTAATTATTGTAACAGCTTGGTACACGCTTGATATTCCTGTAAGTCATGGTCCTGATGACTATTGGGGATTGCCAGGTTTAATTTTAGAAGTTCAAGATGGGAATACACATATACTATGTTCTAAAATTGTGATGAATCCGAAAGAAAAATCGGAAATAAAAGCACCAAAAAAAGGGAAAGTTGTGACTCAAAAAGAATATGATAAAATTATTGAAGAAAAAACGAAAGAGATGAGAGAGCGAATGAGAAATGAACGTGAAAAAAGTGGAGGCGGTGGCCATAGAATAAGAATTGGAGGATAAAAAGACACACTAACATTCACAAATTAGCACATTTCAAATGAAAAATAACATCATTTTTATATTCATATTATTTCCATTTCTTTTATTTTCTCAAAACATAAAATTAGAAGGAACAGTTAAAGACGCTACTGGAAAGCCGTTAGATATGGCAAATGTAATAGCTTTTAAAAAAGGAACTAAATTTTTGCAATCGTATTCAATAACAGATTCAAAAGGACATTATAAACTTAGCTTAGAGCAAAATCAAGAGTATAGTTTAAAAATAAGTTATTTAGGGTTCGATACTAAAAATGTTGATATTAAAGTACTCAATTCTTCAACAAATTTAAAACAAGATATTGTTTTATCGGAATCTAGCGAAGCGTTAAATGAAGTTGAAATTACCTATGAAATGCCAATTAAAATTGTTGGTGATACTATAAGTTATAATGCAGATTCATTCACTTCAGGAAAAGAAAAAAAGCTAGAAGATATTTTAAAAAAATTACCAGGTATAGATATTGATGACAACGGAGAAGTTGAAGTTGAAGGGAAGAAAGTTCAAAAGGTATTGGTTGAAGGAAAAGAATTTTTTGATGGAGATTCTAAATTGGCAACACAAAATATTCCGGCATCAGCCATAGATAAAATTCAGGTTTTAAAAAATTATAATGAGGTTTCCGGGATGCGAGGGGTTACCAATAATGAAGATAATATTGCAATAAATATAAAATTAAAACAAGGAAAAAAACGATTTTGGTTTGGTGAAGTAAATGCAGGAGTTGGCGATAACGAGAAGCATATTGTAAAGCCAAAATTATTTTATTACAGTCCAGAAAAAAGTGTAAACGTTTTAGCCGATGTTAATAATATTGGGCAAACACCATTTACAAGGCGTGATTATTGGAGATTTACAGGCGGTTTGCGTGGCGCAATGAGCGGTACAGGAACTAACTTTAATGTAGAATCGGGTGGCTTAGGATTTTTAACTGTTCAAAATAATAGAGCACAAGAGATTAGTTCAAAATTTGGAGCTTTGAATTTTAGTAGGACGCCAACTAAAAAACTTGACTTAAACGGTTTTGCAATTGTAAACGACTCTGAAACAACCATGTTTACACAATCCAACACAGTTTATAACAGTCCGCAGTTAGTAAATGGTAATTTAATTTCAAGTGATGAAAATGAAACTTCAGCAGTACAAGGAAGTCAGCTGGGGTTGCTAAAATTTAGTACAACATATAAGCCGAACGCAAATGTGCATATAGATTATGATATTTTTGGAAAATTATCGAAACAAACAGAATTGAACGATGTAACCTCTACAGTTAGTGGAGCAGTTGATACGTATAAAGAAGAAAAACCTTTCTCATTAAATCAAAATTTTAACTTGTATTACACCATTGATGATAAAAATATATTTTCGGCAGAATTGCAACATTTATATCAAAAAGATGAACCGTTGTATAGTTCATTTGCAACAGTACAACCTTTTGTAATTATACCTTCAGAAGGAACCGCAGACGGGGATTATATTTTCGATTTAATTCAAAATAAAAAATTAAGTACTAATAAATTAGATGCAAAGTTTGATTACTATTATTTACTAACACCAAAAAGTAATATTAATATAACGCTTGGTAGTACATTAAGTTCGCAAAATTTAACATCAAATATTTCACAAACATTAGATAACGGAACCGTATTAAATTTTGATGATGATGCTATAACGAACGATGTTGATTATAATTTTACAGATTTATTTGTAGGCTTACATTACAAAATGGTTTCGGGAATTTTTACTTTTAACCCTGGGGTAAGTTTGCATCATTATAGTACTAAAGACACGCAGTTAGGAAGTGAAATTAAAGAAACTAGCACCAAATTATTACCAAATATGTATGCTCGTTTGCAATTTAAATCATCAGAAAGTCTACGATTTAATTACTCAATTTCTACACAATTTTCAGACATCAACAAAATAGCAGAAGGGTATATGTTGGCAAATTATAAATCGTTAACAGGTGGAAATAGAGACTTAGAAAATGCATTATACCAAAGGTATTCACTTAGTTACTTTAGTTTTAGTATGTTTTCATTTACTAATATTCACGCTTCAATTAATTATACTAAAAAATTGGACGGTATAAAAAATAGCACTCAATTATTGGGAGTTGATAGAATTTCGTATCCAGTAAATTCAAATTTAGCTGATGAAACATTTTCAGCAAATTTTAGATATGGAAAAACTTACAGTAAACTAAAAACAAATTTCAGAGCAAATTTCAGCAATTCTATATTCAATAATATTGTAAATAACCAGCAAATAAGCGCTAAAACAATTTCGCACAGTTACCAAGCCAGTGTGGCGAGTAAATTTAAAGATGCACCTAATTTTGAGGTTGGTTATCAAAAGTCTTTTGCTGAATATTCTAACACAGGAAGTACAACCGATAGGCCTTTTGCAAATATGGAAATAGGTTTCTTTAAAAACTTTATTTTAACGGCAGATTATAGTTACTACAACTATAAAAATGATGAAAACACCATTAAAAACACCTATTCATTTTTAAATGCAGATTTATATTATCAGCAAGAAGATAGTAAGTGGGAGTTTAAAATTTCGGCTGATAATTTAACAAACAACACGTCTATAAATAGAGATAGTTACAATCAAATTACAGATAGTAATTCAACATCATTGTATTTTATTCAACCAAGAATTTATATGTTTTCGATAAAGTATAATTTATAATGAGAATTAAGAAATAAACTATCTTAAATTAAAATTAACTTGCAAAAAAAACCTTATCTTATTCTATAATTTGATAAGGTTTTTTGATGATAAAAAGTTAAATTTGAGTAGGTTTAAATTTTAATAATAAATTATGTATTCAGTAAAAACATGCCTTAAAACAAATAAAGAAAAGGTTTTTAATTTATACAAAAGAGTGGCTAAAGTAGGCGGAGGGATCGTAAGAACAAGCTATGAAATCACTAAAAAGTACATTAACAATATCATTATAAGTGCTCAAAGAACAGGTATTCACCTTGTAGTAGCATCCGTCTAACCCAAAAAAAATAATAGGTGTACACTGTTATAAATTAGCGCCTAGTGTTTTTAACCACGTACTGTCTAATTTGACAATAGTAGTGGATTCAGATTTTCAGGCTAAAGGCACAGGGAAATTACTTTTAATTAAACTTTTAAATACGATTGAAACTGAAAAAATTGATATTCTTAGAGTGGTGTTAATAGCAAGAGAGTCTAACATAAAAGCTATTAAATTTTATAATCAGTTTGGATTTAATATTGAAGGTAAATTGGAAAATAGAATTGATACTAAAAATGGAACTTTTGAAGCTGATATTCCAATGGCTTGGATGAATAAGAATTATAAATTTGTGAAATAGGATAAAAAAAGAATACGTATGAAGAAAATATATCAATTTATTATAAGCGAAATAACAAAACGAAAACTAAAAAAACATAAAATTGAACTCTCTGAAATAGAGAAAGAAATTATAAATACAAAAGTTGAGTTTACACATTTAATTAGAGATAGTTTCTTTATTTTATTAGGGATTATATCAGCTGCATTTGGTTTAAAAGGTTTTCTACTACCAAATTCTTTCATTGATGGTGGAGTTACAGGTATTTCACTTATAATTTCAGAATCCACAAAATTACCATTGTCTGTTTTGTTAGTAGTTATAAACTTACCATTTATAATTATGGCATATTCTACCATAAGTAAACAGTTTGCTTTAAGAAGTATTATTGCCATTTTTTTACTGGCAATTTTTGTGCATTTTATTCCATTCCCAATTATTACAAATGATAAATTGTTAATTGCAGTTTTTGGAGGTTTCTTTTTAGGAATGGGAATTGGTTTAGCAATTCGTGGAGGTTCAGTTATTGATGGGACTGAAGTTTTAGCGGTTTTTATAAGCCGTAAAACAGCGCTAACAATTGGTGATATTATCTTACTATTTAATATCCTTATTTTTGGAGTTGCTGCGTATGTATTTTCAATGGAAATTGCTTTGTACGCTATTTTGACCTATTTGGCAGCATCAAAAACAGTAGATTTTATAGTTTCGGGTATTGAAGAATATGTAGGTGTAACAATAATTTCTGATAAAAATGAAGATATTAGATTGGCTATAATTGAAAATATGGGTAGAGGTTGTACTATTTATTCAGGGAAACGTGGTTTTGGAAAACGTGGAGATGTATTAAAATCCACCGATATTTTATATACTTTAATAACACGATTAGAATTAGCAAAACTTCATACAGAAATAGATAAAATAGATAAAGAGGCTTTTATTGTAATGCATAGTATAAAAGATGCAAAAGGAGGAATGATAAAAAAACGTCCTTTGAAATAAAAATATTAAACCAAATGAGATTCATACAGTCTAATTACAAAGTGAACGATTATGAAAATAAACAAACGACATTATTTTGTGCTAATTTTTATAATAGCATCTAATTATGGCTGTTCTCAGGAATCTTCAGTTATTATAGCTGATGATATAATTATTGAAGATGATAGAACCGAAGATGATACAACCGAAGATGAAAGCGTATATAAAGATATGCTAACACCAGCTTATTATTTAACTTCAACAGAAGCATCTTTTAAAAATGAAATAAACCAATTTTTAAGTTATGTTCACCAAGAAAAATTTGCTCATCCACTAAAAAATCTAGAGGGTGAATTACCAGATTTTGTAGTACGTAAAGAGTTTGGAGGTACTAGAGGCTTTGGAGTGTCAACTCAATATCATCCTGCAGTTGATATTCATGTTGGAAATTCAGCAACAAATGTTAATTTATATGCTGCCCATGATGGTTATATATCAACAGCTAAAGACGTAGATAAATATCGACAGTATGTTGCAATAACAAAAGAAATTAAAGATGATAATACTGGGGAAGTACTAGGTAAATTAGTTACAATTTATGCACATGTGGATATCGATTTAGATGAAAAAGAATTTCTGTATGAAGAAGGAGAATACATTAGCAAAGGAACAATAATTTCAAAGCATCTATATTCAGGAACAGTTGGAGGTCCTCATCTTCATTTTGAGGTGCGATATTACAGAGTAAGTGACCTAGGGAATGAAACCTTTTATGGCGGGAAGAATGATGATTTAATACAGCCTTCAGCAGGTGATTGGTTGTATGGTTATTGGAACCCATCAGTTGGTTATGGATTTTCAAATGTTAAAAATCACAACTTATTTTTGTACTAATTTTTAAAAGCATAGTTCTAAAAATATAGTTATATTAGAAGTATGAATACTGATGAGATACAACAAAAAATAACTGAAGAAATTTTAAAAACCGAAGAGGTTATTAAAGAATATAAAGAGCTTACAAAACCAATTTCTCCAGATTGTGCTATTGGGCGAGTTTCTCGTATGGATGCTATCAATAATAAAAGTGTTGTTGAGGCATCGCTTAGACAGGCTGAGAGTAAGTTAAGAAACCTACAACGTGTTTTTTCTCAATTTGGTAGTGAAGAATTTGGTATTTGTTTAAAATGTAAACAGCCTATTCCGTTGGGAAGAATTTTAATTAGACCTGAAAGTTTATTTTGTGTGAATTGCGCACAATAAAGTTTGGTATAACTATTGTTATTTACAAAAGAGTATAAACAATTAATACCAATAATATGAAAAAAGCAATACTGATTTTAGGACTAAGTTTAATCTGCATAAGTGGTTTTTCACAAACCAAAAATTTTATAGACCAACCGTATATTGAAACTCGCTCCAAGGTAGATACATTGGTTTCTCCAGATAGAATTTATTTAACTATTTTAATTTCAGAAAAAGACACCAAAGGTAAAATTTCAGTAGAAGAATTTGAAAATAAAATGGCTGTAAAACTTGTTTCGTTGGGTGTAGATTTACAACAACAATTAACATTGAGTGATTTAGCAAGTAATTTTAAAAAATATTTTTTAAAAAGGAAAGATGTGTTAAAAAGCAAAGCATACTCACTTGTAGTATATGATGCTTTATCTGCAGGGAGGGTAATAGTTGGACTTGAGGAGATAGGAATTTCAAATGTGCAATTACAAAAAACCGAGTATTCTAAAATTGAAGGTTTAAAGTTAGCTCTAAAATCAAAAGCTATTATTCAAGCCAAAAAACAAGCAGAAGCATTGTTACAACCTTTAAATCAAAAAGTTGGGATAGCTATTTATATTTCTGATGTAAATAACTTCAATAATTATGGCTTACAAGGTAGAGTAGCAGGTATTGAAGTAATGTATACTGTTGCTGATAAAAATAATTTTCAGCCTATTGAGATTGATTTTAAAAAAATGAAGGTTCAAAGTGAAATAAGTGTTAAATTTTTAATTGAATAAGTTAAGCTCTTAGTAGAGAAAAATAGTAAACAAAAAAACGAATATTTTTTTAGAGATTTTTACAGGAGTGTTAGTGTTATATATTAAAATTTAAACATTCACTTTTTTTTCGATATAAAAAGTATGTTTTTCTCTATTTTGCACACCCTTTTTAAAGATTAAAATAAATCGTACCATTTCTACTAAAAACTGATATTACTCAAGTTTTTAACTGTTGTCTTAACGTAACTTTATACGCATAAAAATAAAGGGAATAACCCTGTTTTTTAAAAAGGTGTTTTTTCTATTATTAATAGTAAAGTATAAAAATATGTTTAGAATAGTTGAAAAAGAGTTTTTATCAGAAAATGTAGTTAGATTAATTATTGAAGCCCCATATATTGCTAAAAGTAGAAAAGCGGGAAATTTTATTATTTTAAGAATAGATAAAAAAGGAGAAAGAATTCCATTAACAATTGCAGACGCAAACATTGAGGAAGGAACAATTACAGTGATAGCTCAAAGAGTAGGAGTTTCTTCACATAAATTGTGCACTATGAATGTTGGAGATAGATTATTAGATGTAGTAGGTCCATTGGGTAAAGCAACAGACATCGCTAATGTAGGAACCGTATTATGCGCAGGTGGAGGTGTTGGTGTTGCGCCGCTTTTCCCAATAGTACAAGCAATGAAACTAGCAGGAAATAGGGTAATAACAGTTATTGCGGCAAGGAACAAAGACCTCGTTATTTTACAGGATGAGATGAGAAAATATTCAGATGAATTAATTATAATGACAGATGATGGGTCTTTAGGTAAAAAAGGATTAGTAACTCAAGGAATGGAAGAAGTGATTCAGCGTGAAAAAGTGAATGAAGCAGTTGTTATTGGGCCAGCCATTATGATGAAGTTTGCAGCTTTAACTACGGAGAAATATGATATTCCAACAGTAGCAAGTTTAAATACTATTATGGTTGATGGTACAGGAATGTGTGGAGCATGCAGAGTGTCAGTTGGTGGAAAAACAGAATTTGTTTGTGTAAATGGCCCTGAGTTTGATGCACATAAAGTTGATTTTGATGAAATGATGACTAGATTAAACGCCTATAAAAATAGAGAAGCCGCTGGTTATAGTGAGTATTTAAAATCATTAGAATTGGTATTGATTTAAGCTAAAGGATTCACAATATTATATTAAGATGGAAGAATTAGATAAAGAATATTATAAAGCAGAACGTAAAGCAGATTGGAGAAACAAGTTACGTAAAGAAATAAAAAGTAAAGATAGAACTAAAGGGATAAGGGTTCAAATGCCTGAATCTGATCCTACTATTAGAAATAAAAGTAATATAGAAGTTAATAAAGGTCTAACTTTAGAAATGGCAATGAGTGAATCTTCTCGCTGTTTAGACTGCGTAGTACCAACTTGTATATCTGGTTGCCCTGTGGGAACAAACATACCTAAATTTGTAAAATATATTGAAAGTGGAGATATCTTAGGTGCTGCAAAAGTATTGAAAGAAAACAATTCTTTACCAGCAATTTGTGGAAGAGTTTGTCCGCAAGAAATACAATGTGAGGCAGAATGTATATACGTTCAAAAATTGAGTAAGGAAGGATCAGCCATTGGTTATCTTGAAAGATTTGCAGCAGATTATGAACGTGAAAGTGGTAACAGTTCCATTCCAGAGTTGGCAGAATCAAACGGGGTTAAAATGGCTGTAATTGGGTCAGGCCCTGCAGGATTAACAGTTGCTGGTGAATTGGCTAAATTTGGATATGATGTAACGGTGTTTGAAGCTCTACATGATTTAGGTGGCGTTTTAAAATATGGTATTCCTGAATTTCGTCTTCCAAAAGATATTGTGGATTTCGAAATAAATACCATTAGACAAATGGGAGTGAAATTTGTAACTAATTTTATTGTTGGGAAAACAGCAACCATAGATGATTTGAAAGGCGAAGGTTTTGAAGCGTTTTTTATTGCATCGGGTGCTGGATTGCCAAACTTTATGAATATTCCAGGAGAAAATTTTAATGGCATTCAAAGTGCCAATGAATTTTTGACACGTGTTAACTTAATGAGTGGTGCTGATGCTAATTTTGACACGCCAGTTCATACAGGTAAAAATGTTGTAATTGTTGGAGGTGGAAATACGGCAATGGATTCTGTTAGAACAGCTAAGCGTATGGGTGCAGAAAGAGCTATGATTGTATATCGTCGTTCTCAAGAAGAAATGCCTGCAAGAGCTGAAGAAATTAAACATGCCATTGAAGAAGGTATTGAATTTATAAACCTTGTTTCACCAATTGAATACTTTGCAGATGAAAATGGAATGGTAAATAAAATGAGAGTTCAAAAAATGCAGCTAGGAGAGCCAGATGGTTCTGGTAGAAGGCGCCCTGAAGCTATTGAAGGATCAGAATATAATATTGATGTAGATAGTGTTATAATTGCTGTAGGAGTTTCCCCAAATCCAATTATTCAGCAAAGTATGCCTGAACTAGAAACTACAAAATGGAATACTATAAAAGTGGATGATGATATGATGACTTCAATTCCAGGTTTATTTGCTGGAGGGGATATTGTAAGAGGTGGAGCGACAGTAATTCTAGCAATGGGCGATGGAAGAAAAGCAGCTCATGGAATGCATAAGTATATAAAGAAAACAGTTTTGGTTTAAAATTAGGGGAGTTTATAAAGTTTTAATCAAAAAAAACGCATTGAATTTAAAACTGGTATAACTATTGTTAATTACAATATAGTATAAACAATAAACACCAGAAAAATGAAAAAAATAATATTAATTTTAGTACTAAGTTTAATTTACGTAAGCGTTTTTTCACAAACAAAAAATTTTATAGACCAACCGTATATTGAAACTCGCACTAAGGTAGATACGCTAGTTTCTCCAGATAGAATTTACTTAACTATTTTAATTGCTGAAAAAGATACAAAAGGTAAAATTTCAGTAGAAGAATTTGAGAATAAAATGGCAGTAAAACTTGTTTCATTGGGTGTAGATTTACAACAACAATTAACACTAAGTGATTTAGCAAGTAATTTCAAAAAATATTTCTTGAAAAGAAAAGATGTATTAAAAAGTAAAGCATATTCATTAGTGATTTATGATGCATTAACAGCAGGAAAGATAATAGTTGGACTTGAAGAAATAGGAATTTCAAATGTGAAATTGCAAAAAACAGCATATTCAAAAATTGAAGATTTAAAATTAAAGCTAAAAACAAAAGCTATTGTGAAGGCTAAAAATCAGGCAGAAGCATTGCTAAAACCTTTAAATCAAAAGGTTGGGACAGCTATTTATATTTCTGATGTAAATAATTATAATAATTATGGTTTACAAGGTAGAGTAGCAGGTATTGAAGTAATGTATACTGTTGACAAAAAAAACAATTTCGAACCTATTGATATTGAGTTTAAAAAGATTAAAATTCAAAGTGAAATTAGTATCAAATTTAAGATTGAATAGGATAATTTAAGATTTAATTAAAGCCTTCTTTTATTTAAAATCACCTGTTGAAGGTCTTTCAAAAATCTCAAGCTCAAAATTTTTGGTAGTAGCAAATAAATGGTCAAAGATATCAGCCATGTTTGCTTCGTAGATTGCCCAATCCTTATTCTTGCTAAAAGCATAAACTTCAATTGGTACGCCATATTCGGTAGGTGGTAGTTGCCTAACCATACAAGTCATTTTGTTATTTATAGTTGGATTATTTTTAAGATATTCTTCAATATATACCCTAAATACACCAATATTTGTTAGATGTCTTCCGTTAATTAATTCTTGTTTATTAATAGCGTTTTTAACATTGTAAGAATTAATTTCAGTTTGTTTTTCGTTTATGTAATTACTTATTAAATGGTATTTTTTATAGTGCTCTAACATTTCATTTGAGCAAAACTTAATACTGTCTATTTTAATATTTAAAGCTCTTTTAATTCGTCTACCTTCTGATTCTTCCATACCTCTCCAGTTTGTAAATGAATCAGAAATAAAAGCATAAGTTGGTATAGTAGTAATGGTTTTATCAAAATTTTGAACCTTGATAGTGGTTAGATTTATTTCAACCACATCTCCATCGGCACCGTAATTAGAAACTGTAACCCAATCCCCAACTCGTATCATATTATTTCCAGAAAGCTGAATGCTTGCTACAAACCCTAAAATACTATCTTTAAAAATCAACAATATAATTGCTGCCATAGCCCCAATACCGCTAAGTAAGAACAATGGGTTTTTATTGATTAAAATTGAAATAATAAGAATTCCCGCAATTAAGTAAATGATAATTTTACCTAATTGGCTAAAGCTATCAAGTGGTTTGTCTTTAAATCGTTCAATTTTTGAAAGTATTTCTGTTGCTGAATTGAAAAGGGAATTAAAAATTTCAATAGCAACAAGAATAATAAAAATATTAGTGATACCTGCTAAAAAAGGTACTATAAACTGAAAATCTGAAAATAATAAAGGAGTATAATAATTAAATAGAATTGCAGGTAAAAGATGCGAAACAGAAGTAATTACTTTTTTATTGAAAATAATGTCATCCCACAGCGTTTTGGTTTTTAACGTTACTTTAGGAATGATATAATTAAGTATTTTTTTGCTTAACCATCCTATAAATAAACATAGGCAAATAAGTAATGAAAATAGAATGATTGTTCTTGGAATATAAACGACATCTTCATTTATATTTAAGACATTTGTCAATAGGTTATCAAACCAATTTGTAAAAATAAAATCCATAAGCAAAAGTAATAGTATTTAATCAAAAGTATTATAAACTAAAAGCTTTTTTTACTTTGGTAACATAATCTAATTTTTCCCAAGTAAATAATTCCACTTCCATATTTTTTTCAGTCCCATCAACGTTTTTAAAAGTTTTAGTAACAGTTTTATTTTCACGCCCCATATGTCCGTAAGCAGCAGTTTCCAAATATATTGGCTGGCGTAATTTTAAACGTTCTTCAATAGCGGCTGGGCGCATATCAAATAATTCAGATACAAGCTCAGCAATTTCACCATCTGATTTTTCTACATTTGAGGTTCCGTAAGTATTTACATAAATTCCCATTGGCTCAACAACACCAATAGCGTACGAAACTTGAATTAAAACCTCATCAGCAACACCAGCGGCAACTAAATTTTTAGCGATATGACGTGTTGCATACGCAGCACTTCTATCAACTTTACTTGGGTCTTTTCCAGAGAATGCACCACCACCGTGAGCGCCTTTTCCACCGTAAGTATCAACAATAATTTTTCTACCTGTTAAACCGGTATCTCCGTGTGGCCCACCAATAACAAATTTTCCAGTTGGATTTACGTGATACACAATTGCATCATTAAATAACGCTTTTAAACTAGCAGGTAATTTTGCGATGACCCTTGGAATTAAAATTGAAATTACATCACTTTTAATTTTAGCTAACATTTCCTCATCATTCGGACCAAAATCATCGTGTTGTGTTGAAACTACAATGTCTTTAATTCTTAACGGAACATTATCATCGCTGTATTCAATGGTAACCTGACTTTTAGAGTCTGGGCGTAAATACTTTATTTCTTTATTTTCTCTTCGTAATTCAGCCAATTCTAATAAAATTTTATGGCTTAAATCTAATGCCAACGGCATAAAATTTTCAGTTTCTTTAGTAGCATAACCAAACATCATTCCTTGGTCACCAGCACCTTGTTGTTCTTTAGAATCTCTATCAACTCCCTGGTTGATATCTTGAGATTGTTCGTGAATAGCAGAAAAAACACCACAAGAACTACCATCAAACTTATATTCACTTTTTGTATAACCAATTTTATTGATAACGTCTCTAGCTATTTTTTGAACATCTAAATAGGTTTTAGATTTCACTTCACCAGCTAATACAACTTGACCTGTAGTAACTAAGGTTTCACAGGCTATTTTAGAGTTTTTATCAAATGCTAAAAAATTATCAACTAAAGCATCAGAAATTTGATCGGCAACTTTATCAGGATGTCCTTCTGAAACAGATTCAGAGGTGAATAAATATGACATAATTTTAATTTATTATTAAATTAAAGGATGATTTTGGTGATTGCTTTGGTCGCTTAAAGAAGTAAATAATTACTGCTTTAGCATTTTTTAATGAGGTTGCAATCAGTTCAAATCCTTCCTCTAGAATTATTGAGTGCAAATTTACAAAAACTAAAAATTATAAAAAACAAAAAGTGATTTTTATTTTAAAAAGTGTTGTTTAGGAACTATTTAATGCGTTAATTTGCACTTTAGTTCATAAACTTATTGAATATTGTTATCAAGAAAGGCAGAGGGAATAGACCCTGTGAAGCCTTAGCAACCCTTTATTAATAAAGAAGGTGCTAAATTCTACCCATTTGGATAGATAACCAAACCTAATTACCAACTGGTAATTTACTATAATTTTTTCATAACAATTTTTATTTAAGGGTATTAAACCAACTATTTAGTTGTAAATAATTTATAAATAATAATTGATGAATCAATTAAATTACATAACCATACAAAATTTCAGTTCTGAAAGAGGAATAGCTATAAAAGCTATCAAACTTTCGTATCAGTTATTTGGCAAAAAATTAAATACAGCACCTATAGTTTTAATAAATCATGCTTTAACAGGTAATTCAGATGTTGCTGGGAAAAATGGCTGGTGGAAAGATATAATAGGTGAAAATAAAGTAATTGACACCCAAAAATATACCATTTTAGCTTTTAATATACCTGGAAATGGTTTTGATGGTTTCGTTATTGAAAATTATAAAGATTTTGTAGCTAGAGATATTGCTAATATCTTTTTAGAAGGCCTAGAAAAGCTAAATATTGAAAAATTATTTACCATTGTTGGAGGTTCATTAGGAGGAGGAATTGCTTGGGAGATGGCAGTAATTAAGCCAGCAATTACGAAACACTTAATTGCAGTTGCTACCGATTGGAAATCGACCGATTGGCTAATTGCAAATTGCCAAATACAAGCACAATTTTTATCAAATTCTAGCAATCCTGTGCATGATGCTCGTATGCACGCAATGTTGTGTTATAGAACTCCTGAATCTTTTAAAGAGCGTTTTCAACGTTCAAAAAACGACGATTTAGAAATATTTAATGTAGAGAGTTGGTTGTTACACCATGGTAATAAATTACAAGAACGTTTTCAATTATCAGCCTATAAATTAATGAATCAACTGTTAAAAACAATTGATGTAACTAAGGGGAGAAATGAAAATGTTTTAGATACCATTAAAGCCAATATTCATATTATTGGTGTTGACTCTGATTTATTTTTTACTGCTGAAGAAAATAAAGAAACCCATAAACAACTTGCATTAACAAACCCAAATGTTACTTATAACGAAATTAATTCGGTACACGGGCACGATGCATTTTTAATAGAACATCAACAATTAGAAAAGATAATTGAACCAATTTTTAATCAAAGTTCAAAAAACAACAAAATGAAAGTCGTAAAATTTGGAGGAAAATCGTTAGCAAACGGTAAAGGTTTAGAAAGCACATTAAATATTATCACTACTAAAATTAGTAATGATGAAAAAATTGCAATTGTGGTATCTGCAAGAGGAAATACAACCAATCATTTAGAGTCTATTTTAGTCAAAGCAAAAACTAATATACCTTATTTAAAGGAGTTTGAAGAAATGAAACAATATCAAACAGCTATTGATAAAACAGTTGATTTATCGGTTGAATTTCACTTGTTAGATGAAATTTTTAGAGGTGTTAGTTTATTAGGGGATTACAGTGAAAAAGTAAAAGATCAAGTACTTTCTCAAGGTGAAATTTTGTCGGGTAAATTAATAACATATTTATTAAATAAGAAAAATATCAAGGCCAACTTTGTTGATACACGTTCTTTAATAAAAACCAATAATGAATTTGGAAAAGCACAGCCGTTTCAAAGTGTTTCTAAAGAAAATATAATTGAGCATTTCAGAAAAAATAATGGAGATACAGTTCAGGTAATTACGGGGTTTATCGCATCAAATTTACAAGGTGAAACTACAACAATTGGTAGAAATGGAAGTAATTATACAGCTTCATTAATTGCTAATTATTTAAATGCTGAAGAACTTCAAAATTATACACACGTAAACGGAATTTATACTGCTGATCCGGAGTTGGTTTCAACTTCAAAAAAAATAGAAAAACTTTCGTACCAAGAAGCAAATGAATTGGCAAATTTTGGAACAAATATTTTACATGCTAAAACTATTATTCCTTTAATAGAAAAAAATATTCCGTTAAGAATCTTAAACACATTTGACCCAGATAACCAAGGAACTTTAATAGGTTCTGAAACCGAACGTGGTGGTATAAAATCATTATCAGTTCAAAAAGAAGTTGCACTGGTAAATTTAGTGGGGAGAGGTTTGCTAGGGAAAGTTGGTGTAGATGGTAGAATTTTTACTGCTTTAGGAAGAGAAAATATAAGTGTTAGTATTATTTCTCAAGGGTCATCTGAACGTGGGATTGGTTTTATTGTTGATGCAAAAGATGGCTACAAGGCAAAACATGTATTAGAAAATGAGTTTAAAAACGAATTTCAAAGTAAAGATGTAAGTCAAATTTATATTAGAGAAAATGTTTCTGTAATATCTATAATTGGTCAAAGTTTATATTCGTTTAACCAACCTTATAGTGCGTTAATTAAAAATCATATTACACCAATTTTAATTAACAATACCGTGACCGGTGAAAATGTTTGTTTGGTTGTTAAAAAGACCGATTTGCATAAGGCGGTAAACGTAATTCATGGTGAAATTTTTGGAGTCTCAAAAAATATAAACATCGCTATTTTTGGAAAAGGATTGGTAGGTGGAACTTTAATTGAGCAAATATTGAAAAGTCAGCAAAACATCTTAAAAAGAAAAAATATTCACTTAAACATTTTTGCAGTAGCAAACTCTAAAAATGTACTGTTAAATAAAGACGGAATTTCTACCAATTGGGAAGATGAATTGAACAATAATTCGTTTGAAAATTACACCGTAAAAGATATTATTGATTATGCTGATAAGCATCATTTGGAAAATTTAATAGCTATTGACAATACTGCAAGTAGTAAATTTATTGATAATTATATTGAGTTGGTTGAAAATGGTTTTGATTTAATCTCATCAAATAAAATTGCAAATACGGTGGATTATGCATCGTACAAAGAATTGCGTAAAAAAATTAGAGAAAACAAAAAATCGTATTTATACGAAACTAATGTTGGTGCAGGATTACCGTTAGTTGATACCATTAAGTTATTGCATGATTCAGGCGAGAATATTACTAGAATTAGAGGGGTATTTTCAGGCTCGTTAAGTTATTTGTTTAATAATTTTTCTATTCAAGACAGACCGTTTTCTGAAATTTTACAAGAAGCTATTAAAAACGGATATACAGAACCAGACCCTCGTGAAGATTTATGTGGAAATGATGTTGGGCGTAAATTATTAATTTTAGCACGTGAATTGGATTTGCAAAATGAATTTGTTGATGTAAAAATTGAAAACTTGATTCCAGAAAATTTAAGAGATGGTTCAGCAACCGATTTTTTAAGTAAATTAGATGCAATGAATGCTAATTTTCAAAATTTAAAACAACAACAAGATGAAAATCATGTGTTAAGGTATATTGGAGACTTATCTGGAAATTTACAAAAAGAAAAAGGGAATTTAGAAGTTAAATTAGTTTCTGTTCCAGCAAATAGTTCATTGGGTCAAATAAAAGGAGCAGATGCTATTTTTGAAATATTTACAGAGTCTTACGGAGACAAGCCAATTGTAATTCAAGGAGCGGGTGCAGGAGCGGCAGTTACAGCCCGTGGAGTTTTTGGAGATATTTTAAGATTGGCAGATAAGAATTAATAAAATAAGGATAGAACAAAATTATTGCATGTTATGAGTGATTACAATTTTGAAACAGAAGCAATTAGAACGCAATTAGAGCGATCTCAATTTCAAGAACATTCAACGCCATTGTACCTAACTTCAAGTTTTGTATTTGATAATGCAGAAGAAATGAGAGCTTCATTTACGGAAGAAAAAGAACGGAATATATATTCTCGTTTTAGCAATCCAAATACAACTGAATTTGTTGAAAAGGTTGTGAAAATGGAAGGAGCTGAAGACGGTTATGCGTTTGCAACTGGTATGGCATCTGTATTTTCTACTTTTGCTGCATTGTTAAGTAGTGGAGATCATATAGTTTCTGCACGTTCTGTATTTGGTTCAACACATACCTTATTTACCAAATATTTTCCAAAATGGAATATTGAAACTTCATATTTCGATATTAATAATCCTTCAGAAATAGAGGCTTTAATACGACCTTCAACTAAAATTTTATATGCAGAATCACCTACAAATCCTGGAGTAGATATTATTGATTTAGAGTTGCTTGGAAATATTGCAAAAAAACACAACTTGCTATTGGTGATAGATAATTGTTTTGCTACGCCATACATTCAACAACCAATTAAATTTGGAGCAGATATAGTGATACATTCAGCCACAAAATTAATGGATGGCCAAGGTCGTGTGTTAGGTGGAGTAGTTGTTGGAAAATCTGACTTAGTACGTGAAATTTATTTATTTTCTCGCAATACAGGTCCAGCGTTATCGCCTTTCAATGCTTGGGTTTTAAGTAAAAGTCTAGAAACTTTAGCTGTACGAGTGGACAAACATTGTGAAAACGCATTAGAGTTAGCTAAATTTTTAGAAAACCATGCTGAAATTTCTAGCGTTAAATATCCATTTTTAAAGTCGCATCCACAATTTGAAATTGCTAAAAAACAAATGAAATTGGGTGGTAATATTATTGCCATTGAAGTAAAAGGAGGTTTAGATGCTGGGAAAAAATTCTTAAATGCCATTAAAATGTGTTCATTATCTGCAAATTTAGGAGATACACGTACAATTGTTACGCATCCTGCATCTACAACACATAGTAAATTATCAAGTGAAGAGCGGTTAGCTGCAGGAATAACACCTGGTTTGGTAAGGATTTCAGTAGGATTAGAGCATATTTCAGATGTAATTCAAGATGTCAATCAAGCACTAACTAGTTAAAAATCAGACACAATTTAATTAAATGTGTTAAATAGTTGTATTTTTTAAATCTATTAGTCTATAGAATTGGTAGGGTATTAAAATTAATGTACTTTTGACCTCAGAAAAATGAATACATAAAATGATACTAGATCAAATTTTTACTTCTAATAAATCGAACTCTGAAGAGAGTTTCGAAGCTGTTAAAAATTCAGAAAAAGCAACACGTAGCATTGTTAAAGCTATAAGTTGGAGAATTGTTGGAACATTAGATACTATATTAATATCGTGGTTAATAACAGGTCAAATAACCATGGCACTATCAATAGGTTTAGTTGAAGTAGTAACCAAAATGGTATTATACTTTTTTCATGAAAGAATTTGGAATGGTATAAAATGGGGTAAGCAATAATATAGAAGAAAATGAAAAATTTAAACATAGAACAATTAAATAAAGATTTAAAAGATAAATCACCAGCCGAGATTATAGTTTGGGCGTTAAGTATTGCTAAAAACCCGTTGGTTACTACAAATTTTAGACCATATGAAGTAGCAATTTTAAATGCTTGCACAAAAGTTGACCCACAATTAAAAGTAATTTGGTGCGATACAGGTTATAATACACCTCAAACCTATGCTCATGCAAATGAATTGATAGAAAAGTTGAACCTAAATATTCATTTATATGTACCTAAACAAACAACAGCTCATAGAGATGCAACAATAGGTATTCCTCAAATTGAAGATCCGAAGCACGCTGTTTTTACAGAACAAGTAAAATTAGAACCATTTAACAGAGCCATGCAAGAGCACAAGCCAGATGTTTGGTTTACCAACTTACGAAAAGGACAAACGGCTTTTAGAAGTAGTATAGATATTGTTTCTGTAAGTAAAAATGGATTGTTAAAAGTAAGTCCGTTTTATCACTGGTCTGATGAGCAATTAGACACGTATTTAGCAGCACAAAATTTACCAAATGAATTCACGTATTTCGACCCAACAAAAGTATTAGAGAATAGAGAATGTGGTTTACATTCATAAAATAGAGAAGATGACAGAAACATTACACATAAACGCATTAGAAAATGAAGCAATCTATATTTTTAGAGAGGTTGCAGCACAGTTTGAAAAGCCAGTATTATTATTTTCTGGTGGAAAAGATTCGATAACATTAGTTCGATTGGCTCAAAAAGCATTTTACCCAGCAAAAATACCTTTTCCATTAATGCATATTGATACAGGACACAATTTCGCTGAAACAATTGAATTTAGAGATCGATTAGTTAAAGAATTAGGCCTTGAACTAATTGTTAGAAATGTTCAAGATTCTATAGATCAAGGAAAAGTAAAAGAAGAAACAGGTAGGTATTCGAGTAGAAATATGCTACAAACTACCACACTTTTAGATGCCATTGAAGAATTTAAATTTGATGCTTGTATTGGTGGTGCACGTAGAGATGAAGAAAAAGCGAGAGCAAAAGAACGTATTTTTTCAGTACGTGATGATTTTGGTCAATGGGATGAAAAAAACCAACGCCCTGAATTATTTGATATGCTAAACGGTAATATTAATTTAGGTCAAAATGTACGTGTTTTTCCAATTTCAAACTGGACAGAGTTAGACGTTTGGACGTACATTGAGAATGAAGATTTAGAAATTCCTTCTATATATTTTGCACACAAACGTGAAATTTTTGTCCGTGACGGATTAATTTGGTCTGCTTCAGAACATGTATATAAAGATGAAGAAGAAGTAGTTGAAGAACGTATGGTTCGTTTTAGAACTGTTGGTGATATGAGTTGTACTGCAGCAGTAGATTCTTATGCAGAAACTATTAGTGAAGTAGTAGCTGAAATTAGAGATTCAAGCATTTCAGAACGTGGAGCAAGAATAGATGATAAACGATCTGAAGCTGCTATGGAAAAGCGTAAACAACAAGGGTACTTTTAGAGAATTAAAAATTAACGATGAACAATGTCACACTGAGTAAGCCTGTGTTGAGCGCAGTCGAAATATCGAAGTGTATTTAGAATATTAGAATAAACAAAAATGGAAGTTTTAAAAATAGCAACAGCAGGAAGTGTAGATGATGGTAAAAGTACGTTAATAGGCCGATTATTATACGATACAAAATCATTAACAGACGATAAATTAGAAGCCATTGAGCGCAGTAGTAAACAAAAAGGGTATGATTATTTAGATTTTTCGTTAGCTACAGATGGTTTAGTAGCTGAGCGTGAACAAGGAATAACTATTGATGTAGCTCATATTTATTTTTCAACGGATACAAGAAGTTATATCATTGCAGATACACCTGGACATGTTGAATATACTAGAAATATGGTTACAGGTGCTTCAACTTCGCAAGCAGCAATTATTTTAATTGATGCAAGACATGGAGTAATTGAACAAACCTATCGTCACTTTTTTATCAATAATTTATTACGTATTAAAGATGTAATTGTTGCAGTAAATAAAATGGATTTAGTTGATTTTTCAGAAGAAAGGTACAACGAAATTAAAGCTGATTTTCAAAAATTAGTTGCAAAAAGTGATTATGAAGATCAAAATATAACATTTATTCCGGTAAGTGCTTTAAAAGGTGATAATGTAGTTACTAAATCAACTGCAATGGATTGGTTTAAAGGAAAAACATTATTAGAACATTTAGAAAAATTAGATACGGCTGATGTTTATAATAATGGAACAATGCGCTTCCCTATTCAATATGTAATTCGTCCAAAAACATCCGATTTTCATGATTACAGAGGATACGCAGGTAAGGTATATGGTGCTGAAATAAAAGTTGGTGATGAAGTAGTTGTATTACCATCAGAAACAAAAACAACAATTAAAGAAATTTACTTTAATGATAAAAAGTACGAAAGTGCTTCAAGAAGGTCTTCTATATCTGTAACCTTAGAAAACGATGTAAATGTGAGTAGAGGGGATATGATTGTGAAAGTAAATGAGTTACCAAAAATTGATAAAAAATTCACTGCAACAGTTTCTTGGATGTGTACAAAAGAGTTAACAGCAGGTTCAAAATATGTATTGCAACATGGAGTGAATAAAGTGTTGGCAAAAGTAAGTGCGATTAACAATAAAATTGAAACCGATTTTTCTGGAATTGAAACCAATGTGTCTAGTTTAAAAATTAATGATATTGCATCAATTTCATTACAATTAAATAAACCAATTTTCTTTGATTCATTTAAAAAACACAGAACAAACGGAGCATTTATTTTAATAGATCCACAAACAAATAACACGGTAGGTGCCGGCTTTATAGATTAGGTTAAGAAACTAAAAATCAAAAACATACAATAAAATTTAAATTCATATTAGCTTATGAACTAGGAACTTTTTTTACTAACTAAAAAAAAATACACCATGCAAAGCTTTAGAAGCGAGATCGAAAATCCGATCGTCGCGAAGGATATTATTGACTTAGAAAAAAAAATAAGTCTATTTTACGAAGGGAAAATTGATGAAGAACGCTTTAGAAGTTTACGTTTAGCACGTGGCGTTTACGGACAACGACAATTTGGTGTTCAAATGATTCGTATCAAACTTCCTTACGGAAAAGTAACAAGCGAACAACTGCAAAGAATTGCAAAAGTTTCAGATGAATATTCACGTGGAAGATTACACATTACAACACGTCAAGATATTCAAATTCACCACGTAAGTTTAGATAGAACACCTGAACTTTGGGCTGAATTAGAAAAAGATGATATTACATTACGTGAAGCTTGTGGAAATGCGGTTAGAAACGTAACGGCTTCAGAAACTGCAGGTATAGATATAAACGAACCTTTTGATGTCTCACCACATGCACAGGCTGTTTTTGAATTCTTTTTAAGAAATCCAATTTGTCAGGAAATGGGGCGGAAATTTAAAATTTCTTTTTCAGGAACCAATGAAGATACAGCGTTAAGTTTTATGCATGATTTAGGTTTTATAGCAAAACTAAAAGATGGAAAAAGAGGATTTAAAGTGTTGTTAGCAGGTGGTTTAGGTTCGCAAGCACGTTTGGCAGATGTTTTGTTTGAATTTGTTCCTGAAGATAAAATTATTCCAATCACAGAAGCTGTTTTACGTGTATTTGATAGATATGGTGAACGCTCTAAAAGAGCTAGAGCTCGACTTAAATTTTTAGTAAAAGAAATTGGTTTAAATACTTTTGTAACTTTAATTGAAGAAGAACAAAAAGCATTGTCAAATTCAACGGTTAAAATTGATACTTCAAATTTTGATACTGAAATAATTATTCCTCAAATTGAAATTCCTTCAGTAGCAATTAAGGATAAAGAAGCGTATGAGTTGTGGAAAAAAACCAATGTAATTCCTCAAAAACAAACAGGGTTTAGCGCCATTGGAATTAAAATTCCTTTAGGTGATTTTTATACAGATAAAGCACGTTTGTTAGCTAATTTAATTAAAAAATATGCAGCCAATGAGCTACGTCTAACCTTGCGCCAAAACATATTAATTCGCCATGTGAAGAATGAGTTGTTACCCTTTTTCTATGTTGAATTAAATAAATTAGGGTTTGCTGAAAGTGGTTATAATAGCACGTTAGATATTACTTCTTGCCCAGGAACTGATACTTGTAATTTAGGTATTGCTAGTAGTACAGGAATTTCTCGTGAGTTAGAAAACGTGTTGAAAAATGAATTTCCTAAATACGCTACAAATAAAGAAATTACCATAAAAATTAGTGGCTGTATGAATGCTTGTGGGCAACATACAATGGCTCAAATTGGTTTTCAAGGAATGTCAATTAAATCAGGGAAATTGGTTGCGCCAGCCTTACAAGTATTATTAGGCGGAGGTGTTTTAGGAGATGGAAAAGCAAGAATTGCGGATAAAGTAATTAAAATACCAAGCAAGAGAGGTCCTAAAGTTTTAAGAATTATTTTAAATAACTATGAAGAAAATGTAACCAAAAATGAAGCTTTTTTAGATTATTATGATAGGCAAGGAGAAATTTATTTTTACAATTTATTAAAACCGTTGGCAGATACATCAAATTTACAAAAAAACGATTTTATAGATTGGGGAAGTGAAGGAGTATACACACAAGAAGTTGGTGTTGGAGAGTGCGCAGGCGTTGTTATAGATTTGGTGGCTACCTTATTATTTGAGAGCGCAGAGAAAATTGAAAATGCTTCCGAAGCATTTAAGCTAGAACAATATGCTGATAGTATTTACTATTCATACACAAGTATTGTAAATACAGCAAAAGCATTGTTAATTACTGAAGGAAAAAAAACAAATACACAAGCTGGAATTATTACGCAATTTGAAGAGGTTTTTGGTGATAAAATAGCGTTAAAAACAACCTTTTCTGAATTTGTTTATCAATTAAAAAATAACGAACCAACGCAGCAATTTGCAAAGAAATATGTTGATGATGCTCGGTTGTTTTTTAATGAAGTAGAAGCATTCAGACTTAAAACAGTTGAAAATGAAAGCTAAGATAAATCCAAAAGTAACCTTAATCGGTGCAGGTCCTGGAGACCCAGATTTAATTACCGTGAAAGGTGTTAAGGCCTTAGCAAAAGCAGATGTAGTTTTATATGATGCATTGATAAATAGAGAGTTGTTAAGTTATGCTTCAAAAAAGGCAACGCTTATTTTTGTTGGCAAACGTAAAGGTTTACACACGTACTCACAAGATGAAATTAATGAGTTAATTATTAAGAATGCTTTCCAATTTGGAAATGTAGTGCGGTTAAAAGGTGGTGATCCATTTATTTTTGGAAGAGGCGCTGAAGAAATTGAATATATTGAATCTTTTGGAATTGATACTGAAGTAATTTCAGGAATATCTTCTGCTATGGCTGTTCCTGCAAGTCAGGGTATCTCATTAACTAAAAGAGGTATTTCAGAAAGTTTTTGGGTGCTTACAGGAACTACTTCTGACAGGAAATTATCAAATGATGTGTATTTGGCAGCACAATCAACTGCAACCGTTGTAATTTTAATGGGAATGAGTAAACTTCAAGAAATAGTTGCAATTTTTAAGAAGTTTAACAAAGGAAATATACCAACAGCAATTATTCAAAACGGCACAACCAAAAATGAAAAAATAGGATTGGGTACTATAAATTCAATTGTAGAAGTTGTAGAAGAAAAAAGGTTGTCTTCACCTGCAATTATTGTAATTGGGGAAGTAGTAAAAGAAAGTACAAAGTTGCGTTTGTTTTATGAAGAATTGAATGTTAAAAATAATGCCATTTTTGCTGGTTAGTTTAGAAGAGTAGAAACCTCTTAAATCTCTGTCATGCTGAACTTGTTTCAGCATCTCATCTAGTTATTATCACCTATGTAAGTGAGACCCTGAAACAAGTTCAAGGTGACGAAAAGGTCAACAAAATAAAATGAATTATGGAACAAAATGAATTATACCCTATTTTTTTAAAAGTCTCACAATTAAATGTGTTAATTGTTGGTGGTGGAAAAGTAGCTTGTGAAAAACTAACTTTTTTGCTAAAATCTAGTCCAAATGCAAACGTTTCTGTTGTTTCAATAGATTGTGATGATGAGGTATTGCATTTGGCTTCAACACATAATGTAGCTATTATAAAATCTAGGTATACCAAGTTGGCTATAAAAAATAAGCAGCTAATAATTGCAGCTACTAATAATGAGCAAGTTAATAAGCAAATATATGAAGATGCGAAAGCTGAAAATATATTAATTAATGTTGCTGATACACCCCAGTTATGTGATTTTTATTTAGGAGGGGTTATAACCAAAGGAAACGTGAAAATAGCCATTTCAACCAACGGAAAATCGCCAATTTTAGCAAAACGTTTAAGGCAGTTTTTTGAAGAAGTAATTCCAGAAAATATTCATGATTTGGCTGAAAATCTTAATTTATATCGAAAATTAATAAAAGGGGATTTCTCAAATAAAGTGCTAAAAATGAATAAAATAACGAAAGAGCTACTATCAAAATAGATAAAGTAGCGCAATCGTTTGTAATTAAACAGAATATGCTGTTTCTTTGCAGTCAAGTTCATAAACACATTGATATTAGTTATTAAGAAAGGCAGAGGGAATAGACCTGTTGAAGCCTTAGCAACCCTTTAGCTATAAAGAAGGTGCTACATTCTACCACAAATATAATTGTGGGAAGATAACCTAAGGGAATTTCAAAAAGTACCATCTTTCTTTTTTAATACTATTTTATTGGGCGTTACCGTAAACGGTCGGGCTTTCGGCTATATCTTTTTTTTCAAAAAAGGATACCGCCTTTATCCCTAACGCAATATGTATGAATGTTATTAAATAAACAAGAATGAGTACAGTACAAGAAGAAATAAAAAAAAGAATTTTAGTATTAGATGGTGCAATGGGTACTATGATTCAGCAATATAACTTTACAGAAGAAGATTATAGAGGTGAGCAATTCAAAGATTTTCATGTTTCAGTAAAAGGGAATAACGATATGCTTTCTTTAACGCAACCCAAAGCCATTAAAGAAATTCATAAAAAATATTTAGCTGCTGGAGCCGATATTATTGAAACCAATACATTTTCAAGCACTACTATTGCTATGGTAGATTATGAAATGGAAGAGTTTGTGTATGATTTGAATTATCAATCGGCTAAAATTGCCAAAGAAGCAGCAGAAAAATTTACGGCTAAAAATCCTTTAAAACCGCGTTTTGTAGCAGGGTCAATGGGACCAACAAATAGAACTGCAAGTATGTCGCCAGATGTGAACGACCCAGGTTTTAGAGCGATAACTTTTGATGATTTAAGAAAAGCATACAAACAACAGGTTGAAGCATTAATTGATGGAGGTGTTGATATTTTAATGGTTGAAACGGTGTTTGACACGTTGAATGCAAAAGCTGCACTTTTTGCTATTGAAGAAGTAAAAGCAGAGAGAAGTATTGACATTCCAATTATGGTAAGTGGTACAATAACAGACGCTAGCGGAAGAACATTATCAGGTCAAACAGCTGAGGCATTTTTAATTTCAATTTCTCATATTCCATTATTATCTATTGGATTTAATTGTGCGTTGGGAGCTAGCCAATTAACACCTCATTTAGAAGTGTTGGCACAAAAATCTGAGTTGAAAATTTCTGCACATCCAAATGCAGGTTTACCAAATGCTTTTGGTGAATATGATGAAACTCCTGAGCAAATGGCAGCTCAGATTGAAACTTATTTAGAGAAGAATTTAGTAAATATTATTGGGGGTTGTTGTGGAACAACACCAGCACATATTAAAGCAATTGCAGATGTGGTTGATGCATATAAATTTAGAAATGTTGAATGATGAGTGAGGGTAAAAAATATTTAAAATTATCAGGGCTTGAGCCATTAATAATAACACCAGAAAGTAATTTTATAAATGTTGGTGAGCGTACCAATGTTGCAGGTTCTCGTAAGTTTTTACGACTGATAAAGGAAGAGAAATTTGATGAAGCATTAGCTATTGCAAGACATCAAGTTGATGGTGGTGCACAAATTATCGACATTAATATGGACGATGGTTTAATTGACGGGAAGGAGTCTATGGTTCGTTTTATGAATTTAATTGCTGCAGAACCAGATATTGCACGTGTTCCAATTATGATTGACAGTTCTAAATGGGAAATTATTGAAGCTGGTTTGCAAGTTGCACAAGGTAAATGTGTTGTAAACTCAATTAGTTTAAAAGAAGGTGAAGCAGAATTTATTCGTCAAGCAACACTAATTAAAAGATATGGAGCAGCCGTAATTGTGATGGCTTTTGATGAAGTTGGACAAGCTGATAGTTATGAACGAAGAATAGAGATAGCAAAACGTTCGTATGCTATTTTAGTGAATAAAGTAAAATTTGCTTCAGAAGATATTATTTTTGATTTAAATATTTTTCCTGTGGCAACAGGAATGGAAGAACATAGACAAAACGCTGTTGACTTTATTGAAGCAACGCGTTGGGTTCGTAACAATTTACCCAATGTAAATGTTAGTGGAGGTGTAAGTAATGTGTCGTTTTCTTTTAGAGGGAATAATGCAGTACGTGAAGCAATGCACTCGGTATTTTTATACCATGCGATAAAAGCAGGGATGAATATTGGGATTGTAAATCCATCAATGTTAGAAATTTACGATGAAATTCCGAAAGATTTATTAGTACGTGTTGAAGATGTAATTTTAGACAGAAGAGAAGATGCAACAGACAGATTATTAACATTTGCAGAAACGGTAATAAGTTCGGTTAAAGAACATAAAGTTGATTTGTCTTGGAGGGAAAATTCGATACAAGATAGAATTACACATGCATTGGTAAAAGGATTGGATGAGTTTATTATAGAAGATATTGAAGAAGCTAGGTTGCAAGCAAAGAAACCAATTGAAGTTATTGAAATTAACTTAATGACAGGGATGAATGTGGTTGGAGATTTGTTTGGCGAAGGAAAAATGTTTTTGCCTCAAGTGGTAAAATCTGCTCGTGTCATGAAAAAAGCAGTGGCTTATTTAAATCCTTTTATTGAAGAAGATAAAGGAGAGGAAGTTAGAACATTAGGGAGAATATTAATGGCAACTGTAAAAGGAGATGTTCATGATATTGGTAAAAATATTGTGAGTGTTGTTTTAGGTTGTAACAACTATGAAATTCTAGATTTAGGTGTGATGGTTTCTCCAGAAAAAATTATTGAAAAAGCAAAAACTAAAAATGTAGATGTCATTGGTTTAAGTGGTTTAATTACACCTTCACTAGATGAAATGGTGTATTTAGCAAAAGAAATGGAACGTCAAAACTTTGAAGTTCCGTTGTTAATTGGAGGTGCAACTACTTCAAAAGCGCATACAGCTGTGAAGATTGACCCACAATATAAAAATGCAGTAGTTCATGTACATGATGCATCAAGAGCGGTTACGGTTGTAGGAAATTTATTAAATACAAGAACAAACCAACAATATATTGGAGAAATAAAAGCAGATTATGTAAAGGTTCGTGATGGTTTTTTAAACCGTTCTAAGCGAAAAGAATATTTAACACTTGATCAAGCGAGAAAAAATAAATTTAAAATTGATTGGAATTCAACAAAAATACCAACTCCAAATTTTATTGGAACTCAGGTAATTGAAGATTTTGATTTAACAAAATTAGTTGATTATATAGATTGGAGTCCGTTTTTTAGAACGTGGGAATTGCATGGTAAATACCCAGCAATATTAACTGATGCTATTGTTGGAAAAGAAGCTACAAATTTGTTTTCTGATGCGAAGTTGTTATTAGCTGAAATTTTAAATAAAAAATTATTAACAGCAAAAGCTGTTTTTGGGATTTTTCCTGCAAATACTGTTGAAGATGATATTGAAGTGTATGCAGATTCAAACAGAAATGAAGTGAACGTTAAATTTGTAACCTTACGTCAGCAATTAAAAAAGACGGCAGGAATTCCTTCAATTGCGTTATCCGATTTTATAGCACCAAAGGAAACAACTATTGAAGATTATGTAGGTGCTTTTTGTGTTTCAACAGGATTTGGAACAGCTGAATTAGCAGCAAAGTTTGAAAAAGACCACGATGATTATAACTCAATTATGATTAAAGCATTGGCAGATAGATTGGCGGAAGCTTTTGCGGAATATTTACACGAAAAAGTACGTAAAGAATATTGGGGTTATGCCGTTTCAGAAGAGTTGTCTAATACTGATTTGATAAAAGAGAATTATAAAGGAATTAGACCGGCGCCAGGATATCCTGCGTGTCCAGATCATACTGAAAAGACGACTATTTGGGAATTATTGAGTGTAAAAGAAACTATTGGTGTTGAATTAACAGATAGTTTGGCAATGTGGCCAGCTGCATCAGTTTCAGGATATTATTTTGGAAATGAAAGCGCAAAATACTTTGGGTTAGGAAAAATAACAGAAGAACAGGTGGTGGATTTTGCTTCAAGAAAAAATATGGAGTTGGAAACAGCTAAAAAATGGCTAAATCCAATTATTGCTGAGCAATAAAAATCATGAATATGAAAAAGAGTTGCGTTAGCGATTGAAGTGGCATCCTTTTTTGAAGAGTAGCAAAAAAAAGATAGAACAAAAAGCGCGACCTGAAAGGAAACGCCTAAATAAAATAAAGTAATAACTATTGAGTATTGTAATTTTTTAAAGACTTCTCAAAACCTATTGCTGAATACTAATATTTTAGAAATGAAAGTAACAGATCACATAAAACAGGCAAAAGGTAAAACACTGTTTTCATTTGAAATAGTGCCGCCACAAAAAGGACAAAACATACAAGAATTGTACAATAATATAGATCCTTTAATGGAATTTAAACCGCCTTTTATTGATGTAACTACATCAAGAGAGGAATACATTTATAAGTCTAAAGAGAATGGCTTATTAGAGCAGAAAATTACGCGTATGCGACCAGGAACGGTTGGTATTTGTGCATCGTTAAAATACAAATACAATGTAGATGCTATTCCTCACGTGTTATGTGGAGGTTTTACTAAAGAAGAAACAGAATATGTATTAGTAGATTGCCATTATTTAGGCTTGGATAATGTAATGGCATTGCGTGGTGATGCTATGAAACACGAAAAATATTTTTCAGCAACCAAGGAAGGTCATCAATACGCTTCAGGTTTAGTTACACAAATTAAAGATTTAAATCAAGGTAAGTATTTGCACGAGACAATTGAAACACCGTATAATTCAGATTTTTGTATTGGAGTTGCTGGTTATCCTGAAAAACATTTAGAATCTCCAAGTTTAGATTCAGATTTGAAAAGGCTTAAAGAAAAAGTAGATGCGGGAGCTGATTATGTAGTAACTCAAATGTTTTTTGATAATGCAAAGTATTTTAATTTTGTTGAAAAAGCACGAGATATTGGAATTACAGTTCCAATAATTCCAGGGATAAAACCTATAGCCATAAAACGTCATTTACAAATTTTGCCTCAGGTATTTAGATTAGATGTGCCTGAAAATTTAATTTCTGAAGTTGAAAAGTGTAAAGATAATAAACAAGTACGTCAGGTTGGTATAGAGTGGGCAATAAATCAATCTAAAGGGTTAATTTCTAGAGGAGTACCTGTAGTTCATTTTTATTCTATGGGGAAATCAGACAATATTAAGGCAATAGCATCAGCTGTTTTTTAAAATTAATTTTGTTAATAACACCATAGATAAAAGTAATATAAGTTCCGTTGAAATGGTAAAATATTTGTTTACTTTTGTGTAATAAAATGAACGAAATTAATAATTTAAAAAATAAAATATGGCATTAGAAGTAACAGACGCAACTTTTGACGAAGTAGTTTTAAAATCTGATAAACCTGTAATGGTTGATTTTTGGGCAGCATGGTGTGGACCTTGTAGAATGGTTGCTCCAATTATGGATCAATTAACTGCTGAATACGAAGGGAAAGCAGTAATTGGAAAAGTTGATGTTGATGCAAACCAAGAATTTGCAGCAAAATATGGTGTGAGAAATATCCCAACGGTATTGGTATTTAAAAATGGAGAAGTTGTTGAAAAGCAAGTTGGTGTTGCGCCAAAAGCGACATATGCACAAAAGATAGATGCACATTTATAAAATGTAATCTAAAAAAAGTATTTAGAAAAGGCTTGACATATTTGTCAGGCTTTTTTGTTTTAAATAGTATATTTACCAATATCAAAAAATACGAATGAATCCTTTATCTGTAAAAAATATTTCAGAAATAAATAGCCTAGAGTTGCTAGCAAATCAGGTTGTTGAAGGGTTTATTACGGGAATGCATAAAAGTCCGTTTCACGGTTTTTCAGTTGAATTTGCAGAACATAGATTGTATAATAAAGGGGAAAGCACCCGCCATATAGATTGGAAGTTATACGGAAAAACTAAAAAATTATTTATAAAACGTTACGAGGAAGAAACCAATTTAAGATGTCATTTAATAGTTGATAATTCAGCATCTATGCATTATCCTATTGTTAAAAACTCTTCTTTAGATTACTTAACAAAAATTGGTTTTTCAGCGATAGCATCTGCATCATTAATGGAGCTACTAAGGCGTCAGCGTGATGCTGTGGGTTTAAGTGTATACAGTGATGAAAGCGAGTATTATGCCCCTGCAAAAGGAAGTGAGCGACATAGACGAATGTTACTAGCTCAATTAGAAGGGTTGCTAAAGCAACCATCAACAAAAAGTACTGAAACATATAAGGCATTACACGAAATAGCAGAAAAAATTAAGAGAAGATCGTTGGTGTTTTTATTTACTGATATGTTTCAAACTACTAAAAACGAAGATGAATTGTTTGAAGCTTTACATCATCTAAAATACAATAAACACGAAGTTGTGTTATTTCACACGTATGATGGTAAACTTGAATTAGATTTTGATTTTGAAAATTCACCTAAGAAATTTATAGATGTTGAGACAGGAGATGAAATTAATTTATATGCTTCATCAATAAAAAAACAATACAAAAAACAGGTTAAAAATTATTTTAAAGATTTGAAACTGAAATGTATGCAATACAAAATTGATTACGTACCTATAGATATCCATAAAGGGTTTCATCAAATATTAGTTTCGTACTTAATTAGTAGAAAAAGATTTTTGTAAAAATTGTTTAAAAAGCTTTGCAGATATAAAAAACACTGTTATATTTGCATCCGCTAAGAGCAACGGTCTGGTAGTTCAGCTGGTTAGAATACCTGCCTGTCACGCAGGGGGTCGCGGGTTCGAGTCCCGTCCAGACCGCAAAAAGCCTGATAATCAAATGATTATCAGGCTTTTTCAATTTCACTTGTTTTTTGTGTCGGTAAAGGAAATTTAGAAGTTTCTAATTTGATTTATGAATCAATAAATCTGTTCCCTTTAGAAGCAGCAATCATTACTAATTTCCTTGCTTGATCGTCTTCTCTTTTTTTTATTTGCTGAAATATTACTTCGTTGTGACGTTCAACTTTTCCTGAAATTGTAAAAAGATCAATTAAAGTCCAAATTCCAAATCCACCTAAGGTAAACCAATATAAAAATTGAATTTCCCATTTTCCAAGATACGCATAATGTGTTCCGAATAAAAAGAAGAACAATAAATATGCTGTTCGTGTAGATTTAATTTGTGATTGGTGTTTACCCATAATTTAGTTGTTTACTTTAACTTTTCAAGTACTCTCGCTATTTACTATTAACAACTTATAATTTAAATTAAAAAAATTAATTTAAAACAATTATAGTTTCAATAACTTTCTTATCTGTATCAATATCTACTTTGGTAATTTTCCCTTTATTTAGATATTTATTTAAAGAAGTAATATTCTTCTTTGATTCCAAGGTAACTTTAACATATTTGGTGTCAACTCTTTTTAATGATCCTGTAATTGCATCTACACCCCAACCAATAATACTAAAACCGTTTAAAATACTAACAAGGTTGAACTTACTATCCATAATTATTACTCTTTCTTTATAATTAGCAATTTTGAAATCAATACGATCATCTGCTTTAACTTTAATCTGTGTAGGTGTAACTCCTTTTTCAAACCCATTAACAAAAACTTTTGCTCCTGAAGGGTCAGATTCAAATAAAACACTTCTTTTTGAACCTGTAAATATACTTGCACAACTTGAGAACAACATGATAACTGCTAGAATTAATGTAATTTTTTTCATAATACTTAGTTTTAAATTTGCCTACTCTAATCAGTTTTCGGCTGCCCTGATTTTATTTTAGTCCAAATTTAAACCCATTAAAAACCAAAACCTTACGGGTTTCCGTAAGGTTTTGGTTTCTTTTTCATTTGCTAATTTAGCAATTTTCCCTTTTATAAATTATTCTTAAATTCATTATTCAAAAATAACTTTATTAAAGCAAAAAAGCTTACGGGAACCCGTAAGCTTTGTACTTTTAAGTTTAACTTTTTTAAATAAGTCCTAAATCTTTTGCTAAAGAAACCAAATGAGCAGGGTTGTTGGCATTAAAATGTTCCTTTAATAACTTTAAACGTTTTTCAATAGTACTAACACTTGTTGGTGACCAATTTTTTCCTTTTAAAATTTCGCTTATTTGTTCTTGTAAGTGTCCTTTAGAAAGACATTCTATTAAAAAAATATCATAATCAGATATTTCGATTGTCTTACTTTTAGACATTGAACCAGCAACATGAGGAGAAATGTAAGTACTATCAGAACTATCTATTAAATTTATTGCTTTTTTTAATTCTCTTAATCCTTCCCTGCCTTTCCACACGTACGCATTTATTGTATGCTCATTAAGTAATGTCTGAATTCGATAAGATTTATCTTCAACAGAAAATACAACGATTTTTAAATTAGGGAACTCTTTTCTAACTACTTTAATCAAGTCATCACCAGTAGTAATTTTTTGCTCTACACAATCTTCATCAAATGATAAATCGCTAATTAATAAATCAAAAGGTTTATTAATTAAACTGGCACTTTTTAATTTTAAAAGTGCTTCATCACAATACTGAACATACGCTATTTCGGGTATCCCTAAATCTGATAATTGAGACTTTATTCCACTGTTAATAAAGTCCATATCTTCTGCTATTAATACTTTTTGAAACATAGCTTTTATTTTTTGAAACTTATAAATGCTTTAAATCCTTTGTTTAAAGATGTTTCAAAATTAATACTTCCATTTATTGATTTTATACGGGTTTCCACATTTTTAAGCCCATTTTTTAAAATAATATTTTCAAATTCCAACCCGATTCCATTATCAGAATAATTTATAAAATATTCATTTTTTGTTTTTTCAAATGAAATTGCCACTAAAGAAGCTTCGCTATGTTTTTGCATATTTACCATTAACTCTTGTAGTATTCTATAAATTTCAATTTGTTTATCTTTAGCTATAAATTCTAAACAAACATTTTTAATATTTTTAAGAATAATGGTTGTTTTTTCAGTATTATAACTTGTAAGAAGTGTTCTCAAAGAGCTCTCAAATTTATCTTCGGTTTCAATTGTATTATGTTGATGTGAAATATCCCGAGTTAATAAATAGACCTCTTCTAAATCATCTAAAAGTCTACCTTTAGTTTCTTCAGTATATTGCACCTTGTTCATAATATTAACTACATTATTTGCAACCTCATCGTGAATTTTTTTAGCAATGCGTGTTTCTGTTTTGTAAACCTCTTCTCGTTTTTCTTGCTGATGCTTTTGTTTTCTGTAGTACACAAAAACTAACAACCCAACTATAACTGAACCACTTGAAACAGCTCCAATAATATTTCTGGTTTTTTCTTTTTCTAATTCTAATTTACTAGCAGTTTGGGCAATTTTTAATTGTAAGTTATCCTCGCGATTTTTATCGCTATTATATTTTATTTTAGCAAATTTATTTTTAGCGATTTTTTCAGCATTATTTAAGCTATCACTTATACGTATGTAAGTCCCATAATACTTTTTTGCTTTTTCTGAATTCTCTAACTCTATCAATTTTTGTAAAGCTTCTAATTGATCTTGTGTGCTATTTTGATTGATTGCCACATCGTACATTTTGGAAGCATAAAATAAGGCCGTCTTAGAACTTAAGTTTTCAAAAAATGTTGAAAGATGTGCATAACTGGCAATTAATCCCCATAAATCATTTTCTTGCAAACGCATTTCCAATGCTTTTTCTAACTCAGGTAACACATTTTCTTTCTTTTTTACCAACCATTTAATGTATGCTAGATTATCAATAACCCGAGCTCTTGTTCTACTACTAATAATAGTATCCTTTAGTAAGCCATCTAAAATTTTTATAGAAGTATTGTAATCACCTAAATCTCTATATGTAATAGCTATATTATTTTTGAAGCTTATTTTATCTCTTTTTAAAGAGGTCAAATCAATCGCCTTTTTATAAAATAGTATTGCATCTTTTAGTTGACCTTGTTCCTTCGAAGAAATAGCCCAATTATTATAAACTTTAGCTGATAAATTAGGGTTTTTGTCGCTCAAATAGTTCAAAGCTAATGATGCTGAAAATTCACTTGCAATGTTATCTCCAAAAGAACGCTCGATAATAGCCATTTCTAGTAGGTTATTGCCATTTGTAATACTATCGTTAAAATTTAAATATCCATTTTTAAGTTTATTATAATAAAAATAAGCACTATCTTTTTGTTGCTTCCTATTATAATAATATGCTATTTTAGAATAATTTCTCCCAATGGAAACGGAGTCATTATCTCTTTTTGATTTTAGCAATAATTCTTTTGAAATATAAACGGCACTATCGTATTGTTTTAAATATCCAAATAAGTAAATTTTATACGCTAGAATTTCATTTTTAACTGAACTGTCTCTTGTTAGATTTATTCGTTGTAAAGCTCTACTCGCTGCATGTAAACGAGTTTTATAATCAACTTTTTCATCTTTCATTTTGAGAATAAAAATAGCTAAAGAGTCAATTTTAGTATTCGCCTCGTTATTTACTGACAATTTTTCATTACAAGATGAGCTTAAAAATAAGTTACAAAAACAAAAAAAGAGGAATGCAATTTTTAAATTTTTCATTCCTCTAAATTAAGATAAAACTATAAATTAACTAGTAATCTATTTAAATTTTATGGTAATGGCGGTGGAGGCGGTGGAGGTGTCTCTTCTTCTTCGCCTCCCGTCCCAAACAGTTCAATATTCGGTTCATAAGCATCTAAATCCTGATCTTCATCATTTGAACAAGAAAACAGTACTCCATTCATTAAAATAATTCCTAGTAGTATAAGTGTTTTTTTCATTTTTGTATTTTTTAAAATTTGACAATAGTATTGCTGCCCGAGTTATACTCGGTGTTTTGCATGACAGCAATGCGTTAAATACTGAAGAGATTCTCCCTTCTATTTTGGGAAGTATGAAGTCTAAAACAAGTAAGATTAACTGCTTCCCAAAACGGTTGTCTTTACTGCTTTAGAGCTTCATTTAGAATTAGCTTATGTACATTCTTAATTTGTACTGAACTAAGTTTTTCGCTAACTCTAGTACAAAGATTAGAAGTGATTCACTAATTTGAATGGAAAATTATTGGAGAAGAGTTGGAAAATATTTTCCAAATTATTTTTAACTTTGAAACAACTAACTTATCCACTATGATAAAAAAATTACTTAGCCAATTATTCAAAAAACTTGAGAATGAAAGAGATAATGATAAAAAAACAAAAAATGGTAATGCTATTTATTTTGTTGAGGAAATTCTAGAGAAAAAGTATGGGCGACCTAATTATATTAGTTCAAGAGCTGTTAAGAGTTATTATGATAAATATGTAGAGGAAAAAGAAAATAATGCAGGTGAACCCAGTGCTGAACTAAAAAACTTGATATCTAAATATTTAGGGTATAATAATTTTCTAGATTTTGAGAATAATAATGTATCAATAGGTAGAGTTGTTAAAATCCCTAGATCAAAGATTATTAAAAGGGCTATTTTGATAACTTTAATGTTAATTGTATTGTTAGGGTTATACTACAAAGGAATATTTAAAAGTAGTGATTGTGTTGTTTGGAAGACAGATCACTATGAAAAAGTTAATTGCGAAGGGGAATCACCAAACCTACTTTTAAAAGATATAAATATTAAAAAATTTAAAAAAGTTAAGGTTAGTGACTCTACAACTTTTTTTGTCAATGATCATCCAGCTATTTGGTATGGGAAATCTGATGAAGGAGAAATTGAATATTTTAATTCTAGAGGCTTGCACCCAATTACATTGAAAGAATTAAAACCTATCACTGAGTATATAGTTAATAAGTATATTTATGAAAAGGTATAAGAGAGTTGATAATTATTTAATTATTTTTTGTTAAATAATTAACCGCATCCGGACTGCAAAAAGCATCTCAATTGAGATGCTTTTTTATGTTGTAAATTAGTTATTCATTATAAATTTCACTTTCTGGATGAAAGGCCAACCAAGCAAAAGCAAAATGATTACTGTGAGGCTCTATTTGCAATTGTTTTCCTTTGAATTCTCCTTTGTAGCAATAACCAGTAATATCCCATGTTGAATTTGTGGTTGTGTCTTTAAAGGTGTCGTTTTCTTTTGTGAAAGTTAAGTGATTACCATTAACAATAGCATTAAAAACAGTTACAGACCCAACATCTTTAGAGGTAGAAATATCCTTTTCGTCTAATATAGAAACTGTTCCTGATTTGTAAAAAAGAACTACTTTTTTAGTTTTAAAAGTATCGTTTATAACACCGTCTTTGGCAACACTGCTAAAGCTATACACTTTATAGTTATCATTACTTTCAATATCCACAATACGTTCCATAGCAGGTAAGCGTTTATCTACATTGTTATTATTAAAAAAGTACGGTATTGGATTTTCTTTTTCGTCATATTTTTTATACGGATTATAGCCATACTGACTTTCAGATTGTTTAAAACCTGTTTTTTTAGAAAGTAATTGTCCTTTAGGGTATCGTTTAAAAAATTCTGAAACCGAAATAATTATAGAGGGTACAATAGCAAGTTCGTAGCTATTATAAGTTCCTACAATTGCAGTTCCGGTAAGTTGTTGCCATAATGTTTCTGTTTTTCTATCTAACATTACCATATCACTATTTCTTAACATTCCTGACGCTTCAAACTCTAAAACTTCTGTTACACCATCATGATTGATAGTTCTGTCATATACAATTCCAGAATTACATAACGGACAGTAAGTAACTAAAATAGAGACCCCATCAATTACATCGTTTGCAATTTCATGCATTGTTAGGATGTTTAATGAATAGGCTTTAGCAGCACCATTAATTTCAACTACGATTACTGGTTCTTTTTCGAAAAACATGTTTACACCTTCTGTTTTGTTTACAAAAACAGGCTTGTCTAAAGTTGGAAATGAACCTTTTGGTAATACAATTTGAATTTCAGACAGCGCTACAGAACTATTAATAGTATCTGTTTTCCAAGTAAAAGGTAAGTTTTTTGGGTTTTTAAATTGTGCTGAGACCAAGTTAATAGTTAATATAAATAAAAGACTTAGAGTGAGTTTATGATTCATTTTAGTAGTGATTAGATTAAGAGATTTGTCTCAAGTTAGGTGTAATTCTTACAAAACGTATTTCATAAAAATAAAATATTATTATTTAGGCTCTTTTTTCTTGTTTAATAATGGGGTGTATCATTAATAGTAAACATATTGTTTGAGTAAGCAATTTTTAATTTATGCGACAAACGAAGTATTACAATTTTTATCCTCTAATAATGAGGAATTATTACAATTAAAAATAAATTTAAAGTTGGTTTTAATAGGATGACGAAGTACCTTTCGTACAAAAAAGAAAATCAATTAATTAAAAGAAAATATAAAAGAGATAACGAATGATTAGTAAAAAATAAATTATAAAAAATGAAAGTTAGAGAAGCATTTATTACGATTGCCATAATAACCTTAGTAATTATAGGCTCAATTTCAATAGTATGGAAACCAATTTTATGGAGTTTATTATTTTTCGGCCCTTTAATTTTACTGGGTATTTCAGATATATTTCAGAAGAAACATACTATTAAAAATAATTTTCCTATCATAGGACATGGAAGGTATTTGCTAGAGAAAATTCGTCCAGAAATTATGCAATATTTTGTTGAAACAGAAACTGAAGGTGCACCAATCAACAGGATGTTTAGAAGTTTGGTATATCAAAGAGCGAAAAAAACAAACGATACCGTTCCTTTTGGAACTCAAATGAATGTGTATAGAGTAGGTTATGAATGGATGGATCATTCTATGTACGCTTGTAATCACAAAGAAGTGGATCCGCACCCGAGAGTACTTGTAGGAGGTTCAGATTGTAAAAAACCATACTCGGCAAGTTTATTAAATATTTCAGCAATGAGTTTTGGATCGCTAAGTAAAAATGCAATATTAGCATTAAATAAAGGGGCAAAAGAAGGAGGTTTTGCACACAATACAGGTGAAGGAGGTATAAGTCCTTATCATTTAGAAAATGGAGGAGATTTAATTTGGCAAATAGGTACAGGTTATTTTGGCTGTAGGACAAAAGATGGCAATTTTTGCGAGGATACATTTGCCAAGAAAGCAACAATGGAAAATGTAAAAATGATTGAAATTAAAATATCTCAAGGAGCAAAGCCAGGTCACGGAGGTATTTTACCTGCAATAAAAAATACCGAAGAAATTGCAGCTATTAGAGATGTAATAGCGCATACTGATGTAAATTCACCACCATCACATTCCGCCTTTTCTTCTCCTTTAGAATTAATGAATTTTATACAACTATTAAGAGAGAAATCTGAAGGAAAACCTATTGGTTTTAAACTGTGTGTTGGTAAAAAACAAGAGTTTATTGATTTATGTGAAGCGATGATTTCTACGGGTGTTAAACCCGATTTTATTACGGTTGATGGAGGTGAAGGAGGAACCGGTGCTGCACCTATTGAATTTTCAAATTCTTTAGGAATGCCTTTAAAAGATGCTTTGGCTTTTGTAACAAATACATTAATTAGTTACAACCTTAAAAAAGATATTAAAATTATAGCTTCAGGAAAAATTATTAGCGGATTTCATATTGCCAGAATTATTGCTTTAGGAGCAGATATGGTAAATAGTGCACGCGCTATGATGTTGTCTATTGGGTGCATTCAAGCATTACAATGTAATAATAATACATGTCCTGTAGGGGTTGCAACTCAAAACAATTCATTAATGAAAGGGTTGAATGTTGAAGATAAATCTGCCAGAGCAGCTAATTTTCATCATGAAACATTGCATAGTTTTAGTGAATTAATTGCAGCAGCCGGAGTTGCTAATCCAGCTGATTTAGAACGCAAGCACATTAATAGAAGAGTAAGTATGAACACCGTTTTAAAATATGACGAGATATTTCCATACACTGAAAAAGGTAGTTTGTTAAAAACAAACTAAAAAATAGTATTAGAAGTTTTAAACTTCAGAATAAAAGAAGAGATACAACATGAACGAGTTAAATATACTATCTGAGTCTTTCAAAAAAATTAAAAATTATTTAGAAAGTAATAATGATGAAAATCAACCTATTGTAAAATTTAAATCACCTTCAGAATTAAAAAAAGTGATTGATTTAGAGGTTGATAGCAGTCCTGTTTCCGAACAAGAATTTTTAGAATTGATTGATAAATATCTAGAGTATTCAGTAAAAACAGGGAACAAACAATTTATGAATCAGTTGTATTCAGGGTTTAATTTTCCAGCGTTTATTGGCGAAATATTTACAGTGTTGGCAAACACATCTATGTACACTTATGAAGTTGCGCCTGTTGCTACGTCTATTGAAACTGAAATGATTCGTTTAATGAATACGTATGCAGGTTATACCAATGGCGATGGAATTTTTGTAAGTGGAGGTAGCAATGCTAATTTAGTAGCTATGTTTTCTGCACGTAATAAAATGTTACCTGAAAGTCGTTTTAAAGGGTACAATCGAACTCAAAAATTAAAAGCATTTGTAAATGAACAAGCACATTATTCTTTTGAAACGGCTGCCAATATTTTAGGAATTGGAGCAAGCAATGTTGTGAAAGTAAAGTCTGATGAAAACGGAATGCTAATTCCTTCAGAATTAGAAAAGGAAATACAACAATGTATTCAAAATAATGAAACACCATTTTTTGTAGCAGCAACATGCGCAACTACTTTAATGGGTGCTTACGATCCAATTGATGAGATGTCCAAAATTTGTAAACAATACAATTGCTGGTTACACGCTGATGGTTCGTTTGGGGGTTCTCTAATTTTAAGTGAGCAGCATAATTATTTAATGAAAGGCATTGAGAAAACGGACTCTTTTGCTTGGAACCCTCATAAATTAATGAATATTCCACTGATTTGTTCCGCTTTGTTGGTGAAAAAACGAGGGACATTACAACACAATATTACCGATATTAATACCGATTATATATTTCATGACATTGATAAAATAGAAGATTTAGGCAAAAAATCAATTCAATGCGGGCGAAGAGTAGATGCGGTAAAATTATGGTTTGCTTGGAAATATTTTGGTTTGGATGGCTATCAAAAACGCATAGATAATTTAATTTCTATGGCAACCTATGCTGAAGAAATTGTAAAAAGTCATCATAATTTAGAGCTCTTAGTTGATCGTCAATCTTTTGCAATTTGTTTTAGATATATTCCAGCGTGTAAAACAGATTTAAACAGTTTTAATTTAGCACTTAGAGAAGCAATGCGAAAGAACGGAAAATCTATTGTGAATTATGGGTATATAGGTAAAAAATTGGCGATAAGGCTAATTACGGCCAATGGAGAATTAGCAAAAACGGATATAGATTTATTTTTTAATAATTTAATTTTTTCAGCCAAAGAACTTGAAAACAAAAATATTGTTGAGGTAAATTAATTAATAGTTATAACCTGTTCCGCCATCATTTTCAAGAGTTGCACCTAATGACAAAACCATGCGATTTACAAAATTAAAATAGGAAATTACCAGCGTAGCATCTAAAATGGCGGCATCAGAAATACCAGATTCTTTCAATTCCTCAATAAGTGTATCTTTTTTAAAACTACCTGGGTTTATGGTGAGTGTTTCAGCAAATTCACATAAAAGAAGGTCTTTTTCAGATAGTGAAGCTTCCTTATAATTTTTACGAAGTTGATTTATTTTTTCATCATTTTTCCAATAATGATTTAGCGCTTGTGAATGATGAATTTGACAATAAAAACAGTTGTTTGAGACAGAAGTAACTACAGCCATCATTTCACGTTCAGCTCTAGAAAGGTCTGATCTAGAAAACATAATTTCTAAATATAAGTCCATATGTTTCACAATGCTTTCAGGGCGTAAACTTTGTATTTTATGCACTTCAGCTAATTGTCCTCTCTTTTGAACCAAATCATCATAAATTTCTTTCAATCTTCCTGTTGCTTTACTATGTTCAATTTGTTGAATTCTCGTCATAATTAGGTGTTTGTTAGTTAGAATCTTCATAATTAGACATCGTAATTATGAGCACCTAACAAATTTCAACAAAATTTTGTTAAAAAAACGGATTGAAAGTTGTTATAAATTGAAATTAGATAATAAATAGTTACTTTCGCATAACAGCAATTTAACACTAAATGGAATTTATTAGAACTGAAATACCCGATGTAATTTTATGCAAACCGAAAATATTAAATGATGAGAGAGGTTACTTTTTTGAATCGTTTAAAAAGGAATTATTTGAAGACTTTATTGGTAATCAAATAAATTTTATTCAGGATAATGAAGCCAAATCTACTAGAGGTGTTTTAAGAGGGTTGCATTATCAATTACCACCTTTTGCACAAGCTAAATTAGTACGAGTTGTTAAAGGTTGTGTATTGGATATTGCAGTTGATATTCGAAAAAACTCACCAACTTTTGGTCAGTATGAAGCTGTTGAATTGAGCGAAGAAAATAAATTGCAGTTGTACATTCCAAAAGGATTTGCACACGGTTATGTGGTGTTAAGTGATGAAGCAATTTTTTGCTATAAAGTTGATAATTATTACCATAAGCCATCAGAAAGAGGCATACTATTCAATGATGCTTCGTTGAAAATAGATTGGAAATTACCTAGAGAGGAGGCTGTTATTTCAGAAAAAGACAAGCAACAACCTTTATTTAAAAATGCAGATTTGTTTGAAGAAAACTTTAGCATATAATGGTTAATATTTTAGTTATAGGTGCATCAGGGCAATTAGGGTTAGAATTGGCAAGTATTGAAAAAGACTTTCCAAATTACAACTTCTTTTTCGCCAATAAAAAAACGGTGGATATTACAAATTTTGAAGCAGTTTCAAATGTTGTTTCTAAAAATAATAGTACTACAATAATTAACTGTGCAGCCTATACAAATGTTGATAAAGCTGAAGATGAACCTAATTTGGCTAATGAAGTAAATCATTTAGCCGTTAAAAACTTAGCTGAAGTAGCAAAAAAACACCAGCTAAAACTAGTACATATTTCCACCGATTATGTGTTTGATGGAAATTCAAGTAAACCATATATTGAAAATGATATTCCGAACCCACAAAATGTGTATGGAAGGTCTAAATTAAGAGGGGAAGAAGCTTTGTTAGAAGTAAATCCAGATAATTCAGTAATTATTAGAACATCTTGGTTGTATTCTCAATTTGGTAATAATTTTGTAAAAACAATGTTAAGGCTAAGCAAAGAAAAAAATACCATTTCTGTCGTTTCAGATCAAATAGGTTCACCAACCTATGCTGCAGATTTAGCTAAAACCATACTTCAAATACTTCCTTTAATTAAGAGCAATGGAGTACAAACATATCATTATGCCAATAAAGGTGCATGTAGTTGGTTTCAATTTGCTGAAGAGATTATGAAGATTTCCAATTCTAATTGTAAAGTACTTCCAATTTCTTCTTCAGAATTTAAAGCTGTAGCGAAAAGACCAGATTTTAGTTTGTTAGCTACCCAAAAAATTGAAAGTGACTTCAGTTTAAAGATACCTCATTGGAAAAATGCGCTGGAAAAGTGTGTTTTAAAGTTCGTATAAAATGATGGATAGTACTTATAATTTAGTGTTGCTACATATCAAAATATAAACTGAAACTTTTTGTCTTTCCCCTTTAAAATTCTATCTTTAACTTTTTGTTAATTTGAATAAAATTTAAAAATATGAAAGCAATATTAGTAACTGGAGGAGCAGGATTTATAGGTTCAAATTTAATAGAATATTTAGTTTTTAAATACCCAGATTATAACATTGTTAATATTGATTTGCTAACCTATGCAGGCGATTCAAAAAATTTAAAAGCAGTTGAAAAAGCTCCAAATTACACGTTTGTTCATGGCGATATTTGCGATAGAGAATTAATTGAACGTGTTTTTCAACATTATTACGTTCATGGAGTGATTCATTTAGCTGCTGAATCTCATGTAGATAATTCAATTTCAAATCCTGATGTGTTTATAGAAACCAATGTGAAAGGAACATTTACTCTTATAGATGTTGCCTATAAATATTGGATGGAAAAGCCATTTGTGTATAAAAAAGGATTTGAAAACAATACGTTTTTACATGTTTCAACCGATGAGGTTTATGGAACTTTAGGAGCAACAGGCTTGTTTACTGAAGAAACTCCTTATGCACCAAACTCACCCTATAGCGCTTCAAAAGCAAGTAGTGATTTAATTGTGCGTAGTTATCACCATACCTACGGTATGGAAACTGTGATTACCAACTGTTCCAATAACTACGGACCAAAACAACACGATGAAAAATTAATTCCAACAGTAATTAGAAAGGCATTAGCCGGTGAAAATATTCCTGTGTATGGCGATGGAAAAAATATAAGAGATTGGTTGTACGTGTTAGATCATTGCAAAGGAATTGATTTAGCGTACCACAATGGAATAAGTGGAGAAGTGTATAATATTGGTGGGAAAAACGAACAAAACAATAATTATATTGTTGCTAAAATATGTGAATTATTAGATGCTAAGTTTCCTAAAAATGGTAAAAGTTATAAAGACCAAATTACCTATGTTGAGGATAGAGCAGGTCACGATTTTAGATATGCGATAGATGCTACAAAAATTGAAACAAAATTAGGTTGGAAATCTGATGAGAATTTTGACTCTGGAATTGAGAAAACAGTGCAGTGGTACGTAGAAAAATATAAAAAATAAAGTTTTCTAATCACCTAAAAGAAAACAGCAGAACTGACAACTGAAAAAACCCCAAGGAAAATGAAAAATAAGCACATTACAAACAGTACAATTTTAGTAACAGGAGGCGCAGGATTTATAGGTTCTAACCTATGTGAAGCTTTACTAGAATTAGACAATAAAGTAGTTTGTTTAGATAATTTCGCCACAGGAAAACCAGAAAATATTCAACATTTATTGGTAAATCAAAATTTCCAATTAATTGTAGGAGATATAAGAAATATAGAAGATTCTAATAAGGCTTGTAAAGGAGTAGATTATGTACTTCATGAAGCAGCATTGGGTTCTGTTCCGCGTTCTATAAAAGACCCCAAAACTACCAACGATGTTAATATTTCTGGGTTTTTAAATATGCTAACTGCTGCTAGAGATGCTAATGTAAAGCGATTTGTGTACGCAGCAAGTTCGTCAACGTATGGAGATTCTAAAGGGTTGCCAAAAGTAGAAGATGTAATTGGAAAACCATTGTCACCATACGCAATCACAAAATATGTGAATGAATTATACGCAGATATATTTTATAGGACTTACGGGCTAAATACCATTGGTTTGCGATATTTCAATGTTTTTGGGAGAAAACAAGATCCCAATGGTGCATATGCAGCAGTAATTCCAAAGTTTGTAATGCAATTTATGAAATATGAATCGCCATTAATTAATGGAGATGGAGAATTCTCTAGAGATTTCACCTATATTGACAATGTAATTCAAATGAATGTATTGGCAATTAGCACCAGTAATACGAAAGCGTTAAATCAAGTATATAATGTAGCTTTTGGTGAAAGATCAACATTGAATAATTTGGTAAATTCCTTAAAAGATAAATTAACTAAATTTGATACTAAAATAGCGAACGTTGAAATTAAATATGGCCCAGAAAGAGCAGGTGATATTCCACATTCTTTAGCCTCTATAGACAAAGCAAAAAAACTATTAAATTATAGTCCTGAGTATTCATTAGAAAACGGATTAGAAAAGGCAGTGGAGTGGTATTGGGAGCATTTAAAGTAATATCAGTTATCAGTTATCAGTTAGAAAAGGAAATGAAAAGTTATAAAGATTTAGATATTTACACATTGAGTTTATCTTTGTTTTATAAAACACATACACTTTCGTTAAAATTGTCAAATTATGAAAAATATGAGCTAGGTAGTCAACTAAGAAGATCTTCAGGTTCTGTAGTGTCAAATATTGTTGAAGGATATGGAAGAAAACAATATAAAGCTGATTTTATAAAGTTTTTAACATATTCACATGCAAGTAATATTGAAACTACATGTCATTTTGAAAGAATAGAATTCTTATATCTAGATTTAGCAAATGTATTAAAAGATGAATATGATAAATTAGGAGCTAAAATTTTCAGTTTTATACGTTATGTAAAAAGTAATTGGAATAAATTTGATTGAAGAGTATTATAGATTAGTAGAATCATAAACGGAAAACAAAAAACCGAGAACCGAAAACAGAAAGTCAACAAAAATGAAAATAGCAATTATAGGATTAGGATATGTTGGTCTGCCATTGGCACGATTATTCGCTACAAAATATTCAGTAGTAGGATTCGATATTAATGAACACCGTGTTTCAGAATTAAAAAAAGGTGTAGACAGTACGTTGGAAGTAGAAAATGAAGTCCTTCAAAAAGTGTTAGTAGAGAATCTTTCAGAAGAAAAAGGATTACTTTGTTCAACTAATATTGAAGATATAAAATCGTGTAATTATTACATTGTAACAGTACCAACACCAGTAGATAAAAATAACAAGCCAGATTTAACTCCACTAGTAAAATCGAGTGAAACTGTTGGAAAGGTTCTTAAGAAAGGAGATATTGTAATTTATGAATCTACCGTATATCCTGGTGCTACTGAAGAAGTATGTATTCCAATTTTAGAAAAAATATCAGGATTAGTATTCAATAAAGATTTCTTTGCAGGCTATTCACCAGAACGTATCAATCCAGGGGATAAAGAACATACGGTTGAAAAAATATTAAAAGTAACATCGGGTTCAACACCTAAAGTTGGAGAAAAAGTAAATAATTTGTATGCTTCTATAATTACAGCAGGGACCCATTTAGCTCCAACCATAAAAGTAGCTGAAGCAGCCAAAGTAATAGAAAATTCACAACGTGATATTAATATTGCTTTTGTTAATGAATTGGCCAAAATTTTTAATTTATTAGATATTGACACCCATGCAGTTTTAGAAGCCGCAGGTACAAAATGGAACTTTCTACCATTCAAGCCAGGTTTAGTAGGTGGACATTGTATTGGTGTAGATCCATATTATTTAGCGCAAAAAGCACAAGAAGTAGGCTATCACCCTGAAATTATTTTAGCAGGAAGAAGAATGAATGATAGTATGGGGAGTTATGTTGCTGCTGAAATCATAAAGCTATTTATAGATAATGAAGCTACTATAAAAAACGCCAAAATTTTAGTATTAGGTATTACTTTTAAAGAAAACTGTCCCGATGTTAGAAATACAAGAGCGGTAGATGTGATTCAAAATTTAAAAGATTTTGGTACAAATGTCACCGTTTTTGATCCTTGGGCAAACCCTGAAGAAGTAATACACGAATACAATATTGAAACAGTAAAAGAGATGCCAAAAAGTAAATTTGATGGTATTGTATTAGCAGTTTCTCATAAGGAGTTTTTAGATATTGATTTCAACAAGTACTTAAATAAAAATGGAATTATTTACGATGTAAAAGGAGTGCTGAATTGTAAAGTGCATGGGAAGTTGTAGTTGGTAATGGCTAAAGTGAAGAAGGTGGGTATTTTAATAAAATGTCACACTGAGCCTGTCGAAGTGCTAGTCGAAGTGTTTTTAAGATGAAAAATTATTATGTATATATTGTAAAATGCTCAGATAACTCTTATTATATTGGTGTTACTAATAATGTTGAACGCAGATTAAATGAACATAATTTAGGGAAAGATGTAAAAGCTTATACTTTTTCTAAACGACCAGTAAAGTTAGTCTGGTTTGAAATATTTTCAGAGATTAATGAGGCTATTTCACGAGAGAAAAAAATAAAAGGTTGGAGTAGAAAAAAGAAAGAGGCTTTAATAAATCAAGATTGGGATAAACTAGTGTTGCTTTCCAAAAATTATTCAGAACATAGTAAACCTAAAGTTTAAATAAAAAAAGTCTTCGACAAGCTGAGATTGACAGTAAGGATGCTATTAATAAAGGGTTATTTTATGTAATTCTAATTAGAAGAAAGGGTATTTAATAAAATAAGATGTCATACTGAGCCTGTCGAAGTACAATTGTACTAAAAAAGTCTTCGACAAGTTCAAGCAGACAAACAAAAATAAAAAAATGAACATAGCAGTAATAGGAACAGGATACGTAGGATTAGTTTCAGGGACTTGTTTTTCTGAAATGGGAAATAAGGTAACCTGTGTAGATATAGATGCCACTAAAATTGAGGATTTAAATAAAGGAATTATCCCAATTTATGAACCAGGTTTAGAATCCATGGTGTTAAAAAATGCAAAAAGTGAGAATTTATTTTTTACAACAAATTTAGAAGAGGCCTTAAAAAAAGCTGAGATTGTATTTATTGCAGTTGGCACACCCATGGGAGATGATGGAGCTGCCGACCTTCAATACGTATTGTCTGTAGCCAAAGCAATTGGAGATACAATGCAACACCAATTAATTGTTGTTGATAAATCAACCGTACCAATTGGAACGGCAGATAAGGTAAAAGAAGCCATACAAAAACAATTAAATATAAGAGATGTTGAAATTGGGTTTGATGTGGTTTCAAATCCAGAATTTTTAAAAGAAGGAGCAGCCATAAACGATTTTATGAAGCCAGATAGGGTTATTATTGGAGCAGAAAATTCGTATGCAATTGAAAAAATGAAGCAATTATATGCACCATTTTCTATGTCTCACGAACGTTTTATTGTCATGGATGTTCGATCTGCTGAAATGACCAAGTATGCTGCAAATGCAATGTTGGCAACTAAAATTTCGTTTATGAATGAAATTGCTAATATTTGTGAAAGAGTAGGAGCAGATGCCAATCAGGTACGTATAGGAATAGGTTCAGATAGTAGAATAGGTTATGGTTTTATTTATCCTGGCTGTGGATATGGAGGTTCTTGTTTTCCAAAAGATGTAAAAGCGCTAAAAAAAATAGCTTCAGAATATAATTACAATGCAAAATTAATTACTTCGGTAGAAGATGTAAATGATGCTCAAAAATTAGTGATAGCAAATAAGGTAATAAAACGATTTGGAGAAAATTTAGAAGGTAAAGTAGTTGGTATTTGGGGACTGGCATTCAAACCTGGGACAGATGATATGCGTGAAGCACCAGCAATATACATTGTAAAAGAGTTGGTAAAAAGAGGTGCAAAAATACAAGCTTACGATCCAAAAGCAATGGAGGAAGCAAAACACTGTTACTTAAAAGATATTGAAAATGTTACGTATGTAACTTCCAAGTACAAGGCTTTAGAAAATGCAGATGCCATGTTATTATTAACGGAATGGAAAGAGTTTCGTTCACCAGATTTTGATGAGATGCGTAAATTATTAAAAACACCCGTAATTTTTGATGGTCGTAATCAATACAATATTTTTAACTTAGCCGAAATAGGATTTGAGTATTATCAGATAGGTAAATGAGCCCCTAACCCCCAAAGGGGAATAACTAAAACGAAGACTAAGACGAATAACTAAAACAAAGGCAAAAACAAAGGTGAAGACTAAAAAATAAATTGTCATTACGAGGAGTGATAACGACGTGGTAATCTCCTCATTAGTAGTAGATTGTCACAGATTTTTTTAAAAGTCTCGCAATGACGAAAATAATGAAAAACCTACGTCTTAGTTATTGTCAAAGTAATAAATAAGTAGATAAAAAATAATTAAAAGGACCGCACGACTGCACGACCGCACGACCGCACGACATTTTAACCGAAAGACATTTAAGTCATGAAAAACTTCGCATTAATAGGCGCAAGTGGTTATATAGCGCCACGCCACATGAAAGCTATTAAAGAAACCAATAATAATTTGGTAGCAGCACTAGATAAGTTTGATAGTGTAGGGATTATAGATAGTTATTTTCCAAACGCCGATTTTTTTACAGAGTTTGAGCGTTTTGATCGTCATATTTCAAAATTAAAATTTGAACAACATCAGCAATTAGATTATGTTAGTATTTGCACGCCTAATTATTTACATGATGCACATATTCGTTTTGCATTACGACAAGGAGCAGATGCTATTTGCGAAAAACCATTGGTGTTAAATCCGTGGAATATGGATGCTTTAGGGAAGGTAGAGAAAGAAACAGGAAAGAAAATTCACAATATTTTACAATTAAGAGTCCACCCAAGTATTATAGCTCTTAAAGAAAAAATTGCCAACGGTCCGAAAGATAAAGTGTACGATGTAGATTTAACGTACTTAACATCACGGGGGCATTGGTATTACACTTCTTGGAAGGGAGATGTCTCTAAGTCAGGTGGGATAGCCACTAATATTGGGGTTCACTTTTTTGATATGTTGTCTTGGATTTTTGGAGATTTACAACAAAATGTAGTACATGTAAATACACACGATCGATCTGCAGGGTATTTAGAATTTAAGCAGGCGCGAGTACGTTGGTTTTTATCTATTAATTATGATGTATTGCCAGAGGAAATAAAAGCAAAAGGACAAACAACCTATCGTTCAATTACTATTGAAGGAGAAGAATTGGAATTTAGTGGAGGTTTTACAGATTTACATACGATATCATATCAGGAAATTTTAAAAGGAAATGGTTACGGATTAGAAGCACCGCGCCAAGCCATTGAAATTGTACATGCTGTACGCCATGCAACACCAATTGGCATCAAAGGTGAGTACCATCCATTTGTTAAAAAACCATTGGCTAAACATCCGTTTGAGAAGTAGGACAGAGCGTAAAGAAAACAGCTAGTAGCTGTTTTTAGTACGACATAGCGATAGCTATGGGCGAGAAGGAGTGCAGAAACCAGATGGCGCGTTGGAGATGAAAATAAAGAGGAAGAGTGAAGAGCCTGTGCTGAGCATAGTTGAAGCATCACCCTGAGCTTGACTCAGGATCTGCAGCAAAGTAGTTTCAATCATAAGATGCTGAAATAAATTCAGCATGACGGTTGGAAGTATTTAGTATTAAAAGGCTCAAAGCTCCAATCTTAACGTTATTGCGAGGAATTTTCGACGAAGCAATCTCATAATTGAAACTAAAAGCAACAGATTACATCATTTCACTACGTTACATTCGTAATGACGAAAAAAAGTATTCAGTCATTACATTGCTTTCGTAAAGAGTCTTTGTCTTTCTTCAATACCTTTAAATTCCATATTCAATACTGAAAATCAGGTGAAATTCAAAAAAAAGATTAAATTTACTACTTCATAAATGATGATTATAACTAGCTAAAATCTTAAGTATATTCAAAATGGTGCAGTGGTTTGTGTTGTATACAAAACCTAGAAGTGAAAAAAAAGTAGCTGACAGATTAAAAAAAATTGGGCTCATTGTGTATTGTCCAATGATTTCAGAAATAAGGAAATGGTCCGATCGGAAAAAGAAGGTAGAGACACCATTAATACCTTCGTATGTTTTTGTACAGTTAGACACGAATCAACGAGATCTCGTATTTCAAGTTTCAGGAGTTGTTCGGTACCTTTTTTGGCTGGGGAAACCAGCAACTGTTAAAAATGAAGAAATTAATACGTTACAAGAATGGATACAAGGGACTACTAAAATTAAGATAGAAGGGCTAAGAACTGGCGATTTAATGGAGATTAAAGAGGGGCCTTTTAAAGGGCAAGAAGGTTTTGTAAAAGAGATTGGAGAAAACCGGTTGCAATTACTATTGAAAGGAACTGGATTAAAAATCACATTGACAAACACGTTATAAGTAACAATAGAATAATAAATTTGATTTGTGAGCCTAAATAAGAAGACTTATGATGAAAGCTATGAAAAAGAAAAATAAATGATAATAAGGTAAAGATGGAAGCAACAAAAAAAGTAGCATTAATTACAGGAGTTACAGGACAAGATGGAGCCTATCTAAGTGAATTTTTATTAAAGAAAGGGTATGTGGTTCACGGATTAAAAAGACGTTCTTCGTTGTTTAATACAGATAGGATTGATCATTTATACCAAAATCCACACATAGAAAACAGAAATTTTATACTCCATTATGGAGATATGATAGATAGTACCAATTTAATTCGGTTGATTCAGGAAATTCAACCTGATGAGATATACAATTTAGCGGCAATGAGTCATGTTCATGTTTCTTTTGAAGTACCAGAATATACAGCCAATGCAGATGGAATAGGAACACTAAGAATTTTAGATGCTGTACGTTTATTGGGATTGGAAAAGAAGACGAAAATATATCAAGCGTCTACTTCAGAATTGTTTGGTAAGGTTCAAGAAGTACCGCAATCTGAAACCACTCCTTTTTACCCTAGAAGTCCGTATGCAGTAGCTAAAATGTATGCTTATTGGATAACGGTTAATTATAGAGAGGCCTACAATATGTTTGCTTGTAATGGAATTTTATTCAATCATGAATCACCAATTAGAGGAGAAACTTTTGTAACGCGTAAAATTACAAGGGCAACAGCACGTATTGCTTTAGGATTACAAGATAAAATGTTTTTAGGAAATTTAAATGCGCAAAGAGATTGGGGACATGCGAAAGATTATGTGCGTATGATGTGGATGATTTTACAAGCTGATGAGCCAGAAGATTGGGTAATTGCAACAGGTAAAACCACTACAGTTAGAGATTTTGTAAAAATGGCTTTTGAAGAAGTAGGTATTGAATTAGAATTTAAAGGAGAGGGAGTTAATGAAAAGGCGATTATAGTAGCTTGTAACAATCCTAAATTTCAAGTTGAAACAGGACAAGAAATACTATCAGTAGATCCTAAATATTTTAGACCCACTGAAGTTGAATTATTGATTGGAGACCCTTCAAAAGCAAATAATAAATTGGGATGGATTCCTGAATATGATTTACAGGCATTGATAAAAGAAATGGTTAAAAGTGATGTCGTATTAATGCAAAAAGATCAATATTTAAAAGATGGAGGATACGAAACATTGAATTATTTTGAGTGATTTGTGTCTGTCAGTCTGAGGCTGTCGAAGACAGCTTACGACACAAAAAAATCACATAGTTTAGAAAAAGGAGTATAATTTATTAAAAAGACAAGCACGCCCAACGAATTAAAATAGAAGTTTGGTGTTGAAAAAAACAAATGAACAAATCAGATAAAATATACATAGCAGGTCATAGAGGGTTGGTAGGGTCAGCAATACTCAAAAGTTTAAAAGAAAAAGGCTATAACAATTTTGTGACACGTTCTAGAAAAGAATTAGACTTGACAAATACGACGGAGGTAGTTCATTTTTTTGAAAGTGAAAAACCTTTATATGTGTTTTTAGCAGCGGCAAAAGTAGGAGGGATTGTAGCGAATAATACCTACAGAGGTGAATTTATATATGAAAACTTAATGATTCAAAATAATGTAATTCATCAAGCGTATCTTCATCATGTGAAAAAGTTGTTGTTTTTAGGAAGCACTTGCATTTACCCTAAAAATTGTCCACAGCCAATGAAAGAAGAATATCTGCTGGCAGACACATTAGAATATACCAATGAACCCTATGCCATTGCTAAAATTGCAGGCATAAAAATGTGCGAAAGCTATAATATTCAATACGGAACTAATTTTATTTCGGTACAACCCACTAATTTATATGGTCCTAATGATAATTTCGATTTAGAAAAATCTCATGTGCTACCTGCATTAATTCGAAAAATTCATTTAGGAAAAGCATTGGAAAACAATGATTGGGAAACCATAAGAAAAGATGTAAATAAGCTTCCAATTGAAGGT
>Ga0190303_1000024_pt1 | contig 65858 bp, 53 predicted proteins | sample 48700701_MG_FD_161672 | JGI IMG/M metagenome (GOLD analysis project Ga0190303, IMG submission 161672) | Hydrothermal vent sediment bacterial communities from Southern Trench, Guaymas Basin, Mexico - 4870-07-0-1_MG | ecosystem: Environmental > Aquatic > Marine > Hydrothermal vents > Sediment ... | reverse complement strand
CCCGCCAGCTCTTATTTGTTCCGCTAATGTCCCTTGAGGAATAAGATCACACTCCATTAATTTATCGTGCATTAATCTTCCTGCTTCAGGATTTAATCCAATATGACTAGCAATTAATTTTTTAACTTGTCCGTTAGCTATTAATTTTCCAACACCTAAATCAATAAATCCAGCATCGTTACAAATAATAGTAAGGTCTTTAACATTTAATTTTACAATTTCATCTATTAAAAGTTCAGGTGTACCAACAGCCATAAAACCACCAACCATGATACTCATTCCATCAAATAGATGATTTTTAAGATCTGTTATTTTAATAATATTTTTCATTATTATACCTACTTTCTTAAGTTTTTTACAATAATGGCAGTACCCATTCCTCCACCAATGCAAAGTGATGCAAGTCCATAAACATTTTTACGTTTAATCATTTCATGTAATAATGTAACAATAATTCTGTTTCCACTTGCTCCAACAGGATGTCCTAGAGCAATTGCTCCACCGTTAACATTTGTTCTTTCCATTATCCATTCTTCGGTTACATTATGATTTTCACTTAATTCTTTTAATACACCAAGAGATTGAACACTAAATGCTTCATTTAATTCAAGTAATTCCATATCTATAAGTTTCATATTTGCTTTTTTAAGTACGTTTTTAATAGCTACAACTGGACCAAGTCCCATTAAAGCTGGATCTACTCCGCCTTGACCTATAGCAATTATTTCAGCCATTGGATTTAAATTGTATTTATCAATCATTTCTTGATTAGCTAATAACAACATTGATCCTCCGTCATTTATTCCTGATGAATTACCAGCTGTTACTGTCCCATCTTTTTTAAAAACTGTACGAAGTTTTGCTAATTTTTCTAATGATGTTCTACGATTAGGATATTCATCTGTATCAAAAGTAATAACATCTCTTTTTACTTTAATTTGTAAAGGTACTATTTCATCTTTAAATCTACCTGAATCAATAGCTTTAATTGCTTTTTCTTGAGAGGCCATTGCGAAATTATCTTGTAGAGTTCTAGAAATATTATGTTTTTCTTGAATGTTTTCAGCAGTTACTCCCATATGGTATCCTCCATAAACATCAGTTAAAGCATCAAAGACCATATGGTCTTTTAAAGTAATATCTCCCATTTTATGTCCAGTTCTTACTGTTTTAGGAGTAAGATAAGGAGCTGCGCTCATGTTTTCTACTCCTCCAGCTAATACTAATTTATGAATACCTGCGGTAATATTACTATAAGCATTTAAAACAGCTTTCATTCCACTACCACAAACCATATTTAAACTATATCCTACTACTTCTTTAGGTAATCCTGATTTAATAACAATTTGTCTACCAACACCTTGTCCTAATCCTGCTGGTAAAATATTACCAACTACTACTTCATCTATATCTTTTCCATTGATTTTTGTTGTTGCTAAAATGTCTTTTACTAATGCTACTCCCATATCAGCTGGATGTGTATTAGTTAATGACCCTAAAAAACTACCAATCGCTGTTCTTTTAGCTTCGATAATGTAAACTTTTTCCATTAATTTTTCTCCTTTTTAGGTGGCATTAATTCTGCTTCACCAATTATTACTTTTTCATTGTTTTGATTGTATGCATTACATTCTAGTTTTACTCTATTTTTTTCAATATTTGTTTCGATAACTTTTACTTCTATTGTTATTTCATCTTTAAAATAAACAGGTCTTCTAAAACGTAATGATTGTGAAATATAAATACTTCCAGGTCCTGGTAATTCTAATCCAAATAATCTAGAAAATAATGATCCAATGAACATTCCATGACTAATTCTTTTTTTAAAAATAGTTTTACTTGCATACTCATCATCAAAATGAGCAGGATTATAATCGCCAATTATTTCACCAAATGTTTCAACATCTTCTTTTGTAATGATTTTTTTATATGACGCATTATCTCCTATTTTTATTTCTTTTATTGTTTTACCAATCATCATAATCTCATTCCACCATTAACACTTAAAACATGTCCTGTAATATATGATGAATCATCACTTGCGAGGAATAAAGCTGCTTTCGCTATTTCAAGTGGTTGTCCTAATCTTTTAAGCATTGTTAATTTTGCGAATTTAGCTAATAAATCTTCTGGCACACTTTTTAACATGTCAGTCATAATATAACCAGGAGCGATTGCGTTAACTCTAACATTTGCTCCTTTACGAGCGTATTCTTTTGCCCAAGTTTTTGTAAGACCTATTACTCCCGCCTTAGTAGCTGAATAATTTGCTTGACCAATATTACCGTATTCTCCGACTATACTAGAAATATTAATAATACTTCCTTTTCCTTCATACATCATATCTAACCCAACAAATTTAGTTAAGTTAAAGACTCCTTTTAAGTTTACATCAATGACTAAATCCCACATTTCTTCAGTTATTTTATGTGTTAATGCATCTCTTGTGATTCCTGCATTATTTATTAAAATATCAATTTTATTATATTTTTCTTTAACATAATGATAAAACTCTTCTGTTTTTAGTGAGTCAGTTACATCTAATTGATATGATTCAACATTTGGTAACTCTAATTTAAAATCCTTAACATCTACTGCGATAACAGTAGCTCCTTCTTCTTGAAACAAATTAACCATTTCGTATCCTAATCCTTGTGCTCCACCAGTAATAATGGCGATTTTTCCATCTAATCTTTTCATAATACTTCCTCTCTTTTAACTATTCTATAAAAAATAAAAAAAGCTATTTATGTGTTTAGACATAAACAGCTCATCACTTTAATAAAATGACAATGAATAAAGTTTTGCCTTTATCCATCAAGAATTTACTATAATAGACATAATAAACCTTTCGGCACATCCCTCCTTCTTAAATAGTATTTAGCGTCTACACTATTAACACCTATTCAGTACCCAGGAACATGCTCCTCTGTATTTCTTTTTTACCCCTTTTTTTACAATATAATTATATCTTAATTTGTAAGCGTTTGTCAACCCTATTTATTTGTAGGAAAAAGAATTAATATTCTTTTATTAAAGAAAATAAATACAACTATTAAAAATTATTATTTGGGGTCCACACTAAATTTAAACAAAGTTTTGTGATAATACTTTTCATTTTTTCTTAGAATACCATTATCAATTCCATTGATGTTTATCCCATTTGGTGGAAGTTGAGCTTCAAAACAAATTCCTAAATGTCTTTTGTTAATTACTCCAAATAATAGATCTGAGTTATTTGGATAATTATGTGTATATACTACAATAACTGGATATGTTGTATATATCTTTAAAACTCTATGACTTACTTCATCTTTATATTTTACTTGTAGGCAATCAAATGAAACATTATCTAATATAAAAGGTTCATCTATCCCTTTAGTTTTAAGATTATAAATACCATCATAAAAATTGTTTTTTATCTTTTTAAATTTCGTATAATCAAATCTTGTATTGATACTATCATCTATTTTATAAGGTATAAATTTAGTATTTAATTCCATATGTTTAGATGAGTTAACAAATAATTTATGATTTAGAATATCATTTTTCATATTACCTGATAAATTAAAATAAGCATGATTTGTTAAATTCAATAAAGTATCTTCATCTGTTTCTCCAATGAATTCTATTAGTAGTTCTCCTTCTTTAACAGTATAGATAATCTTAATTATTTGATTACCTGGATAAGAAGAATTTTCAGCATGTTTTTCTATTGTAAAAATTATTTTTGTTTCGTTTGGATTATCAATAATTTCATAACTAAAAAACTTAAAAGCAAAGCATTCTTTTCCGCCATGAAGATTTTCAGTCCCTAAAAAGTTTTTATCAAGTTTATATTTTTTGTTATTTATAGAAAAAGTAGCATTTTGAATTCTACCGCTTGTTGGTCCAATAATTGCGTTTAAATACATATCATTTTCTAAATATGATTCTAAATTTTGATACCCCATAATAACTGTTTCCATATTGCCTTTATTATCAGGAACAATAATGCTCATTATTGTAGCACCATAATCCATAAAGGTTATTTCTATATTTTTTTGTTTTACTTCGATAAAGGTGAATTTTTTATTATTTAATTGTTGAAAATTAACTGAGTACATCTCTTAATTCCTTAGTAAATTTATTAAACTGAATAATTCCTTTTTCTGTTTGTTTGAAAACACCAGAATCTTCAATACATTTAACAAATTTTAAAGTTACTTCATCTTCAATAAATTTATCGATATTTTCTCCATTATATTTACTATTTAAATATTTTACCCAATCTTTATGAACACTATATTCATTAGGTAATTCTTGTTTATTTGTAATAACTCTCTTTATTACTTCTAATTCATCCTTTAATCTAGGCGGTAAAACGGCTAATCCCATAACTTCAATTAAGCCAATATTTTCTTTTTTTATGTGGTGATTTTCTGGATGCGGGTGAAAAACACCTAATGGATACTTTTTACTTGTAATATTATTTCTTAAAGCAATATCTAATACGTAAATATCATTATTCTTTCTAGCTATAGGAGTAATTGCGTTATGAGATTTATCTGTAAAGGAAACTATCCCTGCTTCTTCATCGTTATAACTTTCCCAAAGCTTAAATAATTTGTCGGCAGCATTTATTATTATTTTTTTATTTTTCGATTCTAATCTTATAACACTTAAAGGCCAATATAATTGTTTAATTGTAAGATTATTTAAATTATATTCAGATAATATTTTTGCTGATTCAATCGGGAAATTATATCTTCCTCCTTGATAATGTTCATGACTAAGAATAGAACCACCAACAATAGGAAGTCCAGCATTTGATCCTAGAAAATAATGGGGTAATATATCAACAAAATCAAATAATCTTCTAAATGTATCAACTGTTACTTTCATTGGAACGTGTTCTTTCTTAAGAACAATTGAATGTTCATTATAGTAAACATAAGGTGAATACTGAAGATAAAAATCTTCATTATTTAACACCACATGAACAATACGATGGTTTGTTCTTCCTGGGCTTGATGAAGAGCCAAAGAAACCTACTTGTTCTTTACATAATAAACATTTTGGATATGTATTACTTTTAACATTACTTAAATCCATAATATCTCTTGGGTCTTTTTCAGGCTTACTAAGGTTTATTGTTATATCTAAAATACCATATGAAGTTTCTGATTTCCAAACGATGTTTTTAGAAATTCTTGATGTTTTAATATAATTACTTTTTTTAGAAAGATTATAAAAGTAATCAGTTGCTTTTTCAGGATTTTTTATTAATAAATTATTAAAATTATCATTAATTGTTGAAGGTCTAGGAATAAAAAGATTCATTATTGTTGCTTCAAATTGATCTCTTTTAATAATAGTATTAATTAAGAATTTTTTTTGTTTAAAAGCAAAATCTAATAATGGCGTTAAATAGTTTGATGGTTCCTCTACACTTTCATACTCAATATCGTAATCAATATATGTTTCTAACCCTAATAAACAAAGTAATCTATTAACCACATAATCATAATCCTCAATAGTGATTAATCCTTTATCAATGCCATATAAACACAATCTTTTAATATCTTTATATATTTTCATTTTTATTACCATCCTTATTTGAACTATAAGATATCCACATTAAACCAAGTAATTTAATAAAATTACCAATTCCTCTATCATTAATAACACTAATATTCATAAGATGTTTCCTCCTACATTTCTATGACTATTTTGTTTCATAATCTTCCTAATTTTAATTATACACAAAACAACTAATTTCTATATGTTTGAAAAAGGGTTTAGAGCATTTCTATAAAATCAAGTTTTAGGGTATTATTGTTTTATACAGGTTAAAATGTATTACATATTTTATCCAAAGTATTTGTTAATTTATGAAGTTATAAATCTATTAATATAAATAATAAAGACGAAATTAAACTATACTAATTGTTATTATATAGGCATTTATTGCAATTTACAGAAAAATGAATACAACTATATATTATATGAATATAGATAATTAATTTACAATTATAATATAACATATATTTACATCTTTGTCCTTGATTATTTTGATAATTCTCGATTATTTGTAATGGTCAATAATCAATAATTATTCTAAAATTTAATGTTATTAATAAATATTTTTAACTAAATTAGAAAGTAAATATAAAGACCTTAGTATATTCAAGAACTCCAGCAATCCAGATTCAAGAGAGTCTGAATTACTTTTTCTATAAAATATTTATAGATTCTATTTTTGAGATCACTATCTTACTAAATTTACGAAGTCCAAATTTAAATCGAGATTGGAATTCTGTACATATATGTATTGCCAATTAAAATCTCGTTTTTTAAAAAATAATGTATTTTTTGATTTTTTGTATTTTTTTTTGAATTTAATTATTGATCATCTAAAAAACTTGTTTTTCATAATAATATATTTTTGATAAGTTTTTGAAAATCCAAAACAAAATATATTGGTTTTTTTGGAAATCAATATCCAGAATTTTCTACGCTTTAATTTCGTCTTTTTCAAAATCTATATACGTATCTATTTACGTTAACTTTACAATTACTAATTGTTTTAATAATCATTTTCAAAATATGAGTTATATTAGCAACGCTATTTCAATCATATTCAATTATAATACGGTAGGTAAAATTTTACTTTAATGATTGTCTAATAATCAATTTCGTTGGGATTACTTTCTTAATAGATATATCTCTTCCTTCAATTATTTCTATTAATGAATTAAGGGCTTGCTCTCCCATAAATTTCGTATAAACACGAATTGTAGACAATGGAGGTGAAGTATAGTTTGACGATGGATTGTCATTAAATCCAATGATAGAAATATCTGATGGAACACTCAAATCTTTTTCATGAATGGCTCTAAGAGCACCGAGCGCGATACTATCGTTTGCGCAAAAATATACATTGGCTCTATCATCATTCATCAAAGCTTTTTTCATTAAAACGTATCCAGATTCACTAGTAAATGATCCGATATGAATATACTTAGTATTTAACAAGTTTTTCTGAAATAAATAATCTCTAAAAACCAATTCTCTTCTTTCGCCAAGTCTTACATTTTTACTAATATATTCCATTCCACCGATATAACCTATTTTTTTATATCCACTTTTAATTAGATGTCTTAAAACATTTTTAACCGCATGGTTAAAGTCAATAACAACACTATCAAATAGGTTCTCATCTGGACTCGAATCAACAAACACAATATTTTTCGTTATCTTTTTAAATTGATTTATTTGTAATAATGAAAATTTGCCTATACATATTACTCCATCATAATATTTATCAGGTGAAAATATATATTTCCCATCTTGTTTGTATAATAAAACAGTATCAATGCCGCCCTTTACAGCCAATTGCTGAATCCCTCTTCTAATTTGCATATAATAAGGATCATCTAACTCTTCTTTTATATCATACCAATGAATTATCGCTATATTGTATTTATTTTTAGAAATAATATTAGGTCTATTTCTTGGAGTTTTATAATTCATTCTTACTGCTGTATCAACAATTTTCTTTCTTAGTTCTTCACTAACACTTAATGTTTTATCTTGATTAAGAACTCTTGAAATCGTTGTTATTGAAACCCCTAATTTTTCTGCAATATTTTTTAGTGTTACCATCTAATCACCTCAATAAAAATCTTCAGTAAAATTATACCATAATTTTACTGAAGAAAAAAGTATTTTATTTATATGCACTCAAATTTACTACTCTTTTTAAATTCAAAACTTCTTTAAATCCATTATAAATTTGGTATGTAGCATATGCATCTTCTAAAGCATCATGAACTTGATCATTATCTGGATCAGAATAAATCTTTAAAGCATTAAATAATCCTAAATCATTTTTCAAATTAAAATAATTTTTATGTAATTTTAATAGATTTATATATCTTGTTTTCATTTTTAACGTTGGAAATTTATTAATTTTATATGATTCTCTTAACGCCAAAAAATCATTTCTTCCCCAAACTATAATAGCTGGCGAATATTTTTTAACCACTTCTTTAAAATGAACATAAAATTGTTTGTATTCTATCCCGTTATCTACGTCATATTGCGATATTTCTAAAAATTTGAGCGTTCTTTTTGTTAGCTTTTTATGTATAGTTGGTTTAATAATTTCAGAATATTTCTCAATAACATTATTGTTTTCATCCACTAAATAATATCCAACTTGAATAATTTCTTGTTTAAAATTCTTATCTTGTCTGTATGGATGCATTGACATTTCAAGATCTAAAAACATTTTCACTTTTAAACTATTGATTAAATTCTTAGTTCCATTTTTTATATTTTCAATATCATAATATACTATGTTTTTTCTATGTCTAATTTCAACAATTTTAATAACATACTTAATATTACTAACTTTTCTTCCTTTATATATTCTTCTTCCATCTTCAATAACAAATTGAAGGAATCGAGAAATAGCAAGATATTTTCCTACTTTATTTACCATAGATCTCTGTAAATAAAAGAATAATACTTGCTTTCTAACTTTGATCGATATAATTCTATCTTCTTCATCTATACATAATATTCTTCCACTAATAATTTTTTCCATTTTACCACCTATCACATTATATCATACATTTATTCATCTTTTAACTTATTGATTAGATTTTGCGCTATCTTCTTAGAAATACCTAATTCATTCAGCTCTTCAATCGTTGCTAATTTTATTAAATTCACTGATTTATATTTCATTAATAATTTTCTTTTTGTTACAACTCCTACTCCTTCAATATTATCTAAAATAGAATTATAAATACCTTTACTTCTTATTTGTTTATGGTAATTTACCGCAAAACGATGCGCTTCATCTTGTATTCTTGTTAATAAATGAAATACATTTGATGTTTTCTTTATTTCTATTTTTTCAAGATTTTGATTTAATAGATATTCCGTTTGATGTTTATCACTTTTTACAAGTCCAGCAATTGAAACATTCATTTCAAGATCATTTAAAATCTCTTTCGCAGCATTAATTTGTTGAATACCTCCATCTACAATTATAAGATCTGGTACTCTCAAATTTTCTAAAAGAACACGATAATATCTTCGATATATTACCTCTTTCATAGCATGATAATCTGAACCTTTATTATCTAAAGATTTTATTTTATACTTTCGATAATCTTTTTTTGAAGGTTTTCCATTCACAAAAACAACCATACTAGAAACAGCATTAGTTCCAAATAAACTAGAATTATCAAAAGCTTCAATTACATAAGGTGAACTAATCTTTAAAAGTTTTCCTAATTGATCAACCGATTTAATAGTTCTATCTATTTCTCTTTTCACTATTTCTGTTTTTTGAATTAAAGCCTCTTTAGCATTTAAAACCGCTAAACTTAAAAGACGATATTTGTCTCCTTTTTGAGGCTTATAAAACTTAGTATCTAGGTATTGTTCTAATGTACTAGTATTTAGTTCAAAAGAAATAAAAATCTCTTTAGGGACAATGTTTTTACTATAAAACTGTGCAATGTAATCTTCAATAGATTTGAATGGATCAGAATAATACTCAAAAAGAGATTGATGTCTTGCAGATATTTTTCCATTTCTAACAAAGAAGATTTCAATAGATATAAAATACTCATTATAATAATATCCTATAATATCTCTGTCTTTTAAATCATTAAGATTAATCTTTTGTTTATTTGTTGTTGTTTTAATATTATTTATTATATTACGATATTCTAAAGCTTTTTCATATTCTAGTTTTTCACTAGCAATATTCATTTTTTCTTCTAATGAACTTAAAACTTTTTTAATATCTCCTTTTAAAAACTTTTTAATGTCCGTTATGATTGTACCATAATCTTCCTTTGTTACGTTATTAATACATGGAGCTAAGCATTGATCCATGTGATAATAAAGACATTCTTGTTTTGGTAATATCGTACATTTTCTTAATGGATAAATCTTATTTAAAAGTTTAACTGTTTCTCTCGCGGCGTTCACATTTGGATAGGGACCAAAAAAGTTTTTGGATTTTTTAGTTATTTTTCTTGTTACTACTAATTTTGGATGGTTTTCATTAGTAATTTCGATATAAGGATAAGTCTTATCATCAGTAAGCATTATATTATAACGAGGATTAAACTTTTTAATCAAATTAAGTTCAAGTAATAACGCATCTAATTCGGTATGAGTAACAATATATTCAACATCTGCAATATTAAAAACAAGACGGCTTGTTTTAATATCATGACTTCCTGTAAAATATGAAGCTACTCTCTTTTTAAGATTTTTTGCTTTACCAACGTAAATAATAACTCCATCTTTATTTTTGAATTGATATGATCCCGGTAAAGAAGGTACTGTTTTCAGTTTTTCTTCAAACATATTATCACGTATTATTTAATTCTGATTTATCTCTAAATAAAGCTATATATATACTTTTAAATGCAGATAAAAATATTTTAGATAGTTCAGAAGACGTTTCCTCTTTTCCACCTTTGTGCCATCTCGACAATAAAACCCAAGCAGATGAAGCTACTATTTCCATTGTATATGCTTCTGTTTTTTTATTTACATAGACTAATGAATAAAATTGTTCTCTTCTAATATTTATTAATTTTAATATTCCGGAAACCATTAAATATTCTAATTTAGTTTTGATAACTGTATCCATTAATTTTTCAGCTTCATCAACGTGTTCAAAAAAACTTTGAATGAAAAATAGTTCATCTTCTTCACCACTTACAACTGTATGATCTTGAAGTGACAAATAGAAATTCTCAAAAAAAACTCTCACTTTAATTTTAACAATATCATTTTTTGTACTAAAATTACGGTAAAATGTCGCTCTTGAAATACCTGCTTTTTTTATTATTTCAGATATTCTTATATCAGCATAATTATTTATTCTCAAAAGTTGATACAACGCTTCAAAGCACCATTCTCTAGTGTATTTAACTCTCATGTCTACTTTCTCAATTTGATACATAATAACCCTCCTTGTGTCATATAAATTGAAATTATTGAATTCTTTATAATTCTATAATAACATAAACTATAATATGATACAAATGTAGCACATTTATATATATGTATGAAAAGAGGTTTTTTGTATGAAAAAATTAATCGATTTGTTATTTACTAAACAAAAATTAATAATAGTCCTATTCGGAATAGTACTAGCATATGGAATATACAGTTATTTTGTAATACCAAAGCAAGAAATGCCAACGTTTGATTCTCCTGGTATGGTTATCACTATTATTGCTCCAGGAGTAAATGCTAGAGATATTGAAAATCAGACAGTCTCAGATATCGAAAGATTAGTTTTAACTTACGAAGATGTTGATAATGTTAGAAGCATGATTTACGATAATTACGCTGTAATTACTGTAATGTTTAAATATTCTTCATCCGATTCAACAGCTAAAGCTGCTGAAATCTTTGTTGATATTAACGATTTGTCACTTGATGACAATATTAGTGAAATAAGTTACAATGCTGATTTCAATGATCCTCACATCATTTTTGCAGTTCACTCAAATACTCTTAATGATGATGAGTTAGTTAATTACAGTAAAGAATTCAGGAATGAATTATTACTAATTGATGAAATTAAAGAAGTAAAAATGGATAGTGTTTTTAATAAAGAGGTTGTTATTACATTAGATACAAATCTTTTGAATTTATATAATTTAACTCTTTCAGACATATATAGTATTATTTATGCTAATTCGTTAGATATTCCTTTAGGCGGAATAAATACTATATACGGAACAATTACTATTTCAAGTAATTCTACAATTAATGATATTTCAAAATTAGAAAATATGATTATTATTCCTGAAATTCCTTCAATATCTCCCCCTGTTTTATTAGGAGATTTAGGAAGTGTTGAATTAAAAGATACTAGTAATAAAATTTATGAGTTTAATAATGAACAAGCTGTTTTTCTAAGTGTTTTTTTCCATGAAGGTATTGATTTTACAAAAATGGGAGATGAAGTAATAAATAATAAACTAGATTATTTATCAAAACAAAACAATGATAAATTAAATATTGATGAAATGTTATTTTTACCTGATTATGTAAGTGATCAAATAACTAATGTATTTTCTAGTTTACTAATAGCTGTAGTAGTTGTTATGTTAGTAGTGTTAATTGGTATAGGATTTAGAAATAGTTTCTTAATTATTGTTACTATTCCAGTAATAATATTTGGTACAATAGGTGTATTATATTTATCAGGTTATGAACTCCATAAAATGACAATTGTTGGTTTAATTGTCTCGATTGGTATTCTTGTTGATAATAGTATTGTTATAACTGAAGGAATAAAAAGAAACTTGGATAACGGACTATCTAAAGTAGAAAGTGCTAAAAAAGCTATTCTTGATAATAGTATACCTGTCTTAAGTTCAACATTAACAACAATTTCAGCTTTTTTAGTCTTAATATTACTACCAGGATTTTTGGGTGAAGTAATTAGAAGTTTTCCCATCACAGTCATAATTGCGATATCTTTAAGTTATATTGTCAGTATGATTCTAAGTCCGGTAATCGCAACAATTTTTTTAAAGGAAACTAAACCAGAAAAGATAAAAAAAGTAACAACTCATGAAAAAAATATTAAAAAATTAATTGGTGTTACTGTAAAATTACCTGTTTTATGGATATTATTAAGTATCGGAATGTTAATAGGAAGTGTTTATTTTGCATTTAATCGTCAAGAGTTAGATTTATATCCAAATGACGAAAGAGGTGTCTTATATATTGATTTTGAAAACACTGTTTTAGGAGATATTCAATCAACTGAATCTCTTAAAAATTCAATAACTGAGGTATTAGATGATAATACGCATGTACAATATTATGCAAGTAGCGTTGGTGGTGATCTTCCAAACTTTCATTTTAGTGCCAATTATCTGAATGAACAGCCTCATATTGGTAGAATATATATTGATTTTGATTATAGTGAAAAAGAACTTTTAGATTATAAAAAAGAATTAGAATTAGAATTATCAGAATTAAACGCAACACTAATTACTGTTAACTTACTTGAATTAAGCCCCGCACTTCCTCCAGTTCATTTATCGCTTGAAAGCGATGATATTGCTCTATTAGATTCTGTTAGTAATGATATTTTTTCAGATATAGTTGAATTAGATTGTGTTAAAACATACAGTATTATTCAAAATACAAAAGCTCCAAAATATATTATTACATACGATACAGAAAGAATAAGTAATAGTTACTTAACAAAAGCTCAAATAGATGAAGTTATCTCTATTAATCTAAATGGTTTAGATTTAAATGTTTTTGATTATAATAATGATACAATTAACATTAGTATCAATAGCGATATTGAAACTCTTAATAAATTATTAGACCTTACTATTCATAGTGATACATTAGATACAGATTTCCCTTTAAGTTACTTTGTTTCTGTTGAAAACATTGTTGACTATAGTGTTATTAATCGATTTAATAATAAAGGAGTAAACTTCATTGATTTATACTACACGGATGACTCTAGTTTAAAAGAGTTAGAAAGCAATGTGAAAACAATAGTTGATAGACATGATCTTCAAGGCGTAACTGTAGATTATGGTGGAGAAAATGAAATGTTTGAAGAAATAACTGGAGATTTAATTAGAGCTACTATTATAGCTTTAGTTCTAATTTATCTAATTATGTTTATTCAATTTAAAAGTTTTATAAAGCCATTAATAGTTTATTTAACAATTCCGTTAAGTTTTACTGGATCATTTATATTTTTAATGTTGTTTAATAGTCCTATTACCGCAACTAGTTTAGTAGGTATGGTTAGTTTAATTGGTATAACGGTTAATACCGGTATTTTGCTAGTTGAATATGTTTCAAGACACCACGAGAAAGGTAGTGATGTTAAACAAGCATGTATTGACGCTGTTTATTTAAGATTCAGACCAATTATGTTGACAAGTTTTACAACAATACTTGGATTAATCCCGCTTTTACTTACAGGTGGTAGTTTCTTTAGACCGTTAGCCATTACTTTTATGGGAGGAGTAGTAACGAGTACTGTTCTTACTTTATTTCTTGTACCTAGTGTTTATTATATGCTTTACAAAGAAAGAAACTCAAAGAAAAAAGTTAGTTCATAAATTTGAACTAACTTTTTTTATTCGGCAATATATTTTTTAATCCTTCTTCAATTTTATTTCCGTAATCTAACGATTCATCATATTTAAATATTAAAGCAGGTACTTTTCTCATTTCTACTCGATGTGCTAAAGTAGTTCTAATATAAGATTTTGATCTTTCAATTGCTTTTTTAGCAGCATCTTTTTTTGTATCTTTCCCAAGAATTGTATAGTAAACAGTTAGATAACTTAAATCTTTTGTAAGTCTAACTTCAGTAATAGTAATAAAACCAATTGATTTATCTTTTACGTCTCTCATAAAGATTTCTGTTAAAGCTCTTTGAATTGTGGATTCAAGTCTTAAATGTTTAGACATTATTTTTTTACTTCTCTTTCCACTGATGCTTCAAAAACATCACCAACTTTAATATCATTATATTTTTCAATCATAATTCCACATTCATATCCTGTTTTAACTTCTTTAACATCATCTTTAAAACGTTTCAATGAAGCCATTTTACCTTCATAAACAACAATGCCTTCTCTTAAAATACGTACTAAACTATTTCTTTCAATAGTTCCTTCAGTAACATAACATCCAGCAATTGTTCCTACTTTAGAGATTTTGAAAGTATTTCTAACCTCAGCTTGTCCGGTAACTATTTCTTCATATACTGGATCCAGCATACCTGTTAGAGCTAATTCAATATCTTCTAATGCTTTATAAATAATATTATATAGTCTAATTTCAATACCTTTTTCTTTAGCATGTGCTCTAATTTCAGATATTGGTCTAACATTAAATCCTAATATAATAGCTTTGGAAGCAAGTGCTAAAATAACATCAGTTTCTGTGATTGTTCCAACGCTCGCACGGATAACATCTATTTTAGCTCCTTCAACATCTATTTTATCAAGTGAAGCTTTTAATGCTTCAATAGAACCATGAGTATCTCCTTTTAAAATAATACGTAATTCTTTTAGTTCTCCTTCACTCATTTGTTCAAATAATTCTTCTAAAGAAACAGTTTTTCCTACTCCTCTTTCAGTTTTCCAAGTACGATGAGTTCTTTCTTCGGAAATTAATCTCGCTTTTCTTTCTTCTGTGAAAACCATAAATGAATCCCCCGCTAAAGGAACATCATTAAGTCCAGTGACTTCTACAGCAGCACTAGGAATTGCACTAGTCAATCTTTGTTTAGTATCATTAACCATTGCTCTAACTCTACCAAAAGTATCTCCAGCAACTAATACATCACCAATTTTTAAAGTTCCATTAGCTACTAATAATGTAGCAACAGGTCCTTTACCTTTATCTAGTTTAGATTCAATAACTGTACCAACAGCTAATCTATTCGGATTAGCTTTATACTCATTAATTTCTGCGGTTAATTGAATCATTTCTAATAAATTATCAACTCCATCACCTTTTAATGCAGAAACTTCACAAAAGATAGTGTCTCCTCCCCATTCTTCAGGAACAAGTTCAAATTTCATAAGTTCTTGTTTTACTCTTTCAGGATTAGCTCCAATCATATCCATTTTATTAATTGCGACAATAATTGGTACACCTGCAGCTTTAGAATGATCAATTGCCTCTCTAGTTTGAGGCATAACTCCATCATCTGCCGCAACTACTAAAATAGTAATATCCGTTACTTTAGCACCACGTGCTCTCATTTCTGTAAAAGCAGCATGTCCTGGTGTATCAATAAATGTAATTAATTTACCATTTTTTCTTACTTGATAAGCACCAATATGCTGGGTAATTCCTCCGGCTTCTCCCTCAGTAACGCGTGTATTTCTAATAGTATCTAATAAAGTTGTTTTACCATGATCTACATGTCCCATAATTGTAACAACTGGTGGTCTTTCAACTAAATCATCTTCATTATCAACAATAATCATTTCTTCAAATCTTGTTAAATCTGTTTTTATTTCATCTTCTAATGTATATCCGAAATCCATTGCGATAACTTCAATTGTTTCGCGATCAACACTTTGTGTTTGAGCAGCCATAATCCCTAGAGCCATTAATTTTTTTATTACTTCAGCTGAACTTACCCCAAGTCCTTCAGCTACATCCGCTATTATCATATCTGAACTGTAATATAAAATACCATCATTTTTAATTTGTTTTTCTTTTGGAGTATTTGTCATTCTTGTATCTTTATGTTTAGTTTTTTTGATGTTTTTCTTAGCCATCAAAAATCACCTCTTTCTTTAGGAATTTAAATATTCTTTAAATTTATTATTAAACCCCTTATCTGAAACTAATATTACTTTTCTATTTTCCTTACCAATTGCTTTGGATAATTCACTTGTTGTGAATAAATCAATAAGAATAACATTATAATAATTAGTTTTCTTTATCATTTTGTTTTTAATATTTTCGCCAGCATCACTTGCTAAAAAGACTAAATTATCTTGTTTTTTTATTATTTCTTTTAAAACAAATTCTTCACCTAACGTAAGTTTTCTTGCACGTTGTGCTAATCCTAATAAGTTTAATATTTTTTGTTTATTCATTTTTTAATAATTGTAATAATTCAATATAAATTTCTTCTGGAATAACACATTCTAAATGACGTTCAAGTTTTTTTGTTTTTTGAGCTTTTAAAAATACTGCTTTATTCTTTTTTAAATAAGCTCCACGTCCATTTAATTTACCAGTTAAATCTACTTTGACAAGTCCTTCTTTGTTTTTAACTATTCTTATTAGTTCTTTTTTTGGAAGTTTTTCATTAGTGATAACACATTTTCTTAAAGGTATTTTACGTTGTTTCACTATCTAACCTACGGTATCTTATACCTTCTTCTTTTGCTTGAGAAATGGATTTAATCTCAATCTTCCAACCACTAGACTGTGCAGCCAATTTTGCGTTTTGTCCTCTAACTCCTATAGCTGCGGTTAAGTCTTTGTCTTTAACAATAATAAGGGCTTGTTTTTTCTTTTTATCAGGATTAATAGCAATTATCTTAGCTGGTTCCATTGCGCTAGCAATTAATTCAATAGGTTTACTAGACCATTTATAGATATCAATTCTTTCACCTTGAAGTGCTTCTAATACTTCTAATATACGAGAACCTTTATATCCTACTACTGCTCCAACTGGATCAACATTTGGATCATGAGAATAAACTGCGACTTTTGATCTATCTCCTGGATCTCGTGCAATTCCCATTATTTCAACTGTTCCATCCATTATTTCTGGACACACTTGTTCAATTAATCTTTTAACTAGGTTTTTATCTGTTCTAGAAACAAATACTTTTGGTCCTTTTGTTGTCATTTCTACTTTTGTTATATAAACTTTTAATCGAGCTGAAACATGTATATCATCACTTTTTAATAATTCTTTTCTTGGTAAACTAGTTTCTAAATTTTGTCCTAAATCAAGTGTTACAAAATCTTTGTTTAAAGCAACAATTTCTGTTGTAATCATTTCATTTTCTTTTTCTTTAAAAACATCATATGCTTTTTCTCTTTCAAGTTGTTTTAATCCTTGAGTTAGAATTTGTTTTGCTGATGAAGCAGCAATTCTTCCGAAGTCTTTAATTTTTTCTTTTATTGTGATTACATCTCCAAGTTTAGCACTTTTTTTTCTTTTTTTAGCTACGGCTAAAGATATTTCACCTGGATTTAAAACTTCTTTTACTACTACGTATTCAGCTGACAACATTATTTCATTTTTTTCTTCATTAAAATCAATACGTGCATTTTCAGAAGTATTATGTACTTTTTTATAGGCATTTAAAAGTCCTCTTCCCATTACTTCTAAAATCTTTTCTTTTTCTAATCCTTTTTCAGCAGCTATCATGTCAAGCGCTCTAAAGAAATCTTTACTAATCATTTCTGTTCCTCCTAAAAGATAATTGTTAGTCTAATATAAGACACATCAATATAATCTATTTTTGTTATTTTATTTTTATATTTCAATTCTAATACACCATCTTTAAAAGAAATTAGTTTTCCTTCTAAGGATTGTTCAATTGTTTTTAAATGAATTGTCTTTCCAACAGCTCTTTTAATCTCTTCACTATTTCGAAGTTCTCTTTCAGCACCAGAGGATGAAACTTCTAAATTATAAGCCTCTGTGAAAGGGTCTAAAGTATCTAATTCATCACTTAAAACTCGCGATACTTTTACACAGTCATCAACATCAATAAAAGTATCATTTTCAATCAATACTTTCAAGACATATCCGCCATTCTCTTTTTCATAAATAACATCGTATAAATAGTATCCTAAATTTTCAATAATCTCTTTAAATCTTTTGTTAAGTTTTTCCATATGTTCACACTCCTTTTAACAAAAAAAAGGGTGGGTTTGACCCACTCTCTAACTCATATGCATTTGTATTTTATCACATAAAAATCTAAAAATCAAGCATCTTAAATATTATTTATATAATGCATTATTATACTACCAGCTACACCTACATTTAAACTATCAACTATACTTGTTTTAATTGATATATTTTTGTATGTTTTATGAAGTATTTCCTCTGATATTCCTTGTCCTTCATTTCCTAAAATTATAGCTATATTTTGAACGTTTTTTACTTCGGATAAAGATATACCGTTAAAAGAAGTTCCATATACAAAGTATTTCGGATATATATCAATAAAATCAGTCGTTTTCATAGTAATAATATTTAAATGAAAAATCGCTCCCTGTGTACTTCTAATAACTTTACTGTTGTATAAATCAACAGTATTATCTAATATAATTGTGTTAAATTCAAAAGCTAATGCACTTCTTAGTAAAGTTCCTAAGTTACCAGGATCTTGGATATTATCTAAAATTAGAACTCTATTAGATATTATATTTTTATTAACTTTACGACAAACACATAATACTTTTTGTGGTGATTTAGTTGTTGAAAGCTTCGCTAAAATACGTTCGCTAACATAATATACATTTTCACCTTTTATGGCTTTATCAGTAGTGAAAATATTTTCTATAATATTGAATTCACTTGCTTCTTCATATAAATGATATCCTTCAATTATAAATTTACCATATGAATCTCGATATTTTTTTTGATGCAATTTAACAGTTTGTTTTATTAAAGAATTATTTACACTTGTTATATCCAAAAAGATCACCTCTAATAGTATTATAACATATTTTTATCACTTACCTTTTCATTCTATATATAAAGGATAAATATAATTAATAAATTAATATATTTACTACTTGACCTTTTTAAAAAAAGTTGTATAATTTAATTGGTTTTAGAAATAAACTACTTATAGAAGGAGGATACAAATGAAAAAATTAAATATGAATGTCGTCGTAATTGGTGGTAGTGCTGCTGGATTAGTTGCGGCAATGACTTCGAAATCTTTTTACCCAGAAAAATCAGTTATGGTTATAAGAAAAGAACCAAAGGTTATGATTCCTTGTGGAATTCCTTATATTTTCGGAACACTTGGAACATCAGATAAGAATGTATTGCCTGATGGTGGATTATTAAAACTAGGTATATCAATAAAAGTTGATACAGTCAATGATATTAATGTTGAAAATCATACTGTAAGAACGGATGATGACACTGTTATTACATACGAAAGATTAATTATAGCAACTGGTTCACAACCATCTATTCCAAAATTTATTGCTGGAACTGATTTAGATAATGTTTTTACTGTTCCAAAAAACAAAGAATATTTAGATCATTTCCATTCTAAACTAGATAAACTTAAAAAAATAGCTGTTATAGGTGCTGGGTTTATTGGAGTTGAGATGTCTGATGAATTAAATAAAAGAGGCAATGATGTAACATTAATTGAAATCGAAAAACATATTTTAGGTGCTGCTTTCGATGAGGATTCTTCAGTTATTGGTGAAACATTATTAACAGAAAGAGGTATCAAATTATTACTTGGCGTTGGAGTTAAAGCTATCCAAGGTAACGGAAAAGTAGAATCAATACTATTAAATAATGGAGAGATAATTGAAGTAGACGCTGTTGTATTATCAACTGGATATGTTCCTAATACTAGTTTGGCTAAAGCTGCCGGAATCAGTATTAATAAAAATGGATGTATAAAATGTGATGCTTATATGAGAACACATCAAAAAGATATCTTTACAGTTGGTGATTGTGCTCAAAAACGAGATTTCATAACAGGAAAATTAACACCAATCATGTTAGCTTCTACAGCTTGTGCAGAAGCACGTATTGCTGCGATGAACTTATATAATTTATCTACAATTAAAACATTCAATGGAACTATTAGTATTTATTCAACTAATATTGGAGATACAACATTTGGTGTTGCAGGAATTACTGAATCACGAGCAAAAGAAGAAGGATTTGATATTATTATTGGATCATTTAAAGGAATGGATAGACATCCAGGAAAACTAAATAATCCTCATTATCAATCTGTAAAACTAGTAGTAGCAAAATACTCTGGATTAGTTTTAGGAGGAGAAATTGTCGGTGGTGTAAGTGCTGGTGAATTAACAAATGTTTTAGGATTCGTAATTCAAAACAAGATGACAGTAACTGATTTGTTATGTTCTCAAATTGGTACTCAACCAATGTTAACGGCTTCTCCTGCGGCTTACCCATTAATCAAAGCTGCTGAATCTATCGCAAAACAATTAATTTGTAAATGTTAGCCTTCTAATAGAATGATATAAAACTCTAATAAAAGACATAATCGATATTCGATTATGTCTTTTTACTTATGTATATCATTCTTTATAAATGTTTTGCTTCTATAATTATTTATTTTTTTGTTAATTCTAAAAATAATTCAACATCTGTTTTAATAACATCTAGTGATGTTCTCCAAAAATCTTTTGTAGTCAAATCTATATTAGCGAGTTTAGCAACATCTTCAACACTCATTTTACCTGTTGATTTCAATAAAGCATCATATTTAGGTGTAAATTTTTGTCCTTCTTTTTGATAAATTCCATATAACCCTTTCGCAAATAATAATCCGAAAGCATAAGGGAAATTATAAAAGCTGAGCCCTCCACTATAATAATGAGGTTTCCAAAGCCACATATATGGATGTAAGAAATCAGGATTAAGTCCATCTCCATAAGCTTCTTTTTGAGCTTCAAGCATTAAATTCTTTAAAGCACTTTCATCTAAATAATTAGTTTTTTGATTATTAAAAACATTAGATTCGAAAATATATCTTGATAAAATATCAACTACTACTGCCGTAGATCCTTGCAAACTAGATTCTAATAAATAGATTTTTTCTTCTTTTTCAGCATCTTTTAAAGCAGCATTCAAAACAATTGTTTCACAAAATGTCGAAGCTGTTTCAGCTACTGGCATAGTGTATCTAGCATTCAATACTGATTCACTAAAAATATTGTCTCCATGATATGCATGGCCTAATTCATGAGCTAAAGTAATAACGTCACCAAAAGCACCATTAAAATTAGTTAAAATACGACTTTCTTTAATCGGATGGAGGTTAGCACAAAATGCTCCACCAACTTTTCCTTTATATGGCAAATAATCAACCCAATTTCCATCAAAAGCTTTTTTAGCAAGATTTTCTAAATTAGGACTAAATGATGCAAAGTTTTTTAAAATAAATGATTGAGCTTCTTCAATTGTGAATTCTTTTGCACTTTTTCCCATAGGAGCATATAAATCATACCAAGGTAATCCATCATTATGTCCCAATAATTCCCCTTTTCTTTTTAAATATTGTCTAAAAATAGGTAAATACTCTTTAATTGAATCAAGCATCGCATTTAAAGTTTCTTCACTCATTCTTGAGTTAACAAGAGCTCTATCTAATGCTGATTTATATCCTCTATATTCAGATAAAGTATTTACTTGTCCTTTTATACCATTCATCGCAAAAGCAATTGACTTATCAATTTTCTTATAAGCTGTGAGTTCTGCCTCATAAGCACTTTTACGAACTTTAGGGTCATCATCTTCTGATTTTCCTATAATCTCTGGAAGAGTTAATATTTCTCCTTTATATTCAACTTCTAGTGTTGATGTTAAAACTCTTTGAAGTTTAGAAAAAAGATCTGCCCCTGACTGATTTAATTTTGATAATAACCCTTCCGTTTTTTCATCAAGGTTATATTTATTATGTTTAATAATTTCTTTAACATAAAACTTATGTTCTTTTAAAAAATCACTACTATTTAATAAATCATCAATATCTTTTAGATTACTAACATATTTTGAAAATAGTGTATTTACTTCTGTAAACTCACTAAATTTCTTTTGAAGAACAACACTATATCTCGCACTTTCTATATCAACTGTATTTGTTGAACTGTTTAATGAAACAAAACCAAATAATTTTCTAGTTAAAGTATTTATTTGAATTTCAAGTAATAGATAATCTGTTAAAATAACTAACGGGTCACTTTTATCAATAAATTTATTTTTAAACTCGTTAGCCTCTAATAGCATAGCGTCTATTTTTTCGACATCTTCTAAAAATTCTTTTGAACTATAAGATTTATATAGTTTCGATAAATCCCAATTTTTCATTACTTCACCTCTCCTTTTAATTTTCAATATATTTTTTTATTTCTTATTCTAAAAGTTTATAATACTTCACTAACAACTAATCCTAACATTGTTAAATCTAAATCATCATTAGAATTGACCATAATAGTTTTTGTGTTTTCAACTGTTTTATCAACTAAAGTATCAAAATTATATTTACTTTCATAATAAATACAACGATCTAATTTTGGTGCTGTAGTAGGTTTTTTAGGAACATAAACAGTACAGCAATCTTCAAATGGTTTAATTGATATATTATAACAATTTATTTTCTTTGAAAGTTTAATTATATCAATTTTATCATATGTTGCGAGTGGTCTAATTACTGGCATATTAACAACCTCATTAATAACACTCATACTTTTCAATGTTTGTGAAGCTACTTGCCCAACACTTTCTCCATTAAGTAATATAATACAATTATTTTTTAAAGCTATTTTTTCAGCAATACGATACATCATTCTACGCATAATAGTTATATTATATGCTTCAGGTATATATTCAATCAAAGCACTATGTAATTCCATAAATGGAACCATATGAAGTCTTATTCTTGAATGCGGCGCGTACGCCGCAAGTTTTTTAGTAAGATCAATAACTTTTTGAGCAGATTCGATTGAAGTTAAGGGAGTAGACTCGAAATGAATTCCTTCAATTTCCACACCTTGCTTCATAGCTAAAAATCCAGAAACAGGAGAATCAATTCCTCCACTTAACATTAATAATCCTTTCCCAGCTACTCCGACAGGATATCCACCCATTCCTTTAATTTTCTTACAATAAACAAAAGCAGCCTCTAATCTTACTTCAATATGTAGTACAAGTTCAGGATTATGAACATCTACTACTAACATACTAGTATTTTTTAAAACATGTCCTGCGATAATCTTTGTTATTTCAGGACTTAAAATAGGATAGTTTTTATCACTTCTTTTTGTTTCTACTTTAAACTTAATAACATAGTTTCCGATTTCACTATTAATAACTTCTAATGCTTTTTTCTTTATACTTTCAATATCTCTATTAGTTTTTGTTACTAAGCTATAACTTGAAAGTCCTGATACTTTATCAAGTCCTTTAATTATCTCATTATGATCTTCACCATTTAATAATATATATAGACGATCATGTTTTCTTTCATAAACAACATTTGGATTATTAACTTTTTCTTTTATTAAAGCATTAACTCGATCAAGAAAAACTCTTTTGTTTTTTCCTTTCAAAGTTAAATCTCCATATCTTACTAATATTCTTTCATACAAAATAATCACTCCTTTAAATCATAATAATTCTAACATAAATATTTGCTTTTTTATATCTTTTTACATAAAATAGCAATGGGTGATAATAATGTTTAATAATATCGTAAAAAGTATTAATAAATCAAAAAATTATGAAATCTTAATTGAGAATTTAAATTGCTATCTAGTTAAAAAAGATAATCTCGTTACAACCTTAGCAAATTTAAGTGCTTACTTAAATTATTTTTTAGAAGATATTAATTGGATAGGTTTTTATTTATATGATGGAACATCATTATATTTAGGTCCTTTTCAAGGTTTACCTGCGTGTACTAACATAACAATTGGTGTAGGAGTTTGTGGCATTTCAGCTCAACAACGCAAATCAATCATTGTTGATGATGTTAGTAAGTTTTCTAGTCACATAACATGTGACTCAAATAGTAATAGTGAGATTGTTATTCCAATAATTAAAAATAATAACTTAATTGGTGTTTTAGATATTGATAGTCCTCACTTTTCTCGTTTTGATGAAGTCGATAAAACCTTCTTAGAAAAAGTTATTTCACAATTAGTATCAATCCTTTAAAATAAGCATTAAAAAGAAAAACAATTTAATTGACATTTAATATTAGTTTATATATAATAAGTGTTGCGCATATGTAATAAAGGCAGCTAAATAATCTGTTTATTAACTGCTGAATGTTCCGTAAAGGTTTGATAGTATTCTCCGCTGACGAGGTGAAATCATTAAAACATTCTGACTAATCAAATAGTTATTACTCTTTACGCAAAAAATAAAAATAGGAGGAATACATTATGGCACGTTACACAGGACCAAGTTGGAAAATTGCAAGACGTTTAAAATACTCAATCACTGAAACTGGTAAAGAATTAGCAAGACGTCCTTACAGCCCAGGGCAACACGGACAAAGAAGATCAAAAATTAGTGAATACGGTGTTCAACTACAAGAAAAACAAAAAGTTAGATACACTTACGGAGTAAATGAAAAACAATTTAAGAAAACTTTTAATGAAGCAAAAAAAATGCACGGTAAACAAGGTGAAAATTTCTTAATCTTATTAGAATCTAGAATTGATAACTTAGTTTATAGAGCTGGTTTTGCGAAAACAAGACGTCAAGCTAGACAATTAGTTAATCATGGACATGTTTATGTTGATGGAAGAAGAGTTGACATCCCATCATATAGAGCTGTTCCAGGACAAACATTCACACTTAGTGAAAAAGCTAAAAAATTTGGTATTGTTTTAGACAGTTTAGAAGCAGTAATTTCAAGATTAGAATTTGTTAGTTTTGATGAAAACAAATTTGAAGTAACTTACGTTAGATTCCCTGAAAGACAAGAAATCTTATCAGAAATCAAAGAAAACTTAATCGTAGAATTTTACAACAGATAATAAACTTAAAGCCTCGGATTTCGAGGCTTTTTTATTTGCAAAAAAGGGGCTATAAGGAAACATTCCTAACATCTTAAAAATTTTTATAGATTACTTCTTTACCAGCTTTCTTTTCAAAAGAAAAAGCTAAGAGAGATTTCTTCTACTTCAGTATACGAAAACTGCACTCTCTCTTTTTCATAGTTTCCTATATCAAAGTTTATGAGTGCAGTTTATTTATTATTGTAAAATATTATTATTAAGCCACTTCTTTTTTCTTATAGCGATAAATTCCATTCGCTGTTGTTAATGCAGTACCGATGATTAATGTTAAGTAATATAATAAATACATTGATATGATATCAAAATCATATCATTATAATTAAATTGTTGATAAAATAAAAAATACCTCAGATTTCGAGGTATTTTTATATTTTATTTTACTCCAGCTTGAACTAATTCTACGAAAGAAACAGCATCTAAACTAGCTCCACCAACAAGTGCACCATCAATATCTGACATTGATAATAACTCTTTAATATTAGCTGGTTTCACAGATCCACCATATTGAATTCTCATTGCTTCTGCAGTTTCTTTGTCATATAAATCAGCAACAACTTTTCTAATTGCTTTAATTGTATCATTAGCCATTTCAGCAGTAGCTGTTTTACCAGTTCCAATTGCCCAAATAGGTTCATAAGCAAGAACCAGTACTTTAATTTGTTCTTTATCAAGTCCTTTTAACGCTTTTATTACTTGAACTTTTAAATATTCATCCGTTTTATTTTCTTCTCTAATTTGTAAACTTTCACCAACACATACAATTGGATTTAATCCATGATTATATGCATGATGAACTTTTTTATTTACAGATTCATCTGTTTCGTTATAGTACGCTCTTCTTTCACTATGTCCAATAATAATATATTCAACACCAATATCTTTTAATAATAATGCACTAGTTTCCCCGGTGAAAGCACCATTATTTAAATAATGCATATTTTGAGCACCTATTCTTAAATTCTCACCTTGTCTTTTTACCATATCTCTTAAAATAGGTGATTGTGGACAAATAACACTATCAACAAATTCTTTTGATGGTAATTTTTCGTTTACATTATAAATAAATTGTAATGCTTCATCTCTTGTTTTATTCATTTTCCAGTTTCCAGCAATAATTGGTTTTCTCATTTAATTCTCATCCTAACTTTTCTTTTGTTTTATAACTCGTCTATACAAGCAAGACCTGGTAAAATCTTACCTTCTAAATATTCTAATGAAGCTCCACCACCTGTAGATATATGAGTAACTTTATCAGCATATCCATTTTGAATTACAGCAGCAGCACTATCTCCACCACCTATAATAGTTGTAGCGTTTTTTAAATTAGCTAATGCTTCACAAATACCAATAGTTCCAGAAGCAAAATTACTAAATTCAAATACTCCTACTGGCCCATTCCAAACAACAGTTTTTGCATCTTGTAATATTTTTGTATATTTAGCTAATGTTTTAGGACCAATATCTAATCCCATTTGATTAACAGGGATTTTATCAAAATCTACAATGTTAACAGGTGTTTCATTACTGAACTCTGTTGTAATTATAATATCTTCAGGTAAAACTATTTTTCCATTTGCCTCATCTAATAATTGTTGAGCTAATTCTAATTTATCATCTTCACAAATTGATGTACCAATTTCATATCCTAATGTTTTAAAGAACGTATAACTCATTCCTCCACCGATTAAAATCTTATCAGCTTTTTTAAGTAAGTTTTTAATAACACCAATTTTATCTCCTACTTTGGCTCCACCTAAAATAGCTACAAATGGTCTTTGAGGATTATCTACTGCCCCACCAATAAATTTAATTTCTTTTTCTAACAAGAATCCAGCGGCTACTTCATCGATATTAGCTGCAATCCCTACATTTGATGCATGTGAACGATGTGCAGTTCCAAAAGCATCATTAACAAACACATCTCCTAGTGATGCCCAATATGCTCCAAGTGCTGGATCATTCTTAGATTCTTTTTTACTATCAATATCTTCAAAACGAGTATTTTCAAACATTAATACTTCTCCAGGTTTTAATGCTTTAATAGCGTCCTCTAATATTTTTCCTCTTGTATATGGAATAAATAAAACTTTTTGTCCTAAATATTCTTCTAACTTTTCGGCAATAGGTTTTAAACTTTTACCTTCTTTATCTTTCTCTGTTTTAACTCTTCCTAAATGTGAAAATAAAACTATTTTACCTTTATTTTCTATGACATATTTAATTGTTGGTAAAGCTTGAACTATTCTATTATCATCAGTAATTATTCCATCTTTCATAGGAACATTAAAATCCACTCTTATTAGTACAACTTTTCCATTTACTTCTAAATTATTAACTATTTTTTTAGCCACTTTTTTACCTCCTAATTATTTTGTCCATATTTATTATACTAAATAACTTATATAAAATCTATTGTTATGATAAATGAAAACACTTTCTTTTATTTATATATTAAAGAAGTTATATTTTTTAAAAAAATTAGTTAAGTAATAAATACAATATATAATTATGTATTGTTCTCAATATATTGAATAATATATTTAATCCTTTCATGTTGTTTAATAACTTTTTTAATACTAATATTAATAATTAATTCATCAAAATTTTCAAATATAATTTTCGTTTTCTTAGAAGTAATTCTTTTATATGACAAAACACTATGATAATTAATAAAAACCATATCATATTCTCTTAAAGACTTCGTTGGATAAACAAATACCTCATCATTGATATATATAGGAATATTATTATTTTGTCTTAATAATCTGCTTATTGCTTTTCTTCTTCCATCAAAAGTAGCTAAATAATCTAAACATAAATTGTTTAAATACTGTTTCATTCCTATTTGTAATATTTCTTCTTTTTCTTCACTTTTTAACATTACTCCGTTGATATGTCTTTTAAGATAATACATAGAATCACCTACTAATATCATAATATGATTGTTTTATTTGTCTAGTAAATGTTATTGAAAAATTCTATTTCAAAATATACTCTATTAACTGCACAATTATTTCTTTGCTTTAGATGTGTTAGCTATCAGTACTTCAGGTATTACAATAAGAGAGTAATCACTTCATAAATATTGATTGAGATTCCGTTATTTTAAAAAAGAGTTAACAATTAAAAGCAAATAAAAGTAAAAGCAATGAAAATCATTGCTTTTATGATGTTTTTTAAAGTGCTCTATAAACTAAACTGTAGTCTAAATAAATATGACTAAAATGAATTTCATGTCTATTCTTGATTATCCTGAATATAAAGAATATAAGTTTTATCGCACTTTTCTACCAATTGATATTTATAACTCTAATTTCAAGAAATATTTACTTTTTATTTCTTTCGTATACTCTTTTGCCATATGTTTTTTTGTTTACTATATTTTTAATCACTTACTTTTAAGTTAATTTTAGCTAGTTTTAGTTGACCTACTACTTCATAATCATCTTTACTAGTAACAAAAATAAAATCACCTTTTTTCACGGAAGTGCTCCCGATTTTTCCAACACCATCAATAATAAAATAATAATCTCCATATTGATCCGCTTGATAATTTATCTGTCCTCTATTATCTAATATGATAAAACTAAAATAATCCGTATTACCACTTCTTACACGTTTATTATCAGGGATTTTAACAACATCTAAAGCTGCTTTTTGATGTAGTTCTCTAGGTTTCCCATTTTCTAAGCGATTATAATCATAAAATCTGAATGTCAAGTTAGATGATTGTTGAACTTCTAAAAGGACCGTTCCTGCACATATCGCATGAATTGTCCCTGCTGGAATTTGGAACATGTCATTACTTTTAATAGGGATTTTATTCAAGATATCATCATACTTGTTTTCAGCTATTGCTTGAATAATAGTCTCCTTTTTTTTGGCTTTATGGCCAATAATTATCTTTGTTTCATCCAACGCCTCTAAGATATACCAACATTCAGTTTTACCGACTGAATTATAATATTTTTTTGCATAGTTATTGTCGGGATGAACTTGCACACTTAAGTCTAATTTTGCGTCTATTACTTTTACAAGAATTGGGAATTCTTCGTTTGGATAATTCCCAAACAAAGCTTTTTCCTTTGTGTATAACTCTCTTAATGTTAATCCAGTAAATTTACCGTTTGTAATTATTGAAGAACTTTGATTGTAAGCACTTATCCCCCATGCTTCACCACACTTATCAGATGAATTATAGTCGAACATTTTTTTAAGTTTATTTCCACCCCATATTTTATCAAAATATTTCGGTTTAAGTTTTATAATAATTTCAATCATCCTCCTCTATATTTCATTTATTCTGTTTGTCCTAATCCAATTATAACAAAGAAATACTCAAATATAAATACCCTATAAAAAGCCTTTTGAAATTAGAAGAAAACTTTTATTTTTAGCAACACCCTAAATAGGTAAGATTCATTGGAATTCTTTATTCAATATATTTATTAAATATGATAAATTCCTTTAAATGTTTTATTATTAATCCAAAAAAAATTAGAAAACATAAAATTAATTAGTATTTAATATAAACAAGGAGAATAACTACAATCTAGTAATTATTACTCCTTATTTTAATTCTCGGATTTACCACTTACTTTAAATCTATCGTTTTCATTAACTTATTCAAGCAATATTGCGGGTTTTCTAATGATTCTTCTAACGAACAAATGCTAGGCACAACTGTATAAATTTTATCAAAGAGATTAGACATTGTAGTTATTGAAGACAAGGGAAATATCCCAATTACATTTTTATGATGTTTTTTTGCCAGTCTCGCGATTTCTATTGGAGCTTTTCCATTTAAAGATTGATGATCAAAACTACCTTCCCCAGTAATTATAATATCAGCTTTTTTAATTATTTCTTCCAGTTTCGTTGCTGCTGCGATTACTTCTAATCCACTTTTTAATTTAGCATTCATAAAAGTTAGCAACCCAAATCCTAGTCCTCCAGCTGCACCTACTCCAGGAACATTACTTAAATCTTTATTAATTGTTTTTTGAACAGCTTTAGAAAAATGTTCCATATTATTTTCTAAGATTTCCAACATTTTTTTATTAGCGCCTTTTTGTTTTGCATAAATATATGTACAACCATTTTCACCTAATAAGGGATTTGTAACATCACATGCCACCTCGATTACAATATTGTGTATTCTAGAATCAAGACTTGATAAATCAATTCTTTCAACTAACCCAATAGTATTACCGTTCATTGTTTTTATTAATTGATCTTTATTATCATAAAATTTAACTCCTAAAGCTTGAAGCATTCCACTCCCAGCATCATTTGTACTAGAACCACCTATTCCAATAATTAGCTTGTCAATATTATTATCTAAAGCATGCTTTATTGTTTCTCCTAGGCCATAACTTGAAGTAATAAATGGATTTAAATTATTAACATCTATTTTTGATATTCCAGACGAAAGAGCAATTTCAACAATTGCTGTTTTATTTCGATTTGTTAAACAATAATGTGATTTATTATAACTACCAAATGCATCTTGGACTTTTACAGTCTTTAATACACCGTTTGTAGCATGCATTAAAGATTCAACAGTACCTTCACCACCATCAGCAATGGGAACAATATCAATGTTGTTATCTTTAGTTTCAATGTTTTGTTTGATAATTTCAGCAACTTCTTTTGAAGACAAAGTTCCTTTAAAAGAGTCAACAGCAATTAAGATATTCATAACCAGTCCTTCTTTCATACTTTTATTATACCAAGTTTAGCATGGATTCAATATATTATAGATAAACAAAATGCACAAAAATATTTGTGTATTTTTATTATACATAACAAAAAATATCAGTAACTAGTTACTGTTTATATAATAAAGTTGCAAGATATAAGATTGTAAAATCTCTTAATTTTCTCGGGTCGTATCCTGTAACTTCCTTAACTTTTTTTAGCCGATATTGTAATGTATTCTTATGAATAAATAATTTTTCACTAGTTGTATTAATAGAACCATCATTTTGTGCGAATACCATTAACATATCTGTCCATTGATCTAATACTTGATTACTTACTCTACCGAAGACTTTCTCTAAATAGGTAGTTTTAATTTCTTCATTTAAGTCTAATAAAATTAACTCTAAATCAAAATCACTTAATTTAACAATTTCAAATCTATTTGTACGGTGTGCTAAAGTAACGATTCGATTTGTATTTAAATATTGAAAATAAATCTCAGACACTTTACTAATATCCTCGCTTACACCAACTGACAACTCAATTGAATATTTCACAGTAATATACTCTTTTATTTTTTCTAATTCTTTAATATTTGTCTTATATAAAAACAAAACATAATCTCCTTGACTATTTACAATAAGTTCTTCTGATTCAATTCTTTTGTTTATACTATTAAATATTTGTTGTCTCATATTGCTAAATCGATGGTTTTTTTCTTGAAGTTTAATAATTACTAATCTTTTAATACTATCTAAATTAATATCTAATGACTTAGCTTTTTGTAAAATAGATTCTGTACTTTCCAAATTATTTATTATTAATTCTACGAGATATCTAACATTTTCTTGTTTAATTTCTCTTTGATCACGATAATAAAATTCTTTAATTAAAATTTCCGTTAGTTTTACAATAACTGTAGAAAATTTCTTAATGTCTTCATATTGTCCTGTAATTCCAATCACTGCGACTATTTCCTCGTTAAAAGTAACTGGTAAATTTATTCCAACTTTAGTCCCTTTGTATTCGTTATCTTTATGAATTATTACTATTTCATGTGTTTCCATCACTTTTTTAGATCCCTCATGATAACTTCCGATTCGGAATTTATCACTACTAGCAATAATAATTCCATCAAGATTTATAAAATTAATATCGTGATCAATTACGCCATATAAACTATTCACAATGTTGTTGGCTTGCTTTGAAGAAATTTTCATAAAATCACCTCTTAATCTATCAATATAGTAACATAGGATATTCTTTTAAAAAATAATAATCTGGTGTTCTTTTATAAGTTAAACATTCTTCATTTTTATTTTAGCTTTGTTACAAGGATTTCTTATTCTTTTTCATCTTTATTACTTATGATATTTTTTTATATAATCCCACACTCTTCTATTTACTCTAGCACTATTTAGTTTATATCCTAATTCTTTTATTTGTTCTTCTTCTTTTCTAATATTGGTTAAAACAGCAGACAGTTGTGCTTCTAAGGCTGTTCTCCCCATATCAGGTGTGTCTACTAAATGGGCTATTCCCATCGCTCTTAAGTTTTCATTTTCGATATCTTCTTTTGACACATATTTAGCTATTTCGTAATTAGAATAATCTTCTCTTTTTTCAAAATCTAGTCTATTTATTTGACAAAACTGTTCTTTTAAATTAATTTTGGTTAAATAGATTTTTATAGTGATAACCTCTTTTGCTTTAACTAAAATACTATTTTTTAATGTAAACTCTTTTTCTTCTAAAAAATTAGTTTTTGTTAATTTCACAATATCATAACTAGATTTTACTTCAAACAACGTTTCTTTTGTTCCACCATTGTATAATCTAATAGTTACAGCTTTTCCATCTTGTGATCTTTTAAAGGCTGTAACTTTTAATTGATTAGAACAATCTAATATTTCTAAAAATGAGTGTTCTTGTGGTAAATTTCCAATATGAGTATCAGTTTTAACAATAATTGGTTCTGTATTGTATGAATCAGCTATTTTTAAAACATTTCCTTTCTCATAATTTCCAACATGTGGGTAAACAGCATATCTAAATTTCATTTGTCTTAGACACTGTGCATCTGGTGTGTATATTTTAGGACCAGCATCACCAAGGCGTGAATTGATATCACTAGCAACCCATTCAACAGCTCTAAATAATGTTAGTTCAATAGCATTATTTTTCTCATCTATTGTAAATTCCGGTAACCCTTTATTTAAAACTGCAAGCCCAATTTTATTATCTGTCAAATCTACAAATTCACGATGTGGAAATATTTTATTCGGTTTTGGTTCTCGCGCTCCAATAATCACTTCTCTAACATTTTCAGGAATTTCTAATTCATTAAAATCACTATAGGAAATATTTCTTGTAACCACATCAAACTGTGCACCAGCTTGCGATGTTGTTGTATTAATATTAGTTTCGAAAACAGTAGATATAAGATGATTTTTCGCAGTATTTAAAATGTCGGTTTCAAACTCAACAACTTTACTGTTCGCTTTTACCGTAATATATGTTGTAACCGGCAATTTTATTACTGATTCTAATCTTTTTATTCGCGCTTTATCTAGCCCTATTGGAATAATAAAATCATATTTCGCTTTAACTATAGTTAATTTCTTAGAAATCTTAACAAACGAAATGTCAGCAAAAATATCTTCTGTAGTTAAAACTATGTCGTTATTAGGATAAGAGTAATTGTACTCATCTCCACTATCTCCTTTATCTTTTAAAATTCCTAAATTAGCGTAACTAGCATTTGTTTCTTTATCAATCAAATTAATTGATCCATTACTATTAATTGTTACTTTAATTAAATTGTTTTCAATTGTTAATCTATCTTCGTCAACTATTAGTTCATTTTCAAATTGATCATTTTCTTTTAGTACCTTATATCCAAATGCAGGAATATTTTTAAGAGCTATATCACCAATTATGAAGTCTCTATCATATGATGCTGTATTAAAAACTATTGTATTTGTTGAATCAGTTGTATTAATTTTAGATACTAATTTTTGTAAGGTGTCATCAACTTCATCGTTAAATAAGATATTTACTAAATCTGTTCTTTTTTCCATATCCTGATGAACATCATCAATTGAACAACCACAAATACTATCGTGTGGTTGATTCATTAATAACTTTTTATAAGCTGCATCAATATGATTTTTATTATACTCTCCACCTGTTAACCAATTCATAGTAGATAATGGTAATGTAACTTTTTCAACTAGTTTTTCAGAATAATAATTTTGTTGTTTTAAATACATTCTCGATGAAAGAGTTCCTGGAAATACAGAAATGAATCTGCCGCTATAAAGCGCTCCACTAAGTGTTTGTAGTGTAGGATTGTCTGAAAGAATTGCTTTAATGTATTCTTCTGGATTACTCTGTTTTATCTGATATAAATCTGTGTCTTTTTGTTTCTTTTTAATGACTTTCAAAATGTCATCAGGACCAATTTCTTGATCATATCCATTAAGCATTAATAAGTTACTTGTCGTCGCAAAAGGAAGAAGTCTTTTATACGTATCTTTTACTCTAGCATCAAAAATCTCACTATGTTCTGCTAATCGCATACCATTTCGATAACTATCTAGTAAATAAATAGTTGGAAGTTTTGTTCCATTAGGTGATTCCCATAAAAACTCTGAATTCACATTTTTTGGATCCATTTCTACTCCACGCCATACATAAATTCCAAATAAATCAGCATTCTCTAAAATTTGGGATGTTTGCGAGATTTGTCCAAAATTATCAAGTAACCATCCAACTTTCATTTTACTACCATACTCTTTGGAGATTTGATCCCCTAAAATTAGGTTTTTTACTAATGATTCTTCACTTACAAGTTGCCAATCTGGTTGGTTATATAAAGGTCCAATAAAAATATTTCGTGATTGAACAAATTTTTGTATTTTAGTTTTTTTAGTTGACACACTAATCCCTTTTTTTCTTAATTCTGAGTAATAATCTTCAAGTAACATTGTTTGTCCATCTAAAACAAATTGATAACTTGGTTCTTTATCCAACATTAGAAATAATTTTTCAAAAAACTCTACTAACCATTCATTTGTATATTTACTATTTAAATACCACTCACGATCCCAATGAGTGTGAGAAATGATATGCATTTTTTTCATTTCTTTACTTCCTCCAATAACTATTTTATTCTTTTTGTAGTCTCTTTATTAAAAACAATATATTTTTCAGTTAAATCTAATTTAATAAGTTGCCCAACTTTTAAGTCTAGTTTTTGACTAACTACTTTAATCTCTTGTTCACCTACTAAAACATTTATTACAACATGTGATCCTTGTGGTTCAACAATTAATATTTTTGTATCAATCGGACCATTTTTAGTAATTCTGAAATTTTCTGGTCTAATTGATAAGACAACTTCTTTATTTAGATAGTCTTTCAATAAAATATCTTTTACCTTCGTCTTAACTTCAAATGAAAAATCATCATTAGAAAAAAATATCTTACTATCTTTTTTAACTATTTTTACGGTAAAGAAATTAGATGGTGGAGATCCAATAAATTGTGCAACAAACATTGTATCAGGTTCATGATAAATCTCGTTTGGTGTTCCGATTTGTTCTATTACGCCATTATTCATCAACACAATTCTATCGGCTAAGCTTAATGCTTCCGATTGGTCATGAGTTACAAAAATTGAAGTAGAATTCAAATCTTGATGAATTCTCTTTAAATCAGTTCTCATTGCAACTCTTAGTTTAGCATCTAAATTACTAAGTGGTTCATCCATCAAAAATAGCTTCGATTTAATCGCAATTGCTCTTGCAACAGCAACTCGCTGACGTTGTCCACCTGATAGTTGATCTGGATAACGATCTAAATATTGAACTATATCACAAATAACTGCAACTTCTTGAACAATTTTATCAATTTCTTCTTTGGATTTTTTTCTTAATTTTAAAGCATAAGCAACATTGTTATAAACTGTCATATGTGGCCAAACAGCATAACTTTGAAAGATCATTGAAATCCCTCTATCTTTTGGTTGAAGATTAACAATTGATTTACCATCAATTAAAATATCTCCTTCAGTTACAGACTCAAGTCCTGCAATCATCCGCATTGTAGTTGATTTACCACAACCACTCGGCCCTAAAAAGACAATAAATTCACCTTTATCTATTTCTAAATCAAACTTTTTTACTGCTTCAATTGTTTTATTATATACTTTTTTTAAATTATGTAATTTTATATAACTCATATTTTTCCTCCTATTAGCCCCATAGCTTATTAATATATTTTCTTAAAAAGAATGTAAAAATCACGGCTGGTGTTATTAATAAAATTGATCCTGCAGCTGCATAATGAATCGAACTTGTTCCCCCAATGGAATTGTACAATAATAAAGCCAGTGTCTGATTTCTATTAGTTAACAACAATGCTACTCCAGTATCATTCCATGCTGTAATAAATGCATACATACTTGATGCTGCAAAAGCAGGTAAAACTAATGGTAATGTAATATTTTTAAATGTTTGGAATTTAGTTGCTCCAAAAACAAGTGACGCTTCTTCAAGCTCTTTATCGACTCCGATAAAAATCCCTTTTGTTATCCAAGCTGTTAACCCAATATTCGGAATCGAATATACTACAGCTAACCCAATCATTGAATCAAATAATCCAAAATTAATTAACATGACCGCAGCAGAAACTGAAATTGCAATTGTTGGAAACATTCTAACTACCAATGCTCCAATTCCGATTGCCTCTTTTCCTTTTATTGAAGTTCTAGCAAGAGCGTACCCTAATGATCCACCAATTGATAAAGACAGTATAATCGTATAGATTGCAACTTTTACAGAATTTTTAAAGGCATTTCCGGCGCCACTAAAAACATCGAAAAATTTAGTATAGTTTAAAAAGAATGTTTTATATAGTTTTACATGAACTACATCACCAGTTTCCTTAGAACTACTTATTTCATCTTCTAACTCTTCTGGTGTAATAATAACATTTAGTTTTTCTTCTACATATTTACTTAATCCATTTGTATCTCCCCATATTAACAGTTCATATTCTCCTGCATTGTTTAATCTAGAAAAATTATAACGTTCATTTTCATTATCCCATTGAAATTCTACATCATGATAAAGTCTAGGAACAATTGGTTTAGGAAAATCAGTTAATTCAATTCTACTTGTAAAAGAAGTGGTTGCTAAGTAAATTAAAGGAATTAAAAAAACAAACCCAACAAAAATGATAAACATATAAAATAATACTTTGTTTGCCCCTCTAGTCATTATGAAGCACTCCTTTCAGCTCTACTGTTAGCACGTAAGAATAAATATGCAATACACATTACAATCAACACAACGAATAACGAGTATGAAACTGACAATTTATATGCTTCTTCTCCATAGTAAAATTTAGTATAGTACACGATTCTTTCTACCAAAAATGGTACTTTATCAAAGTCAAAAATCATTACAGAAATAAGCCAAACTTGTACTCCTGAAATTATTCTTAGTAATAAAGCAGTAATAATAGTTGGCTTTATAATCGGAATAACAATATCTTTTACTGATTGAAACCTATTAGCTCCAAAAACTAATGAAGCTTCACTATATTCCTTATTTAAGTTTTGTAATCCTGCTAAAATAATGATCATAACTGATGGAAGAACTGTCCAAGTATCAATTAATACTAAAAACATAACCGCATTCATTCCAGATATATTGGTCCATAAATGCAGGCCATCAAAAATTCCAACCCATTCTAATAAAGCTTGGAGTTTAGTGATGTCTAAAAACGAATTTAACCATCCGTACTGAGTTAACCCGGTATTCCAAATAACTCCAACTGCAGAAATTGGGATTGCCATAGGAATCATCATTACAAATAAAAAGATACTAGAACCTTTAAAATTTCTATTAATAATTAGAGCAAGTATGAGTGCTAAAATAAACTGTACAATAATAGAAACTAACGCAAAGACTAGTGTATTAATAACAGCATCTCCAAATTTTTTATCTTGAAATAATGCAAAAACATTTTCAAGTGTAAATCCTCCATCTATCGCAGTAAAAACCTCTTTTACTGCAGTAAAAACAGGATATGCCCAGAATATGGAATAAAATAATAGTGCAGGTATTACTAATAAATATGGTGATTTTAAAAATGATTTTTTGATTTTAGTACTATTCATATTTTAATCTCCTTTAATCCTTTATTTAATTATAACAAAAATATTATTGTATTCCCATATTCTTACGAATATAATAATATTTTAATTATTATATAATTCAAAAGGCCATTAACTTTGTTGTTAGCGGCCTTTTGAATTATTTTTTAAGAGTTATAATGAAAATATTATTAGTCTATTTTTAAAGCATCTAACTCTGCTTGGGCAACATCTAAACGGTCTAATAGTGCTTGATCGCTTTCAAAATCTCCGGCCATCAATTCAGCAAACACCGCGTCAGAAACAGCCTTAACTCCACCCCATTCAACATATTCAGGAATCATTTGAAGTCCCTCTACGTTAGCATTTTGAATAGTAGAGATCCCTTGTCTAATTACTTCTTCAGCTGGAGTAGATCCAAGAGCATCAATTGCTTCAGCTAACGGAGGAATTGATCCTAAAGCTGCATAAATGATTTGATCTTTATCCGTCATCCATTTAATGAATTCAGAAGCTAATTCTTGATTTTTACTATCTTTAACGATTCCAATACCATGTCCACCAGCAATTGTTCCAGCTTTCCCACTAGTTCCTTTAGGACCTGGGAATACTTTAAATTGAGCAGGTGCACCATCATATGTTAATCCAACAACACTTTGATGTTCAAATGCAATTTGAATTGCTCCACTTTCTAATAATTCTTGACAAGAATTAATAGTTGTAGATTGTGGATGAATTCCACCTTTGTTATACATTTCTAAGATATCTAACCATGCTTTTTGGTTAGCAGATGTATTCAATGCAGGAAAAGTTCCTGAAATTGTAGAAGTATTAGATAATGCCATACCTCCAACTTGATAAATAATTAATCTTCCTGATTCGCCTTTGATTGCAGTTTTAACATTAGTTCCATCAACCCAATCAACATAATCATCCCAAGTGTAATCACCAGCTAATACTTCTTCTTCAGTTAATCCTTCAGGTAAGAAGTTAAAAGCTTCGTTACGAGCGATGCTTAAATATACATCTGTATTAATAGGGAAGAAATATCTTTCTCCACCAATATTAGTTGATGAATCAAATGCTGCAGAAAAAGTTCTATCAGACATTTCCGTCTCAAGATCATTTAACCCAGTCATGTAATCATTATTGCCGATAAAATTAACCATATCTGAATAATGAGCTATCACCAAGTCGGTTACTACTTCACCAGATTGTTGTTCTGTGTCTATTTTATCAAATAAAGCTCCAACCTCTGTAAATGTAGTAAATTCAATTTTAACATTGTGTTCTTCTTCAAATGGTGCAAAGATTTCTCGTTGATAAATCTCCTTTTCACTTACTTCACGAGCAAACGCCGAAGCGATAACCAATGTTGTAGGTTCATTAGACCCGCCACATGCCGATAAAGCAAAGACTAATGTTATTGCAATAAATGTAATCAGTATTTTTTTCATAATCTACCTCCTATTTTTTTTATAACTTAATTATAACAAACCATTTTATCTAAATAAATATCCTATATAACAAATTACAAGCGCTTGTAATAGTTTTTATTGTTACCAAAAACAAAAAATATTTGTTTTCGGCCTTTTTACAATATAATTAACATTAGTTTTTTTGTTATAACAATAATTATTATTGTTTTTTTCTTTAATATTAAATATTGTCTAATAATTCCTGTAAAAGTGCTTCAAGCCTATAATATGATAAATTAGTTTTAGCTTTTAAAAAATTACTATCTACTATTTTATTATATTTATCCTTATCCAATAAAATTTTCATAATTTCTACCTGTTTTTCTTTGGTAGTTGTTCTCGGAATATAATATAATCCCGTTTTTTGATCTTTCTTAATTTCATCAGTAATTGTCACTAATTCAAAATGATACTTCTTAATATCTGTTTTATATACAGGGTATTCATAAATTAGGATAGGTTTCTTAGCAAAAAGTCCTTCGAGCAACTGATTTCCCCACCCCTCTAATACACTCGTATATGAAATAAAATCACATATTGTATAAAAATCCCATAATGAATACTTTTTTTGGTTATTTAATATTTCCCTTGAATGACCTAGTAAATCATTAGCATAATGAATTACTACTTTTGATGACTGTAATAAATTATTTAATTCTTTAAATTTTAAATCATTCATTTCTTTCATTCCAACTAATACAAAGTGAATTCTTGTATCCTTATTTATATGATAATTATTATAAATAGGTTTGCCTTGATATGAAGTTAGAGAATTAGCAATCTCTTCTATAATTCTGAACCCCAGTTCAATTGCTTTTCTTTCAACAATTCTCGTTGCTTGTAAAAATACAATATCGTCTTCTTTTATTTTTAAAACTTTTCTTAAATCATTATTATAGTCATCCTTAACAAAAGGTAACTGACTAAAATTGAAGACATTTGGAATAACAGTTGCTTTAATTCCTTTTCTTTTAAACAGTTCATCTTTTGCTATATGGTTTATGACACAATGTTGACTGTTATATGGGGCAGGAAAATATTTAAACAAATATTCATTTATTGATTTAAAAGTAGGTTTTCTATATCGCTTTCTCTCCCAATAAAAATCATGATGATGATAAATAATTTCTGTAATATGTTCTTTTGCCAATCTTGCAACTGCTATTCCGACAGGAATATTGTAGGCTAATGAAGATATATTGTTTGGAACTAGTAAATCTATTGAATTAGAAATAATTAACTCTTTTAATTTTATGTATATTTTATCACTATACTGATCAATATAATCTAAAAATTCCCATTCTGTCTTAAAGTCCGTAAAAGTCTCAAAGGCATTTTTATGAATAATTTGGTTATACTCACTTTGATAATCTAAAAATTCAAGAAATAAATCATTATCTTTAGCGGGACATCCTGAAATATAAATCACTTCATGTCCTATATTTTCTAGTGCTTTTTTCCATTTATCCATTTCCAATGAAACTCCATCTGTTTCATAAACTCTAAAATGCATTAATGCTATTTTCATTCTGATTCCTCCACTCTTATCCACATATACTCATTAGGCAACAATAATATACTCTTAGAAACTCTCTGATGATTTAAAAGATTTATTCCTACATACGGAACTGTGACGGTTACTTTTTTATTCGAAACATTAACTAAAACCAAAATAAAAGTATCCTTATCTGTTTGTTTTCTAATAATACTAAATACTTTTCGATGATAAAAAACAACTTTTTGTTTGCTTAAAGGTGAAAACTCAGAGTTATTTTTTCTAATTTCTAAAAGTTTAAGATACTCCTTTAACACTTTAGACCTTAAAGTATTCTCGTTTGATAATTGTTTATCTAGCTCATTGTAGTCTAATTTTTCGCGATTAATCCGGCGATTTATTCCTGATTTTTCTACCCCTAAAATATCATTTCGAGACCCTAGTAAACTATGAATATAAATTCCTGGAATTCCTTTTAAGGAAAGCAAAATGATTTGTGAAGCCATAAATTTATTAACTTTTTGATCTATCGTCATTGTTTTATGACATAAAGCATCTAGATAGTTAATATTCAATTCATAAGGGCTAACTGATCCATCTGAGTTAGTTTTATATCCTATTTTTCCTTCATTTTTTAATGTTGTGTTAGCCATTAATTGAATTTCTTCCTGGTTTAAAATTCCTTCAACGGGTCGCAAACCAATTCCATCATGAGAAGCTAAAAAATTAAAATATGTTGTTTCATTAGTAAGTATTGTATTATTTAATGAATCAACCCAATTTAATAATTTTGTAGTATCTTCTTTTAAAAATGTAAACAAGGTTAATGGAGGAAGAGGAAATTGATAAACAAGGTGAGCCTCATCATTGCCATTTCCAAAATAAGCAATATTTTCCTGATGGGGTACGTTTGTTTCAGTTAATAAAAAAGTGTTTAATTGGCACATTTCAAAAACTTTCCTAATTAGTTTTATTATAAGGTGAGTTTCTTTTAAATGAATACAACTTGTTCCCTGTTCTTTCCACAAAAATGCAATTGCATCTAATCTAATGTATTTAGCTCCTCTTTTCGAGTATTGTAAAAGAACTTCTAAAACTTTTAATAAAACTTTCTTGTTTTTATAATTCAAATCTAATTGATCTTTAGAAAAAGTAGCCCACAAATACTTAGTTGCCCCTTTAACATCGTACTGATAATAAAGCGGAAGTTCTCTTGGCCTAACAACTTGAGAATAATCGACTAAGGGATTACATTCAATAAAAAAGTTATCATACTCCTTTACACCTTTTTGGTATGCTAAAAACCAATCACTTTTTTGTGATATATGGTTAATTACAGCATCAAACATTAAGCTGTATTTTTTCGCTAAATTGTCTATATCAGCCCATTCTCCCAAAGTTTGATTAATTTTTAAATAATTAATGACACTAAACCCATCATCTGAAGAAAATGGGTAAAATGGTAAAAGATGAACTGTTTTAATTGTCTTATTAATATATTTATTTAAAAATTTGGATAAAGTTTTTAATGGTAAATTATTTTCTTCATAAATCGAGTCTCCATATACAATTAAAATGCTATCTTTTTCACTAAAAGCAGTTTTTTTATTATCCATATGATATCTTTTTACTAAATTTAAAATATCGTTACTTAATGAATCTATATTGTCATTGTAAATTTCCTTTAATAAATCTTTCATTTTTTACACCTCAACGTCTTGACCAAAGTTTCAAAATAGATTATTTTATTTATTTCTAACTATAGTATAGCAAAGTTAATAATAATTTAATATATTATCAAAACCAAATTTATTAAATTATTAGACAGTTTTTTTATACTTCTGAATACAATCATTTATTATTCTTTTAAAAAAGACAAACCGAAGTTTGTCTATTTAAGTTTAAATCTTAATTCTGTTTCTGGATCAAAGAAATGAATTTTATTCATATCAAACGCTAATTCAATATCATCACCAATATGAATATCATCACGAGCATTAACTTTTGCAATTAAGATACTATCACCAAGTTTTGTATGAATATAAGTTTCCGCACCAAGTAATTCAGAAACATCTACTTCAAAATTAACTAATGCATTTTTATGAATGCCTTTCATTCTCTTATCATCATAAATATCTTCAGGTCTTATTCCTAAAACTATTTCTTTTGAAAGAGCTTTATTAGCTTTAAGAATTGCTAATTTGTTTTCGGGAATAAAAACATTGATTCCTTCTCCAACAAAATGATCTTCAACGATTTTACCACTAATAAAATTCATTGGTGGTGTTCCAATAAATCCACCGACAAATAAATTATCTGGATTATCATAAATTTCTTTAGGAGAACCAACTTGTTGAATACGTCCATCTTTCATAACAACGATTCTTGTAGCCATTGTCATTGCTTCAATTTGATCATGAGTAACATAAATAGTTGTAGTCCCAATTCTTTCATGAAGTTTAATAATTTCTGCACGCATTTGTACACGTAATTTTGCATCTAAATTTGATAAAGGTTCATCCATTAAAAATACTTTTGCATCACGAACAATAGCACGTCCTAAAGCAACACGTTGTCTTTGTCCACCTGATAAAGCTTTTGGTTTACGATCTAAATAAGGAACTAATCCTAAAATCTCAGCTGATTTTTGAACTCTTTTTTGAATTTCGTCTTTTGGTAATTTTCTTAATTTAAGTCCAAAAGCCATATTATCGTATACTGTCATGTGTGGATAAAGTGCGTATGATTGGAATACCATTGCGATGTTTCTATCTTTCGGAGCAACATCATTTACTAAAATATCATCAATATATAATTCACCTTGAGTAATTTCTTCAAGTCCAGCAATCATTCTTAAGGTAGTAGATTTTCCACAACCTGATGGTCCTACAAAAACGATAAATTCTTTATCTTTAACTTTTAATGTGAAATCAAATACTGCTTGAACTCCGTTATCATAAACTTTATTAAGTTCTTTAAATTCTAATGTAGCCATTACTTCATCTCCTTATAATTTTCACTAATTAAATTATACTAAAAACAACGATATTTTTATATGTGCAAACTGCACAAAATCATTGTTTAAAATTTATATAATAAATAAATAGCGTTAGCTCCTTTAAAAGTTCTAACATTTACTTGTGTTAATTCGATAAAACTATCAATTCTATAATTTAAAGTATTCCGATGCATATACAATTTTTTTGATGTTGAACTTGAATTCATATTGTTTTTGATAAACTCTAATGTAGTGTGCAATACTTCATTTTTAACATTATCAGTAATATATTTTTTAATTTTCTTCTTTAATTGTTCTTTATTTTTAACAACTGCATAAGTAATAATATCTTCAAAGTAATAAACTCCACTTTTTAATTCTTTTATAAAAGAGGTAATATCATCATTTAAAACAAAATTTTCTTCTAAATATGGTTCAATAATCATTACAATATTTTGATTTGAATCTTGAATAATAAGGTCACGAAACAATTCTAAATCGATAGGTTCTTCATTATAATAATCTGTGTCAATAACTCTTAAAACATTATCTTCTAATTTTTCTACATTAAAAGCAGACCCGAGCATTGTAAATAGATTAATTATCTCTTTGTTTAAAGATTGTTGATAAATATGTATTATTCTTTTCATAAATCTCACCTAATAATTATTATAACATGTAAAATATAGTAATGCATAACAATTTATCATATAAAAAGATTGTTTTCAAATTATCTATTTCAATGCTTTTTTAGGCATTCTATCACCATTGAATAATCCCCAATTAATTTCTGGTTCATCTGGATGGCCTCCACCTTTCCAAGGTTCATCAAATGCTTCAAACAAAAAAACAAGAGTATTTGTTTTTTTATCCATTATAATTCCCCTAAACATTAACATTACTTTATTACAAGTATTTTAAGATACTTAAAAAGACAGTCAACGAAATAGTTTTAGTTTCTTTGTAATTTAAAACCCACTAATATTTCCAAAGTGGGTTTTATTGTATTTTATTGTATTTTTTTATATACTTCTTTTATGTTTTCTTTTGTGAACCCAAAATATTTAATAACTTCAGTACCTGGAGCACTCATTCCAAAACGATCAATTCCAAAAACATTATTAGCATAACGATACCATAAATCCGGACTACCCATTTCAATAGCCAATCGTTTAGTAATTGATGACGGTAGAATTTCTTCTTGATATTCATTCGATGTATGTTTGAAAATATCCATTGAAGGCATTGAAACAACTCTCACATTAATTCCTTCTTCAGCAAGTAAATCTTGTGTATCTAAAGCTAACCCTACTTCACTACCTGCCGCAATTATAATTCCTTCAAAGTTTTCTTTGTCGCGAATTATATAAGCACCTTTTTTAAAGTCCTCATAATTTGTTTCAACCTTAACTTCTAAGTTTTGTCTTGATAATACAATAACAGACGGTGTCTTTTTAGATTCTAAAGCTAATCTAAAACTAAAAGCTGTTTCGTTTGCGTCACAAGGTCTTAAAACATTAACATTAGGTGTTGTTCTAAACATTGATAATTGTTCAATTGGTTCATGTGTTGGTCCATCTTCTCCAACAGCTACGGAATCATGAGTAAAAATATAAATAGATGGAATATTCATAATAGCTGCCATTCTAACCGCAGGTTTCATATAATCTGAAAAGACAAAGAACCCTCCACTAAAACCTCTTAAATGGTGTAAAGTAAGACCATTAACTATCGCAGCCATCGCATGTTCTCTAACTCCAAAACTAATATTTCTTCCTTGTGGATTTTCATTAGAAAAATTACCATTTATTCCTTTTGCTTTTGTTGATTTAGTTAAGTCTGCACTACCACCTATTAATTCAATTAAATTTTCAGATAAAATAGTTAAGATTTTTCCACCACTTACTCGTGTTGCTTCATTTATCCCTATTTCAACTTTTTTCAATACTTCTTCAAAATCCATTTCTAGTTTTTCATTAATAATATTTTCTAGTTTTTTAGCTAAATCAGGATATTTTATTTGATATTCATCAAATAAATCTTCCCAATTATTTAATGCTTCTTCTCCTCTTAAAACAGTATTTTTAAAGAAATCTTGGTATACTTCTTCCGGAGCAAAAAACTCTGGATAATTATAATCTAATTTCTTTCTCATTCGATCTGTTTCTTCTTTTCCCATTGGTGAACCATGAGTTGCTGATTTCCCTGCTAATGAACTTCCATATCCAATAATTGATTTTACTTCAATAATTGAAGGTTTATTTGTTAATTTTGCTTTACCAATTGCTTTATTTAACTCTTCTAAATTATTTGCATCTTCAACTCTTGAATAATCCCAATTCATTGCTTCATATTTCATTTTAGTGTTTTCTGTATTAGCCATAGCAAGTGGTCCATCTAACTGAATATCATTTGAATCATATAAAACAATTAATTTTTCAAGTCCTAAGTTACCAGCTAAACTGATTGCTTCTTGTGTTACTCCTTCTTGTAAATCTCCATCTCCACAAATAACATATGTATAATGATCAATCATTTTATAGTTTTCTTTATTAAATGTTTTAGATAAATATTTTTCAGCAATTGCCATTCCTGCCGCCATAGCAATTCCTTGTCCTAATGGTCCACTTGTTGTATCGATACCATCAGTATGTAAATATTCAGGATGTCCTGGTGTTTTAGAATTTAATTGTCTAAAGTTCTTTAAATCATCCATTGAAACATTAAAACCTGATAAATGTAAAATAGGATACAACATTCCAGTTGCATGACCAGCTGCTAAAACAAAACGATCTCTATTAAACCATAATGGTTTATTTGGTGTTACTCTCATATGTTTAGTATATAGTGAATAAATAACTGGTGCAGCACCTAATACTATTCCTGGATGTCCACTATTTGCTTTATTAATTGCATCCATTCCTAAAAAACGAATTGCGTTTATTGATTTTTTCATACTCTATTCTCCAATCTATATTATTAATTAATTTTTATACAATATTTCTTTATTCTTTAATAATTATTATACAACAGACTATTCTTTTTTACTACAATTTAGCCACATAAAATTAGATAAAGAAAAACAATAAATATTTGTAATGGTTTGTAAAAGCTTAAGCTCATAGTTAAAAACCTAGTAATAATTAGCTGGTTAAGTTATAATTAAATTAGATTTAGTTGTGAAATAGTTCTCTACTCTCATGCATACTATAAATTATTCGCAGTAATTTATTAGTGCATGTAATTACGGCAGTTTTATAAGCTAGTGGCTTGTTTTGCTGTCTTTTTCTTTTGCAAAAATCTAGTATTGAACTTGATTTTCTATTTCTAATATTTGATGAGACTACTAAAAATATATTTTTTCTAAATAGGCAACCAAAATAAAAAGAAATTTTCAACGAAAATTTCTTTTTATTTTATCTTATTTCTAACCTATGCTTCCTTCCATTTCTAGCCTAATTAATTGATTCAATTCAACAGCATATTCCATTGGAAGTTCTTTCGCAAATGGCTCAATAAAGCCCATTATTATCATTTCTGTAGCTTGTTCTTTTGTTAATCCTCTACTCATTAGATAGAATAGTTGTTCTTCATTAACTTTTGATACAGTTGCTTCATGTTGAACTTGAGCAGAGTTATTTTCTACAATATTATATGGCAATGTATCTGATGTACTTATGTTATCTAATATGATTGTATCACATTCAACATTACTTTTTGCTCCTATGGCAGATTTATCATGTCTAATCAATCCTCTATAATTAACTTTTCCACCTCGTGCACTTATTGATTTACTAATAATTTTTGAGGTAGTATTTTTCCCAAGATGAATCATTTTAGCTCCTGTATCTTGATACATTCCTTCTCCCGCAAAAGCAATTGTAATTGTTGTTCCTTTAGCGCGATCTCCTTTCAAAATACAAGATGGATATTTCATATTAATTTTACTTCCAATATTACCATCAATCCATTCCATATGCCCGTCTTCTTCTACTAATGCTCTTTTTGTTACTAAATTAATAATGTTATTAGCCCAATTTTGAACAGTAGAATATCGACAATGGCCACCTTTTTTTACAAATATTTCAACAATAGCGACATGCAAACTTTCTTTTGTATAAATAGGCGCAGTACAACCTTCAACATAGTTGAGACTAGCTCCTTCATCAACAATAATTAAAGTTCTTTCAAACTGACCCATTTGTTCGCTATTTATTCTGAAATATGATTGAAGAGGTTTTTTAATAGTTACTCCTTTGGGAACATAAATAAATGAACCTCCACTCCATACAGCACTATTTAAAGCAGCATATTTATTATCAGTTGCGGAAACTATTTTAGAAAAATATTCTTTAAAAAGTTCCGGGTATTTTTTTAAAGCTGTATCGGTATCAGTAAAGATAACACCTAATTCTTCTAGTTCTTGAATTGTTGAATGATAAACTACTTCACTATCAAACTGTGTTGATACTCCAGCTAAAAATTTTTGTTCAGCTTCTGGTATACCCAGTTTATCAAATGTATCTTTTATCTCAGTAGGAACATCTTCCCATTTACTTTCTGATTTTTCTGAAGGTTTAATATAATAAGTTATTTCATCAAATTTAATATTTGATAAATCTGGACCCCAAGTTGGATTAGGAACATTAATAAAACGTTTATAACTGTCAACTCTAAAATCGGTCATCCAAGAAGGCTCACCTTTAATTTTTGAAATTTCTCTAACTATATTTTCATTTAATCCTTTACCAGTATCTAAAACACTTTTTATATCTGTTTTAAATCCAAATTTATAATCTCCAATTATGCTTTTTATTTCATTTTTAGTTTGCTCACTCATAATTGTTTCACTCCGTTTCGTCTAATGTCCCTTCAAAAGCTTTCCAAGCAATAGAAGCACATTTTATTCTTGCAGGAAACTTATTTACTCCTTCGTAAACAATAGCGTCCTCAAGTTCAATAGTTTTATCATATTCTTTATTTGTTAACATGTTTAAATAAGTTTCTGTGATGATTCTTGCATCTTTTAATGTTTTACCTATTAATGTTTCACTCATAACAGAAGCACTACTACAACAAATACTACATCCTGATCCATCATGTCTGATATCTTTGATAATACCATTTTCAGTTTTTGATTGAACTGTAATATCATCTCCACAAGTTGGGTTTTTTATATGAATAGTTTTATAAGTCGGATCATTTACTAGTCCCTTATTTCGGGGATTTTTATAGTGATCCATAATTACTTGACGATATAAAACTTCTAAATTTCTCATTTAACAATCCTCCTAAAATCCTACACTTTTGAAGAAATCTCTAGCATTTATTACTGATGTAATAAATTTATCGCAATCCTCAATTGTGTTATACAAATAAAATGAAATACGTAATGTAGCCACAACTTCAAGCCACTTTATAATTAATTGAGCACAATGGTGCCCTGCTCTCATACAAATATTATCACCATCAAAAAATGTAACTGCATCATGTGGATGTACACCAAGAATATTAAATGTTATAATTCCTGTTTTTGCAGTTGGATTATAAACAATAATATCATCAATTTCTAATAATTTTTTCACTGTGTAATCCCTAAGTTTTAATTCATGAGCAGCAATATTATCAAGGCCAACTTCTAATAAATAATCTATCGCAGCACCAAGACCAATTGCTCCAGCAATTGGTGGTGTTCCAGTTTCAAATTTATATGGTGAATCTTTCCAAGATGCATCATATAAATTAACATTATCATTCATATCTCCACCAAATTCAATTGGTGGCATTTCTTCTAATAATCTCTTTTTACCATATAATACTCCAATCCCTGTGGGACCAAGCATTTTATGACCTGAAAAAGCTAAAAAATCACAATCTAAATCTTTAACATCTATTTGTTTATGCGGTGCAGCTTGAGCTGCATCAACACTAACGACAGCTCCAACTTCATGTGATAACTTTATAATTTCTTTAATTGGAGAAATGTACCCCATAACGTTAGATACGTAATTTAAAGCTACTACTTTTGTATTTTTATTTAAGACTTTCTTGAAGTTTTCAACAGTAATTCGTCCTTCTTTATTCAACTTAACATACACAAGTTTTGCTTTTGTGATTTTACTAACATTTTGCCATGGTAAAACTTGTGAATGATGTTCTAATTCACTAACAATGATTTCATCATCACTAGTTAGATTATTTAAGCCATAACTAGTTGCTACAAGATTTAAGGCACTACTTGCTCCTCTTGTTAAAACGATTTCTTCCACGTCAGCATTAATAAAATCACTAATTTTTTTTCGAGAGTTTTCATATAGTTCAGTAGCTATATAACTTAAATTATAAACTCCACGATGAACATTTGTACTATATTTCTCATAATATTCATCAATTTTTTTAATTACTTTTGTTGGCTTCAAACTAGAAGCAGCTGTATCTAAATAAACTAGTGTTTTATCATCTAAAACAGGAAAATCTTTTTTCAAGATTTTTGGATCCATAAAATCGCCTTCAGTCTTTATAGTGTTTTTTTATTAACTATATTTACAAAATCATTTTTTAATTCTTTTGTTGTTAACAATTTAACAACAGGACTCAAGAATCCAGTTATTATTAATCTTTCTGCATCTTTTATTGTTAATCCTCGACTCATTAAATAGTATAATTGTTCTTCATCAATTTTTCCAATCGCAGCTCCATGAGATGCTTCAACGTCATATTCATCAATAAATAATAGTGGATTAGCTTCTAATCTTGCTTTTTCGCCTAAAACAATCCCTCTATTTTGTTGTCGTGCGACACTTTTTTTCATATTTTTACTAATCTTCCCTATACCTTCAAATATTAAGGTGCTTTGATTATTTGATACCCCATAATTTTCAATATATCCTTCAGTATTTACAGCATTATGTTCAATAATTTGTTTTATTTTTACTTTTTGTTTATTAGATGTTATTGCGACAGTTTTAATAGTTGCGCTTGCATCTTTGCCATTTAAATAAATATTTGTTTCTACATTTGTTGCTCCATCGTTTACTTCAGCAACACTATATAAACTTCTTCCATATGCAGAAATATAACTATTTCTTTTTATATTTACTTGGGATAACTCGTTAAAATTAGTTATTCCAGTATAAGTTAATTTAGAATTTTCTGAAAGATAAGTATTGGAAACAATACTTATCTTTGTTTCTCCTATATTATATAAATATTCAAAATATGATAATTCTGCATTTGCTTCTAACTCTATTGTTACTGTATTATTTGAATTTTTATTTTCATAAAAATAGAAAAAATGTAATGTTTGGTTTTCATAAAAGTTTTTAGGAACTATTATTTTTAAATTATTTTCTTCATTCTTTATAATAAGGTTTTTAAAGTTTTTATTGATTTCGGTAATAATAATATTTCCATCTTTTATTACTAAATAATTTTTTAATTCATCAGTAAAAAAATTTGATATTTCACTTGGTATGTTAGGTGATATCGATTTATTAATTTGTGGAGTTTCCATTATGAATCAAGTAATTCTTTTGTCGCACACGTTCCAAGAATAACTCTTTCTTCTTTTTCTTCAATAAAAACGCGTTCTTCTTCAATACCAAGTTCTTCCTTAATCCAATCATATCCTTCTTGATCAATTCTTTCAATCAGTTTTTGATTCCCTGATTTCACAATTTTACCTTGCATCATGACATGAACAAAATCAGCTTTAATATATTCTAATAATCGTTGATAATGAGTAATTAGTAATAATCCAAGTTCAGACGATTTCATATTAGTAATGTTTTCACCAACAATTTTTAATGCATCAACATCTAATCCTGAATCAATTTCATCTAAAATAGCGATTTTAGGGTTTAGCATTTTCATTTGTAATATTTCATTTCGCTTCTTTTCTCCACCACTAAACCCTTCGTTTAAATAACGATGTGGTAAATCTTCATTCATTTTTAACTCTGCGACGGCTTTATCATATTGAATAATAAATTTAAATAATGAAATACTTTTCCCATCTTTATATCTAGCATTCATTGCTGTTTTGATAAAATCACTATTAGTAACTCCAGGAACTTCAGCTGGATGTTGCATTCCAAGGAATAACCCTGCTCTACTTCTCTCATCAACTGTCATTTTTAATATGTTTTTACCATCAAGTGTAATTTCGCCTTTTGTTATTTTAAATTTAGGGTGTCCCATAATGACACTGGCTAATGTTGATTTACCTGTTCCATTAGGTCCCATAATAGCGTGGGTTTCCCCACCATTTATTATTAAATTAACGCCTTTTAAGATTTCTTTCCCCTCTGTTTTAGCGTATAAATTTTTAATTATTAATGTGCTCATTTGCATTCCTCCTTTGCTCAACCATATTTTAACAAATATGTAATATTAAAGCCAATGATACGATTATTTATTTACTATCGTTTAAATAAAAAACACCTCCATATTTATTATAATATAAAAGTGGTGTTTTTTGTGTCCATTATGAGTACTTCACTTTAGTTTTACACTGTTTTTTAGACTCTTCATTAATTTATAACATATTTGCTAAGTATCTTTGAAACAATAGAGTATCCTAAATCATTCAAATGAAAACCATCAAGTGTATATTCGATTTTTAATTGATCAAAATCATTTTTTAATCTTTTTGTAATATCAACAAATTTTATATGATGTTTTCTTGTATAATTTTTAAGATAGTAATTCAACATATTGATATCAAAATTATCTCTTCCATCTACATATTCATGATTAATTATCTCAATATTTGCTGGATTAACAGGAACAACACTTAAAATGTGAATTTCAGTATCTTTAGAACGTCTTCTTATTTCTTCTATAATAGTAATAATATTATTATAAATTTCTTTTACGTTCATATCTTCAAATCCCATATCATTCGTTCCAATGGATAAAAACAATTTACTTGGCTTATATTTAATTACTCTTTTATATAATGATTTCATTAATAAGACAGTTGTATCTCCAGAAATACCATTATTATAAATTGTTAATTCCGGAAAATCATTTTCTATATTAAGATTTTCAATTAAACAATCCCCAATTAAAACAATTTGTTTTTTTTCAAAATCTCTTATTGAAATACTGTTTAATCTTTCCTTATATTTTTTCATGATTATTTTTTTATTCATTATCTTCTTCCTCTGATTCACCTTTATAATACTCAGCTAACGGCTGGCCAAAAACTCTTTTAATAACAACTAGTGTTAGTAAAGCTAATATTGAAACAATAATTCCTAAAACATTTTGACCAAGTCCAAAAATAATTCCGATTATTGCACTAATCCATAATGTTGATGCGGTAGTTAGTCCATATACATTTGAATTGGTTTTTAAAATAGCTCCAGTACCTAAAAATCCTACTCCAGTTATTACTGCTGCAATAACTCTTTGTCTTTGAAGGACAATATTCCCAATGAATTGTGGATTATCATATGCAAACTGAATAGAATCAAGATACATAGTCTCTTGAACAATGGCAAGCGCAGATGCTCCAATTGCTACAAGAATATGAGTTGTCATTCCAGCAATTTTATGTTTTCTTTGTCTTTCAAAACCAATAAGACCAACGAAAACGATTGTAAGACCAAGACTTTTAAGAATGTAAAAAATATCAATTGTATCAGCCAATTTATTCACCTTCCTCCTACAGTATCTCATTATTATAAACGCTTACATTTAAAAAAGCAATAGAGTAGAGACTAAATTTCGAAATATATTTAGTCTCTACTCTATGTGTGCCTGATATAGTTTGCATAGAAAAGGCGAAGAAAATTCTTCGCCTTTTTATTTTATTCTTCTTCTAAGCTGTAATCCATTGCTTCATAACGTTGATACATTTTATAACGTCGTTTTGCTTCTTGTAAATTTCTTTCATATAATTCTTCTGCATGATCAGGATTAATATCAACTAATTGATAATAACGAGCTTCATTCATTAAATATTCTCTGTAACGATCCCATTGTGGAGGTTTAGAATCAATCTTAAATGGATTTTTACCAAGTTTTTCTAATCTTGGATCAAATCTAAATGTAGGGAAATATCCACAAAGAGTTGCTAGTTTTGCTTGATTTTGTGAATTAGTTAATCCACCTTTGATTGCGTGAGCAATACATGGTGAATAAGCAATAATTAATGAAGGTCCTTTATAATCTTCAGCTTCTTTAAATGCTTTAAGAACTTGTTGTTGTGAAGCCCCATGTGATACTTGAGCAACATAAACATGTCCATAACTCATTGCAATAGCAGCTAAGTCTTTTCTTTTGCCTTCTTTACCACTCGCTGTAAATTTGGCGATTGACCCAACATGAGCTGATTTTGAAGATTGTCCACCTGTATTAGAATACACTTCTGTATCTACTACTAAAATATTTATATCTTCATTATTTGCGATAACATGGTCTAATCCACCATATCCAATATCGTATGCCCAACCATCTCCACCAATAATCCAGTTAGATTGTTTAACAATATAATTTGATAATTCTTTAATTTCTTCTGCCATATCAGAATTATCATTTTCAATTAATGGCATTAAAGTATTATATACTTCTAAAGATTTTTCTCCATCAGTTCTATTTTCAATCCATGTAGTAAATTGTTCTTTAAGTTCTGTGGATACTTTATCCATATTATTAATAAATACATTTTGTAATCTATCACGTAATGCTTCATTAGCATGTCTCATACCAAATCCAAATTCAGCATTATCTTCAAATAAACTATTAGCCCAAGCAGGTCCTCTTCCGTTATCTAAAGCTGTATAAGGAGTTGCCGGGAAACTAGCTCCGTAAATTGATGAACAACCAGTTGCATTAGCAATTTGCATTCTATCACCAAATAATTGGGTAATCAATTTAATATATGGAGTTTCACCACAACCTGCACAAGCACCACTAAATTCAAATAATGGTTTAGCAAATTGTGAATTTTTAACATTTGTTTTCTTAACTAAATTATCTTTATATGTTACATGATCATATAAATATTCAGTATTTTGAATTTCACCTTTAGCAATTTCTTCATGAATTGGAGACATTACTAATGATTTTTGTTTTGATGGACAAACTTCAACACATACTCCACAACCTGTACAATCTAATGTTGAAATTTGAATCTTATAACGAAGACCATCAAAACCTTTACCTACAGGTTTCTTAGTTTTTAAACCTTTAGGAGCATTAGCCATTTCTTCTTCAGTTAATAAGAAAGGTCTAATAGCACCATGAGGACAAGAAAATGAACATTGATTACATTGAATACAATTATCTTCTATCCATTCAGGTACATAATTTGCAATACCACGTTTTTCATAAGCTGCTCCACCATTTTCCATTGTTCCATCTTCATAACCTGTAAAAGCACTAACAGGTAAGTCATATCCTTTAATTGCGTTTACTTTATCTGCGATATTTAAAACGAAATAAGGTCTTGTTTTGTCAATAACTACTTTTTCATCTTCTAAATCTGCCCAAGCAGGATTAACAGTAATTTGAACAAGTCCAGCTTTTCCTTTATCAATCGCTACATAATTTTTCTCAACAATCTCTTTTCCTTTACGTCCATATGCTTTTTCAGCATATTTTTTCATTAATTTTGTTGCTTTATCAAAAGGCATAATTTGTTCATTAAGAGCAAAGAAAGCACTTTGCATAATCGTATTAATTCTTCCACCTAGTTTTGCTTCTTCAGCAAGTTTAACAGCATTAATTATATAAAATTTAGCATGTCTTTGTGCTAATATTTTTTTTACTTTAACAGGTAACAATGCTTCAACTTCTTCTTTAGGTGTAATTGTATTTAATAAGAATGTTCCACCATCTCTTAATCCATCAATCATATCATATTTCGTTAAATATGAATCTTTTGAGCAAGATACAAAGTGAGGAGTAGAAACTAAATATGTTGATTTAATTGGATCTTTTCCAAAACGTAAATGCATACGAGTTACTCCACCTGATTTTTTAGAATCATATGATGAATAAGCTTGTCCATATAAATCAGTATTTTCACCAATTATTTTAATTGTGTTTTTAGAAGCACCTACTGTACCATCACTACCAAATCCATAAAATAATAATTCAGTTGTAGTATCTGGTTGTGTATCAATTTCACTATGAGGTAATGAACTAAAATTAACATCATCAACAATACCGATAGTAAAACTATCTTTTTGTTCTCCAACAAGATTATCATACACAGCAACTATTTGTCCTGGAGTAGTATCTTTACTTGAAAGACCATAACGTCCTCCAACAATAATAGGTGCATTTTCTTTACCATAATATAATGATTTAACATCTAAGTATAATGGTTCTCCAATTGAACCAGATTCTTTAGTTCTTTCTAAAACAGCAATTCTTTTTACTGATTTAGGCATTGCATCTAAGAAGTATTTAGCACTGAAAGGACGATATAGATGAACTGTTAGTAATCCAACTTTTCTTCCATGCGCACTTAAATAATCAACTGTTTCTTCAATTGCATCAGTAACACTTCCCATTGCGATAATTACATCTTCAGCATTTTCATCACCATAATAAACAAATGGTGCATAATTACGTCCCGTAATTTTACTAATGTCTTTTAAATATCCAGCCACAATATCTGGTACTTTAGCATAATATTTATCTTGAATTTCACGAGCTTGCATATAAACATCATCGTTTTGAGCAGAACCTCTTGTAACAGGGTTAGCTGAATTTAATGCTCTTTTACGGAAACGTTTTACAGCGTCTCTATCTAATAGTTTATCTAAATCTTCATAATTCATTACTTCAACTTTATTTACTTCATGAGAAGTTCTAAACCCATCAAAGAAATGTAAAAACGGAATACTAGATTTAATAGCTGATAAATGAGCTACTGCACCTAAATCCATAACTTCTTGAACTGACCCACTTGACATAATAGCAAAACCAGATTGTCTTACAGCCATAACATCTTGGTGATCCCCAAAAATTGATAAAGCTTGAACTGCAATACTTCTTGCAGCAACATGAATTACTCCAGGTAATAATTCTCCAGCAATTTTATACATGTTTGGTAATTTAAGTAATAAACCTTGTGAAGCTGTATATGTTGTTGTAAGTGCTCCGGCTTGTAAAGATCCGTGTACTGTTCCTGCTGCTCCGGCTTCTGATTGCATTTCAATTACTTTTACTGGCATTCCGAATAAGTTTTTCTTACCTTGAGATGCCCATAAATCTGTGTACTCCGCCATCGGTGAAGATGGTGTGATTGGATAAATACCAGCTACTTCTGTAAATGCATAAGAAACATGTGCACAAGCTTGATTTCCGTCCATTGATTGGAATATTTTTTTTGTCGTCATGATAAAACCTCCATTAAAATATATTTATTTTTTATTACATATTTATACATTTTAGATTATAAAACATAATATATTTTTTTACAACCAAAAATAGTTATTTTTCAATCTGATAAAACATTTGCATTTAGAAAAAAATAAAAAAGCTAGAAAAAATCTCTAGCTTAATCTATTACTTATTTAATACTGTTTAAAAATCCTTCTGCTTTATCTAAATACATATTAGCAATAAACATAAAATCAATACCTAAATCTTTACTTAATCCAATAAATTCTTTGTATAATGCAACATTATGCCATTGTAATGTTTGGAATGTTCTAAAGAAATATAAACGGTTATAATCCTCAGTTGTTGGATTATGTCCTAAATAAACAGGAAGGAGGGCTAAAGCATGTTTGAAATCATTATTTCCAAAACAAGCGATATCGTAAAATGGATCATTATTTCCTGTAAATTCCCAATCCATTAATTTCATTGAATTATTAGCTAAAACAACAAAATTAGAAATTTGAGAATCACCATGAGTTAAAACAAGATTATCATCATTCATATATTTATCCTTATAAGATAAGAATTTTTCTTTTAATTTTAAATATTTTTTTGAATGTTTAAATCCAAACTCAAAATTATAACTTTCATATAGTTTTAATCTTCCAAGAAGATCATAATCATATTTAGATTTTAATCCTGAATCATGAATTTTATGGAGCACTCTCGCTGCTTCATCTAAAAATAAAATTGGATCAAGTTCATGAAGTGGTTTTCCTTCAATATATTCCGCAATCTTATATCCAGTTTTAACATCTAAATAAATAGTGTTATTATTTAATTCGAGATTTTTAATTAGATCAATATGATATTTTTCAACATCTCTATCTACAAATTTATCACCATTTTTTCCAGGAATTCTAAAAGTATATAATTTATCTTTTATTTTAATGATATAAGTATAATTACTCATTCCTCCCATTAATCTTTCAACGACTTCTACATTATCACTTTTAATATTAAAAACTTCAACGCATACTTCTTTAATTATTTGTTCATTCGACATTTTCTTTCCTCCTAAAATTCAAATATTTTTGTGGGTATATCTTGAGTTGCCATAATTATATTATAATCAGATATTTTTAGTCCATAATCATTAAAAACTTCATCATAAGTTTTTAATGCTACACTAGGTAAATTACATTCTCTTGATGGATGAGCTAAAACTATTTGTTTTGTCTTTTCTCCAATTAGTTTTGTCATGTTATATGCTGAATCATTATTTGACATATGACCTTTAATAGAATCAATTCTTTGTTTTAAATAAAACGGCCTTTCAGAAGTGAAAAGCATTGTAATATCATAGTTTGATTCAAAAACATAAAAATCAGCATTTGAGAATATTTCAATATCTTTGATAGGTAAATATCCAATATCAGTAACATATACAATTTTTTTATCTTCTGCATAAATAACATATCCAACAGCGTCTTGGGCATCATGTGAAATACTTATTGGTAATATTTTAATATCATCAATCATAAAATCTTCATTTGGAGTGATAAAAGATGTTTGTTTCTCTTTAATATTTTCTTTTACTTTTGGATGTAATGCATTATATGTTTCTTCTGTTAAATAACAAACTGTATCATTTTTTTTAAGTAAAACATTAATTCCCGCAACATGATCAGTATGCTCGTGTGTAATTAAAATACCATTCATTGTATCAATTGATAAATTGTTATCTAATAATCGTTTTTGTAATTGTCTATATGAAATACCACAATCAATTAATATTTTTGTATTTCCAGACTCAAAATATGTAACATTTCCCTTAGATCCACTTGCTAGCACACATAATTTCATAAAATCACTCCAATACAAAAATATTATACAACATCCATTTTGTTTTTCAATAGAATTACAGTAGTATTAAGTATTATTTTACTAAGATACACAATTTAACCATATTTTCATAATATAATTATTGTTTTTGTTTATCTTTAATGATATTATATATATTGCGGAAATAATAAGGAGTGATTTTATGAATAAGAATGTTTTAATAAGAGGCGGAGTTATGTTTGGAATTTTTCTAGCCATAATTGGTGCTGCGGTAGGATGTAGTATGATCCAAAAAGATGATGCAACACCACAACTATCAAATCCTGATGAAGTGTATTTACATTTGGATAATCTTGATGTTACAAATCAAGAACTTTGGGAAGTTATGAGAAATGTTGATGGCATTAACTATTTAATGAATTATGTTGATGAAATAATTTTAAAAGATTATATTGATGCTATTACACAAGATGAAATAGATGATGAAATTTTGTTAGCTACATACTCAACAAATGATGAAGATGCTATTGCTGAAATTCAAGCTGATGCTGAACTAAATCAAAGTTATATTGATTCTTTTAGACAAAATTTAATTATTACAGGTTATGATCCTGATGACCCTGATGATTTAAGAGCTTTTGTTGAATTGAGTATTGCTAAAGTTAATTATTTAAAAGATTATATTGCTGATGCTGAAGTCGGTAGTTATTTTGAAATTGATGAAGAAAATCTTGAAAATTATTATACTCAAACTGAATATAATGATGCTTGTGTTGTTGAAGTAAGATTCTCTAGTACAAATGAAGCTAATGCGGTATTAGATTTATTTAATTTAGTTCCTAATTACAATATGGGACTTGGAGAATATTTTGGAATAGTACCTATTAAAGATGTTCCAAGCGATTTATTTGATTCTACTAATACAAAACAATTAAATGATGACGAAGTATTCTCTAAATACATTGCATTGTATAACTATATGAATCCTTGGATGTCACAAATTCCTGAAAATATTACACAAGAAGATTATTGTTCAAATTATAGTGATATTGCTTCTTTTAATTATAAAGATATGGTTCAAGGAAAAGCTAATGGTGATCCAAATGTTGAATATGGAGGATATCTTTTCAATACTTTAGATTTAACTGTTGAAGATGGAACTTATTATTCTTATAATGTTCAAAGCTTTGGAAATTTAGGTATTATGGATTATAAAGTTTCTGAAGAACCAAGAATACCTTTTGAAGACTTAACTGCTCACCGTCTTGCTGAATTAATTGATGAACTAACTAAATTCTACTTATCTGAAGAAAACATTGAAAAAGTTATGCAAGAAAAAAGAGATGAAGTTGGACTTGAGATTTTTGATCCACTTATGAAATTAAAATATAAATTTGATAATAGTATTACTTTTGATAATGAAGGTGATGATTCATTAATTGCTAAATTTGGTGATACTGAAATAACAGCTGATGATTTATTCTCTTATATGGAAAAACAAGTAGGAACTTTTTATAGTATTGAAATAACAAAAGTTAAAAGACTTATAAATAGTGATGAATATGAAACAGTTTATGGTGAAAGCCGTGATTATATTAATAATAATTCTGACAAGATGGCAGAACATCGTGATGAATTAAGAAATATTAAATCAATCTTTAGTAGTAATGGATATGCTAGTTATGGATTTAGTTCAAATGACTATACATGGGAACAATTTTTATATTTAGCTTTCACTGCAACTAGTGAAAATAAAGTATTAGAACAATTATTTGTTGTTGGTACTGTTCAACCTCTTCTAATTTATCCTACACTTGAATATTCTAGTGTAGAAAATAACATTTCAGAAGCTGTAGATAACTACTTTAGTTTAAATGTTGTTCATATCTTAATGTATCTTGATTATGATCATGATTTTGCACCTGATAGTTTTAATGATTTAATGGCTGATTGGGATGATACAAAAACAACTGAATATACTGCTTTAAAAGTTGCTTTTGAAAATCTAATCTTAGATAAATATAATAATGATGAATTAACTGCTAATGAAATCGTTAGTGAATTTCAAGACAGTTTAATTGGTGATTCAGAAAATGAATGGGCAATCTTTAAACAATATGGATTCAATTTAATGACTGAACCTTTATCACCTGATGGTGGAAGTTTGAATTATAGTAATTCTAGTAATTTAGATGATAGTTTCAAAGACTCATTAAAACGTATTTATGATCTTTATTCTAGACCTGAAAACAGTAATTTAGATGAATATGTTGATACACAATTAACTGAATCTGATTTCGGACTTCATTTAATTATTGCAACTAAAGGTACGGGATTCGAACAACCAAGTGCTGTATTTGAAGTTGATAGTGAAAACCCTGATGCTTTCAGTGTTGGTTCAGCTAATACTGAAGTAACACCTTCAGAATCACAAATATTACTATATAACGAAATTAAATATGCTGAAATGCAAGGAAACCAGACAGATCTTCTTTTACCAGATAGTGTTTATAAAGCAATTGAAGAATATTATTCAGATTTATTTAATGCATACTTTACACAAACTGGGTATTCATTAGTTACTACCCAATACATTCTAGATAATAATCCTGAATACTCAGAAAATAATGCTGAACATCTAGCTTTATTATCTGAAATTATCGATGCTTTATATGATATAAATTTCCCTGAAGGATTTGTTGTACCAAATAATTAATCTAATTGAGATAAAATTAAAATTATAAAATAGTTTAAGACATTAAGATGAAAAATCTTAATGTCTTTTTATTACGAACTTTAAAAGATGTAACCCAAAAAAAAAATAAAATCCTAATTTTAGGATTTTATTTTTGATTTATAATATCTTTCTCGGTCTAATACGGTAATTGGTTGTGTGAATCCTCCTATTACTGTATTTTCTAGCGCATCTGATAAAGCTGTCATCTTAGAATCAATATTATCAATAAAATGAAGAATTAATGCTTCTGGTGTATTTGGTTTTTTTGGCGAACCATAATTACCATAATAATGATGTGATAACACCATATGTTCAAGTAATAAAACTTCTTCAGTTTCTTGATAACCAAGTTTTAATGCGGCCAACTCAATTGCTTTTACTCCCATTGTAATATGTCCAAGTAGTTTTCCTTCTTTTGTATACTCAGGTCCAGCGTAGTTAGATAATTCTTTTACTTTACAAATATCATGTAAGAAAATACCGGCAATAAGTAAATCTTCATTTAAGAATGGATAAATCGCTTTGAAACCATCAATTAATTTAAGCATTGTTGAAGTATGATAACTTAACCCACTTATGTATGCATGATGTAGTTTTGTAGCTGCTGGATATAAATAAAATTCTTTTTTACGAGTTTCATAAAGGTATAAAACTATATCTTTAATTACTTTATTATTAATCTTATTCAAATATCCTTCGACTATATTTTTAATTTCATTTATGGTTATCGGGGCATACTCATAAAAACAAGTCATTAATTCTTGTCTTTTCTCTAAATCAAGTTTACAAGAGTCAATACTTTCAATAGTATTAATTAATAATTGTTCTTTTTCATTAAATTCTATTGGAGTTGTCTCAAAGAAATACACTGCATTTAATTGTAGTTTGATTTCTTTTTTGATTCTTAATGTAACTTGTTGTTTTGTTTCCGTTAAAACACTTACTGTATTTGTATCATGAGTTGTTTCATTGTTAGAAACAACTTTGGCGAAAAAGCTTAAATTTTCCAATTAAATCACCTATTTTCTTTTTAAAATATATGTTGTAATATCATTAACATCAAGTTTTGTAATTATTTTCCTAGATCTTGTTTCTCCATCAAATATTAACACATAACGATCATCAAAAGTAAATGTTTCAAAATTGTTATTATTTTTGAAAAGAACTATTAGTTCGTTTTCTTCATCTTTTAATTTGTAAAAAATTGTTCCTTCTTCATTAATATGAACACATGTATAGTCTCTAATTTTCGAAGGAGCGGTTAATCTAAATAAATCATATTTTTTTCTAATTCTAAGTAATTCTTTAATATATTCAATATCATGAATGTTTTCATCTACTAAATCCCAATTAAGTTGATTAATTTCATCATTTGATTTATATGAATTTTCAACACCTTTTTTAGTCCCATAAAATTCTTGTCCAGCATGAATAAATGGAACACCTTGAGATAAAATTATCATTGAAGTTGCTAGTCTTTGACGTTTTTTTATTTCTTCAATATTTGATCCTTTAAGAGCTTTAGTCGCTTTATCAAAGAATGTGTGATTATCATGACATTCAACATAATTTATTGACTGTGTTGGATATCTAAATAAAAATTTATTTTGGGCGCTACCTAATACAATGTTTTTTACTGCATCACATTTTGCTTTAGAGCCTAGCGCATATCCTTTTTGATAAACATCAAAGGTAGCGCCTTTAATAATTTCTCTTGTTCTATCATTAAAATGACCAATATTAAATAATAAGTGATTATTATACATATGAGCCGTTCTTTCGTATCCAAGAGATGTTGGCATTTTCCAGCCTTCACCATAAACAATTATATCTTTTCTAAATCGATCTAATTTTTGTCTTAATGTATTCATTGTTTTGATATCAATAAGCCCCATTAAATCAAATCTAAATCCATCAATTTTATATTCTTTAGCCCAAAATAATACTGAATCTATAATAAATTTACGAATCATTCTTCTTTCAGTAGCTAAATCAGAATCACAACCACTTGAATTAGTTAATTGACCTTGTTTATCAAACCGATATCCATAACCTGGGATTACTTTTTCAAATGGAAATGTTTTAATATTATATATATGATTATAAACAACATCCATAACAACTCTAATATTATGTTTATGAAGATGGTCTACTAATTCTTTAAGTTCGTTAATTCTCATATATGGATCATTAGGGTCTAATGAATACCATCCCTCAGGAACATTAAACTGTTCAGGATTGTATCCCCAATTATATAGTTTAGATGGATTCAATTCATCTACTCCAGCAAAATCAAAAATAGGAAGTAATTGAACATGAGTTACTCCTAAACTTTTTAAATAATCAATCCCTGCTAAATTTCCTTGTTTTGTTTTTAAGTTTTCTTCTGTAAAACTTTTATATTTACCAGGATAACTAGCATTAATTGAAGGGCTAATAGTAAAATCACGAATATGTGTTTCATATATTACTGCATCAGTAATACGTCCACTAAATCTAGGTCTTTGATATTTCATTTTATATAATTTTGAAGTATCAATAACGTAACTATATTCAGCATTAGCACTACTACTTTTTCCATATGGATCAGTTAAAAAATGTTCTTTACCATTAACATAAGAAATATAACGATATCGACATCCTTCATAATTCCCTCTTAATCGTAAATACCAAACACCTTGATTATCATATTCCATATCAATAATTTCAATATTCCCTAGTTTATCAGTTAATTCTAGTTTCATATTTTTCGCAGTTGGTGTCCATATTTTAAATTTAGTTCTATCACGACGATAACTTGAACCTAAGTCGGATTGTTCATAATAATAAATATCATCAAACAGTTCTGTTCGAACTATTTTTCCTGTGAAAAGCTCACTCGTTTCATTATTATCATCATAAATAAAATAAGTATGATTAAGTAATATATATCCATCAAAACGAGTAATATATTTTCTTTCTTCTCCTAGTAATTCATTTGATATGATTTCTAAATCAATTTCTTCATCATTTCCAATAACTTTAAAATACTCAACAAAATCGTTCCGATATTTTAAAGGAACGATAATAGTAATCTGATTGAAGTCATCTAGATAAGAATAATATTTACTCATTTGATATCTCCCATTTCTAGTCTTAATTCTTTTACTTTTTTTAATGCATACTTTTTTAGTATTTCATAATCATTAGGTAATTTTCCAACAATTACATTATATTTTAAATCGTCAACGATTATGCCAATCCACGATTTTTTTCTCAACGGTGTTAACCATAAAATATCTTGTCCTTTAAAAGCTAAATCACAAACATCTTTTATAGGTAATTCATCATATAGTTTTCTAATTAATTTTTCTTGATCTTGATACCCTAATATAACATTAATTTTATTTGTTAACAAAGATGTCTCTAACCCGTTTACATAAACAATAAATTTATTAAAATTATCTTCTTTAACTACTTCATGTAAATTAGTTACTTGTTCAATTAGTCGTTTATTCTTGTTTGAAAATCGAAAAACATCTTCTATATCATCTAAAATATAACAAATAATATAGCCTTCTAGAAAAGATAATTCATTATTCGTTCTACTAATATATTTCAATCCTTTACTTAATCCATATAACTCTTGATCAACTGAAGTAGTTATTAAATACTTTAAAGCCTTATTTCGATATTTACCTTTAAATATTTTATCTAATTCGACCATAACTCTTTCAATTGAAATATTTTTAATCAAATATCGAAGTTCT